>Ga0307515_10005745_pt1 | contig 25064 bp, 19 predicted proteins | sample 17_EM_MG_FD_194513 | JGI IMG/M metagenome (GOLD analysis project Ga0307515, IMG submission 194513) | Populus trichocarpa ectomycorrhiza microbial communities from riparian zone in the Pacific Northwest, United States - 17_EM | ecosystem: Host-associated > Plants > Roots > Unclassified | place... | reverse complement strand
CACCGGCGACTTCTGCAGCGCCGGCGCCGCGGCGATCCGCGCCGGCATGGCGGTGGCCGGCCCACACACCAGCGAGTCACTCGGTGCATGGGACCTCCGCGCCCAGCTCGCCGCGGTGGCCGCGCCGACGCTGGTCATCCACGGCGAGACCGACGCGATCCCGATGGATCTGGTCGAGGAGTGGACGACGTCGCTGCCCCACGCACGGCTGGTCAAGATCCCCGGCGCGTCGCACTTCCCGTACGTCGAGCGGCCCGACCTGGTGTGGCCGGCGATCGAGGACTTCCTGCGCAGCGCCCCGCCCTGAGTCCTAGCCGAACCAGCCGCGGCGGCGGAAGAACCAGATCTGCAGCGCCACGACCGCGACGAACGCGCCGCACAGCGCCCAGAACGCCCAATCGTCGTGCTGCAGCGGCACGCCGCCGACGTTGACCCCGAGCAGGCTGCACACGAAGCCGAGCGGCAGGAACACCGAGGTCATGATCGACAGCACGTAGAGCCGCTGGTTGGTCGCCTCGGCGATCTTGGACTGCAGCTCCTCCTGGGTGACCGCGGCGCGGTCGCGGGCGGCGTCGAGCTCCTCGACCGTGCGCGTCATCCGGTCGGCCGACTCGACGATCCGGGCGCGCGCGTTGGCGTCGAGCCACGGCACCTGGATCGGCGCGAGCTTGGCGAACGCCTCGCGCTGCGGGGCGAGGAACCGGCGCAGCGCGATCGCGCGCCGGCGGTGGTCTGCGAGCTGGGTCCTGAGCTCGCCGCGGGTCTCGGTCAGCACCTGGTCCTCGCACGCGGCGATCGCGTCGCCGAGCGTGTCGACCCGGGTCGCGGCGTACTCGAGCACGCGCTCGACCAGCGACGCGGTCATCGAGGCCACGGCGGTCGGGCCGGTGCCGCGGTCGAGCTCGGCGGCGATCGCCTTGAGCGACCGCGACTTGCGGTGGCGCAGGGTCACCATCCGGTGCGGCTCGATCCAGGCGCGGATCGACAGCATGTCCTCGGGCGCGGCGCCCTCGTTGAGGTTGATCGCGCGGACGATCAGGAGCAGCGCGTCGCCGTGCGCGGCGGCGCGCGGGCGCGGGTCGTCGTCGAGCAGCGCGTCGCGGATCAGCGGATCGATGCGCGAGTCCAGCGCGAGCCAGCGCTGGACGTCGGCGGCGGTGTAGTCGAGGTTGAGCCACAGCGTGCCGTCCCCGGGGGTCCAGCGCGCGATGCCGTTCCAGTCCAGGCGCTCGCCGCCGCCGCGGCCGTCGAGCAGGTACGCGTGGGCCAGGCCCGTGGCGTCGGCCGGCACGCGGGGCTCGGGAGCGGTCGCGTGGGCCATCGCGAGCGGTTGTACTACCCGGGCGGCGGCAATTCGACGCACCGGATCCGGCAAATCACCCGCGTCCGGACCGGCCGCTGTAGCATCCCAGGTTCGTGAGTCCGATCGACTCGACGATCCCGTACTACCCGGTCAACGATTTCGGCCCGCTGATGAAGGGGCTGGTGATCGGCGGGGTCGGCATCGTCCACGTGTTCCTCGCCCAGTTCGCGATCGGCGGCGGGATGCTGATGTGGTACTTCGAGCGGCTCGGCCAGCGCGGCCAGCCCGACGCGCGCAGCTTCGTCGACGGCTACTTCAAGGTGCTGGTGCTGGTCAGCTTCGTGGTCGGCGCGCTCACCGGCGTGGCGATGTGGTTCACCACGATCCAGGTCGGCGCCCGGACGATCGGGCTCATGATCGACGAGTTCCACTGGCTGTGGGCCACCGAGTGGGTGTGGTTCGCGGTCGAGATCACCGCGGGCTACGCGTTCTACCGTTACGGGCCGCGGCTGGCCGGCCCGGCGCGGCTCCGGCTGCTCGCGCTGTACGCGCTGGCGTCGTGGATGAGCCTTCTGTGGATCAACGGCATCCTGGCGTGGCAGCTGACGCCGGGCCGCTGGCTCGACGGCGGCGGGATCTGGGCGGGGTTCTTCAACCCGAGCTTCTGGCCGTCGCTGCTGTTCCGCACCGCGGTGTCGACCACGCTCGGCGCGCTGGCCGGCTGCATCGTGATCAACACGATGGACATCCCGCGCGACCGCCGCGCCGTGCTGATCCGCCGCGCGTCGCGGTTCGCGGCGCCGATCGCGGCGATGCCGCTGCTCGCCTTGTGGTTCCTCGCGGTCCTGCCGAGCGACAGCCGGTCGTGGCTGCTCGGCGGTAGCATGCCGATGACGATGTTCGTCGGGGTCGCGGCCGGCGCGTCGCTGCTGGTCGGCGGCTACGTGATCGTCGGGTTGATCGCGCAGCGGCTGTACATCAACGGCGCCACGGCCACGCTGCTGCTCGGCCTCGCGTTCGGCGCGACCGCGGCCGGCGAGTTCGTCCGCGAGGGTGCGCGCAAGCCGTACACCGTGCGCGGCGTGCTGTACTCGACGTCGATCCGCCCCGACGAGGTGGCGGCGCTGCGCGCGGCCGGCGCGACCGCCCGCGATCCGTATCCGCTGCGCGACCGCTACCCGACCGAGCAGCTCGCGCGCGGCGCCCGGGTCGAGCGCGCGCTGTGCGACGCCTGCCACACCATGCGCGGCGCCAACGCGCTGGTCGAGCTGACCCGGACCTGGACCGATGACCAGCTCCGGCTCAACCTGGCCAAGCTGCAGCGCACCAAGGGCTTCATGCCGCCGTTCGCGGGCAACGCCCTTGACGTCGAGGCGCTGGTCCAGCTGCTGCGCTGGGAGCGCGCCGACCGTCCAGCGGGGTTCGCCGCCCCCGCGGCATCGCCCGACGTGCTCGCGCAGATCGCGCGCTGGCTCGACGAGGCCGGGACCGCCCCGGCGGGGGAGGCGCGGTGATGTGGCCGTTCGACGCCTCGATCGAGTCGCTGTGGCTCGCGCTGTACCTGGCGAGCTTCGCGCTCCACGCCGTGTTCGTCAGCTACGTCGCCGCCGGCACGGTCTACGCGCTCATCGCCGCGCTGCGCGGCAGCGCCGATCCGATCGCGGCGCGGGCCCGCGACTGGCTGCCGTTCATGCTCGGCGCCGGGATCACCGCCGGCGTCGGTCCGCTGCTGTTCGTGCAGCTGCTCTACCAGCGCCGGTTCTACACCGCGAACTTGGTCATGGGCCCGCGCTGGGGCGCCGTGGTCCCCGCGCTGATCGTCGGGTTCTACGCGCTGTACCTGGCCAAGGCGTCCGATCAGCGCCGGCGGCTCGCGCTCGGCGTCGGCGCGGCGTGCTTCGGGTTCGTCGCGTGGTCGTGGACCGAGCTCCACCAGGTCATGGAGGCCGACGGCGCGTGGCGCGCGATGTATGCCGCCGGCGAGCGGTTCCACCTCGACGCCGCGATCGCGCCGCGGCTCGCGATCTGGGCCGGGGCGATGCTCGCGCTGTTCGCGACCGTCGCGGCGTGGCCGGCGGCCGCCGCCGAGCGCCGCCGGCTCGCCGGGCTCGCGCTCGCCGGCCTGATCGCCTGCGCCGCGACCTCGGCGGCCGTCGCCGTGGTCCGCCGCGAGCTCGATCCGGCGCACGGCTGGACCTACCTGCTGGCGGCCGCGGCGATCGCCGCCGCGCTCGGCTGGGGCTGGACCGCGCGCCGGCCCGACGGCCCCGGTCTGTCCGTGGCGACCGCCGCCACGACCGCCGCGCTGGTCGCCGGCGCGGTGGTCCGCGAGGCGCCGCGGCTGGCGCTGATCGAGCATGGCCGCGCGACGGCCGTCGGCTCCGGCGGCCTGCCGGTGTTCGTCATCACCCTCGCGATCGGCGCCGCGGCGATCGCGTGGGTCGTCCGCACCGCCCGCGCCGCGGCTGGCTAGGCGAGCGGCCGCGCCGGCGCGGGGGCCGCGGTGGCGGCGTGCCAGGCGAGCAGCTCGAGCGGGGTCCGGGTGTCGCCGATGCTGGACCGCCGGCTGATCCGGCGCAGCCAGGCCTGGAGCGCCGGACGCTGGCGCATCAGCAGGGCGCCCTCGGTCGCCATGTGGGCGTAGATCATCATCGGCGCGGCGTGGAGATCGGCCAGCGTCAGCCGCTCGCCCGCCAGGAACGGGCCGTCGGCCATGAGATCGACCAGCTGGTCGAGGCAGGTCTCGGCCAGCGGCAGGGCGGCCGAGATCCGGAGCTCGTCGGGCTGGCGGCCCTCGAACGCGGCACGGATCCGCTCGACGAAGATGTCCCAGACCAGGGTCTCGTAGACGTAGTTGTCGAGCAGCGAGATGATCTGGTGCATCCGGGCGCGGCCGCGCGGGCTCGACGGCTGCAGCGCAGGCCCGGCGAACGCCTCGTCGATGTAGCGCGTGATCGCGCTGGTCTCGTAGAGCCGGAAGCCGTCGTGATCGAACGACGGGATCCGTCCGAACGGATGATGCTCCGATACTCGACCGGACAGGAGGTCGTCCAGGCCCTCGAGCTCGATGAGCCGGTACTCGACCCCCTTCTCCGCGAGCGTCAGCCGGACGATCCGGACGTACACACCGCAGGCGGCGCCGAACAGGTGGGGTTCGGTCACGATCTAGCCTGCGACCCCGAGCAGGGGGTTGGGAAGGCTGTCCAGGGTGAGCGCCACGGCGTGGATCACCGCGGCGATACGGACCGCGTCCTGGACCTGCTCGGCCGTGCCGCCGCGCTCGCGGACGGTGTTCTCGTGGTTGCGGACGCAGTTCTCGCACCCCGTGATCACCGAGGCGGCGAGGCACCACAGCTCGAAGTCGACATAGTCGACGCCCGGCCGGCCGATGATCTGCATCCGTAACCGCGCGGGGAGGTCGGCGTAGGCCGATCGGTCGCCCATCATGTGCTGGAACCGGTAGTAGATGTTGTTCATCCCCATGATCGAGGCCGCGCCGCGGGCGGCCGCGGCAGCCTCGGGGGTCAGCGTGGCATCGGCGGCGATCGCATCGACGACCTCGGCGTTGCGAGACGCAACGGCCGCGGCGAGCGCGGTGCCCCAGGCCTGCTGCGGCTTGAGCGTCGTCGAGCTCGTGATCGCGCCGAGGTTGATGCGCAGGTCCCTTGCGTGATCGGGCAGTCGGTCCTTGAGGCGGTCGATCGACATGGGGGCTCCTTACGCTGCGGGGAGGGTGCGGTCGCCCTTTTGCCGGGTGATCATCGTCGGGCGTGGCTCGGTCAGACGTGGTTCGAGCGCGGCGCGCCGGGGAGGTGTCCTCCACTTGCCTTCGAGGCGCCGGCCGGTAAGCTCGACGGGCTGTTTACCGGGCCCGGGCCCCATGTGGGTCGTGACCTGAAACGCTGGAAACTTGGTTCCGTAGGTCAACATGAGGGGCCTCTAGCAACCACACTGCCCCCACTCGGTTGATAAGTCTAATCACGTAATGCTATGCATCTGATAGACTGGACCTATCACATGGAGCGCCCCTCGATTCGTCAGCTGGAAAGCCTGGTTGCGGTGGCTGACACCCACAGCTTTCGCCGTGCTGCCACCACGCTCGGGATCTCGCAGCCCGCGCTCTCGGCCCAGGTACAGGCCGCCGAGCACGTGCTGGGTGTCCAGGTGTTCGAGCGCGACCGCCGCAGCGTGTTGATCACACCGGCCGGAGAGGAGGTGGTGAGCCGTGCGCGTGAGGCGCTGATCGCGATCGACGCGGTCGGCGACGCTGCCAGGATGCGCGGCGAACCGCTGGTCGGCTCGCTCCGGATGGGCGTGATCCCCACGATCGCGCCCTACTGGCTGCCCGCGCTGCTCCCGGAGGTCCACCGCCGATTCCCGCGGCTCGAGCTGATCCTGCGCGAGGACCAGACCTCGCGGCTGCTCGCCCAGCTGGCGGCCGGGCAGCTCGAGCTCGCGCTGCTGGCGATCCCGGTCCCGGGCGACTTCACGACCGCGCCGGTCGCGCGCGAGGGCTTCGTCGCGGCCGCCCCGCGCGGCGCCGCGCTGGTCAAGCACCGCGGCAAGCTCACCGAGCGCGATCTCGATCACGAGATCGTGCTGCTGCTCGAGGACGGGCACTGCCTGCGCGACCAGGCGCTCGAGGTCTGCAAGCGCGCCGGGGCGGTCGAGTCGGTCGAGGTCCGGGCGACCAGCCTGCCGACGCTGGTCCAGATGGTCGCCGGCGGGCTGGGCGTCACGCTCCTGCCCGAGGCCTCGATCGCCACGCTGGTGCAGAAGCACGGCCCGATCGCGCTGGCCGAGTTCGCCAAGCCGGTGCCGGGCCGCAACATCGGCCTGGCGTGGCGGACGTCATCGGGCCGGCTGCGCGAGTTCCGCCTGCTGGCCGAGACCATGAGCGTGTCGGCCGAGGCGTTCCTCGCGCGATCGCGCGAGGCCGCGCGAAAGCTGTCGGACTCGCCCGGCCGACAGCGCCGCAGCTAGCTCGGCAGCTGCTACTTGCCGACATGGACCTGCATGCGCAGGCCGAGAGGTAGCGCGGCGCCGGGCGCGCCGTCGAACCGGGCGATGACCTCGAGCACGCGGGTGTCGACGCGGGCGCGCGGGTCGTCGTCGAGCACGATCTTGCGCCCGAGCTCGCGGGTCACCCGGCCGAGCACGACCGGGAACCGGCGCTCGCCATAGGCGTCGGCGGTGGCGTACGCGGCCTGGCCGGGCGCGATCGCGGCGACGTCGGCCTCGTCGATCTCGGCGCGGATCTCGAGCTGGCTCAGATCGGCCATCGAGACCACCGGCGCGGGCGCCATCAGCGTGACCAGCGCACCTACCTCTGCGGTGCGCCGCAGGATCACGCCGTCGTTGGGGGCGCGCAGCACGGTCTGGTCGAGCGCGACCCGGGCGGCGTCGAGCTCGGCCTGCGCCAGGGCGATCGCGGCGGCGGCCTCCTCGATCTGCTCGGCGCGCGTGCCCCGGGCCAGCGCCTGGTAGCGCGCGGTGGCGGCAGCGGCCTGCGCGGTCGCGACCCGCGCGGCGGCGTCGTCGGCGTCGACCACGGTGGTCGCGAGCGCGCCGACCTTGCCGAGGTGCTCGCTGCGCGCCTGCTCGGCGCCCCGATGCCGGGCGGCGGCCGCCGCGGCGTCGGCGTCGGCGCGGGCGGCGGCGATGTCCTCGGCGCGCGGGCCGCGGCGGGCGAAGCTGTGGCGCGCCCGGGCCTGCGCCAGGCCGGCCTCGGCGGCGGCGACCCGCGCGGTGGCGAGGCGATCGTCGAGCCGCGCCAGCACCTGGCCGGCGCGGACCGCGTCGCCCTCGTCGACCAGGATCTCGGCGATCCGGCCCTGGGCCTCGAACGCGAGTCGGACCGGATCGTGGACCGGCTCGACGCGGCCGGGCGCGACCAGCACGCTCGGCCGGGAGATCGTGGTGTCGGCGTGGACCGCCGGCGTGGTGTGACCGAACCACCACCAGCCGGCAACGGCGAGCGGGAGGGCGAGGGCGAGGTAGCGTAGCTTGGTCATGACGGGCTCCTGCAAGAATCGGGGTTCGTGGTGATGGCCTGGATGTTGCCGTCCTCGACGCGGACCACGCGGTCGGCGAAGCGCTCGAGCCGCGGATCGTGGGTGACGACGACGACCGCGCGGTGCTGAGTGCTCGCGAGCTCGCGGAGCAGCTCCATCACCGACAGCGCGGTGCGGGTATCGAGTGCGGCGGTCGGCTCGTCGCCGATCAGGATCGGTGGGTCGCCGCCGAGCGCGCGGGCGATCGCGACGCGCTGCTTCTGGCCGCCCGACAGATCGGCGGGCAGGTGGCGCATCCGCGGCCCCAGCCCGACGCGCTCGAGCAGCCGGCGGGCCTCGGCGTCGGCGTTCCTGGCCCGCGGGTTCTTCATCCGGATCGCGATCGCGACGTTCTCGAGCGCGGTCAGCGCCGGGAACAGGTTGAAGCCCTGGAACACGAAGCCGAAGTTGCGCGCGCGCAGCCCGGGCAGCTCGCGCTCGCCCAGGCCGACGACGTTCCTGCCCTCGATCCAGACCTCGCCGGCGGTCGGCGTGAGCAGGAGGCCCAGGATCGAGATCAGCGTGGTCTTGCCCGATCCCGAGGGGCCCTCGATCAGGGTGACCTCGCCGGGGTGGATATCGAGGCTGGCGTTGGACAGCGCGGCGACGGCTTGCTCGCCGCTGCCGTAGGTCTTGGCGACGCCGGCCATGCGGGCGAGCGGCGTGTGGCCGGGGCCAGGGCTGGGGCCGAGCTGGGTGACGAGCTCGTTGACGGCGAGTGCGATCATGGTCGTGGTCCTTGTTGCTTCGCTCGGTTGCTTCGCTCGGTTGTTTTCGCTCGTGGTTCGGATCACCGGGCTATCCCTTGAACACCGATGCCGGGTCGAGCCGCAGCACCTTGACGATCGACAAGAGCGCGGCGAACGCGCACATCGCGACGGTGATCACCGCGGTCGTGGCGTACAGCGGCGGGGTCAGCGCGACGGTGAGGTTGGCGCCCTTCATCGCGGCGCGCATCGCCATCGCGAGCGGCGCACCGACCGCGAAGCCCAGGCCGGCCGAGATCATCGCCTGCGACAGGATGACCTGGACGACCGCGATGTTGCGGGCGCCCATCGCCTTGAGCGTGCCGTACTCGCGCAGGTACTGCAGCGTGCCGCTGTACAGGATCTGGCCGACGACGACGAACCCGACGATGACGCCGAGCACGGCGGTGGTGAAGAACCCGGCGCCGACGCCGGTGCGGGTCGACCAGTAGCTCCGCGTCCGCGCCGACATCTCGGCGGTGGTGTACGCGGCCAGGTGCGGCAGCGCCTCGATCCGGGCCTTGACGTCGGCGATCGCGGCGCCCGGCGCGACCTCGACCAGCACGTAGGTCACCGGCTCGGCGCCGAGCTGGGGCAGGTAGCTGCGCGCGGTGCGCAGGTCGGTGAACACGATCGGCGAGGTCGTGAACGACCGGATCCCGCTGGTCATCGCGACGACCTCGGCGCGCACGCCGGAGATCTCGGTGGTGTGGCCGATCCGGTCGATCTTGAGCTTGGGGTACTCGGTGCGGTCGATGACGATCGCGCCGGGCTCGGCGAGCCGCCGGGCGTCGCCGGCGATCACGTTCCACGGCGCGAGCAGCGGCCGGTGGCCGGGCGCGGTGTCGACGCCGACGACCTGGATGCCGAGGTCGCCGCCGTCGGCGAGCTTGAACTGCGCGAAGCTCATCAGCACGCGCTCGGCGTGCGCGACTCCGGGCACCGACGCGACCTTGTAGAACGCGCGGTCGTCGAACGGGGTCGCGAACTCGAACGACTCGTTGGTCTTCTTGCCAACCCAGATGTCGGCGCGGCTGGCGTCGATCACCGACGACGCGGTGTCCATGAAGCCGTAGTACAGCCCGACCTGGACCAGGACCAGCATCACCGAGACCGAGACGCCGGCGATCGCCACGGCGAACCGCAGGCGATCGTGGAAGAGGAGCTTGCGAGCCAGGTTCCACATGTCGCTCGGGACAAGAGCAGCCGGCATGCCGAGCGCCGGGCGCGAGGTTTCGCGGCGTTATCGAGCGATCCGCGGCCCGGGGAGGTAACGGGTCGTTACCGCGCACTGATCGCGTTACCGGTGCCGGCGTGGTTGCCGGCGATTTCTCATCACTGCCGTCCCGATGCCATGGTTGGCCGCTACAGTTTGCTTGCTGCGCGACTGGCAGTGAACTTTCCACCTCGAGGAGGACGGGATGATCAGGAAGCAACCATGGGTTGCCGCGATCGTGATGGCCGGCGCCGGGGCATGCGCCACCCTGCAAAGCGATGAATCACAGGACGACAGCGTCGGTGCGGTCGAGCAACCGGCGCTGACGCCCAGCGTGTCATGCCAGACCTGGACGTCGGCGGATCTCCACACCGCGTCGGCCGGACGGTGCTCGGCTCCGATCAGCAGCGGGACATTCCGGGTCAAGGCGCTGTTCTGCACGCAGCCCAATTGCAACTGGGTGGTCGGTCCGTACATGTTCATCAACGGCGGCACATCGTCGGTGACGCGCACGGTGTGGGCCACTCAGGTCACCTGGGAGCCCGGGCCGGCCGGCGGCTGAGCTTTCCGGATCCCGGCCTGCCCCCGGCGCTACGCCGGCTGCGGCAGCGTGATCGTGAACGTCGATCCCGCGCCCAGCGTCGAGCGGACCTTGATGTCGCCGCCGTGGGCGCGGATCACCTTGTGGACGATCGCGAGGCCCAGGCCCGTGCCGTCGGGGCGGGTCGTGAAGAACGGCTCGAAGATCCGCGGCAGGTCGTCGGGGCCGATGCCGCGGCCGTGGTCCTCGATCTCGATCGCGATGCAGCGATCGCCGGTGGCCGCCGCGCGCAGCGTGACCTCGGCGCCGGGCCGCGACGCGTTGGCCGCGTTGTCGACCAGGTTGGTCAGGACCTGGCGCAGCCGCTGGGGGTCGCCGTGCACGGTGAGCGCGTCGCGTACGGCCGGCGCGCCCGGCGTGCCCGGCAGGTCCAGCGACTCGATCCGGACCGCGACGCCGCGCTCGGACAGCACCGCGCTGAGGTTCTTGCGGGTGGTCTCGATCAGCTCGGCGACGTCGATCGGCTCGGACGTCAGCTTGACCGGCTTGGCGAAGTCGAGGATCTCGGCGACCGAGCGATCGAGCCGGGCGAGCTCCTCGAGCGCGATGTCGAGGTGCTCGCGGTCGTCGTCGGGCAGCTGCAGCTTGCGGCGCAGGATCTGGACGTTCATCGAGATGCTGGTCAGCGGCGTGCGGATGTCGTGGGCGATCGCGGCCGCGAACTGGCCGAGCGCGGCGAGCCGGCGGGCGTCGAGCAGCTCGGACACCGCCTGGGCGCGCTGGACCGCGAGCGCGACCCGCGCCGACAGGTCGCGCGCGACCACGTAGGTGTCGCGATCGATCAGGCCGCCGTCGAGGTAGAACGCGCCGACCAGGACGCGCTCGGCGCCGAGCGCGGGGACCACGAAGCACGCCGGGAGCTCGGGGCGCTCGGCCTGGCGCAGCGGCTCGCCGACCGCGAGCTCGCGGGCGAGCGCCGGCGGCAGCTCGTCGCCGGCGACCCAGCGGACCGCGGCGCCGTCACCGATCGACGCGATCCGGCGGCTGGCCTCGGCGATCGCGGCGCCGGCCTCGGCCGGCAGCGGCTCGCCCTGGACGCCGAGCCGGCGGGCGCGGCGCTCGTCGAGCCCGGCCAGCACGCGGCGCTCGACCCGCGGGTACATCGCGTAGCCGAGCGCGGCCAGGGCGAGCGGCACGAACGCGGCGCCGAACAGCGCGAGGTGCTGTCCCTGCCCGGGCGGAAAGTAGCGCAGCGCCCAGGTCACCGCGCCGCCGCCGCCGAGCATGACCAGCAGCGCGATCGTGGCGATCGTGACGACCTCGGCGGTCGACGACCGGATCGAGAACAGCTCGCTGCGCAGCACCGCGGTGCCGATCACGATGAAGCTGATCATCGTCGCCACCGTGGTCTCGGCCCACACCGCGATCTCGAACACCCCGAAGAGCGGGCCGAACAGGTAGGCCGCGAACCCGAACCCCCAGCGGAACCACAGGATCCCGACCACCAGCCGGGCGTCGCGCTGCTGGGTGTGGCGGAACGCGCGGAGGCCGAGCGCGAACACCAGCATGGTCGCCGGCGCGAAGAACACCGCCTCGGCCACGAGGTTCGCCGTCTCGCCGACATTGGCCGGCTCCGTGGTCTGGAACGCGATCACCGCGGCGAGCACGCCCCACGCCAGCATCGCGGTCCGCCACCGCCAGGTCATCGGGGAACGCCGCGGGAACGCCGATACGAACTCGAGCGTGATCAGCGCGAGCACGATCGTGCCGAGCATGCACGGCACCAGCACCGACGGAGATACCAGCGAGCTGCCGGTCAGCACGTTGACCCCGCGCCACGCGGTCATCGCGGAGTCGGTCAGCGCGAGCACGCCGAACATCAGGTTGTCGCGCCGCCGCCAGCCGCGCAGCACCAGCGCGGCGTACGACGCACCGACCGTCGCGATCGCCAGCGGGATCCACCCGGGGTTCATGCCGGCTCCCCGCGCGAGAGCCCGTACTCCTCGATCTTGCGGTCGAGGGTCGGCCGGCTGATGTCGAGGATCGCGCAGGTCCGCCGCTTGTTCCAGTCGGTGTGGGCGAGCACCCGGACGATGTGGCGGCGCTCGAGCTCGCGCAGCGTGGGCAGCGCGCCCTCGGCGTCGGCCTCGGCGCCGAGCGCCGCGGGGTCGCCGGGCGCGGCGGCGCCGATCGGCAACAGGGTCTCGTCGATCACGTCGGCCTTGGCGAGCACCACGGCGCGGGTCAGCATGTTCTCGAGCTCGCGCACGTTGCCGGGCCAGGCGTACGCTGCCAGCCGGGCGAGCGCCGCCGGGGTGACGTAGCGGACGTCCTTGCCGAGATCGCGGTTGAGCTTGGCGAGCAGGCCCTCGACCAGGATCGGGATGTCGCTCGGCCGCTCGCGCAGCGCCGGCAGCGCGATCTCGACCACCCGCAGCCGGTAGTACAGGTCCTCGCGGAACGTGCCGCGGGCGACCATCGCCGCGAGGTCGCGGTGGGTCGCGGCGATGATCCGGGCCTCGAGCGCCATCGGCCGCGCGTCGCCGACCCGCTCGAACGTGCGCTCCTGGACCACGCGCAGCAGCTTGGCCTGCAGATCGAGCGGGATCTCGGCGATCTCGTCGAGCAGCAGCGTGCCCTTGCCGGCGAGCTCGAACCGCCCGGGCCGGTCGGCGATCGCCCCGGTGAACGCGCCCTTGACGTGACCGAACAGCTCGCTCTCGAGTACGCCGGGCGCGAGCGCCGTGCAGTTGACCGCGACGAACGGCCGGTCGCGGTCGGCCGACGAGAAGTGGATCGCCCGGGCCACCAGCTCCTTGCCGGTGCCGGACTCGCCGGTGATCAGGACCGGGGCGCGGGTCGTCGACACCGCGCCGATCTGCTTCCACACGTCGCGGATCGCCGCGCTCTTGCCCAGGATGTCGCCGACCAGCCGACCCTCGGCGGTCCGGGTCACGAACGCCTCGAGCTGATCGCGGGTGTCGCGGCTGTCGAGCGCCTGCTTCACCACCAGCCGCAGCCGGTCGATGTCGACCGGCTTGACCAGGTACTCGTAGGCGCCGAGCTGGATCGCCTTGACCGTCGACTGCATGTCGTCGCGCGCGGTCACCACGACGATGGTCGGCGGCCGCGGCCGATCGGCGAGCGCGGTCAGCACGTCGAAGCCGCTGCCGCCGGGCAGGCCGAGATCGAGCAGCATCAGATCGGCCGCATCGGCCGCCGCTACCGCCCCCGGGGCGTCCTGCGCGGTCGCCACCTGGTAGCCCTCGCCGCCGAGGAACTTCTCGAGCGTGCGACGGATCGAGCGATCGTCGTCGACAATCAGGATGCGCGCCACGGAGGTCACGGAGCTGGTCTTTCCACGGACCATGCCATCGTAACTCCGCGACTTGCCATGCGTCGCGGTCGCTCGATGGTAACGAAATGTGGATGGATTCTATTTGACAGTGAATGTAACAGTGTTAGATAGGGTGCGTGGATGCAACCTGGACCCTGCCCGCGCTGGTCGCGGAGGTCGCCGCGCAGATCGCCGCGCTGCCGCCGCCGCGCAACGGGCAGGTCCGCGCCGTACCCGACGAGCGGACGGTCCGGTACTACGTGACCCTCGGGCTGCTCGATCGGCCGAGCGCGATGCGCGGGCGGACGGCGCTGTACGGCGCCCGGCACGTCGCGCAGGTCGTGGCGATCAAGCGGCTGCAGACCATGGGCCGGTCGCTGTTCGAGATCCAGCAGCTGTGGCCGACGCTCGATGACCGGACGCTGGCGCGGATGTCGGGCGTGGCGCTGCCGGCGGAGAGCCAGCCGCCGGCGCGCGCCGAGTTCTGGAAGCGCGATCCGGTGCCGCGCGACGCGGCGAAGGCCGAGGGCGGTGCCGCGCCCGGCGGACTGTCCGCACCTCCGGGCATGGCACCGGCCGCGCCGCACGGCCCGCCGCCGGGCGCGGTCGAGCTGCGCATCGAGCTCGTGCCCGGCGTCGTGCTCTCGCTCTCGGTCACCGACGAGAGCGTCGCGATCTCACCCGCCGACGTGCGCGCGCTCCGCGCGGCCGCGGCACCCCTGGTGACCGAGCTGGCATCCCGCCGGCTCGCGTCTCATGCTCAAGGAGAGGAACCATGACTGGATCGCCGATGGTGTTGATGAGTGACGACGAGGTCGCCGGATATGGTCGCGATCCCGACGCCGGGTACGGTGCGCTGCGCACCGAGCGCGGGCTGCTGCCGCTGATCGCGATGGACGTCGACGCGCGGGTCACCGGCGTGGTCGCGGCGATCGAGCTGGCGCAGACCTTCGTCAACACCACCCGGACGGTGATCGAGGCCACCTACATCTTCCCGCTGCCGGATCGCGCGGCGGTCCATCGCTTCCAGATGGAGGTCTCGGGCCGCGTGATCGACGGCGTGATCGACGAGCGCGGCGCGGCGCGCGCGCACTACGATCGAGCGATCGCGGCGGGCCATCGCGCGGCGATCACCGAGGAGGAGCGGCCCGGGGTGTTCACCCTGCGGGTCGGCAACCTGCTGCCGGGTGACACCGCCCGGATCCGGCTGTCGCTGGTTGGCCCGCTGCCGGTCGACGACGGCGAGGTCACGTTCCGGTTCCCGCTGGTGGTCGCGCCGCGCTACGTCCCGGGGGTCGCGCTCGGCGGCGACCAGGCCGGGCTGGGCCGCGCGCCCGACACCGATCTGGTACCCGACGCGTCGCGGATCTCGCCGCCGGTGCTGCTACCGGGCTGTCCCAACCCGGTGCGGCTCGGCCTCCGGGTCGCGCTCGAGGACGGCGTGATGCGCGACGTCGCCTCGAGCCTGCACGCGGTCACGGTGTCCCGGCGCGATGCCCAGATCGTCGAGGTCCGGCCCGGCGAGCGGCTCGATCGCGACTTCATCCTGCGCTGGCGGATCGACGGCGACGCGCTGGACAGCTCGCTCGTGTGCGCCGACGATCCGGGCGGCGGCGGCGGCACGTTCGCGCTCACGATCGTCCCGCCGAGCACGCGCTCGGTCGCCGCCCGGCCGCGCGACGTGGTGTTCGTGATCGATCGCTCGGGCAGCATGGGCGGCTGGAAGATGGTGGCGGCGCGGCGGGCGGCGGCGCGGATGATCGACACGCTGACGTCGCGCGACCGGTTCTGCGCGATCGCGTTCGATGATCAGGTCGACATGCTGCCCCGGGCCAAGCTGGCCGACGCGACCGATCGCCAGCGGTTCCAGACCGTCGAGGCGCTGGCGAAGCTGGACGCTCGCGGCGGCACCGAGCTCGCGCATCCGCTGCGGCTCGCGCTCGGCCTGCTGGTCGGCGGCACCGCCGATCGCGAGCGCATGATCGTGCTGGTCACCGACGGCCAGGTCGGCAACGAGGACCACATCCTGCGCGAGCTCGCGCCGACCCTGCGCAACATCAAGATGTTCACACTCGGCATCGATCAGGCGGTCAATGCGGCGTTCCTGCGCCGGCTCGCGGCGGCCGGCGGCGGGCTGTGCGAGCTGGTCGAGTCCGAGGACCGGCTCGACGCGGTGATGGCCAAGGTCCACCGCCGGATCGGCATGCCGATCGCGACCGAGCTCGCGCTGCGCGCCACGGGGCTCGAGCTCGATCGCGCGACGCTCGCGCCGGGCAAGCTGCCCGATGTCTACGCCGGGGCGCCGGTCGTGATCTTCGGGCGCTACCGCGGCGCTGCCGGGCCGCGCGCGGCGATCGACATCGAGGGCTCGAGCCTGGGCGACCCGCTCCGGATGACGGTGACGGTGTCGGTGTCGGCCGGTGCGCAGGGCGCGACCTGGCTGGCCGCGAGCTGGGCGCGCGCCCACCTCCGCGACCTGGAGGATCGCTACGCGACCGGCGCGCGCAGCGATCTCGAGGCGCAGATCGTGCGGGTGTCGAAGCAGTTCAGCGTGCTGTCGCGGTTCACCGCGTTCGTCGCGATCGATCGCAGCCAGCTGGTGGCCAGGGACGGCATGCTGCACCAGGCGGTGCAGCCGGTCGAGCTACCGGCGGGCTGGGACGGCAGCGCCGGGGCGCCGATGGGATCGCCGTTCAAGGGAGGGATGCCGGGAACCAGGGTGTCCACGCTCGGGGCCATGCCGTCGGTCCCGAGTCGTGTGACGGGGGCGAGCCCGCCGTCGCCGCGCCAAGCTGCGCCTGCGCAACCGATGTCATCCGCCGTGCTGATATTGAGCGGAACGAGTGGACTCCCGGCAGATGAGTATTGCGACGGCATGCCCGAAGATCGCTCGCTGGCCCGAGACGTCGACGATGACCTGTTGTCGTCGACGACGGAGAGCCGGATCGTCACGACCGGGATCTCGCGAGATCCTGCGTTGTCACGGCGGTCCAGCTCGCCGCCGCCACCGTCGTTCTCCCGCAACACGGCGCCCCCTGCAAAGACGATGGTGGGCGTGCTACCGCCCGAGCTGCAGGCCTCACCGGATAGCCGGTCGCCGGCCGTGCTCACCTCGTACCTCGCCCAGCTGGCGCTGCGCGCCGTCGAGCTCGGGGACGAGGCAGCCGGGCGGTGCGACCCGGCGGCGATCCGGCGGATCCGCCAGCGGCTGACCCAGTGGCTCGAGGATCTGCGCTCGGTCGGCGCCGACACGCCGCTGGCGCGCGAGGTCGAGGAGCTGATCGTGCGGCTGTCGGACGCGCTCGCCGCGCCGGCGACCCTGGCCGCCGAGGCCGCCGCGATCTCGGAGGCGCTCGCGCTCCTCGCGGCCGGTCAGCCGCCGCCGAACAAGCCGAGCCGGCCGGCGTTCTGGAAGTAGGCTTCGCGCGCCGTGAGATCAGCGCGCGCGGTCAGCGCGGCCGCTTGCGCTCGAGCTTCTTCAGCACGGTGTGGACCGCGCCGCCGGTGCTCTTCGGCACGACCTTCTCGACCTCGATCTCGTAGCCGTCCTTGGCGATGTTCAGCATCGACGGCTCGAACGCCGGGACCTTGACCATCGTCGGGGTCACGCCGAGCGACCGGCCGTTGAGCGTGACCGTCGCGCCCTCGGGGGTCGAGCTGACCTTGACCAGGACGGTCTGCTTGGCGAGCGCGACCTTGACCGGCACGCCCTCGGGCGTCGGCGTGATCGTCCGGCTCGCCGGCGCCAGCCGCTGCTTGCGGATCACGAGCTCGATCGGTCCGCCGCACGGCAGCGCGACCCGCTGCGGCGTCGTGCCGATCACGCGGGTCTGATCGAGCACGATCTCCGCCCCGGGCGGCTGGCTCGAGACCTCGGCGAAGCACTCGCTCGCAGCCGCCGCCGCAGCCGCCGCCGGTGCCGCGGCGGGCGCGGGCGGCGCGGCAGCGCCGGTGGCGGCGGCAGGCGGATCGGCGCCGACGGCGGCGGAGGGCACGGCCGCTGCGGTTCCAGCGGCGGCAGGCGCGGCGGGCGTGGTCGGAGGCGGCGCGGGTGCGGTCGCCGGGTCGCCCGGTGCCGCCGCAGGCGCGCCGGTGCCGGGCCGATCCTGGCGCGGTGAGGTCGTCGACGGATGCCGCGTGTTCATCACCAGCAGCACGGCGATGCCGATCAGCACCGCCACGACGGCGCTGATCAGCATGATGATCAGGTGCCGTCGCCGGATCTGCGCCGGCAGCGCGGGATCGCTGGCGTAGCGCGGATCGCCGAACCCGCTGGCCCCCGCGGTGGCGAGCTGCGCGGAGCGTGGCAGCTGCATCCCGATCGGCATCCTCGGGAAGCCCGGATCGACCGGATAGGCCGCGGCTTCGCTGGTGTGCATGCTCGGCGGAGCATGCGGCGTCCCGTACGGGCCGGGCTGGGGCACCGCCATCATCATCTGGAGCGCGGGCGCCTCGACGGCGGCCCGCGGGAGCTCGTCGTACATCGCGATGCCGGGCGACGACACGACGGGTGGAGGCTCGTGGGCCGGCGGTGGCAGCGCGCCGCGGCGCGGATCGACCAGCGTGGGATCGATCTGCACCTTGGGCTCGATGATCGGCACCTCGTTCGGACGCGGCGACGGACGCGGCGGCGCGGCGTCCGGCGGCGGCGGATGGCCCGCGGTCGGCGATGCGGCGCTCGGCGGCGGCGGATGGCTCGTGGCGAGCGGCGCGGGCGCCCCCGGCGGGTGCGGCGGCGGCGACAGCGTCTCGAACGGCTCGCTCCAGCCATCCGGGGCCTCGGGATCGCGCGCGATCAACCAGTCGCCGCTCGGCAGGCCGCTCGCCGGGGCGACGGGCGCCGCGGGTGCGGGTGCGGGTGTGGGTGGCGGTGGCGGTGGCGCGGTGATCCACACGCCGCTCGGCGTGGGTTCCTCGATCTCGGGCGCGATCTCGGGCGCGATCTCGGGCGCGAGCTGCGCCGTGGGCGAGAGCGTGACCGCGCTGCCGTCGATCGAGGCGTCCCCGACGACGCGGTCCCGGCCTGTCGGGTCGTGGTGGGCAGCATCCGCGATCGAACGCTCCGGCCTGGACGGCGCGGTAGGGGTCGCTGGCAGAACCATGACGCCAGACGGCGTCACCGCGACGCCGATCACGGTGGTGCGCGGCCGCGGCGCGGCGGGATCGGGCTCATCGGCAGCGTCGGGCTCGGGCTCGGCGGCGAGCTCCTGCGACGGCGAGGCGGCCTCGAACTCGACGGTCGCCATCGCCTCGGACACGCCCGGCGACGACGGTGGCTCGGGTGGCATCGAGATATCGGTGGGCTCGGCGATCTCGATCTCGGGGAGCACTGGCGCGGGGGGCCGCAGCACCGGCGATATCCCGTGCACGGTGATCGGCCCGTGGAACGGCGCGGGCGGTGCCACGGCCGCCGGTGGTCGCGCGGGCGGGCGAGGGGCACCAGCGTGGACCTGAGTCCTCGCGCTGAGCTCGTCGTCGGCCGCGATCGGCACGACGATCTCGGGCGACGACGCCGGCAGCGGTTCGACCAGGACGCCGCCGATCTCGGTCGGTGCCGACGGCGACAGCGCGGTCGTCGCCGGCACCGCGGTCATCGTCGCCGAGATCGGCCCGTCGCCGGGCTGGGTCGATGGGTTTGGCGCGGTCGCCGCCATCTGGATGGTGACGTGGTGCGGCGCCGCCGGGCTGCCGTTCGGCGCGGGTGGCGTGGCCACGATCATCGTGTCCGACGTCGGGCCGGGCTCGATCGGCTCGATCGGCTCGACCGGCGCGACTGCGGTCATCGTCCGGGACAGCCCGGAGATCGTCGGCACGGTCGGCGGGGGCTCGGCCGGAGGCTCGGCGGAAGGCTCGGCTCGCCGCAGCCGGTCGGGCTGCGGTGTGGCGCGCGGCGTGATCGCGGGCGGCGCGGCGTCGTCGCGGCCGGGCTCGGCGCGCTCGTCGGCCCTGGCCATCACGATCGGCAGCGTCGCGGCCGGGACGCGGGGCGCGGCGGCGGCGCGGGGCGCGGCGCCGAGGCTGCCGGGCGGGCTGGTTCCCACGCCGGATCGGCCGGGCGGCACGAGCCGGGGCCCGGCCTTGGGCGGCGCGGCAGGCAGCGGCGGGCCGAGCACCGTGGTGTCGCCGATCGCGATGCACTCGGCGAGCGCGTTGACCGCGTCGATCCGGCCCTGGATCGGCGGCGGGACCGGCCGGGGCTCGGCGGGGATCTCGGCCGGGCGCGGCGCCACGCTGGGCGGCGGCGGCTTCATCGCAAGCCGGGCGCGCTCGAGCTCGCCGAGCGTGGTCTTGCTCGCCTCATCGGGCTCGACGAACCGCAGCGTCATCCCGACCCGGCCGTGGACCACCGACGGCAGCCGCGCCGAGCTGACGATCTCGGCCTCGCCCTCGATCATCACGCCGCCGTCGCGCAGCGTCACCGCGAACCGGGTGCGGCCGCCCGGCGGCAGCGGCTCACCGATCGGGATGAACAGGCCGTGCTTGTCGGCGTAGCGCCGGAACGCAGCCACGAACTCTTCGCCCGACGAGCAGGCGGAGACCAGGTAGATCGGAGCCCCCATCACCGGGAGAGCATTCTAGGCAAAGCCGCCCGAAAATGCGACGGGCGCGTCCGGCCTGGAAGCTGCCGTGGTCGCGCCCGTCACTCCTCGTCAGCACATCAGGATCTATCGGAGACTTACATGATGATAAAGTCGTGCGCGCGGACCGTCTTGCGGCCGTTCTCGCTCGCGCGCTTGGCGGCTTGCTTGACGAGCCAGCCGACGTACGCGTTGAGGCCGTCGAGCGCGTCGCCGGCGGTGTTGCACCCGGCGTCCTTGATCATCTGACGAACCTTCGAGCTGACGAGCAGCATCTCGGGCGGGCGTCCGCTGGCGCCCTTGCCCTTCTTCGCTTTGGCCATGTGTTCTCCCTGTAGATAGTGACAACGACGCGGTGGTTGTACACCGCCGCCCCCCGACGGGGCGCCCCGGGCGCGAGGTTTTTGCGTCGGGCGCGTGATTCTCGCCGATCGGGGCTACGCGCTAGCGATCGAGCTTGATCACGAACGCGTCCGGCTTGGGGATCCGGTCGCCCTCGGCGCGCACCGAGTCGAGCGCCGGTGACACGATCCCGAGCGTGAAGCGGTACAGCCCGACGACGATCGCCGCGCCCTTGTCGTCGATCGCGACCGCGCGGCCCTGATCGTGATCGTGATCGCCCCAGGTCCGGACCCACACCAGGCGGCCGGCGGGGTCGAGCTTGAGCGCGAACACGTCCTTGTTGCCCTTGCTGACCTGGGCGCCGCTGCCGAAGTCGACCGAGCCCTGGAACCAGCCGACCGTGACCGTGTTGCCGGCCGCGTCGGCCGCGATGCCGTAGGCGATGTCCTCGCGCTCGGCGCCGTAGCTGCGCGCCCACACCAGCTTGCCGTCGCCGGTGAACCGCGCGACGAACGCGTCGGCCTCGCCGAGCGAGGTGTGGTCGTCGCCCGGCCCGAACGACACGCTCTTGTCGAACGAGCCGACCATCGTGGTGTTGCCGGCCGGGTCGACGGTGAGCCCACCGGCGACGTCGTTGAACGCGTTGCCGAAACCCTGCGACCACAGGTGATCGCCGTTGGCGTCGTACTTGGCGAGCACGACGTCGTTGTCGGACCCGCCGTGCGCGGTCAGCGGCGGGCCGCCCCAGTCGGCGGTGTCGCGGAAGATGCCCTGGACGTAGAGGTTGCCGCGCGCGTCGACCGCGACGTGCGAGATCGTGTCGTTATAGCGGCCGCCGAACTGCTTGACCCACTCGAGCTCGCCGCCCGCCGCGAGCTTGACCAGGATCGCGTCGGTGCCGCCGCGCGACACCAGCGGGGCGCCGCCGAGGTCGAGCGTCCGGCTGAACGAGCCACCGACGATCCAGCCGCCGTCGGGCGTGGCCGCCACGGTGTTGGCGCCGTCCGAGTCGATGCCGCCCGCGGCCCACAGCCACTGCGGCTCGCCGCGCAGGTCGAACGCGGCGACGAACATGTCGTCGGAGCCGACCGCGGGGTGCGCGAGCTCGCCGAGCGCGAGCTGGTCGAGGAACTGGCCGACGACCACGACGCGATCGCCGCGCACCGCGACGCCGTTGGCGACGTCGTCGCGGCCGGCGCCGAACGTCTTGCCCCAGGCGATCTTGCCGGCGGGATCGATCCGGACCACGAACGCATCGGAGCCCGCCTTCTTCGCGTCCTTCGGATCGGGGGTCGCGCGGTGCTTGCCGGCGGGGCCGAGGTCGATCTCACCGTCGAAGTAGCCGACGACGTAGCTGTCGCCGCCGGGCGCGACCGCGATCGCGCGCGGCGAGTCGATGCCGAGCCCGCCGAACCCCAGGCCCCACAGCGGCTTTCCGGTCGCGCCGCCGCGATCGGCCGCGAGCGCCGGCAGCGGGGTCTTGTCGATGGTTCGCTTGACCTCGGGCCGGGGCGCGGGCCGGGGCGCGGGAGGCGGCGGCTCGTCGCGCTTGCAACCGGCGAGCGGTGAGGCGGCGAGGCAGGCGGTGAGCGCGATCGGCCACGACGGCATGCGGCCACGATGTCACGCGCGCGCGGTCGACGCGAGCGGTTTGTCCCGCGGTGCGATCGGGATTCTTCGTCGGAGAATTCGCGGGAACCGGGCCACCCGAGCGTTGTCTCAAGCCGCCTTGCGAGTACCATGCGGGGCATGTCGCGCTGGTGCTTGCTGATCGCTGCAACCTCGCTGCTCGTCGCGTGTCGGTCGGCCACCGAGCAGGGGCCACGACCGCCCGGCGCCGCTGCGCCAGGCGATGCGCCGCTCCGGATCCGCGTCGCGCAGGCCGAGGCGCGCCGCGCCGGTGGCGTCGCCGAGCTCGCCGAGCTCGCGGGCCACGGCACCAGGTCCGAGCGGCTGCTCGCGCTGCGCGGCCTGGGCCGGATCGGGCGGACCGGCGGCGCGCGGCCGGTCGCGGTGCTGGTCGCCGCGCTCGGCGATGCCGATCCGGAGATCGTCGGCGCCGCGGCGAGCGCGCTCGGCGTCGCGGCGTCGCTCGACGACGGCGACCTCGGGGTCAGCGACGCTCTGGTCGCCGCGCTGCCCCGCGGCGGCGGCCCGGTGGTCGAGGCGCTCGGGCGCGCGGGCGGGGCGGCGGTGCAGCCGGCGCTGGTCGCGTTGCTCGGCGACGCCCGGCTCGCCGAGCTGGCCGGCCTCGCGCTGGGCCGCCACGGCCGGCGCAAGATCGCGCTCGCCGATGCGTCGCGCCAGGCGCTGGCCGCCGCGACCGCCTCCGGCGATCCGGCGGTGCGCTACGCGGCGGTGTACGCGCTGGCGCGCGAGTTCCAGCCGGCGGACCACGTGGCGAGCGTGGCTGCGCTGGTCGCCCGGCTCGGCGATCCGGTGCCCGAGGTCCGCGCCCAGGCGATGGCCGGGCTCGGGCGCCGCAAGGCCGGGGCGGCGGCGGGCGCGGCCGGCACCCGGCTGCTGCTCGATCGCGACTGGCGGGTCGCGGTCGAGGCGGTGCGCGCGCTCGGCGACTCCGACGACGGCAAGGACGCGATCGCGGCCGCGATCGCGAGGCGGTTCGACGAGCTCGAGCGCGGCGAGCCGACCGCGGCGCAGGTCATCATCGAGGGCGAGCGCGCGCTCGCCGGCGCGGCCCAGCGCCCGCTGGTCGCCGACGCGCTGGGTTCGCTGGCCCGCCGCGCGCCCACCGCGCACGGCGTCCCGGCGCTGACCCGGGGCTGGATCGAGTGCCTCGCCGCGGTGGCGCTCGAGCGCGCGCGGCCCGACGCCGATCTCACCCCGGTCGAGCGCTGCGGCCTGCCCGATCCGCTGCGGCTGCCGCTGATCGCCGAGCTGATCGCCGCGGACGCCGGGCGGCTCGACGTGCGCCGCGCCGCGCTCGGCCGGCTGCTCACGCACGCCGAGCCGCGGGTCCGCGCCGCGGCGCTCGGCGCGCTCGCCGCGCTGTGGAAGGCCGGCGACGCGACCGATCACAGGACCGCGGTCGCGACGCTGGTCGCCGCGCTCGGGTCGCGCGACGCGGTGGTCGCGAGCGCCGCGGTCGACGCCGCGGCCGCGGTGTTCGAGGCGATCGGCGCCGGCGATCACGCGCCGCTCGACGCCGCGGTGATCGCGCGCGCCCAGGCCGAGCGCGACCCGGAGCTCGGCGCGGCGCTGCTCGAGCTGATCGGCAAGCGCACGCTCGCGGCCGGGGCCGACGCCTGCCGCGGCGCGCTGGCGGGCGATCCGGTGCGCGCCCGGGCGGGCGCGAGCTGCCTCGCCGCGCTCGGTGAGGCTGCGCCCGAGATCCCGCCCGCCACGGCGAGTCCGCCGCCGGTCGAGATTTCTGCCGTGGTGGGAAAAGTCCTGCGCTGGCGGGTCACCACCACGCGCGGCGACGTCGTCATCGTGCTGCATCCGGATGTCGCGCCGTGGGCGGTCGCCGCGATCGTCGCGCTCACCCGCAAGGGGTTCTACGACGGTCTGGCGTTCCATCGCGTCGTCCCCAACTTCGTCGTCCAGGGCGGCGATCCGACCGAGTCCGGGTCCGGCGGACCGGGGTTCTCGATCCCCGCCGAGCCCGCCGCGCTCGGCGACGGCGCGGGCTACCTGGCCGGCGGCGTCGGCATCGCCGACGCGGGCCGCGACAGCGGTGGCTCGCAGTGGTTCGTGATGCACAGCCGCGCGCCGCACCTCGACGGCCGCTACACCTGGATCGGCACGGTCGAGAGCGGGCAGAAGTCCGCGGACGCGCTGCTGATCGGCGATCGCGTGATCCGCGCGACGATCGAGGTCGCGCCGTAGCCGCGGCAGGCGCCGGGCAGGCAGCCGATCAAAAGTGGCGAAACGCGCGCGGTCGCGGATGTCCGAGCGCGACCCGCTGCCGCGCAAAGAAACGGCCGGTGGAGATGAATCCAACATTCGCGCAGTGAGCTCACAGATGTAGGGCCGCGCGACGCGACGCGACGCGCGGTCGCCAGTCGTGAATGATCCGCCCGGCTTTGCCGGGCCAGCCCCCAAAGGGGGGGCAGGGGAAAGCCCCCTTTAGAATAGACCTGACGAAGGTGGCGTTCGTTCCAGGATGCAGATGCGAACCCGCGCCCTGGCCCTTGGTGTCCTCGCGGCTGCCATCCCCGGTGGCCTCGCCCTCGCAAAGTCGTTCGTCCGGTTCTCGTCGTCGACGAGGTTCGAGCTGATCGGCAGGCCGCTGGGCGGCGGGAAGGTCGGAGTGCCGACCCCGGCGTACCTCAGCAGCTCGCGGATCGCGGCGGCCGGCGAGGGCGCGCTGGTGATCGACGCGGACTCGGGCGTCCTGCTCAAGACCGATCGGACCGGCAACACCATCGGCCAGGTCGCGATCGCGCGCGATGCAGGCCTCCTGACCTTCGACGCCGCCGCCGGGATCGCGTACGTCGCGGACCGCCACAACGATCGCATCGCGGTGGTCAGGACCGACACCATGGTGGTGGCGTCGAGCATCGCCACGCCGGCCGAGCCCTACGGCGTGGCGCTGACCCCCGACCGGCGGTCGCTGCTGGTGTCGACGATCGCCGACCGCACGCTGGTGGCCTACGACGTGGCGACCGGCCGCGAGCGCTGGCGCACCGCGCTGGGCAGCGAGCCGCGCGGCATCGCGGTGTCGCCCGACGGTAGCCGCGCGCTGGTCGCGTACCTCACCACGGGCACGATCGATCAGATCGATCTGCGGGCGACCCACCGCGCCGACCCGATCGCGATCTCCAACCCGGCCACCCCCGCCCGCTGTCGCCGTTGCGGCAACGACGGCGACAGCTTCGCGCGGGGCGCGTTCGCGGTGACCTTCCTGGGCGAGCACCTGGCGGTGGCGCCGTTCCAGCGCGAGGTCCCGGTCCAGGAGAACGACGGCGCCGAGCGCGCCGGGAGC
>Ga0307515_10005744_pt1 | contig 25068 bp, 6 predicted proteins | sample 17_EM_MG_FD_194513 | JGI IMG/M metagenome (GOLD analysis project Ga0307515, IMG submission 194513) | Populus trichocarpa ectomycorrhiza microbial communities from riparian zone in the Pacific Northwest, United States - 17_EM | ecosystem: Host-associated > Plants > Roots > Unclassified | place... | reverse complement strand
ACGCCCTATTTAAGACATTAAGGCTTATTATTTAAGGCTATAATAATAATAGTAAGGAGGTAATTCTTATATAATCTCCTATAATTTAATAAGCTAGTTAGTAAGTTATTATTGCGCTAGCTTCCTCCTTAATAAAGAATAGAATAGCGGTTTATTTATAAGATATTACTTAGGCCTATACCTAATTAGAGACGCACCTTTAGCGCTTAATATTAGTATACTTTTTAGAGTAAATTTGCCACTAGTATCCTAAAGATATAATTATAGTTATACTTAAGCCATTATATAGAATTGCAGAGGTAGGAACTTATTAGTAGGCTACCTATAGTAAGTACTATAAAGAGAAGCTTTTAATAACTACTTCTATATTCGATCCTTACTTCCTTATTATAACTATAGAAACTCTATTTAGAATTATTAGCATATAAACTAATAATATAATTATTTTAGGAGATGACTAATTTTTAGCCTTTAAAGAAGATAAGCTAGTAAAGGTAAATCTAATAGTAAAGCTAAAGGAAAAGCTTAATTTAATAATACCATTACTCTTTAATAGATGCATCCTCTCCCTAAACTAGGATTTTATTGCTTTACGCCAAAAGGGTTAAGGTAAGAAAATTAACGTTATTAACGTTAATTTTCTAAAGTAAGGATATATAAAGCAACGTGCTCGCGGAGCTTATATTGCTTTTATCTATTAACCTAAGGCTTCCTTTAATTTTTTAGTTGCCGCTTAATACTAGAAACTAACTAAGAATAACATTCTTACCCTAAATAAGCGTCTTTTCTAGTAAATAAACCATTTTAATTGGGGACTACTCTATATATCTATTAATCTTCCTATTGCTAAGCTCTTTATATTTATTAATAAATTATTTATAAATAATAAAAATTTTAGCTCCTAGCTAAAATATAAAATTATTATTATAAACGAATCTACTAGAGAGAATAACTTTATAATCTACGGTAATCTTATCTATTAAAGCTTAACTAAGAGTAAGCATATTACTTAAAGCGTTTTAGTGTTAAAGATATATAAAATAGTTGGCGGAGTTAATATAGTAATTATAATTGGAACTATCTTAAAGATAATTATAGATTAACTCAAACTTCCCGCTATCCCTATAATTATATACACTAACTTATATTCCCATTATAAGTATTTAGTTAAGCTTAATATTAAAAAGGAGAAGCGCCTTATAATTAATATTATAGCACTTTAATAATTCTACGAGTGTTAAGAACTCTTTAAGATTTAATAAATTAATAGCTAAGATAACCTAGTAGATATAATAATAAAGGCGAACCTAAATAAGGCACTAGAGACGTTTATTAATACAAATACTCTATATATATAAGTTAAAGGTTAAGTTAAAAGGGAGTAGGAGTATAATATTCTGTAGACCCTAACTTAAACTTGCTAATTAGGATTTTCTATCCCTAGGATAGAAAATTGCTATTGGCTCGCTTACTACTAGCGCCTTAGCGGCCCTTTTAATAAGATATTTACCTATAACTCCTAAGAAAGCACTACATGCTAAGAGGCATATTTTAGGATAGTGAGACTTATATTATAATGGCAATAGTAAGTAAGGAGAATTAATATTTGTTACGCTAGTTAAGCGGTATATATATATAGATAGCAACTATAAAAGAAGAGTTGCTAGTGTTAGGAATATAGGTAAGTTGCCATCACGCGAGGCAAGTTGCCGTCACGTGTCGCCGCGATACTAGTATGGCGAGGAGCCCTAAGCTCCTCGCCCTTTCTTAAGTAAGAAGAAATATTAACTAACAATCATTATACTGTCTACAACTTGTAGATATGTAATATCACCTTATAAAACCAATAATTACCTAGTATAAAATTATTAAACTAAGCCCTATTTGCGTAAAAAGCTATAAGAGCCTAAATAAGCTTCTTCCGGTCCTCTAAGATAGTAAGGTTTTAAAAGGAGAGAGGGTTCTACTAATGTCGCTAATATTATTAACAGTAAACTCCACTATAAGATATTAAATTAGCTTTATAGTCTTCTCCGCTTATAAATCTAGGAACTTATACTAGAGCTTATTATTAAGACTAAACCCTAATATAGTCGGGCTGTAAATAAGTAAGTCTTTATATTTTAACTTGGTAGATTCCTTACTATTACTCTTAACTTTATTAAGTTTTTTTTCTACTAGTTCGCTAAAACAAATTGTTTAAATGCCGTTAGTTTGGCATTTTCGCTACTTATTAATGCTAGGTTTGGCGTAGTTTGGATTATCCTCTTAAAAGAGTACTAGGTTAACTATAATTTAATAATTAACGGACAATCTAACGGGCTTTCCTTTCTCTATATAAAAGGCTTCGCCTTTATACTGTCGGTAATGCGTCCCTATTAATAAAATAAATTTATAACCGCTATTAGTAAGTTCTTACTTCTCCTCCTCTACGTTAAGGTAGTATTTAAGGGGAAAATATATAAGGCTGTATATCGGCTTTAACCTCTAAAACTTCTAAATAGCAGCTGCGGTCACTACCTTACTAAATTTTTTACTATTAAAAACTAGATACCGACTTTAAATACAGAAATATTCATCTCCTTTATTATCCTCTTTTACCTTACCCAAGTTAAATCTCGTATATCTATGCTTTTTAGTACTATAGCATTTCCTATATACTAATTTATTCGACTTAAACAGAGTCTAGAGTAGATTAAATATAATTTCTCCGCTATCTTATAGCAATATAAGGCGCTGTTTTATTAAGGTATATATATCCCTAATATAGTTTACTAAGAGGTTAAGGTGGGTACTGTTTTCCGGAGCTTCCTTATAAGCTTCTAGCTTAGGAAGAAAGTAGTATAACATATTCCGCTCCACCTAGTCTTAAGTTAGCGGCCGATCTAGGGTCTAATAGATAGGGTTTTATACTATAGGTTTGTCTTCCTTAAGGAAAGTTCTATCTATACCTTATAGATCGGACCTAAGTATATTCCCCAGGCCTTTAGACTTAATATTAATAAGGTATATCGTGCGTTTAGTCTTCTTATTTATTATTTTATAGTTAGTAATATAAATCTAGTAGCTATTTTCGCGCTTACTAATGCGTATACAAATAATAAATATAGATTTATTATATACGCCCGCCTTAGAAAGTACTATAGAGGATTTAACTATTTTATACTTTAAGATTATATTATCCTAGCTACGTATAACAAATCAGCTAAGGTTATACTTTTAGTTTTACTAAAGATTTACATTTTATTAACCGTCTTATACTCCACCTTTAAAGGCTAGGCTCTCGCTTTTTTAAGTTAAAAACTATCTATAGCTTAAGGCTTAGTAGCCTTAGGAGTGTCTATAGCGCTAAGTATTACTTTTACTGTCTTAAATATATCCTTTAGTAGCTCCGCAAGGTAAAGAATAGTAGCTAGGTCTAAGGGCGGTATAACCGGACTAAAAAGAGGCGTTTACGGACTTTTATAGCTAGAAAGGGTGTCTAGAGACACCTTGTATAGCTTTATAGCCTTAGGCTAGTTCGACATTATTACTTTGCAAAGCTTTAGTAATATAGTACTAAATTAAAGTATAAAATTAGTAATAAGCTAAGTGTATAGAGTAAGGAGCTAAGTGTAGAGAAGGTCGATGGTATTAGTTTTTAAGTAAGATCCGCCCTCTTTATACCTAGTGATGTAATATAACTTATAGCTATGCCGTAAATATTTACTGCATACCTCTTTTACCTATAGTACCTTCTTGGATCGATTCTAGAAGCCGCTAGATAATGTATATTTATATTACTTTAATATAGTAAAGAGCTAGAAGTACGGGGATATTCTATTCTTAACTATTTGGCTATTATTAATGGCTTATATGCGGATAACGGGTGAAAGTACTAGTAAAGAGCGCTCTAATTAATATGTAGGAGATAGATGGTATCTTCCATTAAATTAAAGATATAAGTATAAAATTGGTGCCAGTAATGCTGGCCTAATTGTAATAAGCAATCCGGCTGTGTATAAATGGGAATAATAGAGGTAGTACGTTATTAAAGGCGTATATATAAATAAATATAATTAGTTAGGTCTAAGGTCCTTAGTAAAGTAAAATGTCTTTTTTACCCTTATTAAGCTTAATTTATCGCATTTATTATTAAGCCTAATCTGTTACACTACTCTTATCGAGCCTGAATATAGCGCACTGCCCTTATTAAGGTTCACTCTATTATACTACCCTACCTAAAAAGCCCCGCACTTAAACCAGATAGAGCCCAAATCTTTTTTAATACCTTAAGCGAATTTTTTATTTAAACTACTTAAGTTCGAAAATTTTCACTTCTTTACTACCGCTAGGGTATTAAGTTTAAGATAGCGGTTCTTTTATTATAGTAGCTTAGGCGGAACCCAAATAAGGTTAGAGAAGACATCTAGTGCTATAATAGTCCTACCTTCGTTTCTAACAACGTTCTAAAAAGCTTATTAAAGCTATATATACAGCTAAAAGTCTAAAAAGCGTTTTAGATAATAGCGGAACTACTACAACAATATCTAAGTAATAAGTCGCTTTTAGGCAAGTAGGCTATTAAGGTAAAGCACTTTATTAAGTTTATCTTTAAAAAGGCAACTTATAAAAACGAAAGGTAAACGTAATTACGGAAGCTAGATTATAATGCCTTAAAGTTCTGTAGACTAGCTTATAAGGTTAGGGATATCCTTAAATTACTACTAGCGGAGTTTGACTTCCTTATCGCGAATATAGTGGACTTTATACATCGCCAAAAGCTTTTATAATATTTGTATCGCGAGGACATTAATAAGGCCGTTTATGGCGAGTTTAACCCTAAGAATAACAACTTATTTAAAGAATTCCTAAAGTATTTATCTGCCTTTGCCAATCCAAAATAATAGGGTAGCTAACTAGATTAGTATATATTAAGCTCCGACTTATTAAATATAAGCAAGATAAAGGTATATAAACCTCTATTCCCTATTTAAGGAGAAAGTATAACTAATTATAGCAGCGTTGCTAAATTAATAAGCTAGGCCTAATAGAGAAGCTTAATTAACTAAAGCCTAAGGCTTAGGCTTAGGTGCGTAATAATTAATTAGTTATATAATTAGTGCTTAGTATTAACTATTACTAGGGTTAGCCTAAGGCTCTTAGTTATTAGGGAGGCATTCTAAAGCTCTAATCCCTTAGGACGCTTATTAAACGCTTAGTATATAAGTCTTAGGTACTTGTTAATTAGTTACTTATATATTTTAGAGCAAGATTTATTATAAAAGGAAAGTATAATCTTATCCAATAATTTTAAAACTAATGGTTAGGCACCTTGTTCCCCAAATTTAATATATTAATAACGTATTCCACCATCACCTCGGTCACACCATCACCTCGGTCAGTCAAAAACACACCAAAAAATCAAAAATCTAACCCTAGCAATCTCAACAACAACGCTATAATAAATTATAAAAATTTAAATATAAGCTATTGTATATATAAGTAGTCTTATTTTAAGATTATTAAGCTTTTTATTTAGTAGGTCTAGAGAAATTAAGATTTTATCTTATTTTAGCCCCCACTTTTATATATCTCTAGATCTACTAAATAAAAAACTTAATAATCTTAAAATAAGACTACTTATATATACAATAGCTTATATTTAAAATTTTATAATTTATTATAGCGTTGTTGTTAAGATTGCTAGGGTTAGATTTTTGATTTTTTGGTATGTTTTTAACTAACCGAGGTGATGGTGTGACTGAGGTGATGGTGGAATACGTTACTAAGGGTATAGACAATACGTGGGCAGATGCTCTAAGCCGTAAAGCTAAACTATAAAATAACGAGAAGCCATTAGGGGCTTTACTGCGAAAAGACATAGATAGATTGATTAGGTATAATTATTTAAAGATTGCAGCGACTTAGGAAGATAAGGAGCTAGAAAGAGTCTATAAGACACTAGAGAGCTTTTAGGTATAAAGGATTCTAGAAGTATAGCTAGAAGATCTATAGGCGGATATATACGAAAATTAAGAAGCGAAGTATATCCTAAGAAGTATAGTAGAGCAATTCGTGGAAGAGTTCTATAAGGGATTAACTTAAGGATATAATGGAGCTACGGGCTTAGTGTTAAGACTCTAAGAGGAGTATATTATTAATGGAATCTGGAAAATAGCTAGGAAGGTTATAAAGAAGTGTTTAGATTGCTAAAGAAATAAATTAATAAGGTATAAGCCGTATGGAGGGCTATAACCTATTAAAATACCAGAGAGACTATGGGAGGTTATATTATGGGACTTTATTATTAAGTTACTAAAGTTAAGAGATCCTATTACCGGATAAGATTATAATATAATTTTAGTAATAGTAGATAAGCTTATAAAGTGGGGATACTTTATAGTATATATAGAAGAAATCTTAGCGGAAGATGTCGCTAGAATCTATGTTAAAGAAGTTTTTGTAAGATATAGAGTATTAAGTAAAATTATATTAGATAGAGATCTAAGATTTATAGCAGCATTCTAAGAGGTATTCTTGGCGGAATAAGGAGTTTAAGCAGTAACTTCTACCGTATATTATCCGTAGACAGACGGTTAAATAAAAAGATTAAACTAGACACTAGAGTAGTATCTAAGGCATTATATTAATTACGTATAGAATAATTGGGTATTGCTATTACTAGTTATATAGTTTGTATATAACGCAACGCCACAGAAAGGTATAGGCACATTACTATTTAAAGCAAATTATGGATATGAGCTAAGAACATTATTATTGCTACGGTAAGTAAAGAAAACAAGTAGTATAGCTAAAGAAAAGATAAAGACGTTAATAAATCTTTATATAGACCTTATAGAATTAATAAAGAAAGTATAAGAGAGAATAAAAAAGTATTATAATGTTAAGAGATCTAAGGGACCAGATCTTAAGGAGGGAGATAAAGTATAGCTACTACACAAAAATTTTAAGAGTTAATGACTAAGTAAGAAGTTAGACCACGTTAGACTAGGACCTTTTAAAATTAAATAGAGAATTTCACCGGTTACGTTTAAGTTAAACCTATTAGCCAAAATAAAGATCTACCCTATATAGTATATTGTGATGCTAGAGCTAGTATACAAGAATGTTAAGCTATTGGTTTATAAAGCAGACACGTATAGAGGATAAGAGGAAGACAAATAGCAAGTTTTAAAGATTGTTAATTATAAGGACATCGACGATAAAATATGGTATAAGGTTAAGTGGTTAGGCTATACTAAGACTACCTAGGAACTACTAGAGAATTTAAAGAATGCTATGGGAAAGGTATAGGAGTATTAGAGGAGATTAGGTTAGGTAGTATTAATAAAGAAGGATCGCTAAAGAATAAGTTACCTAAGGGGGACCTAAGAAGAGCAGTTGCCGAATTACTTAGATCTGTTTCCTTCTCTGTTAGAAGAGAATCCGTTCTTTTATTGCTAAGTTCCTATAAACCCTATTTTATAAGTTTCTACTCCTTAAAACAAACCTTCTTATAAACCTTCTTAAGATAAAGCAAATGAGTAGACGCCGCGATCCGAATATCTAGGGCCTTTTATTCCGCATTATAAGAACGTTCCAACTTAGCAAGGGCTTAAGACAGTTTACTATCTAGCCGCGCAGTAGTAGATTAAATATAAGACCCTAAGATAAATTAATTAGGGAACTAGACGACTATTAAGAGTAATAGGTCGCGTATATTTAGTATTAGACATAGAGCGAACGTTATAGGACGAACAAATATTCGCTTTAGTGCACTTTAAGTAAGAGGATGGTTATTATAAAGATAGGTTCGCCAACGCAATATAAACTAACCCCTCTTTTAAATAACGAGAATACGGAGATGGTATAATCTCACTAAGAGACAATATTATAGTAATAGTACGAGCACGACGTTGGGTGTGTGAAGAAGAAATTGCTTTAGGTATAATAAGCAATAATATTAACCAAATTAATTAGACGGATATTATACCTTTAGTAAATAACTTAGAGATGTTTTAAATCTTTAAGGATAAAGATCAGTGTAAGAGATGGATGGATCGAGATTGGATCGGGATCCATTAATCCACTAATCCACGCCTAATCCATTGGTGGCGTGGATATGGATCTAGATCCAAACTTTATCCATTCTTAGGGCACATTCGATACCTTTTTGGATACTACTAGCCATATACCCCCTAAATAACACGCGTACACCCTCTAATTAATACGCATACACCCCCTACCTTATTTAGTTTAGACGCTTCTTTATTAAGTTAGATGCATCCTTATTAAGTTAAAATATTATATACGTTTAACTTATTTGTGCCTATATTACAAAAATCAAAGTACGCGCCATATAAGTTTTATAACTGCAATATCACGATTAAGTCTTAATTTTAGTTATATTATAAGTAGTAGAGTCTTAATTTAGATCGCGCCTAAATCAATTAATTGGATTGTGTAGTGCTTTGTGAGGCGTCGCGTAAACTAATTTAGGTGCTGCTACCTCTGCTACCTACGCCCACGCCCACGCCCGCGCCTACGCCTGCGCCCGGTAGGACCCAAATTAACACCTCTACTTTATATCCAAGAGCCTATAATTATAGAGCGTCGCGACAGTTAGCTAATTAACTTTATAACTAGCTCTATAATTACCAATCGCGTTAATAGATTTATTTATAGAGAGCCCTTAGTATTTAAGCGAAATACTGGCTATACTTGTACTTTGATTTTCGCGATATAGGCGCAAATAAGTTAAACGTACGTGATATTCTAACTTAATAAGGAAGCATCTAAACCAAATGAGGCAGGGGGTATATGCATATCAATTAGGGGGTGTACGCGTATTATTTAGAGGGTGTATAGCTAGCAGTGTCTAAAAAGTTATCGAACGTGCCCTAAGAATGGATCAAGTTTGGATCTTGATCTAGATCCAATGGATTTAATGGATTTAGATTTGGATCTAGATCCAATCTATCCATCTCTTACACTGATAAAGATAAAGAGGAGGGAGATAGTGTTACGGACGCTTTAAGTACGATGTTACGACTACTTGGGGAAGAGTCGGAAGAAGCTAGTTAGTTAATTTAGGTACGGTTTAGGATGGAACCAATAGAACTATGTGATGAGGAATGGTAGCCAAGGTTATATAATGTGCTATGTATTAAATAAGAGGAACGAGAGGAACTTACGTACCTTATGTATAAGACGTATATTACGTATAAGAAGGATTTTATAGGAGTACGGTTGTGTATTTAAGGACCCTTAGTTCCTACCTAGATAGTTCCTTTCTTATAGTAATTCTTAGAATATAATTAAAGTTAATCTGTTAGGCAACTACTCTACCAGTTATTATTACTTGTCGACTATTATTATTTGCATTTCCTATACACCTAGCCCAATAACAGGACCCACCGTAGTTCTTGCTATAAGGTTCCGTTATAGTTAGAGTATATAGTATAGAACTATAAGATAGAGTTAGAACTAGGAATAAGTCTAAAGTTTTTTTTAATCTATAAGCTTACTAAAGAAGAAGGTAGAGCACTAAAAGAGTTTATCTAGGAGAACTTATAGAAGGGATATATTAAACTATTATAGTTATTAGTAGGATATCTAGTACTATTTATACTAAAGAAGAATAGTAAACTAAGGCTATATATTAACTATAGATAGTTAAACAGCATTACTAGGAAAGATAGGTATTCTTTACCCTTAATTAGTAAAATCTAAGACAGGATAAATAACGCGTAAATTTTTACGAAGATAAATCTAAGATAGGTGTACTATTAAATTAGGATTAAAGAAGGCGACAAATAGAAGGCAGCCTTTAGGTTAAAGGCATCAGGAATTTTTTTTTGTAGCAGGTTGTTGCGGTTTGCCGCAAATTGCCGCAAACTATACGATCGCGGCGGTCGTATATGGTCGTTAGCGATTCGTATAAACCGCGCATTTCGTAATAAGTTTGCAGCGTCTACTAGCAAATTGTAGTAAAATACTTAACTACTAAACTAATGCTAGCATTTTGCTACCTTATAATTATATAGCGCGCAAACTGTATAAACTGTATAAACTGTATAAACTGTATAAACTGTACAAACTATATAAACTGTATAAACTGTACAAACTGTACAAACTATACAAACTGTACGAACTGTATAAACTGTACGAACTATATAAACTATACGAACTGTATAAACTATACGAACTGTACAAACTGTACAAACTATATAAACTATACGAACTATACAAACTGTACAAACTGTATAAACTGTACGAACTGTATAAACTGTACGAACTATATAAATTATAACAACTATATAAACCGTAACTAAATTATTATATATTACTACAGATTGCTATAATATACTTTTAAATATATTTATATTATAACTATATAAAATACAGAGCTATCTACTTAGGAAGGGGAAGCCTTTTGTAAAAGCTCTAAATCGTTAATTAGTGGTGTTCCTGATAATCTACTAGCTATGTACTAATTTCCTAACTAGGCCTAGTACCTGCCTGCCTATCTATCTATCTGTCTATCTATTTATCTATTTATATATTTGCCTGCCTACCTATTTATCTATCTATCTATCTATACCTACCTATACCTACCTATCTATACCTACTGTCTATGCCTACTATCTGTGCCTACCTGTCTGTGCCTACTGTCTATATATGCCTATCGTCTATGCCTACCGTCTGTGCCTCCTATTTGTGCTACTACAGCGATGTGCACGACCAGCTTCCACCCCCCCTCTGGAAAAATATTATTTCGCTTCGGTACGCGGGCTCGCTAGAAATCGTAGCAAACGCCCATGCTTGGCTGTAAGAACTTTACTTCTGGCAGACTTCGTGATCCTCCACAGTGTCGTGATCTTTGTTAAATATCGTAAGGTTTCCACCCATACGATATCACCAAATTTCATCAGCAATTGCAGGAACAGCTTTGTATTCGTGTTTTGGCGGCCACAGCGGGGGTGCGCAGTTAAGGAGGATAGGAGGGCGCGTGCGTCCTCATTTTAGTTCTCCTGGCAACCAAGGCGATTCTCCAGGGCAACCATTAAAAAGGTCCTTGCGTGCAGGCACATGCGTTCGCTACAATTACTCTGTACAGTTGGTGGCGATTTGGCGAGCCCGCGTACCGAAGCGAAATAATATTTTTCCAGAGGGGGGTGGAAGCTGGTCGTGCACATCGCTGTATCTATACCTACCTGTCTATAATTTAGGGGAAAGGTCGGCCCGATTAAAGGCTCCGCCTAATTCGATTAATCGTATTAATTCGAATCGTTCTCTACGGCCGTTCGCTGGCTGTACATTTAAACGGTGGTTGTCTAGTTCTGGCGACGGTTGTCTGGCTCTGACGACGGTCGTCTAGCTCTAGCGACGGTCGATGGTTGTCTAGCTCCGGCGACGGTCGTCTGGCTCTGACGACGGCCGTCTGGCTCTGGCGACGGTCGACGGTCGTCTAGTTCTGGCGATGGTCCTTAGCTGGCTGCCGTTCTGGTGCCTCCCTAGGTAGGGAGGATATAAGGAAGGAAGGGTAAAAAATAAGGTGGCTACCTAGGTGTATATATAGAGGCTATTGGGAATATAGCGGGGACCTGATAGTAATGTGTTATGCAGAGCTTTGTGCAGAGCCTCTATACGTAGAGCTTTGTGTAGAGCTTTATATAGAGCTTTACGTAGAGCTTCATATAGAGCTTTACGTAGAGCTTTATATAGAGCTTTGCGTAGAGCTTTATATAAAGCTTTACGCAGAGCTTCGTATAGAGCTTCGTATAGAGCTTTATATAGAGCTTTGTATAGAGCTTTATATAGAGCTTTATACAAAGCCTCTATACGCAAAGCTTTGTATAGAGCCTCGTGTAGAGCCTCGTGCAAAGCTTTGTATAGAGCTTTATGCAGAGCTTTATATAGAGCTTTGTACAGAGTCTTATATAGAGCTTTATACAAAGCCTTATACAGAGCCTTTATATATAGAGCTTCGTATAGAGCCTTATATAAAGCCTCGTGCAAAGCTTTATATAGAGCTTTATATAGAGCTTCGTGTAGAGTCTTATATAGAGCTTCGTATAGAGCCTCGTACAGAGCCTCTATACGCATAGTAATGCAACTAGATTAGATACACTTTGGTTTGGTATAGATAAACCAAAATCCAAACTAGATCCGGTTTATCCAATTTAATTGGCTTAATCTAGATTGGTTTTAAAGCTTTAAAGATAACCAATATCCAGTATAACCAATAAGGCCTTAATGGTAAGGTTTTAGGTAAAAGGAGTCGCCACCCCAAGGGAGTTATAGCTCGTATATTGGCCCAAAATCGTTCCGCAATAATGATTAAAATTAAATAACTCCCGATTTGATCCGTTTTGTTACGGACGCTTTAAGTACGATACTACGACTACTTGGAGAAGAGTCGGAAGAAGCTAGTTAGTTAATACAGGCACGGTCTAGGATGGAGCCGGTAGAACCATGTGACGAGGAATAGTAACCAAGGTCATATAATGTAATACGTAAGGAACGCGAGGTACGGGAGGAACGTTATATACATTATATATATTACATATATTACGTACAAGAAGGATTTTATAGAAGTACAGTTGTGTATTTAAAGGACCTTAGTCCCTACCTAGATAGTTCCTTCCTTATAGTAATTCTCAGAATATAATTAGAGTTAATCTATTAGGCAACCACTCCACCAGTTATTATTACGTTGTTAACTTTACACATTACCTACACACCTAGCCCAATAACGAACCTACCATAGTACTTGCTATAAGGTTCCGTTACACAATTACTACCTAGTTATAGTATTAAAAGTTAAACAATATGCCACCAAAAGCAGCCACTATAACGCTATTGACGGCGGCAACTACTTTAAGGTTAGGAGGTAATACTAGTATAGCAGATACTAACTTATAACAACCTATAACGGTCGGACAACTATAGGAAATAGTTAACCAGTTAATAGAAAATAATACGGCACTTAAATAAAGGGTTAATGGGATAGGAACAGCAAAGGTTAAGTTACCATTAATTAAAAGATTCTTAGGAGAGAGATTAAAGCTTAAAGGATTCCTTACGCAAATACATTTTAAGGTTACGCAAGAGGGAGTAAAGCTAGCAACACCTATAGATCAAATAGCGTATACAGAATTATTCTTATTAGGAAGAGCACTTAAATAGTTTAAGCCTTACCTTATAGAGATATAAGTAAATGGAATAACAACAACAAACTAAGAAGTATGGTTTATGTTCTTAAGCTAAAATGGATTCGTAGAGCAACTTATATAGATATTTGGAGACCCAGAGGCAACAACTATGGCGGAAAGAAAGCTTTAAGATATTACGCAACGAACCTTAGCCATTAAGTATATAACGCAGTTCCAAACACTAGTAATATAAGTTAAGTAAAATAATAGGGCGCTTATAGCACAGTATAAATAGGGACTTAAGGCTAAAGTCTAGGACGTAATCATTCTAATAGAAGATGCGGACACCCTAAGGGAATTAATAGATTAAGTAATAAAAATTAATAATAGGATCTACTAAAGGGAACAGACTAAGAGAGGTTAGGATAGAGTTCTATAGTTATATAAGGCGTAGAGTACGCATTAACTAAAGCCAAGTTAGAAACTATAGTATGGCGCAGAGCTAATGGACCTAAGTAGTACTAAAGAAGCCTATAAGAGATAGAGTAAAATACTATAAAAACCAAGAGGACAAGGATTAAGTAATTAAAGGTCTAGGGAGCAAAGGCCGAATTAGGGATCTTAGCAGCAGAAGACATTTAGGCAGACTCCATAATAAAAAAAATAGTTTAAAGAGGGAGCTTATATAAATTACGGAAAACAGGGTTATTTTGCCAAAGATTATAAAGATGGTTAAAGTCACTATATAATAAAGGGAACCGGACTAGCAGACGGTATATACGTATAGAGGGACAATAATACACTACAAGGAATAAAAGATTGTTTAATTAACTACTTTACATTTTACTACAATAACGCGTGCTAAATTTATAAAGACGCTAAGTACGGCGCAAGCTATTAGCTATAAGAACCCAGTTTAGAGAAACTAAGAGCTACCTAAGACCATAAAGAGTAAGATAGGCTCTACGAATGCGATAAAAATCTAATAGCAACTTTTAGTACAGTGTTAATAAGGCAGTACTTAGAAAGGGACTTTAGGAAAAATCCATTTAGCAATATTAAGAAAAAAGATCTTAAGACATTAGTATTAGAAGTAGAGACTAAGACCGCTATAAAGTAAGGTTCAGTAACGGGTATTATAACACCGTTAGATACGGCATCTATCGCTTTATAAGATAGCAGGAAGAGCGTCTTATAAAGACTAAGCAAGCAGACGACTGCTAGTGCTAATTTACCACTTAATAAAGGTAAAAGGCCAAAGGCTTAAGATTCTTAAGACGAGATAAAAGACGACTAAGATTCTTAAGATGAGATAAGGTATACCTAAGGACCTATAACGGACAAAAACCGATAGAGTAGGGCAATAGCTTAGTTTAGGAATATACGAATAAGCTTAGGACAGAGTTTCCCACAGGCATTAAATTCTTAAGACGAGATAGATAAGATTTAAGACTCTTAAAATAAGATAAAAACACTATAGACGCCTAGTTGGACTAAGGCGGGAGCCAAGCTTAAGTTAAAAGTAAGCTTAGGATTAAAGAATCTAAGGAACTAAGAATTCGGAGTATAAATAAGGACACCTATAGGTAAGAGGTAAGGAGTTTCTTTATAGATTAGAGAATCTGCAATCTAGGTAGTAGTTAGACTAGGAGACAAATATATAGACCTAGAGGACTTACTAGTTAAATATAATGTTTAGTCTAAAGATTAAAAAGTTAATACTAAGATTAAGAAGTATAAAGACTTTAAGAATCCACTTATAAGACGCGAAAGAAAAGAAACCATAGAGGAATTTAGAGCGAGAATTACCTTATAGTAAGAGCAGAAACTAGATAAGAGATCTAGTCTGCTAGGTTATATAAGGGATAGAGCACTAGTATAAAGAATTACTAATAGGCTAAGAGTAGGCATACTAAGAGCTAAGTAGCTTACTGAACTAGAATAAGAAGAGGATCTAGGGATTTCGACTAGATTCGAGGAACGACATATAAAGGGCTGTTACGATATAGTAATAAGAAGATACTTCCTTATAGATAGAGTATATACACTTAAGTAGCTGTACTAAAAGTAGTATAGGCAGCGACATAACGATAAGTAGGAAGATTTCTATATATAGCTAGATAAAAGAGTTATCTAAAACCACCCAATTACGGAAAAGGCTATAACCCACATTAAAGGAGCCTTAATTATAACGTTAAAAGATTTAAAGGAGTAATTAGAGGACTAGAGAAGTAAGAGACAAATTTTAGTACCTATAAATAAAGTTGCGACGCTTAGATTAATATAAGAAAGGTTTAAACTTAGGGATAAAGATAAGCTAAGAGTTAACCTAAGACACTAAGTATATTACACACTATTATAAATAACATATATAGATAATACGTGTAGCATATATAGGATACTAAAGGATAAGAATTAAAAGTATCTAATAAGAATGTATTAAATGACGGATAAGGCAAAATACCGAAACGTTAAGTATATATATAGCTAGCACCTAGTAAAAGTTCAAGAATAAGGGGACTTAATACTTTAACTAAGAAGATTCCTTACGGAAGAATACCTAGATAGATAATAATAGTAGGAATATCTAGAGAACACCTATCTATAGTATATTAAGGATAAAAAGCAAACTAAGTATTAGCCTAAGTTAGACTAAGTATAAATAGGATCTAGTAGCTAATAGTTGGGAAAAGTAGAGGCCTATAGGATTAGAGGGAATTAGTAGTAAAGCCTTAGACCCTTAAAGGAATTTAAGAAAAACACCTAAATTTATAAGTTAAATGGCAAGATTAATAGTTTAAAATATTAATAGATAGTAGAGCAATAAGGAACTATATCTTACTAGTAACAGTTAAAAGAATAGGACTACTATATAGGAGAAAGGAGCACCTATATTTATTAGTAACAATTTTAGGAGATTTAATAGCCTATAAAAACGGTATTATTAATCTTAAAACAGGACCTATTTAGTTAACTATTAAAGGAAGATAAATTTGGATATCTTTTAATATCCTACTATTAGGGAAGGACAAGGCGATACTAGGGATGCCTTAGTTATAGGAGTACAATCTAAAGATCAATTGGGTTACAGGTTAGGTCGATATTAGAAATACTTAACGCCATAAGACGCGATAATAAGCTAAGTTAGTATAGTACTAAGTAGGAGCAACCTATAAAGAAACGGAAAAAGGACTAAGCTATATACTAAAGAGATACTATAAGTATGGTAAGAAACTATAGTTATTAGAAAGTAAAAAGCTATTAGAGTATATAGTATAGGACTATAAGATAGAATTAGAACCAGGAATAAGTCTAAGGTTCTTTCTAATCTATAAGCTTACTAAAGAAGAAGGTAGAGTATTAAAAGAGTTTATTTAGAAGAACTTATAAAAGGGATATATCAGACCATTATAGTTATTAGCGGGTTATCTAGTATTATTTATCCTAAAGAAGAATAGTAAGCTAAGGCTATGTATTAACTATAGATAGTTAAACAGCATTACTAGGAAGGATATGTATCTTTTACCCTTAATTAGCGAGATTTAAAATAGGATAGGTAATGTATAAATCTTTATAAAGATAGATCTGAAATAGGCGTACTATTAAATTAGAATTAAGGAAGGCAACAAATAAAAGGCAGCTTTTAGGTTAAAGGAAGGATTATATAAACTATTAGTTATATAATTCGGGCTTATAAACGCACTAGCAACATTTTAGAAGCGAATTAATAATATATTAGGAGAATACTTGGATAAATTTATTATAGCATACCTTAATAATATTATTATCTACTTAATAACTAAGAAAAAACACGGGGAATACGTTAAATAGGTCTTAAAGAGACTATAAGAAGAACAGATACTAGTAGCAATTAAGAAATACAAGTTCTTTACTAGAAAGATAGATTTTATTAAATTTATTATTAAACTAGGCCAACTTAGTATAGATCTAAAGAAGATTAAGGCTATAGTAAATTAGTAAGAACTAGAGAATATTACGCAGTTAAGATTGTTTTTAGGGTTTTATAATTACTATAGAAGGTTTATAGCGCAATAGTTAAAGGATATTAAGCCATTTACGCGGTTAATAAAGAAAGAAGAACTATGGGTATAAGGATAGGAATAATAAGAACTGTTTAAGGAAATTAAAAGGTTGTTTACCTAGGAGCCAGTTCTTAAAATCTATTAACTAGGTCTAAAGATAGTTGTTAAGATAAATATATTAGGTTTTGCACTAGGGGCATGCTTTATATAAAAGCATCTAGATAGATAGTACCTAGTAGCATACTATAGTCGGAAGATAATACTACTAAAACTAAACTATAACATCTACAATAAGGAGTTATTAGGTATAGTTATAGCACTAAGGAAATAGAGAGTATTCTTATAAGGTATAGAGAAACTATTTATAGTTAAGACGGATTATAAGAACCTAATAGGATTCCTAACAATAAAGGAACTTAACTAAAGATAGGTTAGATGGGTAGAGATGCTTACAGAATACTATTTTAAGATTTAGTATACTAAGGGTACAGACAATATAAGAGCAAATGCTCTAAGTTAAAAGGCTAAACTATAAGATAATAAAAAGCCATTAGGGGCTTTATTGCGAAAAGATATAGATAAACTAATTAGGTATAATTATCCTAAAATTACAGCAACTTAGAAAGGACTAAATAGAGTCTATAAGACACTAAAAAGCTTTTAGGCATAGAGAATTCTAAAAGCATAGCTAGAAGATTTACAGATGGATATATACAAAAACTAAAAAGTAAAGTATATTCTAAGAAGCATAGTAGAGCAATTTATGGAAGATTTCTATAAAGGATTAACTTAAGGACATAACGGAGCTATAGGCTTAGTGTTAAGACTCTAGGAGGAGTATATTATTAATGGAATTTAGAGGATAGCTAGAAAGGTTACTAAGGAGTGTCTAGATTACTAAAGAAATAAACTAATAAGGCATAAGCCATACAGAGGGCTACAACCTATTAAAATACTAGAGAGACTATAAGAGGTCATATTATAGAACTTTATTATTAAGTTGCCAAAATTAAGAGATCCTATTACCGAACAAGATTATAATACGATCTTAGTAATAGTAAACAAGCTTATAAAGTGGGGATACTTTATAGCATATACAGAAGAAATATTAGTAGAAGATATCGCTAGAATCTATATTAAAGAAGTATTTATAAGGCATAGAGCACTAAATAAGATTATATTGGATAGAGATCTAAGATTTATAATAGTATTTTAGGAGGTATTCTTAGTAGAGTAAGGAGTTTAAGTAGCAACTTTTACCGCATATTATCTGCAGACAGACGGTTAAATAGAAAGGTTAAATTAGACACTAGAGCAGTATCTAAGATATTATATTAATCACGCATAGAATAATTAGGTATCACTATTACTAGTTATATAGTTTGCATACAATGCAACACTATAAGAAGAAATAGGTATGTTACTATTTAAGGCGAATTATGGATATAAGCTAAGAATATCGCTATTGCTATATTAAGTAAAGAAGACAAGTAGTATAGCTAAGTAAAGGATAAAGATATTAATAAATCTTTATAAGAACCTTACGGAAACAGCTAAGGTAGTATAGTAAAGAATAAAAAAATACTATAATACTAAGAGATCTAAGGGACTAGATCTTAAGGAGGGAGATAAAGTATGGCTACTACACAAAATTTTTAAAAGTTGATGACTAAGTAAGAAGTTAAACTATATTAGACTAGGACCTTTTAAAATTAGTTAGAGGATTTCACTGGTTACGTTTAAGTTAAACCTACTAGCTAAAATAAAGATTTACCCTATACAGTATATTGCAATGCTAGAGCCAGTATATAAGAAAGTTAAGCTATTAGTCTATAAAGTAGACATATATAGAGGATAAGAGGAAGATAAATAGTAAGTTTTAAAGATTATTAGTTATAAGGACGTTAATAATAAAATATAGTATAAGGTTAAGTAGATAGGCTATAATAAGACTACCTAGGAGCTACTAGAAAATTTAAAGAATGCTATAGGAAAGGTATAGGAGTATTAGAAGAAAATAGGTTAGGTAATATTAAAGAAGGATTACTAAAGAATAAGTCACCTAAGGGGGACCTAGGAAGAGCGATTGCCAAATTACTTAGAGTTGTTTCCTTTGCTATTAGAAAAGAATCCATTCTTTTATCACCAAGTTCCTACAGACCTTATTCTATAAGTTTCCACTCCTTAGAACAAACCTTCTTATAAACCTTCTTAAGATAAAGAAGACAGGTAGAAGCAGAAAGACGAGCTTTAAGGGCACGCTGTTAAGCAGCCGTAGCCTCTTACTCTGCTTCCTGTAAATAACGCAGTTTATCTAAAGCGCTTAAAAGCTTACTATTAAGCTTTGCAGCAGTAGATTAAACATAAAACCCTATAACAAATTACTTAGGGAACTTAACGACTATTAAAAGTCATAGGACGCGTACACTTAGCGTTAGAAATAAAATAAACATTGCAAGACGATCGCACGTTTAATTTAGTGCACTCTAAATAAGAAGAGGGTTGCTAAGACAAGGGACTCGCTAATATAACGTAAACTAACCCCTCTTGCGCATAATAAGAACACAAAGATAGCATAATTTCGCCCAGCGACAGTATTAAAGCGATAGTGCGAGTATAACGCTGCACCTATAAGGACGAAGAAGGTTTAGAAACCTTAAAAGGCATTATAAATAACAATATTAACTAAATTAATTAGACGGACATTACACCTCTAATAGACGACTTAGAGATAATAACAATCTTTAAGGACGAAGATAAAGAGGAGGGAGATAGTATTACGGACGCTTTAAGTACGATACTATAACTACTTAGAGAAGAGTTAGAAGAAGCTAATTAGTTAATATAGGCACGGTCTAGGATAGAGCCGGTAGAACTATATAACGAGGAATAGTAACTAAGGTCATATAATATAATACGTAAGGAACGCGAGGTACGGGAGGAACGTTATATACATTACGTATAAGAAGAATTTTATAGGAGTACAGTTGTATATTTAAAGGACCTTAGTCCCTACCTAGATAGTTCCTTCCTTGTAGTAATTCTTAGAATATAATTAGAGTTAATCTATTAGGCAACCACTCCACCAGTTATTATTACGTTGTTGACTTTACACATCACCTATATACCTAGCCCAATAACGAACCCACCGTAGTACTTGCTACAAGGTTCCGTTACACGTTTAAGGTTTTATAGATAGCCAGCTTAATCTAAAGAAGTTAATCTAGATAAGGTTATAAATCCTTATTTATACCTATACCTCGCCTTTAATTATTACCCTTATCTCTACCCTTATTCCTTAACCATTTTAATCCTCTAATTATATGGAGAACTTTATTACTGTTACCGGCCGATCAACGCACGCGGGGGGAAGTAGCTATGCATTAAGCAGCTATGCTATAGGTAAGGCTCCTGCTATTCCTTATAAGCGATATAGTAAGGCCTCTGGTGGTAGAAAAAGGAAGCGCCTAAAGACAACTGCAACTGTAATAGAGGTAGAGGCGGAGCCTCTTACCTATTATAAACCTGAATCTAAACCCAAGCAAGAGCCTCTCCTACTACACTAATCTAACGAGCCGATTCGAATTAAGCTTTATGGTTAATAATATTATAAAGTCGCTAACCTCACAGGCCAAAGACGTGGTAAAAAAAAGTCTTCGCATATATAGGGTAACGGAAAAGGCTTTATAATTATACACGAGGCGACAGGAACTAGGTACTATTACTATTATCAATGCTTAGATAAGAAGAAGGATACAATATATCGGCCGCTTAGTAAGAAACTCTCCTGCCTATATTAGCTGCTCTCTAATTAGTAATTAGAGCTTAACGGCAACTCTACTATACTTGCGCATTAGAAAAGAACTTATTAAGTGAATATTAAGGGCGATCTAATTAAGTTAAAAGGTTTAATTAAGCAGTATATCGGCCATTAAGATTATATCTGGAACATCTGGTTTAAGCGCTTTAAGATCTTACTAATTTACTAGCTTGTATATTGCCATATTACATATTACCAGATTAAAAACGCCTTCTTCTTAGAGCTAATGTAGTATGCTTATAAAGGCCTCGCAAAGTTAATTCCATCTCGTACTATAATACGCGGTTAGGTTATTAATAAGTTTAGAAAGTAGAAGCGGTAACTACAAAACAACTTACAAGAAGCTCAATTAAATATACACCTGTCCTTTAACCTTTAGACGTCTCCTAATTACTACACTATTATTACAATTGTTGCCTATTATATTAATAAGAACGGTGCCCGGTAGATAAAGCTTCTTATAATGCGACGGCTTAAAGGCAAGCACTCTAGCGCTAATTAAGCCTAAATTGTCCTTAATATAATTGGCGAGTATAAGATTAGGGGTAGAATTAGGTTTTTTATGCTTAATAACGCGTTAAGTAATAACACGGCCATTAATCTAATTCTTAAAACTTTATATCTAAAGATATTAGTAAAACAGCGAAAGAGACGTTAATTATAGTGTCTTAGCTATATAGTTAACCTCTACGCCTAAGCTTTCCTTTTAGGTAAAAAGGCAGATACTACTTTAGAGGAGCTAGAGTCGGCCTATAAGAAGTAAGACTTTAAGTTAATTACAAGGATTTGGCAGAGGCAGGGCGCCCTCAGACAACTCTATAATATTATTAGGTATATTAGAATATCGCCACAACATTAAGAGGAGTTTAAGAGTATTAAAATTGGTAGTAGTTAGGTTAATTTTAATAAACTTTAGGTAAGTATTAAAATCTAAAGCTAAAATCTAGAGTCGATTTTTGCGATTTTGGCGTTACTCTCTCTATATAACGTTATAAGACAGAGGTTTAATTAGAGCCGGCGCCGGATTTTATATTACTCCGGGCTACGGTCGCAATATTTAACTTATTAAAATATTCTTACTTACTACTCTATAGCTTATATAAAGTAACGCCATATAATAAAATTCCTATTTTTCCTCTATTATATAAGCAATAAACTATAAGTTTTATATCTAGAAGTTTTGCGATATCTATATGCCAAAGCATAGCGATAGAATTAAGAACGATTGCCTTATACCGCATCACTAGTTCCTCCTTAAAAAGCTCTTATCCGTACTATAACCTTTCTATAAAGCAATTATATGCAGCTAGGGCTATAAGTATACGCTCTACCGCTGGTTTACTATAATGGATTAGCTTCTTAATTACACATAGGACGCCTAAATTAATTTTAAAGAATACCGCGAACAGCACGGCAATTACGAGGAATATACCTACCTTAAAGTAGCCGCCTATGCATCTTAGGGGAAGTGTAAGGAGTACTATAATATAGTAGACGACAGCGCTACTTATTACGCAGCTTAGGTGCTTTTACTAGACAAGAAGTGGTAGTGGTTTCATTAGCGATTTAATTAAGATGAGAATAAGAAGCATTAGCTTACTGGCAATCTTAAGGATTTAATTAATTGCGGCGTATAAGGCCTTATAGAGGAGCTCTGGCTAGAGGAGTATAAGGATAAATATAGTACTCCTACAACTGCTATACCACCTACCCCAATTAGCTTTATATAAGGTAAGACTTTTAGTAGCCTAAAAAATTATAAGTAGATTAAATCCGTGCCTCGTAGTAAATTAGACGCCTATTAAGCTTATATTAAAAGCAACCCAGAAGAAGTTACTAATCCTCTAGCCTATTGGAATAGCCTCTACCTTTTACAACTAAATCTCGCCAGATTCGCCCTTAATATATTGGCTATACCGTTAATAAGTGCCAAATATAAACGCGTATTTAGTTCCGCAAAGTATCTAATTACTAACTCTCGCAATTGCCTTAAAGCCGACATTATTAAAGTAAATAAGTGCCTTAAGTTGTGGTTTAGGCGCCTAGAGCCCGGAGCCTTTAATAAAGGTAACGATTCTAATATTAATAAGCAGGAGGGAGAGGAGGAAGAGGAGGTAGTTAAGGAAGTATATAAGGGAGTAGATAAGAGCTCAGATAAAGATGATAATTAAGGCGATGCTAAGGTAATATATACACTAATTAAGGATTAATTAAGGCTTAACACTATACTAAGGCTCGCGATAGTACGTATAACAATTACTACTACTAGTATTTTTTACTAACTTTGCAGAGGCTCTATAGGCTCTCTATATTTTCTTAACAACGTTATAGCTTCCTTTTAGCTTTCCTACCTTTCTATACACTAGATCGCCCCTAAATCTATATCTTATATTTAGTTTTAATTGGTTAAACCGGTTATATAACCGGTTTAAAGCTTTAATTCGAAATCCGGATTGGTTTTTGCCTCATTTTTGTATCCAATCCAAACCAGTTGCATTACTGTATACGCAGAGCTTCGTGTAGAGCCCCGTGTAGAGCCTCGTATAAAGCCTTATGTAGAGCCTTATATAGAGCCTTGTGTAGAGCTTCGTATAAAGCCTCGTATAGAGCTTCGTATAGAGCTTTATATAGAGCTTCGTGCAGAGCCTTATATAGAGCTTCGTGCAGAGCTTTATACAGAGCTTTATAGTTATAGTATTAGGTTTTTTTTAGGCGCGTTATTACAGCCAAAAATTAGGGTCTATAAAACCTGCGTAAGTCGCAATTTTAGCAATTTGTAGCAATTTGCACAAGTAGCCTGTGTGTTTATAGCAATTTGCAGCAATTTGCACGAGTAGCCTGTGTATTTGTAGCAAATTGCCGCAAGTTACCGCAAATCGCTAAAATCGCGACTTACGCAGGTTTTGCAGACCCCAATTTTCGGCTGCAACAACGCGCCTAAAAAAAAATTCCTAATAGGAAGGACTATATAAACTATTAGTTATATAATTTAGGCTTATAAACGTACTAGCAACGTTTTAGAAGCGTATTAATAATATATTAGGAGAATACTTAAATAAGTTTATTATGGTATACCTTAATAATATTATTATCTACTTAATAACTAAGGAAGAATATAGGGAACACGTTAAATAGGTCTTAAAGAGATTATAAGAAGAATAAATGCTAGTAGTAATTAAGAAATGCGAGTTCTTTACTAGGAAGACCGATTTTATTAGATTTATTATTAAACTAGGCTAACTTAGTATAGATCTAAAAAAGATTAAGGCTATAGTAAATTGGTAAGAACTAGAGAACGTTATATAGTTAAGATTGTTCCTAGGGTTTTATAATTACTATAGAAGGTTTATAGCGCAATAGTTAAAGGATATTGTTCGTACTAACTTAATAGCACGAGTGAGTCGTATCCACGGGCACGAAATACATGTAGTATCGTATGCTTGTTTGGATGGTGACTTGTTCTTCTAATTATACATAAAGTGGTAGAATTTAAGGGGTTTCCTGAGCTCGCTTAGCTTACGTGACTGTGACCACAAATTCCTGTTCGAACTCGTTCAGACACTGGCGGTACTTAAAAAATGAAACCACCTATGTATAGCCTCCGTAATTGCTTTGATAGAACCGTAAAACATAAAGGAAATACATAAGAAATCCCTCCCGAGTGCCTTCTAGGCTACCTTCCAAACGGTGCTTTAAGCTGGCCGTAAGTCCTGCTTACGGCCCGTAAAATAAACCGTACGGCCTTTTAACGGGCCGTAAATAAACTATGCAGCCTTCTGACAGACTGTAAAATATAAAAGAAATACGCAAGAAATAAAACTATAAAACACAAGAAATATATATAAAATTCCTCTGTATAATAGGTGCTGTAATTATACACTGGCGGCAGGGTTGTTTTGGATAAATCTTATCGCGATAAGGCGCAATGGATATCCTTATCGCGATAAGGATATCCATTGCATCTTATCGCGATAAGTCTTGGCATACCCCAAATAAATTTTCAGTTACCTTCTTCTTCTTTATTATTGTATAAAATATGACTTCAGAAGTGGAATCAGAAGCTCTC
>Ga0307515_10005743_pt1 | contig 25068 bp, 16 predicted proteins | sample 17_EM_MG_FD_194513 | JGI IMG/M metagenome (GOLD analysis project Ga0307515, IMG submission 194513) | Populus trichocarpa ectomycorrhiza microbial communities from riparian zone in the Pacific Northwest, United States - 17_EM | ecosystem: Host-associated > Plants > Roots > Unclassified | place... | reverse complement strand
GAAGGAAGTTGACCATATTGAAGGTGGCTATAGGGGTAGGAAAAACCAATTCCAAAACTACCACACTTCACCCCAAATTACTAACATAAATTTCAACCCTTTATTTCCTGCTAAAAAACTTGAGCCTTAAATAAAAAACCAAACTAAGAATGTACCAGAAACTAAGAATGTTTAAAGGATCTAGGAACAACTATTTCCATTACCACTACCCCTAAAAAAGATGTACCAGAAGCTACCTGGCATTAAACATGTAGCTTCTAAACCCCCCGCGTCTCTACAGCCACCTTTCCCCCAATTGGTGCAAACTTGACCTCACATGTGAATACCATGCTAGTGTTGTAGGACATATAATTCATACTTGCAATACCTTCAAGAAGAGGCTTATGCAGTTGATTGAAGTTGGGTGGATAACATTTGAAGAAAATCTGAATATGAGTATAAACCTTCTACCCAATCATACTTTAGAAGTGGATCGGTAAATGCACTCAACGTAGAATGCCCGAGAAATTTAAAAGCACCGATGGTAAGAGCAGGGATCGAAGAAAGCAACATGAATTCTTAAGGGACTCGAATTTAAAAGGGTATAAAGGACAAATTTCTACCATAATTTTCTGTCCACACCATCAATAAAATTCCTGCAAGAGCTTGAGTTGAAAAATGAAGCTTGTTTTGTCCAAAAAATAACTACCTCTGTCTAATCATGGTTGCAAAGTTATTTTGATTTTTTCATATTTCAACCTATTTTAGTCTTGTCGACAACTTGGCTCATAATGCCACAAAACTTTCTTTGTCAAATGAGCCCTTTATTAATAAGATCATATGTTTTTTTGTGTTCATGATGTGTCTTTATTTTTTATTTTTTTCATGGAAATAACACACCTACATGAGCACATATTTTACTCATAAAATCACTACACCAAGAATTCTTTGATGTGTTTCCCTTCTCAAAAAAGTATACATGATCCTATGTATTCACAATGATTACTTATTTACTTAGAAAACAATTAAAATGATAAACCTTTCTTAGGTAATGAAATATTGGACACTTATACTCTATTTGATTTGTGAGGCTGCTACTTGCCTCCACTTTAGATTAAGTTTTTAATTGTAGTTTCTTTTAATTGAAAGGAAGAAATAAAGAATATGTAGTGTAATAAATTATGGTTGTTGTTCATAAATGGACTTTAAACCCATATAATTATATAATGTAACAACTTCGTTTAGTATAAAGGCAACATAATAATTGACATAATAAAAGTTATTACAAGTGACAAATAATTTAGTTTTCTCTATGGGTATATATACCAATCATGAGAATTAATTTTTTAGCTCCCATCATTTCTACGTAGCTTTTGAATCAACCTATAATAAAAGAACACATGCTCAACATTTATTCACTTAACCATGATAATATCATAATATATATATATATATATATATATATATATAATTAAATACGTAGCAAAAACATCTCTTGTTTTCTTATATGACCACACCATACTTATAGGATAGGCTCTAAGTTTATTAAGTGTAGTTTGGATAAGATTATCTAGTGTTAACCAACTTTCTAAAAGGCCCCTAAATTGTCCAAGTTACTAATAAGGTAACTCTTAGTCTTATTTTATATGCAATGAATCATATAGGATTTTAATTCTACAAGAGCTTGTGCACATAAGATAAGTTCTAATTTGAGTGAAAGACCTTGGAATACTTGCAAGCTTGAAGTTATGCATACCTCAAAATACTTCCTATTAAATTCTAGTTGAAGCTCAAGTGTAAAGTTGATAAGTCTATGTAGGTAGAACATGTACATGAATGTGTTAGGAAGAAATAAACAACAATATCAAACCTGACATACATGATACGTGGATGGTAGGAACATAGAGTAGAAAAAGTGAACTCACTCAAATGAAAGTTTATGCCCACCATTCTAAAGTAGAAAAACCAAAGAGATATAAATACAAATAATCCACTACTCTAAAGATACAAATTTATGCATCACTTTAGAGATATAGAGTTAAAAAATAAAAGTTCACCACTTATAAGGAGATACAAAACTGAATAAGGTGCTAAAAAGCCAAGTCAAAAACTTTTTAATTCGAAATTTTAACCAAAATATCCTTAATACAAGGTTTAATGATCATTATATACTTGGAACATGTAAACCCCCTAGTCTAAAATTAGAAAATCAATATTAAAAGGTGGAAATTCTTAACAAATGAAAATAAAATAAATATGCTATTAATGGGCTATGAAGGTTTCTAATGAATTTGTTTAAATATATCAATGATTTTAGTTATAAAGTAGTGTATGAAAATACTGGTGGTTGAATAAAATACATAAAATAATACAAGGATAAGTAATAATGACATTGTCATAAATAAGTCAAAGTTTCTACTCCCTTTTTCTTTAAATGTGGTTGACAGCCTTGAATGGGCAAGGAAGCTCAAATCTTCTTATGTCCTCCAAAGATTTGTGTTTGTTTGTTTTTTTCTAATTTGTGAGCTTTGTGGGTGTTTATGAGAGTTTTTACTTGGAAAAGATTAATCAAGGAAGAATTGGGAGAGAAAAACAGGTAAGCGAATTGGAAGCTTAAATTTTGAAAAAGAGGAGAAAAAAGTGTGGAGATATTGTCAAGAAATCACCAAAGTGAATTCAAATTCGGTTGGTAAGATATTATTTACCAACTATTTTCTTGTGCTAATGGGTTTATTATGGAAGGATGGAAAACCCTAATTTCCTAAATTCTAGGGTTTTATAAAATTGTATGGGAATTAGGTGTTTTGTGTTAAATTGATGAAAGTTGTATGAGATAGGTAATAACTAGAGTGGAAATATAGAGAAAATTTGAAAATAATTTAAGGGAAAGGTTGTACACTAAAGCCGATTGTGGGAGAAATCTTTAGAAAATCATAAAATTTGTTTAAATATTGTGGAACTGTATGTTATTAAATGTACAAGTATGAGTATTATGTTTAAGAAAGAGTTTTTAGTTGAACATGTGAGATTGCATGTGATATGTGTGTTACAGAGAAAGTTATGGATCTGAAGCTTGTGTGTTTTTGTGATATTGAATATTTATGAGTTAATGTGAAAGTTTTAGAATTAGTAATTGAAGTAGAATACTTGATTTAATGGATGTTTGGTATATTATAAGATGCGTTTAGAAAGTGTAAATATGAATTCTAGAAACTTGGATGTGTAAATAAGTAATTGAACCAATAGAATTATGGACAAAGTGTTATGTGTATATGAAATGTTGCTAAATAGGATTGTAAGTGTATGTGATTGACATTGAAGGAAAATATTCTATTTATATGAGAAATTATGAAATGAGATTGTGTATTGAGTTTTATTATTTGAAGAAATATGTTTGAAAACGTGTTAAGAAAGTTATGACAAATTGGGAATAACGTTTAAATTGGTTGAATGGTTAGTTTGTAAGTTTTTAGAAAATTTTGGAAATGAATTTAAATGTTTGGTTGTTACATGTTGTTTCCTTGTTTTGCATATTAACAAAGTTAGAGAATGAGATCATATGAAATTGTGTGTGTAATGAGAATTTGAATATGTAATTCGGGAAGAACTGACATATGAATTGAATTGATTGGGTAGGGTAAAATTATATGCCACTAAAGGTTTAAATTTAGACTATCAATGCTTGAATTAAAAGATAAAAGATCAGGTTAGTATAGTTGTTTTGTTAATATAAAAGTTTGGAAATTGAAAGGCCACATCTACCTCTAAAAACTAGAATAGAATACGAATAAGTCCAATACCATTGATGTCCAATAGCTTTCTATTTCTGACCATCTTCCCCTCTCTCCTTCCCCTGCCTAGATCCCCGGCCCATTTGGCGGATAATGGAAATCTTCCCATTGTTTTAAAAAGGCCGCAAAGAGGTCGGAGTTTGGGTTAACAATATGATGCAGATAAAACCTAAACTCAGGGGATTCGACATTAAGGAGGAAAATCGATACAACCCGATCAATATCAGGGTCATGGGGGCTCTCCACCGCGTAACCCAAGGGTTTAAATTGTTATGAATTCTTGGTCTAAAGGAATATATATATATATTGTATCCTATAGATAAATGGATAAGAAATCTATTATTAATATGTAAATTGTAGTCAAAATAACTAGATCTAAATGGTGAGAATTTTGATATATTAAGATTAAAAATGGGTGATTATAATTATATAATGTTACATATGAAAAGAATCTTGTTATCATTAACATAAATTCATACAATGTGGTTAATGATATACTAATAAAGGCACCTTCTTTTGAATTAAGAGAGGCATCAGGAGCTAGATCTTCAATAGAGGGAACTTGATTGGATGAAGGAGCAAGTACGTGTTCACCACCTTCCTTCTTTATTTAAAGAAGTATTTTTATTTCTTTATTTGTATGTAAATCCAATAAGAAATGAACGTGTGAGTATTTGATGAAAGTAACAAGTAAGAAATCATTGAAAATATATAAATGTAATGCAATCCAAACTACTCCAAAAGATCTATTGCAAGTTCTAATTGGGTCAATTACAAGATTAAGGGAAAATATGCATTCAATAGACTTATTCAGAGTATTTGAACCAAAATAAATTTCAAAAAGGTTGCATTCTCAACAAGTGATGATCATACCTTAATCAATTTAATTGATATATAAGAAGGGTCTAATCCATTTACATTATAGGTTAATTAATTTTGGCAATTAGAGACTTATTTTTTTCTAATACATAATTTTACTCTAATAAACATAATTTTCGATCCAATTATTAGATTTGACTAAAATTTTACCAAATGTTTCCAGATGTCTTGTTCTATAATAGGTTAAAACTCCAGGGCAATTGGGAATCAAGAAAGCCTTACGATAAGTTCCAAAAGCTACTATATGAGAATTGTATTAGTTTCATAGTTGATTTAAGATTGTTTTTTCTATTTTACTTAAAACTCTTTTATTGTTTTTCTAGCAATGTTTACAACATTTTACTTAGCATAAATAGGGTTATTTAACTTGTATTTAGGTTTAAGAAAAAATTAATACAAGATGGATTGATTATTCAGAAATAAAACTTATATGTGAGAGTTTGCTCTTAATCTTGGTTTCTCATGGAACTACTCTATCTCATGGAACTACTATGACTTATTATAAAATTAACCAAGTTTCGTGGTGTCTTCTATACTTCTTGTTCATGTCTAGATTATAGGTGGTGAGTGCGGGTTGATTACTTATAGTATTGGTATATCGGTACAGGTTATCATTGTGTTAAACTCAACTACAAGCCTGAATTTAACTTTCTTGAGAATGATCGATTTAATTCTGGGTTACTGGATCTATATATCCACGAAGTTCATATCAACTAGTATCAGAGCAAGGCTCTAACTAGGTTATATTCTTTTTATCTTCAAGTTTTTATATTCTTCTTTATTGTCGAGTTCTTTATCTTCTCTAAAAAACCATTAGTTGCAACATCAAGTTAAAAAAAAAAGAAGTTATTTATGATCTTCATTAAATAAATTCTTAAAAAAGGAACAAAGAAAAACCATAAGAAAAGAAATTTTTAGCACTTGTCTCAAATCTTGATTCAAGAAATATAGAATTTAGCCATTTGCTTTAAATTTGAAAAAAATATTATTCTTACTGTTTTTTGAAGATAAATCTTGATTTAAGGTATTTTTGGTTTACTTGGCCTAACATTAATAGAACAATTAGAGGACATTTTTGTGCAATCACAAAATAAAAACACTAGGCAAAAATATGAAACATATTAAATAGAAAAACAAGCATAGCAAGACAATTCCAAAGTAAAAATAAAAATGTGACTTAACCCACCTAGATTCCCCAATAGAGTCTTTATACTGTCACACTCAACTTTTTAGTGTTCATGAAGATATGTTGAAAAATAAAGTCTTCATTTATAACCGTTTATTTCTAACCTAAAAGATTGTTTTATGCAAGTCTTGTTTTTATAAATTCTTTTAAAATTTTATAATTTTAATACATTTAAACTATTCTTGAAGTATCCTAAACAGAAATCATAATTATTATATTTTATAAATTATTTTTATAATTTCTTTATGTTTTCTTTTATATTTCAATTCTTGATTTTTTTTAAATTAAATAAAAAAAGGACTAGTTTCGAGGCCCAATACCAAGTTTATAGTTAGGAATGTAAGAAAGAAAAATGAGTGACACTAAAAAATAAAATAAAAATTATTAAATAAAATAAATAAGCGTGATTCCTAAAAAAATAATTAAATAAAAAAATAAAATAAACAGTAAGCATTAAAAACCATATCATTGAAACCAAAATGATCTTAAATCTTATTTATAAACCAACCTAGAATAATGTAGTATCAAATAATTGCATAAGTTACAAACAATAAGCAAATCAATCAAGCAAGAATGACTAATCACATAGGCACGACTATGCATACATTAAGATTAATCAATTAGCCTTCACATAGTCATTCATGTATTAATTAACTATGATTATTTTGATTTTAACATACATAAAAGGCTAACATATTACTAAAAAGTTTCTCAAGGGCTTTCATATTAAAAATAAAATTAATATATTACACCTCTAATTATTTAAAAATAAAAATAATAATATGGTGATGATAATGATGATAATTTTGATGATAAAAAAATGTAACTTTACATATTAAATACCTCATAGCTCATACATTATGCATAAAATTTAATTTAAAGTTCTTTTAAGATGTCAAAAAAATTAAGAATTGTAAATTCAATTTTAATATGATAAATTACCTTATTTTTTTATATAAATTATATAAAAATAATGAGATAAATCCATCTAAAAAGAAGAACAAATTAAGGGCTAAATTATGAAAATTAAAAACCACGTTACAATAAATTAATTTTGAGGACTAAGACATACAAAAATAGAGGAACAGTAAGTGTGTAAAGGACGAGTGTGTTAGATCATAAATAATCTTCCAACAACATGTGGAGCCTATTAGAGACTTGATAGAACTCGATTTGACACCGCTTAGACTATCCTAGTTGATGATTAATGTGGTTTGGTGCATGTTTTATTTTATATGGTTGGAGGGTGGCTATGCTAGAAACATCTCTCTCTCTCCCCCTCCCCCTCTGTGTGTGTGTGTGTGTGTTATTCCTTTATCTTATTTAGTTTTAAAAGGTTCTTTTTTTTTTTTACATAATGTGTTCATGTGTGTGAGTATAAGTACAAGGTGAGAGTAGTATATGTAAGGGTATGCACCTTGGTTGGTTTTAGAGTTTCCTTTTATATTTTTTATTTTTTAGAAGAGAACGAGCTTGGATTGCCAAGCCTTTAGCTTGTTATGCCTAGGGTAAACACATAACCTAGTATGCCTAGTCCATATCCTTCTCTCTTTGTTTTTTTTCTTTTCTTTTCTTGTAGGTAAATATAGGGTGATTACTAATAACACTAAAGCTTCGTATTAAGAATAATCTACATATTTGGATACCTATATCTTTTCTATAAGACATGACCATGATTTATTCTTATTTACCTTTTGATATCATTTTTTGTAATAACAATATCCTCAGATTCTTTTACAAATACTTTTTTACTAAAACTTTTTTTATTTCTTGATGATGAACTTATGGGAAAATAAACAATTCAGATAATGAAAATGGAACCACAGAAGTCCCTACCTTATTAACAAGACATGTAAAAACTTGTAGAAAACTAGTACAAAAAAACTCTTATAATCAAATATTAAAGGAAAATCTAAAAGAAGAATCAAAGGGAAAACCTAGATCTTAAAGAGAGATTGAAATATTTTTAACAACTATGGTTGTTTAAGGTACAAGGTTAAGAATTACAAGGGAAAATGTGAATAAAGTAATATTTAAATGTTAAAAGTTCAAACAATTGTTAAAGTAGGAAATGTTAAAGGTGTTTGGTATAATTTTAAATTATATGTTGAATTAAGTTTTTTTTATAAAAATAAAATAATATAAGTCAATGGATCCTAAATGCAAGGTGTAAGATAAATATTGAAAGATACATATTAAATTAAAAAAAAGGAGAGAAAATACAAAACCAAAGATTTTTCTCTCTAAACAAAATTTTACACATTTTCTAAGTTAAGTGTTACTTTTCATGAATTTTTCCCATCCAAATTTTATGTGCGAAATGAGGGAGAAAGAGGCAAAAAAACTTTTTCCCGTCAAAATTTTGTATGTGAAATGAAGGAAATGGTAAATTTTCATCTTTTTTACCTTTATATAAAATATAACCTATGTTTAAAACTCTTCCATCAAAACAATTTTTATTTTATTTTAATTTTTGGAATATAAAGGTCTTTGCAAATTGGAGTTAAAGAAAAAACTAATTGGAATTGAACAAATATGAATGTCAATCCAGAATTAAGAAACTTGTAATTGTTATAGAAAACACTAAATCATGTGGGTAAATTACCATAGGAATTTGCACTAAGAAGCCTTTTACTTTTCACTATGTACTTATTGTTTATTTTTTATTTTTCTATTTTGGTCCTCAAGCTTCTTCTTTTTTGGGTGATTGCATTCTTTTGGGGCTAGATGAAAAGATAATTGATTTAAATTTGTTGACAAAAGATAAGATTAAAAGAAGAATGACCAATGTGGAAAAAGCTTTGAAAATGGGTGGCGGGTTCAATATTCTCATGAAAAGTTCAATTTGTCCTTTAACTTTTCAAATTATACCCATTCGGTCACTCAATTGTTTTTAAATCAATTTTGTTATAAAAATTTATTTTTATTATTTTTTAGATATTGATGTGAGAGATAAGAGAGATCGCTAGATTTCGATGTTGAAAGAAAAATCATTATTTGCACCATTTCTGACCACCAAAATGGTTGTTTTTTGTGTAAACAAGTTCCATGCAATAAGAGAAGTTTAATAGTGGTTGATTAAAGCCTTAATATTACCTAAAAATAGATCTATATTGAGGAAGACGAATCTAACCTAGTTTGACTTTGGATTTTTAGATTTTGTTTTGTTTTTTGAGTTAATGAATTGGTTTCTAGATGTTCCAAGGGTTTTAGTAAGGTGTTTTTGGACAGAAATGGCTAAAAAAATTAGGTTTTTAGGGTAAAAACTCACCGACTTGATTTTTTGGCTACTATAATGGTGGTTAGAATATGAGCTAGTAGATGACACATTGTCTATTTTGTTTTCAAAAAAATAAGGTTGGACATCATCTATTCTTTTAAAAGAAAAAATAAACCAAGCCCATACTTAGGTTTGAAGGTCTACACGCATGGACTCTTCATTTTAAAGGCCTAAATGCATTCGCACACTCCTTTTGATTTTTTTTTTTGCATATTTATTTATTTTATATTGAGGTTAAATATAAACTTAAGAAATAAAATTTATCGAACCCATTTGAGTCTATGACTAAGGTTTAACAAGTCAAATTTAAATTTAATAAGATTTTTTTTTGTTTAATGGATTTTTTGTCATTAAATTTTTGAAAAATACAATTTCACCATTTGTTCTCAATGATCTATTTTTTTTATTTAACTTAAAACTAAAATAATACAATTTCACCATTTGTTATCAATAATTTACTTTTGTTATCTTAGTCCCATGCGTCTGTCCTATTTTTTTTAAGAAAAAAAATATTTCATATATAAAAATTATCATGTATTTTTTTGTCATATAATTAAATAAAAAATAATCCATGGGATATTTTTTTTTATTAAACTTGATGATTTGTGTCACGAATTTGGTTTGTTGACTTAAGTTTACTTGAGTTTTTTTAATAAAGTGCTCCTTTTTAGTAGTTTTGTCCTTCAACATTGAGTTAAATGAGGATTGAGCTAAACCGATTTGTATTTTACAAGATTATTCTCGTAGGTTTACAAGTCAACCCGAGTTGACCGAGTTAAATTTAATATGTTTCCGTCTCAATATTAGATAAAAATATCATATAATATGCAACTGATTTTGAATTCATTGTTAAAATATATATATTTTTAGGATACATGTTAGCAATACCTAGACACTTCTTTTGGTGTTTGGAATAAATTTTTCTCTTACCCTTGGCATAACACGTGTCAATTTTATTATCGTTTTATTAAATAAAAAATTTATTCTAAAAAAAATTATTAGATAGAACCAGGTATATAATTAATGTTATGAGATTAAATATCTTTATTTATATTTATCTTTTTATTTTTTGAATTTGATCTTTATTTATCATTAACCACTTTTTAATGTGTTATTGATATAAATATTATTTAATTAAATAAAAAACTTATTCAAAGAAATAAAATTACTAAACATAATTAGGTATATAACTCGTGTTATAAGATTAAATATTTATATTTATATTTATATTTATTTTTTATTAATAATTTTTTTATATTTTTTGATGTGAATAATTTTGAATTTATTTAATTATGTGTAAATATAGTTATATTTTTAACTGAAAAATAAAATTATTCGTTAACAAAGTCATAATAAATTGCTTGAAAAAGCGGTTAAGAAACAAGAAGAAAACCAACCTTGAAAGAGAAAAAAGAAGGAAAGAAAAGCAAGGAGGCTCGTTTTTGACTTCGTGAGCAGAGGAAAGGACACGAATCCGAAAGAGGCTTTGGCTTATTACTCGTAAAATCAAACGTAGACAGGCAGAAGGCAGGCATCGCACATCCATATTTTTCCTTGTTCTTATCCTCCCTCTCTTATCTCTTTCTCTCTGTGTGCTTATCATTAGGGTTTATCATAACATATCTTTCCCTCCCCGCAATTCAACTAACTAACTAACAGGTTCGTTCGCACTCTATTCTTTATTTTTAGCTCTAAATTTCAATTGGGTTTATATGTTTTTGGCAATTATCCATTCCAAACTTAAAATTGAAATTCAGCATCTGTGGCTACTGTAACTGTTATGGATTAGTTTCTTTTTTGCTATTTTTTAATTAAAAATGGCTACTTTTTTATGTGTATTTGATGCATGCTGATATAATGTATAGTGAAGGCATTGATAAGTGCTTCCAGAGTAAATTTTTGTGATAATCAGTATAAAACTAGGATACTATGTGATGAATGAGATGTTTCTAAAATTGTTTCAGGTATTTCAATAATTATTGATAAGAAAGAAATGGTGGAGAGTGGAAAGCGGTCGCGTCCCCAAAGAGATTATGACGGGGATACTAATAATCAGAAGAGGCACAAAGATGATAAAGGTACTAATAATGATGGACTGATTGTTTATAGAATATTATGCCCTGACGGGGTAATTGGAAGTGTCATTGGTAAGAGTGGTAAAGTCATAAACTCCATAAGGCATGAGTCAAGGGCAAGAGTTAAGGTGGTGGACCCGTTTCCAGGTGCCAAGGATAGGATCATAACGATTTATTGCCATATCAAGGAGAAGGAAGATGTTGATGTTGATGATGATTTCAATCACACCAACCCTTTGTGTGCTGCACAGGATGCTCTTCTTAAAGTTCATGCTGCGATTTCTAATGCTGTTGCATCTCTTGGGGATTCTGACAAGAGACTGAGAGATAAGGAGGAATGCCAGATTCTTGTCCCAGCTAGCCAGTCTGCAAATATTATTGGCAAGGCTGGGGCAACTATAAAGAGACTGAGAAGCAAGACCAGGACCAGCATTAAAATCATTGCCAAAGATTCCACTGACCCAACTCACTCATGTGCTATGGACTTTGACAACTTTCTTCTGGTTAGTAAATGGAACTTTAATGTCCTTTCCATTTATTTGTTGAGGTTATTCATGTGGAATTTATCTGTTAAAACCTAATCAAATTCTAATTATTAGGTTCTAATTTGTCTGCAAGCATGGTTTTCTAAAAATATATGTGGATCCTTTTGCAATTGAACTTGTTTTTCCTTGGAGAAAAAGCCTAGCAGAAATCACAAACAAACTGGCATTTAAATGCTGTTAACTATAAGTCTCATTGAGGGCTTAAAAATTCTGGGTTCCCCTTGATTTACATTGTGAAATTCTAATACTGTTTTGTTTGTGTGAGTTGTCATTGATCCTAATGGAATCCAAACTCCCGAACTATTATTGCACATGATCTCTAGGCTGTATTAATAATTCTGCACTAAATCTTAAGATGACAGATAGAGGTTTCAACTGGGATTCTTTAGCTTGAGACTGATGTCTGTCTATTGGTAAGGATGGTTGCTTCAGTAAAGTTGTATTTTGGTTTCAAGTGAAGTTCCTGTTGATGCTTTCAAGTTTGTCAGTTTGTTATGTATGAGCTCTTTTCATTTTGTTGCACTTTTCATTAACATAGATGGAGAACCATAGTGTTTTTGGAACTGTGCAGCTTCTTTATCTTTTTTTTTTTTTCATCTGTGATGAAATAAATTGACATTTGATTTTTTGTTGCTTTTTCTTAAGAATGAGCAATGCATTTCCATGCTTTTCTCTAAAGGTTGATTTTTGAGGGGTTCAAGAGTTAATTTTTGTGTTATGATCAGATAACCGGCGAATCAGAAGCTGTGAAGAAAGCTTTGTTTGCAGTTTCTGCAATCATGTATAAGTTCAATCCAAAAGAAGAAATTCCCCTTGAGGCAACTGTACCAGAACCTCCTCCAAGCATCATTATACCATCAGATGTCCCTATTTATCAACCGGGTGGATTTTATCCAAATGCAGAACCAATTGTTTCTTCTAGATCTGTTCCACCAATCTTAGGTGCTACACATATACCAGAGCTTCAGGGTTATGGGGATATGGGGAGTTCTTGGCCCGTTTATACATCTACACTCCCTGTAGTTCCTAGTTTTGGCAATGTCTCTCGATATGAGGAGTTAATTATACGAGTATTATGCCCGTTTGACAAGATTGGGCGTGTCATTGGCAAGGGTGGGAGTACCATTAAAAGCATAAGACAGGCAAGTGGTGCTCGTATTGAGGTTGATGATACTAAGGCTGATCGGGATGAGTGTATCATTACAGTTACTGCAACTGAGGTATGGTGTTTCTCTTTGTTTATGATTTGTTTCTTTTGTGGTGATGCAGGAGTCCTGCTTTTTTCTGCATTGATTTACATAGAGATGCTGTTAAAGAGACTGTCAAATGCATATTTGATGTACTGCATTATAGAGTTGAATAATATATGAAAATTACTTAAATGGGATCACCAACCTGCACTTTTTATATGAGCAACTTAGTTAAATTGGATTGCAGTCTCTATAGCTGTCACACCCCTTTTCTAATTACTATGATATTTCATCTTGTTATGCTTTTAGTTAGCTAAGTAAACCCACCCTTCTAATTGCCTCTTATTGTTACCTAATCAATTAAATTTACCAGCCAAACATGCATTTATAGGTTAACATAACCTGCTGTCCATTACACAAACTTACAAGACATCTTATCTTTTCTAGTTCATTCATGTATGTTCTATATCTTTGTACATAGATGATACAATCCAAACAAGGTCAGATTCAGATTTTAGCGTAAAATTTTCAATTGTTCAGTTTTACGCTATCTAGCATAATTTTCAACTTGATTGTTGGATCGGGCTGAAATTTTCATAAGAGTTTTTAGACATATTGTTCTATGTTGGGGTAAAATTTCAGCTTACAAAACCTTATATAATAGTTCAACTAGTAACCCTAATGGACCAAAACTTGTGGGCTAATATTTACCTACTTACAATAAACCCAAAGTATGCTAACTAAGCCCAAACATGAAGAAAATAATAAAAACAACAAATCTGACACATAAACTAAAGCTGTTGCACCTAATTAAACAAAATATCCTAAGATAGATAAATTTCGTAGTTTAAATAATGTCATGAACGAAATTTTCATCCTAGAAACACTAGGATATTTGTTGCCACCTTTAGATATCTAAAATAAGCTAGGAAATTGATTGCTGAAGTTGCCTCCTCTTTAGTTTCTTTGTTTGTTTAGGATAATTAATTGTGTCTCTAAAAAATCCTCTTAAAGTATGGAAACCCTTGTTGTCTTTCTTTAACCTTCCTTATAGGATTAGGAAAGTCCCCAAAATAAATTAACCAATATGTCATTAGATACCATCGGCTCTTCTTTCCTTGTGTAGCTAGCTAGGATGAATAAGGTATCCTTATAAGAAAATGATTTTGGAACATCAATGAATCCTTGCCACACTTGAAAATTATGTTGTAGCCTATTAAAGATCCTTGCAGAAGTAGAAAATTACCAAAACAAGCTACCACATCCTTATAGGAAAAAAATCATTGCCAAATACGAAGTCCACAAGTCAAAGGGAAAAAATAACAGAATTCATACAACCTATTCTGACATATATCGCAAGGCCTTCCTGAGCTCTAATTGATTTGAAATTTTATCCCAACATAGAACAATGTCTAAAAACTTGTATGAAAATTTCAGCCCGATCCAATGGTCGAGTTGAAAGTTATGCTCGATAGCGTAAAACTGCACATTAGAAATTTTTACGTCAAAATCCGAATCTGACTTTACTTGGATCGTATCAATAAATGTTCTATTTAGCAATTACACATTAAAAGTGTCGATAAATTATATGTTACATAAGCATTTACATGTGTAATGACCCATACACAAACACTAATCTATGAAAGACAAAAACTAATCTATGAAAGATATAATTGCACCATTTAAATTAAACTTCAAGTTAGGACTCCAAAGACACTTTGTTTGGTAGCCTATTACCCAAGCCCTCTTTCAATCTCACTTTGATTCTCTGAAAATAGTTTATCAACTACTAATGAGATCACCTAGTGAATAATTTAAAAAATAAGCATGAGAAACTTCATAAGTTTTCAACATATATTCCTAACATCATATTGACATGATAGTTGCACAAGTAAACATGAATGACAATTGAATGTCCATATCTCATATCCATATACTACTCAATGGTAGCATATAGGCGGCCACAATCTCACGGAAAGCAAACTTTACTCTTTTTAGATATCATGTGCAATTATATCAACACAATATTTGGACTAAAACATATCCTTTTACTTTAAAAGAACACATTATACTTTAATCTTTCATAATCATACTCTTATTTATCAACTAATATGAAGTTTCCATTCAAAACTTAGGTCATATATATATATTCTGAAAATTCAGCAAACATTTAAAACAAATTCTCATACATAAAAATATCCAAAACAATAGATTTATGCATACTTATTAATTTAATCACTCACCTTAAGTTTTAGCCCTTTTTCCTTTACTTTCTTTCTTTACTTTCCTTTCTTTTCTAACCTCACAATCTATCTTTGGTTTTCTTTCTAACAATTCTATTGAATTTAAGCTCCAATACTTCACAATTTGTTCTTGGAATTATATGGTTTGGTAGTGTTAGTTTGTAGGATGGTGTTTAGCACTCTTTTAGGTTCAAGAAATGGAAGAAAAATATGTAGTTAGTATTGAAAATTTTGAAGGAGAGCACATCTCTACTGTCCTTTTGACACCTCACAAGCATGACCATGCAAAAATTGTCATACTTCACCACCTTAGTCATTGTCTTCTTCACCTACTTAATCATGCAAAATTTATCCTAGTTCACCTAGTTAAGTTGGTAAATGCATTTTAGTTCTTTGTCTTTTGGCCCTTAATTTTCTCTAATCTTACATTATTCTAAAGAAATCATCAATTATATAGTCAACGCAAATTTTGGGGTGTTACAATAATTCAATGTGGATATTAATTTTTGTCAAATGTGGCTGAGCTAATCAAATAGAATGATTTGTTTGTGCTTTCCAACACTAGTTTGTATACTCTTTTATTCTGTGAAAAGTGCTTTAATTTTGCAAAACTTGCTTAATTTTACCAATTCAACACATGATGTGTGGGCTTTAAGGTATGTGATGTCAATACACTTATCTTTCTCATGATATAAATCGGGTTTTAATTATCCATGTTTACCATTGGCAGTCTCCCGATGATTTGAAATCCATGGCAGTTGAAGCCATTTTATTGCTTCAAGGAAAGATTAATGATGAAGACGATGACACTGTTGGCTGTCGACTCCTTGTTCTGTCTAAAGTTATTGGGTGTATCATAGGAAAAGGTGGTTCAACTATAAACGAAATTCGAAAGAGAACTAATGCTGATGTCCGCATCTCAAAAGGGGCTAAGCCTAATTGTGCTGATAGTAATGATGAACTTGTTGAGGTCTGATTTGTAAACTTCGCTCAGTTTCTTGTTTTTCCTTTTTCCATTTGTAAATATTTTTTTTGGGTTGACCTTGTACCATAATAGGTGGTTGGGGAAGTTAGTAGCGTTAGAGATGCACTTGTCCAGATTGTTCTAAGGCTCAGAGATGATGTATTGAAAGAAAAGGATGGTGGTCTGAATTCTTTGGTTGGTACTGACTCTGTATACCCTGTTGGTGCTGGTCTTTCTATACCATCTATCCTGCCTTCTGTTCCACCAGTTGCTCCAATGGGTTATGATCAGAGGGCTGAAAGTGGAAGTGGATTGGGCCTGCTTTCATCAAGCAGCCTTTATGGATACGGATCCTTACCGGTATGTAGCTAGTGGTGAAATTTCTTTTCAACTTCTTTCATCAAAATAGCTGTTAGCTTTCTTTTCAAAGTTAGTATGGAGTTTTTGGACATTGGTTTAGGAGTTTAGGATTGGGACTATGCAGTTGATGGAGTATGTCCATTACTATGAGCTTAAGGGAATGATAGATAGATTCTTTAAGATGCTCAATCACTTTTATTTTTTTGCTTTACACTAAATGTTCCATCTCTAATTTTATTAAGCTTGTTGTTCAGTTTCAACAAGAGGATTCCACCCATGAGGCGTCAACCTCACAACACTAGAGGAAATCCACCTCTAAAAGTTGAAAATGAAATTCTTTTTTCTTATATAGAGACAATGAATTGCAACAATGATTCCTAAATTGTTATAAATTAATGAAGGATAAACATCTTTATTAAAATAAAATGCAAAAGTAGTCATAATAATTGTAAATTCCTATATCCCAAAATGAGAAGAAAATTATGAAACTAATAAAATTAGATGTAGAACTTAAATATTTCATTTTCTTGACTGCATCAATCATCCTCGAGCAGGAAAATAACAGCAAGGCAATTCTCAATGTAACTGCTGCAGAACACCCCCTCCTGCCCAGCCCCTGAATATGAGAAAGACATCCTTTCCCTCTCTAGCTTTGATATAATATTTTAACTCTTTTGTTGGATAGAAAAATATATCCTTGAAAACCCCAGCATTTCTCTTCATCTGGATACACATAAAAACATAAGTAAGAGCATATCATCACCTGATCTTACTGTCCTTCCATCTACTGAACCTCACATAAGAAATCATAAAAACATACCTGATACTCTGCATTGCTCATAACCTTTGACTCATTTCCAAAAGCAAATAACCCTACCAAAAATCTTACTGTATTGAAAAATGTGGGAAGAGATTATTGCCTAAGGGTGCATTTGGCGAGACTAGACTAAGCAGGACTAGATAGGATAAGAAGGGATAAGGTTGTATCATGGGGAAAGGTGGGGAAAACTCTGGTTTAAGATGGATAAAAACGTGTCTGAAGCTATGTGCACTGAACAGCAGTAAAAGTGGGGTTACCACATCAATGCTACCCAAATCTTTATCCCTCACAAGCATTAGGAATATCGCGTTTTGAGGCTTTGCTATTCATTTACTGAAGATTGCTGCACTTTTTAATGGTTTCTTTTTTCAACTTATTTTCTTTCTTCAATGGCATTCATGTTTTCCTGCTTTTTTTCCTTATTAGATGGTAGAAAATAGCTATGGTTCTCTGGCCTCGTATTCTTCATCTAAGCTGTATGCAGGGTTAGTACATTGTGCTCTTGAAATCCCAGAATTTTGTTTTCTTTGTCTTCTATACCATCCATGCAAACTGATTTTCTGCATTTATGCAGTTTTCCCCCACCCTCAACTCTTGAAATGTTAGTGCCTGCTAATGCAGTTGGCAAAGTGATGGGTAAAGGAGGTGCAAATATAGCCAACATCCGAAAGGTTTGTTCCTTTTTTCTTTTCTTCCTGGGTTTTTCCTAGGAGGATTTCAGTGAAGCACACTTGTATTTGATGAAAAGGGTGCATTAACTATTTTTAGGGATGGTACATTATGTGTCTTGCTTTAAATTAATAATGTGAGTGTGTGGTAGTTTCATTCCAGGTCATGGCGATTTATTTTAGTGGCAGATTATCTGGGGCCAACAATGAGTACATCTTGCTGGGGTTTGTTAAGTTAAAATCTATTGAACTATTCCACTCATGTAAGAGAGGAAGGAAGTCAGTTATCGCAGTGAATTATTGGATATGGTGTTTGGATTGTGAATACAGTTTGCCAACTCTCTAGATGCTTGCTGGCAGTATCACTAATACCTCTGCTCAGTTTTATTCCACCATGTTAGGTTGTTAGCAATCATCCACCTTGCTTTGCTTCCACCACATCATGTGTCTATTTGTTTTCTGGTGGCCACAGTATCTTTCGGAGACAACAGATTTATCAGTATGTAGTAACAATTCAGTGTTTTTGGAGAAGCAGTTTTGCATCCCACAAAAATTATTAAAGCTTCTTCTTGAGAAAAGCAGGGATGCAGTATGTGGCTGTCGTATATCCACATTTAATAGACCTGAAATTGCTAGTCAGCTAGTGTTGTGCAAGGATATTTTGTTATTGTCATGCTTATCATAATACAAGCATCTGATCTTTGTATTACTGCTCTTTAATCTAAAAAATTACAAATATGGGATGCAAAAGTTTTGAGTCTGTCTTAATATATGATTCTTTTCTAAAACTGTATTTTGTATTTACGTTAGTAATGTTCCAGAAAATATTTTGAAATCTGGTTGTATCAAATGCTTTTTCCCTCTATTATCTGCTTTGATTGGATGAAGTTCTCATGGACATCAATTGTTTTCTTTTCTATCTTTTGCGGTGTTTCAGATATCAGGAGCAATGATAGAAATCTCTGATGCCAATTCTGCAAGAGGTGATCGTATTGCTCGTATATCTGGCACGCTAGAGCAAAAACGGGCCGCTGAAAACTTGATCCAGGCATTTATTATGGCCACTTAAGCCTTGACAATGCTTCCTGATATTTGAAGGTGAATAGTAAAAATCTTGGAATTCTCTTCCCATCTTCCTCAAATGTTTCCTTAGCCGTGTTAGGTTTCGTCTGGAGTTGACTTCGTTTTCTAGGCTTCTACAGCTGAACTCTTCCAGTGTCTTATAACTGTGCCTATCAAGATCAAATGGGAAGATATGCAAGTGGCCATGGTTATAGGTTCCTGTTGTTGTTTGCTTGATCTATTCTTCCATCTGCAGATCTTAGAACATTGTAGGTTCTTTCCTTTCATTTTGTTTTACCAGGTCTTATCATTAAGTTGTGGGAAGTCCATCTTATTTCTGGCAATTTTTATACTCTAATTTTATTTCTACCCCAAGAATTAGTATCAGGAAACCATATTGCCAAACACAGAATGCATTTGTTGTTTTCTGGCCGTACAATCTCTTCTCTACTTATTTTAGGAGGGAGCTTTTCTACTGATGATGCAAGTGGTGCATGTTAGAACCCAAAGGGATAGCCTAGGTGAACCTAAGAGGGGGGTGAATTAGGTATGCAAGGTAAAGCTACAATTTAAAATTTTTTTATTTAATAACATACATTTCTAAGCACTCAAGCAAACGCGGAAGCAATTAACAATATAAATGCAATAATTAAATTGCCTGAATGGTTGGATTGTTTTGGTTACTATCCAATTTCATCATGTTTTTGTGTTTTAGTCATTTCTTGGTTTTCTTTGGTTCTTTAGGATTTGTTTTGGTTGTGGGGATATTACAAGTTGTCCTAAACAAGTCAGGTGCTATTTGGCAAAATTCCATTGCAAAATCTTGATTGGCGAAGTTGATAACTATTATATGTTCTTCGTTCTTGACCTTCGCGAATCCTTTCCTTGCTTGTTTAATGATTTCTTGAATGTTGTAAACCTATCTAAATCATCGCAATGTGTGTGTAACATATAATATACATATTCATATTTATATGGCATGAATTGTGTTTTACTTAACAATTAAAATAAAATTAATGCATATGGCACACAAGCATGTTTCATGTAGCATATTAGTATAGACTTATTAAATCATTTAAGCATTATAGCATGGCATTTAAAAGTTTCATGGCATATATCATGATTTATCAATATGGCATACATATATGCAAGAACATGGCATGCATTCATCAAAATTATATCAAATCAATGTTTATAATTGACATACAACATATTACTTAGTTAATAACATAAATATTCAATGTTTATGTTATCATCAAAACATAATGAAAAACTTCATTAAATCATCATCATCATCGTAGTCATAAGGCTAACAATGCATTTTTCATGAATATCTACTCAATTTCCCTCTGTTTTGTATTGATATTACAGCATCATATTACTCTTGCTTATGGAGCTCACACTTTATCTTCTTTTCTACATTTCATAATATCATGTCTTCTTCCTGTCTGTGAATTGCTGCATACTGCTTAGTTTCTGGGTTTTATTAACATTATAATTTGTATTTCTAGAAATCTAATCTCTATCAAAATCTTTCAGGGTTATTTTTTTAAAAAATCCATGTAAAATTTACCTCAAATATCATTTTTCCAGCTTTTAGGTCTCCATTGGATACAATCACATGAACATACTTTCTTTAACTGTTGTGTTTGATTGAACAATCACAGGGTTCCATACTTACCAATCAACTATTTATTTTGGAACAACTGGGTTTGTGCTTTTTCCAGCAGCTAGTTTTTCTATATCTTGTATTGAACTAGTTTCTTGGGTTATAGGCAACCACTGGTTTCTTTTTATGGTGATTCTTTACGCTGGGAATGTGGGTTGGTCCCTTTTTTTGTTCATAACACTACTCAAGCTTCACTAAGTTGGCGATGCTTGTTTCACCAATGGAAATACCTCCCATGTCCCTAAAACATCCTCCTGACGCTATACCAACTCTACTAAGATTGTTGGAACTTGGGAGTGGTGTGCTACCCATGTCCACAGTAGATTTCCACTGCAAACATGGGCCATATTTATTGCTACTGTTTACACAATGTTAAAATATTAAAATGCTCTTGGTTTAATCTATTAATCCAACCTTCTCCTCTTCCTTTTTACCCTATATTGTTGGTCACGTTAGAAAGTTCACAATCAGCTGATCTTATTCTAGTTCTTTGAATTGAAAATATCATAGGCCGGGTGCAATTTTCTGTGTGGTGGACTTTCCATTGAGGATTTACTACTTATCAATGCTTCTTTCACACAACAGCAATGTTTTATGTTTTTGGAACGAGGGCTTCTAGCCTGGTCACTCTAATTGCAGGGGCTCAGGCTTGAGTTCTCAATCACTTGACTTCATACAGTAGCACTTACTCTTTCATAGTGAAATCCAAAATAATGGTTTCTTTCACACAATGTTAAAATATGAATATGCTATCTTCGTTAATCTGAATAATCCACCCTTTGTCTGCTCCTTTCTGTTCCCATAGTATTGGCCAGGTCACATTATATTGTTGATGATCAAGTGATCTTATTCTAGTTCTTTTACATTGAAAATCTCTTGGGGGTATACATTCTAGTTCTTCTAGGTTTTTGTACTTGTCAAAGATCTGTTGAACAAATAATTCAAAAGCACTGTTTCCTTTTTGCTCGACAGTATTTTTATATGGTTGATCGTCATGCCCTTCTCTCTGTTGAAAATCCTTGTCAATATTCAAATGCCAAAATTTCTGTTGCTTGCCCTGTTCTGTTTCTCATGCATTAAAACTTGATACCTTCGAAGATGGTCTATGATGCTCAATCTGGTGAGTATGTAGTAGATAACGATGTTGTGGTTATGTTTCTGTGGTAGCAGAGTCAGGCGATTTGGATATGGTAATAATTTTGTACATGCATGTAGTTGTCTTGAAGACAAGTACATCAGACAATTTTGTATTCATTGATGGACAGATAATTTGTTGTGTACTGTTGTATAAAGACTATGGTAAACAGCTGCAATCTTTTAGAATTATGTCTTATTTGTGTTTGAAAAACAGGAGAAGTATCTTATATGGTAAGAGTAGAAGGGTAGCTTTATGACTTGAAGGAAAAACATTTGGCTCTCGCTTGATTGACCCTATAGTTGAAATTGAAGTCGGATAAGATAATGCGAATCATGTGATGTTCATACTGGTAGTTTCTTGCTGTTCAAATCGCCTGCAGCTTTCAAAAATTCGAACATGGTGGTTTAGATCCATCGACACTATTTATGTTTTATGTTAAATGGTTAGTAATTATGACTTTCAATTGCGAAATTGTTCTTGAGATTAACAGTTGCTGCCATGTTTCTAATTTAAAGTTAATTTAATATCAGTAGAACATTCATTTTTTTTTCTGTGGGAGCAATAAAGGAGTATCTGAAATTTAGGCTGTGCTCTTTTGAGTTGTTGAAAAGTGTTGATTGGTAAATCTTCCAAATTTTAGAAGGAAGTAGGGTCTAACGTGGTTACTTACTTTGGGTTTAGCCGTCTTGGTTTCCTTTTTAATAAGCCATTTGTTTATTAGTCATCTACGGCCAGCCTGCAAAACAGCATAAGAAATTATTTTTCGTAGAAGAGGAGAAAGTAATTTTGGTTACCAAAAATTATGTTATTAGCAAAACCATTATTTAGCTGTTAAGATAAAATAAATGAAAAGGTTTAAAATAAAAAGAACAGTTGATGAACATGCATCTTAATGTTTAATTAGTATTAATTATTATTTTTATTTATTAATTTATATATTTTTTAATTTATTTTATCTGAAAACATATTTATAATGTAAAACCTGGTTGGTTTTCAAGTCTAAACTAAAAGTATTAAAGATAGAGTCAAATGTTAAAATTCAAAATAAGGTATAAAATTATGATATATTGAGAGCTTCAATCGTGGGTGTTTCTGTAATATGTAAAGTAGTTACTGTAATGTTAGTATTACAAGATATATAGAGCACTAATAACTGTTGATGGAAATAAGTTACTGCAATGTTAGTATTACAACACTGTATGATGTAATCTGTATAAAATCTATTTTGAATTAAAATTTGCCAAATACATAATGCAATACACAATAGGTATAAAATAAAATCTCTCACTAGTAATGTCATGCTATTCTCTCATACGAAATCACAAATGAAAGATGAAGTTGAAAGAATCAAAGGAATAGAGTCCAATATTACAAGTTGTTTCAAAAAGAATAAATTAAAGAGACTTAACATTAGTCAGAGAGCTAATCTATGTATTACTCCATCTTATAACCTAACTGTTAGCATAATGAAAACAAGCAAAGATCCTTTTGAATTAAAATTTGTCAAAAACATAATCCAATACACAACATGTATAAAATGAAATCCCCTACTAGTAATGTCATGTTATTCTCTCGTATGAAATCAGAAGTGGAAGTATAAGTTGAAAGGATCAAAGGAAGAGAGTCCAATATCACTAGCAATTTCAAAAAGGATAAATTAAAGAGATTTAAAATTAGTTAGAGAACTAATCTATGTATTTCTGTATCCTATAACCTAACTGTTAGCATACTGGAAACACGTGAAGATCCTTTTGAATTCAAATTTGTCAAAAACATAATAATACAAAATTCAAAATAAGGTATAAAATTATGATATATTGAGAGCTCCACTCACGGGTGTTTCTGCACTTTGTAAAGTAGTTACTGCAATGTTAGTATTACAAGATACATAGAGCACTAATAACTGTTGCAAATTGGAAACAACTAGTTACTGCAATGTTAGTATTACAACACTTTATGATGTAATCCGTATAAATTCTATTTTGAATTGAAATTTGCCAAATACATAATGCAATACACAACATGTACAAAACAAAATTCCCCCTAGTAACGTTATGTTATTCTCTCACACGAAATCACAAGTGAAAGAATAAGTTGAAAGGATCAAAGGAAGAGAGTTCACTATTACAAGTTGTTTCAAAAAGGAAAAATTAAAGAGACTTAAAATTAGTCAGAGAATTAATCTATGTATTTCTGCATCTTATAACCTAACTCTTAGTATACTGAATACAAGCAACGATCATTTTGAATTAAAATTTATCGAAAACATAATGCAATACACAATATGTATAAAATGAAATCCCCCACTAGTAATGTCATGCTTTTCTCTCGTATGAAATCACAAGTGGAAGATTAAATTGAAAGGATCAAAGGAAGAGAGTCCAATATTACAAGCTGTTTCAAAGAGGATAAATTAAAGAGACTTAAAATTATTTAGAGAACTAATCTATGTATTTCTCCATCCTATAACCTAACTGTTAGCTTACTGGAAACAGACGAAGATCCTTTTGAATTCAAATTTGTCAAAAACATAACAATAAAAAATTCAAAATAAGATATAAAATTATGATATATTGAGAGCTCCACTCGCTGGTGTTTTTGCACTTTGTAAAGTAGTTACTGCAATGTTAGTATTACAACACTATATGATGTAATCCGTATAAATTCTATTTTGAATTGAAATTTGCCAAATACATAATGCAATACACAACATGTATAAAATAAAATCCCCCACTAGTAACGTCATGTTATTCTCTTATATGAAATCACAAGTGAAAGATTAAGTTGAAAGGATCAAAGGAAAAGAGTCTAATATTACAAGTTGTTTGAAAAATGATAAATTAAAGAGACTTAAAATTAGTCAGAGTACTAATCTACGTATTTTTGCATCTTATAACCTAACTTTTAGCATACTGAAAACAAGCGAAGATCCTTTTGAATTAAAATTTATCAAAAACATAATACAATACACAACATGTATAAGATGAAATCCCCCACTAGTAATGTCATGTTATTCTCTCGTATGAAATCACAAGTGGAAGATTAAGTTGAAAGGATCAAAGGAAGAGAGTCCAATATTACAAGTTGTTTGAAAAAGGATAAATTAAAGAGACTTAAAATTAGTCAGAGTACTAATCTATGTATTTTTGCATCTTATAACCTAACTTTTAGCATACTGAAAACAAGCGAAGATCCTTTTGAATAAAAATTTATCAAAAA
>Ga0307515_10005742_pt1 | contig 25069 bp, 17 predicted proteins | sample 17_EM_MG_FD_194513 | JGI IMG/M metagenome (GOLD analysis project Ga0307515, IMG submission 194513) | Populus trichocarpa ectomycorrhiza microbial communities from riparian zone in the Pacific Northwest, United States - 17_EM | ecosystem: Host-associated > Plants > Roots > Unclassified | place... | reverse complement strand
CTTTGCGTTAGTAAATGCTATTATAGTACTACTAGAGTCTACTAGGCTTACTATATTAATATAAACTTAGGGGTATAGGTTATATAATAAGGAGAGTTAGGTTTAAATAAGGATTAATTTCTTATTACTATAACGGCGCTATTGTATATTACCTACCAAATTCTACCATATTCTACCGACCTATAATTAGCCCGCCCAAAGCTAGCGCCTTAACAGCTTACCCTATATATTTATTTACATCGGTCCTAGTAACCCCTTTTTTCCTTCTCTTTAGCTTAGTATTTTTGTAATATAGCATTTATTTAAACTTCGGTTTAAAGGCATTTATTTAAGCCGTAACATTATACTAAGCTCACCGTACCCTACTTAAGAAGGCCTTAATAATATCCTACCCTAAAGATCTTTATCTGCAACGACGTATTAATACACTATACTTAAATACTAAAACAACTCTATATTACCTAGGAAGGCCTAGATAATATCCCACTTTATAAGCTAAATAGGACTAGACCTATACCCCCGGAATTAAAACTAAAGTATATAATACTAACAAACCTTAGGAAGCTAATAATAGCACCTAAAGTAAGCTTATTTAAGAGAGCTACCTCTACCTAAAAGGAACCTAAGATTTAATTAGAATTAGAAATTAAAGATAATATTATTATTATAAACGTACGCGAGTAGATTTGTGCCCTTATAGCTAGCTAGGAAGCTAATTATCTTAAAGTAAGAAATATATAAGAGACCCTATAAAAGATTTTAGAAAGCCTTACAGCCTTATATAATAGCCTAGCTTCCCCTTTTTAAAGCCCTAGCCGACCTATTTACTCTACTAAATGTAATATATTAGGGAGTATAGATATAATAATAAAGTAATTAAAGTCCGTTAAGCTCCTTAACCCCCTACTACTATCTAATAGAATAGACCCTACCTTTAAGAATTAGAGGATTTAAGTATAAGGAAAGCTCTATATTAACTATAACTATTTCCTTTCTAAAGAAGCTAAAATGCTTTACCTCTTTAGTTAAACCGCTAGGGATACCTAATGGCACCTTTAAGCTAAGTTTAAGGACGACTCCCCTATTTAATTTATATTTATTAATAAGATAATATAGTACCTAGCGGCTATTTATATTAACCTAAATAAAGTATAAAATGCCTATTATAACTATAATTGCCTAATAATAAAACTAAACTAACCCTTTACTAAATTCTAAACTTAATTCCTATACCTTATAGAAGAAGGCTAGGTTCCCCTTAAGAACTACTTATTAGATCTATATAATAAGCTAATAATCCGCCTATAAGAAAAGATTGCTATAACCTTAAATAATCTACTAATTTATAAAAGACTCGCAGCTTATTACCTATTATTAGACTTAAAACTAAAGCGGATTAACGCCCGCCCTAATTAGTAAAAGTAACTCTATAATAATTAGAACTCGCTAGCTACGCTTATAAAAGCTAAAGTAAAAAGATAAGTTATAACTACTCTTATATTAAAGGCGGTTATAACTATATACTAGTAAGCCTTGCCTAACTAGTTACGTACTACGCTATTAACTAGTATTCGTTATAATACTTTAATTAACCCTACCTTAGCTATATGTTATAACTATAATAAGTAGGGTTACTTTACCTTATTTTACCCGGAGCTAAAGGATATAGGTAATATTAAGGAGATAAAGGAAGGGAAAATGTCCGATAAGTTAGAAAAAAAAGAACTTTAGAGAAAGACTCCCCCCTAGGGTACCCTATTAATCTTAAAGAGATTAATCTTAGTTAGTTAATAGGTAGAAAGTATTTTATAGTTCTATATATAGTATCTTAAAATAGATATAGAGTTAATATAACTGCCCTTATTAATACTAGAGTAAATAACTTTACCTTTATAAATACTGCCTATATAAATAATATTGCTAAGTTTCTAAATATAGAAGCTATCTAACTAGAGAAGCCTATTTAGGTAAAAGGCTATAATAGCTAAGCTAGTTAGCCTGTTACCTATATCTTAAAGTTATATATCGCTTTTAACAGATAATATTAATATAGTATCCCCTTTTATATCCTAGACCTAGGGTCCTATAATATAATCCTTAGACGAAAATAAATGTCCTATTTTAATATTTAGTTAAATATATAATAAAGACGGTTTATTTAGCTAGAGGATAGACTAAGGTTACCCTCCTTTATTAGGGAAATCTAAATTAACCGTAAGACACTAGCTATAAGGGCTAACCTTACCTACTAATAGGATATCTGGGCCTATAACCTAGCTTTTACCTAAAAAGATGCCCGCTATAAAGCTAGAAAGAACTCTATACTAATAAAGATACTCTTTTAAAGCGCTATATTTAAAAAGGACTTTATATATAGAAGTGGGACGAATAGTAATATAGACGATATCTAAATTATATAGATCTAACCGGTATAGAAAAAAATATATTAATAGGATATAAGGGATAGCCTTTAAAAGATATAATAGGAGCTAAAAGGGGTAATAATAACGCTAGTACCTTAGAAGTCCCTAAAGTTATATACGCCCCTATTATTAGGTAACCCCCCTACTATAAATATTACCGTAATTAGCGCTATAGCGTTCTATTTTAATATATACTAAAAGGATAATAAGGTCTTTATAATAAGCTAATATAAGATTAACTAAATTATTAATAATAAAGAGGAAAGGCTAGCTAAGGAAACTAATAAGGAACTAGTTAAACGCCTTCTTTTTACTATTTATATAGACTATAAGGATATATTTTTAAAGGCGGCCTTAAATAAGTTCCCCCCCTACTAGATATATAATTATAAGATTTAATTAAAAGCTAATAACTCGCTAGGCTATAGCCCCCTTTACTATTAATTAATAGATAAGCTAAAAGTAATAAAGTAGTACTTAATTAATAACCTAGATAAAGGGTTTATTAAGCTAAGTTAAGCCCTTTTTACTTCCCCTATTTTATTTATAAAAAAGCTTAATAGAGGCCTTTGTTTTTATATTAACTATTAAAAGCTAAACGCTATTACTTAAAAGGACTAGTATTCTATTTCTTTAATTAATAAAACCCTTATATATTTAAGCTAGGTAAAGATTTTTACTAAACTTAATATCCGCTAAGCTTTTTACTAAATTAGGATAAACCCTATATTTAAAGATTTAATAATATTTTATACCTATTATAGTTCCTATAAATATAAAGTTCTTCCTTTTAAACTAATAAACGGACCGGCTATATACTAAAGGTATATAAATAATATTCTTTTTAATTACCTTAATAAATTCTATATGGTATACCTAGATAATATTCCTATATACTTAGATAATAAACTTAAGCATTAAGTCTATATTAAGAAGGTCCTAAAGAGACTATAAAACGCAGGCTTATAAGTTAATATTAAGAAATATAAGTTTAGGGTAAAATATATAAAATACCTTGGGTTTATTATAACTATAGAAGGAATTAAGGTTAACCTTAAGAAGGTAAAGGTAATCTGTAACTAGAAGCCCCCTTATATAGTAAAAGAAATTTAATCCTTTCTTAGCTTTTATAACTTCTACTACTAGTTTATCTATAACTATAGAATTATAGTAAAACCTCTTATATAACTAACTAGGAAGGATATACCTTTTATCTTTAATAATAGCTATATAGAAGCCTTTAAAGAGATAAAGGATCGGCTTATCTCTTTTTTAATTATTTATTACTATAACCTAAACCTTAAATTAATACTAAAAACGGATGCCTCTAATAGGGTTATAGCGGAAATCCTATTATAGTTATATCTAAATAGTAAATAGTACCCTATAGCTTTCTTCTTAAAGATAATAAACCTAGCTAAGTATAACTATAAAGTATATAATAAAGAAATACTAGCTATTATTTAATTACTTTTCTAATAGCGCGTAGAGCTTAAAGGTATAAACTCCTGGATTAAGATATATATAGATTATAAAGCCCTAAAGTACTTTATAACTATAAAGCAGCTTACTAAATAATAAGCCTAGTAGGCTAAAATACTCTTTTAATTCTTTTTTATAATTATATATCGTTCTAGTAAGTAAAACTCTAAGGCTAATACCTTAACCTAAAGGGAATAAGATATAGGACCCTAGGATAAGCTAAAGACCTAATATTAGACGTATACCCTCCTCTATTTAGAACAGCTTAACCTATAAATTCTTAAGGAGCTAGACTTCTAGTAAAACAAGCTAGCACTAATAAAGGAGTTTTTAGATAAGCTAATAGGGCTAATTAACTACCTTTTAACTATAAACCGCATAGCTAATGCCTTAAGGGCCCTCTGCAAATAAGCCGCGAAAGAAAACCCTAATTTTAAGATAGAGGAAGAATTGCTCCTATACTAGGAGCGGCTTATAGTCTCTAATATTAATAATCTATAGACTAAACTAATTTATAAAGCTTATTACTAAGTCTTTATAGTATACCCTAGCAAGAATAAAACCTATTAAATTATTAACTGCCGCTACTACTAGCTAAAAATAGTTATAGATATTAATTAATATATATAGAACTATAAAGACTATTAGAGAGCTATAATCCTATAGGATAAAACCCTAGGACTACTTAAGCTACTCCTAATACTAAAGCGCCCTTAGTAGTATATCTTTATAAACTTTTATAAACTACTTAGGGACCGTAACGGATATAATATAATTATAGTTATAGTTAGCCGCTTTAGTAAACGCCCGTTTTTAATTCCCTATTATAAGAACATTAATACTAAAGAGGTAGCCTAGCTATATATCTATTACGTCTACCAAATTTATAGACTACTAGATACTATTATATCTAATTATAGGCTATAGTTTATATTGGCCTTTTAGAATAAGTTTACTTAGATCCTAGGTATTAAGCTAAAGCTTTTTATAGCTTATTACCCCTAGATAAATAGTTAGATAGAGATTATAAATTAGTACCTAGACTAGAGGCTTAGGCCCTTTATTAACTATTTCTAGGACAACTAGTCTAAACTACTACCCTTAATAGACTACGCGTAAGTAACCCCACCTCATAACCTTATAGGGTTTGCCCTAATTTAGCTAGAAATAGGATACTTACCCCGTATAAGCTTTAACTAAAAAAGGCTTAAAAAACCCTAGACTATATAAGAGAAGCTATCCTATGCTAAGGCCTAACGGTACGCTAAATAATTAGAGGAGGCCTAAATGGTAGCCTATAAGAACCTAAAAAAAGCTTAGAGGTTAATAGAACAGTAGGCAAACAAACACCATTAAGAGCCCGATTTTGCCCCTAGTAATATAGTCTAGGTTATAATAAGGAATTAGAAAACTAAATAACCTAGCTATAAGCTAGACTATTAGATAGTAGGACCGTATAAAGTTCTTAAGAAGATAGGCAACTTGTATAAAATAAAGCTCCTAGATTTAATTAGGGTTTACTTTATCTTTTTACTAGATAAGTTACGGAAAGCTATAAATGACTTATTGCCTAGATAAAAGAACGAGCCTCCCCTACTAGTTTAAGTAAATAGTAATAATAAATAGGAGGTTAATAAAATACTGGCCTATAAGATAGTATAGGGAATGCTAAAATACTATATTTAATAAAAGGGCTATAATCCTAACCTAACCTAGTACCCTATATGGAACTTTATAGGCTACCCCTAAAAGCTTAAAGAATTCTATAACTAATACCCTAATGCGCCTAGACCCCTAAAGTACCTAGATAAATAGATAGAATGCTAGTATAATAAAGATAATAAATTCTAGAAGAATATAGGGATAAAAACGCCCTAAAGCCCTAATACAGCTATCTGCTAAAATTCTGCCATATTCTACCGTTTTCTGCTAGTACCGTAAAATTTTAGATATCTAGAAACTTTAACCGCTAGCTAAAGTTATCTAATTAGTTAGATCTATGCTAAGACTTTTAGCGGCTACTCTTTCTAACCTAGTGCTTCCACTTAGCCCACAATTGCCCTTTATACTTAGTCTGGACGTACTTATATCCCCTTTATTTCCTTATCTTATATTTTATAATCCTATATTTATAAGCCTAGTGCTACCCTATTTCTAACTAAGCCTAAAGGCAGGCTTTCTTTTAAAGAGGAGGGTAATATAACGGCGCTATTGTACATTACCTGCTAAATTCTGCTATATTCTGCTAACCTATAATTAGCCCGCCCAAAGCTAGCGCCTTAGCGACTCACCCTATATATTTGTTTACATCGGTCCTAGCGACCCCATTTTTCCTTCTCTTTAGCTTAGTATCTTCGTAATACAGCATTTGTTCAAGCTTCGGTTTAGAGGTATTTATTTAAGCTATAATAATAATTATTTATAAATCTAAGATTAAGTAGTAGCTTACTAATAGAAAGGACTAATTAATTTAGTAATAGGGACCTAATCTTCTTGTTTTCCTCCTTATATAGTTTAAACCCTTAGATATAACTTAGTCTAAAGATTTACCTTTTAACGACTAGGGTACGGAGTTATCTTAGTGGGGCGGTTTAGTGTCCATCTGGCTAGCGGTATTGGTTTTAGTCTTAGTTAGGGTATAAAAAGATAATACGTCGCTAATAACATGGCTATATTTGTATTCGCTATTATAAAGTCACTAATACTAGGCGTTATTAATAGGTTAGGCTCCTATATAGGGTATAATTTAAAGTAACTAAGCTATAGGGTTAAAAAAAGGGGGGGGGGCGTCCGCTACGGCTATAATAGGCTCCACGGTCGCCGCGTTTATAATAAACTCTATAATCGCCACATCCGCGGTTATTAGTTTACATCGTTTAATAGGGTAGTATTAAAACTAGGTTTACTATCTTAATAGGGTTATAAGTGTCCTTTTAGTGGCTAGGCAGACTATAGGTAAGGTATAGTCTATTATTAATACGGCGCTTATACTCTATATCTAAGATTTTATTAAGGTTTATAGGTTCTTTAGTTACTGCTAGGATTAGGGTTAATATAGGGGTAGAGGCTTAGGTAGGTAGGCGGTAGTTAACGTTCTTCTTAAGGATGGCTTAGTGTATATAATTCGCAAGGTTTTTAGCAAATATATTTATCTACTTACTCTAACTTATATAGTCGCTATTATTAATTTTATAGGTAAGTCTAAGTACTAGCTCTTCCATCTTTAGAGAGATAAACTTTTAGAGTAGGTCCACCTTTTATTTATCTATCTTCTTAGCGCGGACTATTAACTTATTAAGCTCTTACTTCTAGAACTAGTAATTACGCTCGCCCTAGGGGAAATGGTTAAGCTTATTTTTTATAACCTAGGTTATATTAAGGACCTTATAGTAGGCAGTAAGGTCTTTAAGCATATTTTCCTTAGCAGGCCATTTCTATATAGATATATTGTTTAAGTTCTTATATATAAGCTCTAAGCCCTACTTAATAAACTTATAGGCCTTATTCTTTAGTATATCTAAGATATAAAGGATCTAGGACTAAACTATATTAAAGTAATCCCAGTCCCGGTTAAAGACTCCCTTAATCTTAATATACTAGGTCTTAAAATTAGCTTATTATTCTAGTGGGGTACCTTTTCCACTAAATATTAGCGGGTCTTTAGATCTCCGTTTTTTCTATTAAGTTACTACTATTATTATAGGGGTTAATTGTTTTAGAACGGCGATAGTCTCTACTTAGGAGTTAATAGTTCCTATTTAGGAAGCAATAAGGGCACTAAGGTTTTCGTTAGCTTTTTTATTAGCGGTATTTATATTATATATACACTATAGTCCTACTTTAATATTATTAAGGAACTTATTAGTATAGTTAATAAAGGTAAGGTAAGCTTTACTAGGCTTAAAGGTCTTAGGGTATAATAGGGAGCGGCAGATTATCTATATAATATTAGGGTATATCTTTATAAAGAGGTCTATAAAAACGTCACGGGGGTTCTAGGTTTCGGCCATTTCGGCATTATTAGTATCGCCTATTTAGGCGCTAGGTAAAAACTAAGGATTATTTTAGAATTATACTAAGGACGTATTAGTTTTAGTAGAGGCGCGCATAGGTCGCGATTACTCTAGGGTAGAGGTTAATTAGTTAGGGTATAGGGAATTAGTAATCTCGACGGGGCGCAAATTAGAAATACTATAAACTGTCACAGTGCTATAATAAAGTAGATTAAATAACTACGTTATAGTATAAAGAAAAAGAAGGTAGAAAGGGGGTATTATATATAAATAGTAGGGCCGGCCGCCAAGTCACTAGTGGTAGGCTAGCTAATAGTAGAAAACAGTACGAGATAGTATAAAACAGTATACGTTAGGTTAGTGCCGTAACAATATACCAGTTAAGGGGGGTTAGGGTAAAACTATTATTTTACACAAAGATCTTATTAATAAATCCTATACTACTAGCTCCTATATTAATTAGGACTTAAGTATTAACCTATTAATTATTCTACTAAAGACGATAGTTAACGGTTATACTATAATCCTAAGAGTTAGAGTTCGTGATATTTAAAGTATTTAACAAGATCCTAAGGCAGAGCCGTCCCGGAAAGCGACTTAACTCTAAGATATACCTTTTAGTAATAAGTAGAAAGGGGTTCCTATAGAACATTAGTTATAGCTTCGCCCTTATAAGTAGTGCTTATTAGATATAGGGCTAGAACTAGGTAAAAATTAGGGGCGGTAACCGGAAGATTAATACGGTAAACAGTTGCTAGTATTAGCTATTTATAAATTATTTTAGGGCGTAGGTAAGGGGATAAGATAGTATTTTAAGATATAGTCCCTACTTTTATACTTAAAGTAGAGGCCTAGCTTAATGCGTCTTTCTTATTTAGGGAACCCTAGTACGGCGTACTTTAGGGTTTTAGTATTAATATCTATAGCGTTAGGGTACTTAGGCTAAGATAATAACTTAATAAACGTTTATAGGGTTACCGTATTATATTAGGGGACGGGCTTTAGTATTAGGCGTAGTATATTATTATACTGTTTATTAATAATATTTATATGGGTATTAAGGGCTTCTAGTAGGTCTACGCCTATTAAGGAGGTTTTTAGTTTAGGGCTTAGAGATTTAATAAGGCTGTTAATTAGTGCGGAGTTATTTTAACCTATTTCCCTTACGTAATGGTTAAATTTAGAGAAGTATACTAGAAAACTTTTCGTTTCTTAAGCTATATAGTTTATCTTTCTCTAGGTAGTAGCTTAGCGGTTTAGGTTACTATATAAGGCTTTAAGAAGTATAACTAGGCTTTATACTAAGGTTGGCTAAAGAGGTTTAATAAGGTTAGCTATCTTTTCTCCTAGTTAACTTAGGGCGTAATAGAGTTAGTTAGCTTTAGTTAGGTAACAGTTAGTATTACTAATTAGCTTTAGTTAGGTAACGGTTAGTATTACTAGTTAGCTTTAGTTAGGTAACGGTTAGTATTACTAGTTAGCTTATTTTTAAGCTAGCTTAGGAATAATTAGAGTTCTTATTATTTATTAGTAAATACTAGGGGATCTAGTAGTTATTCGGATCATTTTAGTATAGTAGTTAGTTTGAGGTAGATAGTTACTATAGGTTTAGGGCTTACGTTCCGCGTGTTTATCTCTAGAGATAGTGTTTAGTCTTAAGGCCCTAACGTAGGCATTTTAAGTATACGGATTTCTTCTTAGAGGTTCTTAATTAATCGCTAGTATTATGCTTCTTATTTAGCTTATTATTAATTTAAAATAGCTTAGTTTTATATAAAGGTGTCTATAAAAGACTTCTATATTTCTACTAGTTATTCTTAAAGTGCGGATATAATACTAGCGGCCGTTATAGGGGCTTTAGGGTTGTTCTACATTTTAGAGGTAATATATAAAGTTAACGTAATATAGTATTATAGAGTAAGTATAAGCAACGATAATATATAGCAAGGTAGATATTATTAAGCTATATATATAAACTATATAAGAAGTTAAGACATTATATAAGGAAAGAAGGTAGGAAAACGGGAAGAAAGGGTATATATTGTGGACTTAGTTGCTTAGTTAATATATATACAGAGGAGAATAGGATTTAGGTGGTGGTCCTAGCATAACTTGGCAGGATTTAGTGGAACTTAATAGAGCTTAGTAGAATGTAACAAGTTGCCGTTAGATTGCCGCAGATTGCTGTTAGATTACCGTCTCGTGGTTGGTCTCTGGTTGCTAAGTTAGTAGAAACAGGTGGACGTGTATAAGGTGTTACGGGGTGTCCCGTGACAGATCTACTTATTCCTAACTTTATTTCCAACTATAATAGCTATATATACGGCGTTAATACTACAGATTAAATGCGCTTATATTATAATACTTAGAGAGTTTACCGGAAGACGTAGAGGCTACTATTCTACTTTCTACTTAATACAGTAATTAGGAACTACTTTTTACTGTCGTTTTATGGCTCTATAGAGAGTAAAGGAAGTCGTAATAATACCTATAAGCAGTTCCGAACAGATCTTATTAAAGCTTTATTCCATTGCTTAATTTAGAAGCAGCAGCCACGCGGTTAATCTATACCCCGATACTCTACCAACAATATTATATAGTATCCTATAGGGGAGTATAAGTTAATGAAACTGTGGACAAAGCCGCGGAACTGCTTGGTTTATATAGAGGCTGGCAGGACGACTTAGAAGGAGCATATTCGACAAAGGAAGCCTCTTAGTAAGCTCTCAACAAATACTACAAGGAAGCCTCGCGATAGTAAGAATTGGAGGAGGCGTCGGCGTGCTCCAAGGACTCTATTTGGCTGCAATCTATACCAAATACCGCTTTATATAACGGACGATTGCTAGAGGACGCATATCAAGCAACTTAACACCAGAGAGTAACTGTAGATATTAGTTTTGTATAGTAATTTTGGTGTATCTATAACTGCATATTTTTGATCACTAAAGGAAGATTTAGCTGATTTGATTGGTTCAATCCTTATCAATAACGTTGGACACAAACCACCGTAGCACAGTAGCAAGGGATAGGCAGAGACCGCCTAAAATCTCGTTGCTTAGGTGATGGAGCCCCTGGAACTCTGGGCCTTTATGGGAAGTAGCCACTAGTCCCAAAAAGGAAGGGTAAGTCTATTTTCGCGCGGTCCTCTGTACCAACCTTGCATGCATTCGTGGCTGAGAGACATCATCATCGATAAAGCTTCGGCCAAGAACCGTCTGACGTTCAGGTCACCCACAAATGGCAAGCTGGAACTATCGAGTCACACGTCAGCAAAGTTCAATTGCCAGGAAGCCTTTTATTATTCCATATGTCGACTCCGATTGCATCGAGAAAATATCTACCCGAGTCAGCGACTTGGCTGAAACCGAAACCCGACAGCGATTAAGCCGACCGAGCATCTGCGTCGTTGGCCCGGCGCTGTCCAGCCGCGTTCCCACTCTCTCTCTCTTCGATGATTCCACCCTGTCCATAGCTTCACTAAGAGGGTTTAGATGGAAATGAAGAAGCGAAACTCTGAATTACCTGTCGGGTGGACATCAACCCGCTTTTTCCGGACGAACAACCGGACGACCACTTGAGGGCACACACACTGAAGTTTAACCCTCTCAATATTTCTACATAATGGAGAACGACGCGGTTTTTGCTGCCGAAGCTGATGTTGATGTTGGGTTTCACCCCGCCCATTCCAGCAAGCCTCCAAACCGATACTCTGGAAATGACTATGTGAGAAAGGGTAGCAAAGCAGAGTCCGGCCCGAGTGCGCGGCAGCACCCTGCCCATGAGGAGACACCGCTACTAAGAAGGGAAGACGGTGGGCACTCGGATAGGCATTGGGGAGAGGAAGGCAATAATGAACTATCTTCGTGGCCAGGAATGACGGAATTCGAAGGGCTGCCATGGTGGAAAAAACCTTCGGTATGAGCTGCAATTCGTCAACCTTTCGTGGGTTTGCTAACTCCTTTGAACCAGATCTTCTGGCTTCTACCAGCATTCCTCCTCTTTACACTTGCCTTCGGAGGCATTGTTGTCCCAAAACTTAACCTCATACTCACTTTAATATGCCGCGAGTACATCGCCGATCGATCCGCCGATGACCCAAACTTTACAATGCTCCCTGTGGTCTTTGGGGGGGAGAATCCACAATGCCGAATTCCTGAGGTCCAATCCCGTGTTGCACAGTTCACACTATATGGGAATTTGATCTCGGGAATTCTGTCTGCAATTACGAGTCCAAAGCTTGGAGCCCTTTCGGATCGATATGGACGCAAGAAACTACTGTTAGTATCAGCAGCAGGAATGCTTACTGGAGAAATCATCACAATATTTGCTGCAAAATACCCAGAATCATTCCCATTTAACTGGATCCTTGTCGGATATGCCATAGATGGCTTGTGTGGGTCGTTTATTGTTGGAATGGTTCTCGCCCATTCGTACGCAACAGACTGTACTCCTCCGCAGGAGAGGAACGTAGCATTTGGCTACTTCCACGGCTGTCTCTTTACTGGCATCGCTTTAGGACCAATCGTTGCTGGATATATTATTAAAGGCACGAACTCCGTCTTATCAGTTTTCTACGTTGCACTTGGTTGCCACTTACTTTTTATCGTGTTTTTGATATTTTTCATACCCGAATCGCTCTCGAAAACTCGTCAAGCCGCAGCACGTGAAAAGCATCGGCTTGAAGTGATCCGGCTTGGACCTGCAGCAGACTGGATCAACCAAATAAGAGCATTTAACTTGCTAGCGCCGCTCAAGATCCTTTATCCAACGGGGGAAGGCTCTAGCAGCGCTGTCCGTCGAAATTTGCTACTCTTAGCGTCCGTCGATACCATCGTATTCAGTGTAGCGATGGGTGCCATGACCGTTATAGTTATATACACGAACATCCAGTTCGGTTGGGGAGATTTTCAATCCAGCGAATTCGTTTCTATTGTTAACAGTTCCCGGGTCTTCTGTCTCATTATACTTCTCCCGATCGTCAATCGACTTGTCCGTGGTCCCAGCGGCACGTCTCATCAGAAAAATTCTGGTTCGGATAACTTCGACCTTTCCGTTATTCGTATTGCGATATTTTTCGACACATTGGGATACTTGGGCTATGCTCTTTCACGTTCGGGCACGCTGTTTATCGTCTCTGGTGTCGTGGCATCTGTTGGTGGAATTGGATCTCCTACTCTCGGATCTGCACTTACAAAGCATGTACCTCCCGACAGGACTGGACAGCTTCTTGGCGCGACAGGACTTTTACATGCATTAGCACGGATTATCGGACCAACCATCTTTAATGCGATATACAGTGCAACAGTAGGGAAGTTCAGGCAGACTGTTTTTGTCTGCTTAGCGGCTACTTTCGGGTTGGCCTTCTTGTGTAGTTGGTTTATTAGACCACATGGTGAGTCGAAACCAAGTTTTCCGAATGATAATCACTGAGACGACATTGCTACAGTATACCTTGACGAACAGGACGTTCCGGATTCCTCTACGCTAGATGAAGAACTCATTAATGGGGAAGGTATGGTACACTAAATTCAGACCAAGAGATCTCAGCTTGAGATTAGTTTGAAGTAGAATGTCTAGAAATAGATGTTTGGAATTATTTATCTTGCCCCAAAACTTTTTCCTAGCCAAAATAACATAGAAATTCTTTTATGGGATCAAAGTTCTGAAGTTACGTTGTTTGTTTGTTCAAATCCAGCTCAGGAAAAGTCTGTCTCTCCTCTGCTCATTCAAACGATCCTCGATGCCTTCGTCCATGTATATAACGCCTTGTCTTGTGGGACACGAGATGTTAGGCTGATTTGCGGGCCAAGGAGTGGCCGTAGGTGAGAGTTGTTATGCTAACCGGGTTTAGAAAAGACTAGGTTTAAACCGTTGTTCAGTGGTGCAGTAATCAAGCTAATCTCATCTTTTAAGGTTTTTGGCGTATGAAATGGCAGATTCTAGTACCCATAAGAGTTAGTACTGTTGGTTTTCCTCCGCTCCATGCATCCACTCCATAGACACAGCCAGTTACAAATGGTTCGTTCAAGTAAGGCGAAAGGCGGTTGCCTAGTCCTGTTAGCGCTCGTTCGCAATCGTGCGAAACGTCCCCATTCTAAAAGAGCCTCACAGCATGCTACATGTACGGTGCTTTTGCACCTCCAACAGAAAAACACCCTCGGGCCCTCAGCTCTTTTAAATTTTTGTATAATGCTGTGCTCTGCCGGCCACTTGAGCTTTATCAACTACGTACTTGAGCCTCAATCATAGCCGACCTTAAATGGTTGAATCCAGGCCTGTGGTACTTCTTCTCGCTGCCTTCCCCTTCCTAGCCAATTATGACGGTTATTTTCAGCCGCGCTTTGTCCAGCGAGGATCAGATCAACGTGATTGGCGTGGTTCTCGCTTTCGCTATCGGTTCCCTTGCCCTTCTTGTTGGCTTTGCGACGTGGAGGTTGCAGCGCCGTCGTCATTTCGCCATGCCCACCAGAAGCGGATGTCCTCACACTCCTTTACCATTCTATCGGTATGCGCTTAGTGGCTCTCTATCCACTATACCAAGAAACCTACGAAAAAGTCAATAAGCTAAATTATATATCAGATCAGGCCAACATTCACCAACTCAGCTCCAGGCTCTCGCGCCCTCCAGGGCACAAGCTACTCGGTCCATATCCCCTCCGAATCTGCGTTTGGAACGATGCCGATACTACACCGAGATCGTAGTGGAAGAATGGAGAGGGGCAAGTTGACAGTCTCGGGGAATGTCAATTCCAGTCTATCACTGCCAAACTAGTGGATCAATGAAGCCATATTTTCCTCGGTAAAAAGCAGCCCTTGCTGGTACACCATGGTTGAACAGCCTCAAACTAACTACATAAAGCACTTATGAACCGACGCAAAGATGGCCGCGGCTGCCACTGGCAACGGCTTTGCCAGCATCTTCCTCGTAGATTCTCGGGGGCTAAGGCGAACCCACGATGAGCGTAAAGCAACCTCTCCGGCGAGGTGACCGCGCACCCTATTAACGAGAGCACCTAGATGAAAACAGCGCTTAATTTAGGAAGTGCTCTATATATTTGACATGGAAGAATCTATATCGTCTGGATCCTGGCTGAAGTGGTGGTTTGTCTCCCTGACGCAGTGCGTTGGTAGCAAGCCGTTTTAGAAGTGTAATTATGATTCCAGTTAGGATACGGATGAACGCATCCAGTACCTCAACATGGCTTGCGGAGGAGCTCTCAGGAGCAGCTTACCTAGGAGGTACGATCTATGCAGGCTATCTTTATCGAGCGTTCGTTGAAATTAATACATCCTTTGGGGATAGGGCCAAGCTTTACGGACCCGAAGAGAGGGGCTGTAAGCTAGGTGCTGAATAGCCACTAGCACGCTTTGAATGCTCTACATAGTGCTCTGGTACACGAACATCTGGTTCCTTGCACCGTCCGATTACACTCCTCTCACTCCAGTTTGAGGCCTGTCACTGGACTCCAAATTAATGTCGCTTCATAGTTTTCACTGCTGTTTCTATTGGGATCCTTGGGGCCAATGTTTCCGAGTGATGTAGCAGCAAATATCCTTTGCCTGCTCGAATCCAGCGACTGGGCGCTACCTATCCGACGCCAACCGCTCCTTTTCGACCACTTCAGCGCTTATCTCTTTTAAAATTGTCAAATTGATTTGGTCAAAGAAGAGTCGTCACTGCTGACCCCTATGGAGATCGTGTACCCCTGTCTGTGCAAATGACATCGTCAGCACGTTGTGCTAGTGTGGTTGACGCGAGCGCCATTGCTTTTTGGAAACATGACTCTATTATTACTCTCGCCTACCATACAGATGGAGATTATCAGTCCATAGGACTGAAGTGATAGGAATACCATTTTCTCTTTGATCGTTCTATATGCCATCAACAGAACTCGTTTTACGGGAAAGGTGTATAGAACCAACTCGCTTGCCTTGACAATGCAGCTAATATCTTAATTTCAACTCATTGTTCCCTAGTGGGGTGGTGACGGCAATTGGCCAAGCCCTAGCTGTTATTGGACGAAGATGTTTGCTGAGCCAATGTGAATTAAGATGGTCCGGCAGCACATCAGCTAGCTAAATGGCCAGCTCTCGGCTATGGTGTTATCGTCTCCAACTAAACATACAATTGAAATCTGTCTCCTATCCGTGGCCTTTGTAGCTACACCTTGACCACCCACCCAAAGGGTGGGTGGTGGACAGCTTAATCGCTAGGACATCTTAATCGCCACCCTAAAACCCACCAAAAATTAGAAAATTTATACCTTAATATCTTAACAACCACTGAATAATAAATTCTAATAATTTGGATTTAGGCTTTTATATATACTCTATAGCTTCTATTAAAATTACATAATAAACAGTTTAGTGGTTTTAAAGATATTGTATTTTGGCCTCATTTTGACCTTATTTTAGCCCCCAAATTTTAACATTTTAAAAACTACTAAACTATTTATTTTATAATTTTAATAGAAGCTATAGAGTATATATAAAAGCCTAAATCTAAATTATTAAAATTTATTATTTAGTGGTTGTTAAGATATTAAAGTGTGAATTTTCTAATTTTTGGTGGGTTTTAGGGTGGCGATTGAGTTGTCTACCACCCTTTGGGTGGGTGATCAAGAAGGCCACGGATAACTGTAACTTCGAAATCTTGGCTATCGTATACTAACCTCGCGTGTAAAAACCCGAAATCACGGGAAGGCAACCAACGCCTCCTGTTGATTGGTTCATATTCTTGCGAATGTCAGATAGTTTTCCCATTAGAACCCCAATGCTCTTCTTTAATTAAGCCTCAAAGTTCGTAAGCTGTGATTGGCATGCAAGTCACGAGAAGGCAAAGCAGTTGCCTAGTAGCGGTTCGCCAACTTGCGAATGTTCCGTTCTTTTAAGAGCCAAGAGCCTCATTCTCACCTTGCAGCATGATATATATACGCCTCTGGACCTCAAAATGCATTCCTTCGCTCATACCACATCCTACCTAAATCCGGATTCACCACCCCGAGCGTTGATAGGTACCAGTCGAAAATTAGGCACATCATGATCTCAACTTACAATTTTTAGGACGCCATAGGAAATAGTTACCACCCTGCGCAATATGATATTATCCCGCAGCGATAGCATCAATATCACTGGGGTAGTCCTCACATTTGCCATTGGATTCCTCGCCCTCATTGTCGGCTTTGCTACTTGGCAATTGCAACGGCGTTTGCAACGTCGCTCCACTAGGTCCCAGAGGTGCGTTTCGCCATTATTATTATACAGGTTAGATAGTCCCGGCTTCCCTTTCCCCTCCTTGCTACTAAGCCAATGTTCTGCAGAAAGCACTGGGTTGATTGATTTAGACCCAGCAGCCATTCCCAACACCTAACTGCTCAGGCACAACCTCTGCCTCTCGAAACACAAATACCGCGCTCGAATGGTATATTTGATGATTGTCTATCCAGGTATCGGTATCGGTACCTAGAAGTCATGGTGGAAGAAAGAAGAATCCCGTCGTGACTTATCTCATTTCGTGGCTTGAATTCTTCAGCGAAGCGTCTGATTTTATGAGATAAGTCGTGACTGGTTGACGCCGTTTTGAAGACGCATTTAGGAGCGGGGACCTTCATTCCTGCTTGAATTGCGTTTCTGGGAAGCTACATTGTGAAAGATTTCACGCAAAGAAACCTCAAAAGTCCAGATGGCACCTTAAATTTCTTGCATATCTCATTAGCGGCGCGCAGGAATTACTTTAAAACCTTTCCTCTCATAGGAGCAATTGCCGCCTCCGGGTGGCCTTTCACGTAACTTAAATAAGAAATCCTGTCTACCCCTGCAAGAAGGACGCAAAGAAACCGGTTTCTTCAAAGCCTCTTAAGTGATATTGGTTTGTCCTCTGGTCTCGTTAAAGCAGCTTGATTATCTCCGCCCCGTTCGAGAGATTTCAAGAACGCCAAAGCTAAGATACATGCTACTTGTACCGGAGGCCATAATTCAAGAGGCGCCGATTAATAGCTTATTTTCGGCATATAAACTCTGAAACCTGGACACCGACACCAACCGACCCGTTCCTACTAAGCTTATTTGCAAAAAGCCTGGGCGGTGTTGGCTAAGAAGATTTGGGATTATCATTTGTCGAAATACTTCTGTATACGATCAACGAGGTCGGCTTTCTTTCCCGAAGTCGGAAGCCGTCTTGCACCTAGCCATTCTTTTAGGACTGGCATTGTGAGCTATAATCCGTCACTCCGTCAGTAAAAATTACATTCAGCAGCTCGGCAAATTGATATTCTTACCTTACTGATATTACCTCTCTCATTTTGTTCCATCATTTCCGCATCCGTCATGCCTCTATCAGACGTACTGGCCGGAGGGGCGCCGGATTCGGTTTTGACGCGTTTGGCTAGCGATGTAGCGTGTGCAGCGGCGGTATCTGCACTACGTTTGGTGAGAGCTGATGAAGACTTCCGGCTCTTGGATGCCCAGTGGCGGTACTCATTCTCGAGTTCTTCGCCCCATTCAATTACATATTGACCAGCCCGCTGGAATCTTTGGTGTTAGAAGTATATTAACGGATAGACAGAGGATAGAAATGGTAATCTAAGATGTGATAGATATGAGAACTGTTGAATATGGGGATGACCGAAGAAAAAGATGGAATTCATTTTCCATCCTGTTGTGCATTTACTGTTCGCTGCTAGGCTTCTGCACAAGGGAGCGGCCAATGCTGGACCAGTCGAAAAGGTGAGGATGGAACAAATGATGAGCTTGAGAAGTGAAAGTGAAGAGGTTTGGAATTGCATTCGTCCTAATTGGAGGGAAATGATGCGTACCTTGTCAATTTGCTTGTACTTTGGGATCGTCTTGTCCTCAGGGCGTTCTGGGAGATCCTCCTCAAGCGCGATAGCCTGAAGGATGCGATAGAACCACTGAAGAGCTAGAAACCAACATCAGCCATCCACACCTGAATACCGCCATCTCTTCCTTAGAGAATCTGCTCACATGGATTTGGATACCTAACGGGATCATAAATCGCTTTAGGTAACTGAAGCTGTTGGATCACAGATCTCATCAAATCCGTTAGTGTGTCTGTCGTCTGTACAAGTGTCGTCTCTGGATTTTGTCGTATATCGTCTGCAAACGGCAGTGGCACAATCCATATACCCGGAGGCATGAGTTGTTCATCATTGTCACCCAGTTGTTCCGCTCCAGGGATAAGGGCTGCAATGACAGGAGCCGCATTCTTACGTGCGATGAACCATACTATACCCATTTTCTTGTCTTTCAGTAGCTTTTGCTGCAAGGCAGAGAAGACGCGTGTAGAGCCAACATAGTCAGTTTCAGAGGGATAGATGAAGGTTGGGGTCCGTAAGTTAGCCCAGATTGGGAGCATAGACATCGGCTTGAAGCCAATGATCCTAATCACAGGCTCGCCAAAGCAGTTTCGCATGTCCTTGATTTGGTCAGGCGTGAAAGATACCGCTTCCCCTCCAAACTTATACGCCTTGCGAATCTCTGTCTTCTCAACCGTGCGTGCGGTATCTTCCGCCATCTGCGTAGTAGAGCCAGTGGCAATCTGCGCTTTTTCGCCACCGAGCCAGACATAGCAAGATCTCACTTTCTCTTGTCGCTTGATCATAATGTAACCCTTAACACCAATTCTAACTTCGGGACCGATTTCCAAGGGAAGATTAAAAAGAGCACGACGAGGAGCGGCTTTTGAGTTTATGGAAGAAAGGAGAGACTGCAAGAGAGTGATGCCATCTCCACTTGATGAGTTCTTTGCTGCCGAGGAGATAGGAGCAGGTGAATCAGGATCTGAGAGGGATGTTCGGTAGATGATGTCCTGGAATTGTAAGTGGGGTGTTGGATGAATATAGATCCTGCTCTTACATCGTAGAACTTGGCACGATCAAAGCCATACCCAGGCTTTGAGATAGGGAAGAGCTCAATTATTACGCCGAGATCATATAGATCCTTTGCTCGGATTGCTGCTGCAGACCTTAGAGACCTATCGTCCGCATGAGGATTGTCATTATCTGTAACTAGAAACAATCGCCTTGAAGAGAAGTTCGGTGCATTGGTGGTGAAAACCTGATTGGCACAGAATAGCAGGTTCGACATGTTGGCGCCCTCTTTAGATGGGACCAACAATTCCTCGGACTCTGCCTCATCCTCAACCAGATTCCTCAGTCGTTTAACGTCTCCGGCAGCAGGAACATCAAGGTCCGCTAAGAGATAACAGTGAGGATATGCCATATCACTAGCACTTGTCTCGTCAAATTTAGTCTCTTTGGTGCCGAAGAGCAGTATGCCCATCATGTCGTTTGGGTTGGATATTATGCGCTGCTGCATCAGTTGGTAGGCACATTTTAGGGCTGCGGAAGTTGGAGAATCTCTATCTGCTTTCTTATTATCGGAGGGAGGAGGGCGTTTGAGCATTGAAGGGCTGACGTCAATTGCGAAGAGCACGGCATCTTTGACGGTTTTGTAGCCCTGAAGAATGATGAGCAAGAGTCATTATTTAGACAAGTATAGTTCCTACAGTATCATCGATTTCCTCCTCTTCCTCTTCTTCGTCCTTTTCTCCCTCGTGTCGATTGTATTCTAAAGCATCCGCCATTACTAGTCGATTTAGGTGAGGATGTGGTTGGCGGGGTTGATTAGGATAGTGGTGGTGTTGAGGCGCTCGAGGCAGACGCCGACGACGCGAAAGGTCGCGCAGTCACATGTTTCCGGTCTTCGATTGGGTAATAACGATCGAAAAGTAGACTTGCTGACGATATGAAAACTTCCGGACTCCAGCTTCGCCGCCCAACATCATGCTCCCAGTACCAATTACATCCCTTCTCAATCGCTTGACCTAAAACCCTTCGACAATGGCCCTTCGCACTCCCCTTACACAATTCTCGAAGCGCGCCCCAACCGCTCAAATCGCTAAATGTACTGGTACTCCAGTATCTTCGTTATGGAATCTGCACTTGAGAGAACCATTCCAGAGAGGAAAGACAGACATCGTGCCACCAGTTACTCAAGATGCCACAGGCTCGAAAGGGCCAACGGCGATTGTCTTTATGAACATGGGTGGGCCCTCTACGACGGACGAAGTCGGCAGCTTTCTAAGTAGATTATTTGTAACACTTTCTAAACATAGCCATATGTCACAGCGAACTAATATTTCTACAGGCTGATGGTGATCTTATCCCTCTTGGCCGTCTCCAGAACTACATTGGTCCCCTCATTGCTCGGCGACGCACTCCAAAAATTCAAAAGCAGTATGCAGACATCGGCGGCGGTTCGCCCATCCGCAAATGGTCTGAATATCAATCCTCCGAGATGTGTAGGATTCTTGACCAAATATCGCCCGAGACCGCACCGCATAAACCATACGTCGCTTTCCGCTATGCAGACCCGCTAACCGAGGAAATGTATATGAGGCTTATAGAAGATGGGTTTGGCGCTGGAAAAGGAGGGAGAGCAGTTGCATTTACGCAATATCCGCAATACTCATGTTCAACGACTGGATCCTCACTAAATGAACTATGGAAATGGCGGAACAGGCTCGAAGGGAAGAGGGCATCTGGAGAGGTGGATCCTAAAGGTGCTATCAAATGGAGCGTGATCGACCGGTGGCCCATTCACACAGGCCTTGTGGAAGCATTTGCTCGCAATATCGAGGACACTCTCGCAACCTATCCGGAGGAGAGAAGAGACAATGTCGTTCTGTTGTTCTCCGCGCACAGCCTTCCCATGTCTGTAGTTAATCGTGGCGACCCGTACCCTGCCGAAGTTGGCGCCACTGTTCATGCGGTCATGCGTCGTCTCGGGATGAAATACCCGTATCGCCTAGTCTGGCAGTCACAGGTTGGGCCACAACCATGGCTGGGTGCTCAAACGAGTGAAACCGTGGAACAGTACGTCAAGAAAGGGCAGACGGACATCATTCTTATCCCAATCGCCTTCACCAGCGACCATATTGAGACGTTATATGAGCTTGATAAGGAAATCATTGGCGAAGCAGGGCAAGAGGGAATTAAAAGAGTGGAGAGCCTCAACGGCAACCCAATCTTTATTAAGGCGTTAGCAGATATCGCAAAAGACCATTTAGGCAGCGGGAGCGCCTGCAGTCCGCAGATGATATTAAGGTGTCCTGGCTGCAATAGTGAGAGATGTCTCGAACAGAAAAGGTTTTTTGCGGGGCAGATAAAGAATTTGTGAGGGCTGCAAAAAAGCGTGGCTTTCCGCTTCCGGGTATTATATAGGTTGTATCATGGATGGGGTATGAAATCCATGCTGAAATTATCTGAATGGGCTTGCGTGCTCGGAAATTCTCTGATCATTCCAGGTTCCGAGCTTCTTAGCCAAAGAGACTGGTTAGATCCGGCATAACAGTGGAGAATTTGTTGAAAGGATAGTATTTTCCTATATGGGCAGTGCTTGTCCTGGCTTCGTTGACGCAAGGTGCGACAGGTGATTTCTTTCTGCATTTCACTCCGTCAACTTAAATTGTCCTTGAGCACTGATCCTTTATAGAATCCATGGGTGAGTTCATAAATTGGCTATCGACACTGGAAAGACTGCGACAAGTGTAACTGCCTTTGACCAGTGACGTTGTACTCGGTGCCTATCAAAAGCTGGGCAGGAACTTCAGTCTCCATATGTGAGTATACGTTCTCCCATTCACCGCTTGACGCCCATGCGTAACAGCCATCTGACACCATGAAAAGGAAAAGGAAAAGGAGGAGCTCTCGATCGTTCTCTGCCTTCGGCACTAATCAGAACTCGAAATGCAGGCACCAGGCTCAAGAAAAAATCAAGCGCACATGAATCCATCAAGCTAGAAACTGACCAGAAAACATGTGCTATTCGGTCAAAAAAAAGACTAGAAGGGAGAGCAAGCAGCTACAAATGAGAGGAGCGCTCAGAGGTGTTCCCGAAACCTAGTCGCTGATTGACAATGTTGAGTTGTCACAGATGAAGGTAACATAGCCGACTACCACATAAGTTTAGCATCTGGCAAAAATTTCCCAGCCAGAAAGAAGTATTGTCAGTCACTTACGAGCATAGTTATCTCCAGAACCCCCGCATTGAGCGTTCATGAACTCATTGAAATACTGCTGACACAATGCCGCCGTAAATGTGGTTTTGCCCATAACACACTGGTCCCCAATGTGCACCTTCGCAAACAAGTTGCCCGCCGTGCCATCGGAATTTACGAACGGCCCCTCGAGTGGCATACAGGCCGTAATAGCGGAGCAGGCTTGCGCAATAGCAAGGTTTGCTGTCAAGGCGGGAACGAGGCGTTGCGAGCAAGTGAATTTGGTTGCGTAATTGTACTTGAAGCAGGCGTCTGGGTCCCGGGCGGCAAGATAGTTGCCAGTAGAATCGGCTATAGAATTGACCATAGGGCCAGCGATTGTTTTGGGTGTAAGGGTCACGAAGGCTGTGAGGACGGTAAATAAATACATGCTAGATGAGTTGAGCAGGCTTTATTGGACAACAGGATGTTCCGATGAGAAGAAATGGTCTGTTGGAGGCAGGGTGTAAAAGCGTAAGGAAGGAGGATGACAAGGGAATAGAGAAACTTCATGTGCAATACAAACGGAAGAAAGAGATTTTTCTTGGGAGACTTTTCCGTGAATTTGAAACTCTAACACCGTTGAGTATATCTGGCCTTAATATATCTGGCCTTTATATCTGGCCTTTATATCTGGCCTCTATATCTGGCCTTTATATCTGGCCTTGAATATCTGCCTTCAGTATATCTGGTCTCACGCAATTTTTAATTTAGCAGAGACGAAATGCTGTCAGGAAATCAGGTACTATCTGCCGATGGCGATGAATCGAATAATAATGTTCATTACAGATCAAAATTCTTTGCATTTATGGACCGAGACCACCGTCATCCCAGATTGACACCTAACTTCTTCAACCTGCGTCTTCGCATGTCGCAGTACCGCATAAAAGAAGTCCGAGAACAGCTGTGCCTCATTCCTGATTATTTTATTGCGTATGAGATCTTCTATCACAGAATTGAGCTCCTCTTGGAGGTGAGCTGTTGATTCGGATGCAAAGAACCTGATCCTTGGTCTCGTGACACGTCGAAGTTTACGTCCGCCATGGTTATAATTAGCGTCCACATACTCCAGGTGCTTCTCCACATACAATCCCCAGCGATAGTTCTTAGGATGCAAATAAACCCTCTCGCTTCGTTCCTATGTTAACATGACAGTATTTTCTGTGTTCTTTGAGGTGTTTACCGAGCCATCATCAATAGGCGGACTAGAACTCCGACAGCGTCTTCCACACTCGCCCTCAGAGTCACTCGATTGTAAAGCCTTCAGGACGAAAGCGCTCCATGTCTTTGGCATTCTGAGGATAACAGCTCTCCGTAGGAATGGCTCTTTCTCCAATCATATGTGCTTTCTCCTAAGCTCCCGGATATTTTCCGACACATCGGATCATACTTGTTGAAATACGCCCGCCATTGCCACTATCTATCACGAAGGCAATGCCAGTGTAAGTAGCGCCAATAGCGATTATGGCTCGAGCATTAGGATCAATCGGCCTCTCTTCGTCATTCTCGGTCTCGTATTCCGTATAGAACCAACAATCGTAAGGTGGAACGACAGAATCAAGAGAGCGCATCGATATAGGCCGTTGACTACTTGGGCTTAAGTTTCCCGACATGACCAAGGGGAATGATATGTTCAGCCAGCAGGAGAGTTTACTACGTCCACAATCCGATTTCCATGGAGACTCCAGAAGGATCCGCAACGGCGAAGTTGAGTGAAAGTGAACACTCAAGAATTGACCTGAATTATGACAGATCCCTTCGCAGTTTCCATCAAATTAGACTGCCCGAGTGCTCGGACTCACGGCACAGTGGCTTTTAGTGGTTCGTTACCGTGCCTACTGCTGTTTCAGCCCGAGCCCGATTCCACACTCTTATACCACCTGTCAACTCCGCCATTTCGTTTCTGTGTGCTCCCGCATCCGCATCCAATCGGCTCTCCACTAGCTTACAGATTGACTTGGTTTATACCGCTGACTGTCTCAGCCTTGTCTCTTGATCTGGATGACCTAATCTCAGGGAAGAAAGGGGTCTATTAGAGCAAAGTCCTGCTGCGGCCGCAAACGCCGTTTCCAGTGCTGCTATAAGTGCAG
>Ga0307515_10005741_pt1 | contig 25070 bp, 26 predicted proteins | sample 17_EM_MG_FD_194513 | JGI IMG/M metagenome (GOLD analysis project Ga0307515, IMG submission 194513) | Populus trichocarpa ectomycorrhiza microbial communities from riparian zone in the Pacific Northwest, United States - 17_EM | ecosystem: Host-associated > Plants > Roots > Unclassified | place... | reverse complement strand
GAGGTCGTTCACGAACTACACAAGGAATACGGTGAATATACTCCTCCTACGATCGTAAAAGTTACCCGTGTTAGTCCGCCCTTGACTCGGGGCTGACCCATGCCTCTCCCTCGTTTCTTATGCAGGATCCTTTGTACGCGTCGCCCCAAACCACGTGTCGATCGCCGACCCAGACGCACTCCAAATCGTCTACGCCCACGGAAACGGGATGCTGAAGAGCGACTTTTACGACGCATTCGTGTCCATCCACAGAGGTCTCTTCAACACCCGCAATCGAGTCGATCACGCAAGGAAGCGCAAGATCGTCTCTCACATCTTCTCCCTCAAGAGCGTCCTCGAGTTCGAACCTTACATTCGTCAGCATATTGGAGAGCTGCTCAGACAATGGGACAGACTCTCTGAAGGCGGGAAGAAAGGTCTTTCGGGTAAGGACGGAGATGGGTGGTTTGGAAGGGACGGATGGGTTTGGTTTGATTGCCTACCGTGTAAGTCACCACCTTCGTTCTGTTGAGGCTTTATGAACTCTTTTTGGTGTCCATTCTTCAGGGTACAACTACCTCGCGTTCGATGTTATCGGTGACCTCTCCTTCGGTTCCCCCTTCGGTATGCTCAAGGCCGCAAAGGATATCGCCCCTGTAGCCAAGTCCCAAAATGACGCAATGGCCGCTTACGGAGACGAAGACGTGAAAGTCGACGTTCAGTACTTCCCCGCTGTCCGAATCTTGAACGAACGCGGGGATTACTCTGCGTCAATGGGCGTTCTCCCTCCGTGGATTCGACCCCTCTTGAAGAAATGCCACCCGTGGTATCGCAAGGGAAGCGTCTCGACGGCGAAACTCGCTGGACTTGCTATTGCTGCAGTTTACAAACGTCTCAAGACCCCCACGGACCGGGTGGACCTTCTCAGTAAACTCCAGGAAGGAACAGATGATGCGGGGAAGCCCATGGGACGCCCGGAACTCACCGCTGAGGCTCTAACTCAGCTCATCGCCGGCTCGGACACCACTTCCAAGTGAGATTCTCACCACCTCGACAATCCTTTCACACTGTTCACTGAAATGTCATGTTCTAGCTCTTCCTGCGCTATCACGTACTACCTCGCCCTGAATCCCGCCGCTCAATCCAAACTCCAGGCAGAGCTTGATGAAGCTCTCGGGCACGAAGACGACCCGATCGCAGCCCCGGAAGTCGTCAAACGGCTTCCCTACCTCGAAGCCGTCATCAACGAAGCCCTCAGGTTACATTCCACCTCTTCTATGGGTCTCCCTCGCCTCGTTCCCGAGGGGGGATTGCACGTTTCTGGAAAATTCTTCCCAGAGGGTACGGTTTTGAGCGTACCCAGTTATACTATCCACCGGGATCCAGAGATTTGGGGGAGCGACGTGGAGGCGTTTAGGCCCGAACGGTGGTTCGAGCAGGATCAGGCTGGGATTCAGAAGACGTTCAATCCGTTTTCATATGGTCCGAGGTCAGTCGGAATGATTTCAAACTTCGTAACCGTCCGCAGAGGGACCTGATGAATCCGTGTTCGTGGATCATAGGGCATGCGTGGGCAAGAACCTCGCGAACATGGAACTCCAGATCTTCATCGCTACCATCTTCCGCCGCTACACGTTCGTACTCGAGGACCCCAAGAAACATGTAAGATCATCTTAGCCCCTCGCCCACCAACCCCTCTTGCTGATCGAGTTTCTTTTTTCCGCGCAGTTTGATACCGTCGAGGGGTTCCTCCGTAAACCGATCGCGTGTCGAGTCGGCATGAAGCGGAGGGAGGTGTGAGGGCTCGCATGCGAATTCCCGGTCATCTTCCCCTCCATGTCTTAGGTCTAATGTCGGGCAGAACGTCCGGACCATTTGTTATACTTATTTCCTGTCATTGTTGTGGAATCCTACCATGCTTGCATACTAGTCACGTTTCTTAACCCCATGTGATTTTCAATTGCGCCGTCGGTCCACCCCTCGTGATGTGATTCCCCCACACCACGATTGGTACGGATCATATCGCGCATCAATTGGAGCGCATATACAAGCCAGAAAGCCGAGGATTCAGTACTTCAGTAGCCAGAACGGTACAGGCTAAATTTACGTAGTAACAGCCGGATTTAAACATTCAAGAGGAGGGGAGGAGGGATGTAAAGAGCCGGGAGGGGTATTACACATATCTTCAAATAGATGGTCAAAGTGCGTGAGAAATCATGCGAGAAGGAAGGTGAGAAATGTACAGGCTATGATCGTGAGCATGCAGTAGGGAAGAAATGGGAGTTCACAGTGCGTATAGGGGGTAGTGGACACAGAACAAAACAGGTAACGGAGAGGCGTTAATCAATGGAGGGGTAGGGGTAGGGGTCAAAGGAGAGCTTGGGGGGCGGGGTTGGATCATGGGGGGTTCACGAGGCACCAACCCCGACGAGTCCTGGCGACGGGCGATGGCGAATTGTCAACGTATCCGTAGACTTCGCAAACCTTCCCTTCACCCGGTTCAAGTATACGTCCGCTTCCGATGACGACGCGTCGTCTGTGTCAACCCACGAATCTGTAACCTCCGCATCAAGTACATTCACGTTCGTCGAAGACGTCGGTCGCAGTGGTGACCTCCCATTGGACCCTCTCCCGGAGAGGCTCTCGCCAAGGATAAATGGAGTATGCGCCGTAGTCTCCGTCTCTTTTTGTTTCCCCTTGTTCAACCACCCGACCCTCGAAGAATAATCGTTCGGTGTCTCGATCTCGGCCTCCGACTGAGACGACACTCCGCTGTCCATGCTCTTCTTCTTGATTTCGTGGACGTGTGCTGTCCTTGCCCATCGTTTGGCTGACCTGGGTAAGGGTCCGATGACACTAGGACCAGAACTTGGGCTGATCCCGTGGTTCCCTTGCGAGTTGGCCCTGACAATGCTGGGGCGGAATGACGGTGGGGTAGGGGTGGACAATCTAACAACTCTAGGTGTTCGGCTCTGTGGAGTCCTTGCTCTGTTGCCATTCTTCTTCAACGAGCTGGACCCGGCCTGTGTACTGTTCCGGTTTTTATGTTGAGTGCGCTCTAGTTGATCTAACGCGGGTGGCACGTTGGATGGAAACTCGATTTTCCCATCGTCCAACGTGGCTGCAATTCGGGAATCAGAAGCCGGAAGATAATCGGTATGGCAGAGCGAAAACCCCACCTTTCTTTCTCGCGATACTGCTATCGAGTGGTCGGGTCAACGGTGGTGGGTTACTCCCGGTCCTAATCCTACGCGTCCATTCCCCACTGAGACTCGTCGCCCTACTGTGCCTTGACAACCGGGGGAAGAGGACCTGATCCACACTGTCGCCCCGAGATCCACGCGTCAAAGCCATGAACACCAGGACTGCGACCATGATGAACAATTGAGCAATACCGAGTCGTTTTTCCATGGTAATCTGACACACATTGAATTAGGTTGTTTTCGGGCGTCAGGAAAGAAGCATACCTCTTCGGCGAGGTATTGAACACGGGACATCAGTTCCCCGTGCTCCAATTCCAGTCTCCTCCGATGTTTCTCCATCTCTAGCAGGGAACGTTGATATGTCTGTGCTTGTGCTTTCCCCTAAAAATGACGTTAATTATTGGCACCTCAGGTCCTGTGTTTAGAAAATCTTACAATCCCCTCCAGCCTCCCAACTTCCTCGGTTAGCCTCTTCAACACCTCCCGAACCCCAACTGTATGTTCCTCCACATATCGGGCATGCAAGGTCGCGTTGAGCTCTAACATCGTAATCCTGTTCATAATCGTTCGATATATGGATTCTCCACCGCTCGGGCTAGCCTGAGGGGGCGGGACCGAAGCTTGTGAACCCAGCGATACAACCGGAGTGGCTTGAGAGGGAGGAGGGGGTGGCGGCGACCGAACCGTGACACTAGGAGTGACTTCTGTTGTCCGCTGAGTTGGAACCGAGGTTGAATGCGATGGATTGGATGCGGGGTGGGCAGGGGCCGATGGTGACGACTGTGGTGGGTCGGTGGCTGTGTCCGGCACGGGTTCGACGTTCACCGGAGGTGATGAACTTGTGTCGGGTCGCGTATCCTGAGGCGTGGACGTGGTTTCTGGAACGTGTGAAATGGTGTCCCCAGAAGGTTGGGTATCTGTCTGTATTCTGGCGCGTCCGGCGTCGAGAGATGGCTCTGCGGGTAGATCCAGAGTCTGTGTGACCGAGTGAGTCTCCACGACTGTGTCTGCAAGTGTCGACGAGATGGGTTCAGCGTTAGCTTTTTGAGGAGGGGCCTGGGCGGGGACCTGAAGTTGTTCGTAACGATTTGCTCTACTGTCCCATTTCCATTCTTCGAGATGTGTGAGGCCAAAGACACGCAGGAGCGACACCGGGCAGTAGAACTCGCTTCCGTAATGTGAATGAAAGTCGATCCGGATGTATCGGTAGAAATCGCGTAAAGAAGTTGGGGGATGGAATGACTGCTCGACATCGTCAATCACCTCGGGCCAAATCACACGGGCAGGGAGCACGCACCTGAACTCCACGAATATTCCTCGCCTTATACGTCCCCACGGTGGTCCATTCCGGTACATCCGGGGTATACGTTTTCGCCACGCTGACGGTAAAGTCTTTGAACACGCCGCTAAAAAACTCGAAGTTGGCCAGCTGGACGGTGTCGATCCGTATATCCTCGCACAGCTCCACAACAACGAAGTGGTCTTCCTTCTTCTCGTCAGTAGTTTTGGTAGCGCAAGGGCTGAGCATGTATCTATCCTTCTTTGACGAAAGAATGGATGAAGCCGATTTAGCCGAGTTGTGGGCCTTGTGTACGCGAGCCGAACATTCCATGCTAGCGTAGTTGAACCTGTCCGTCAACGGGACTCGGAAATGCGGTAGCATGGATTCTCCAAATCCAAAATCGAGTTGGTCTTGTGGGAGCGTCTGTCCAGAGGTGCTAGGTACCGGGATGTTCGAGTGGGGAGCCGACGAGAAATCCTTTCTATCGTCTTTGCCTTCCCCGCTCCCGCCTTCGTTCCCTCCATCCCCTGAGCTGTCTACCGCTTGGTTGGGGTCCGTTCCGGACGTGTGTCGCGTAGAGTCAACATCACCGGGGGACGTGGTGGCGGAATTGGTCCTTCCTTCAGACAGCAGTTTCGCTTTCCAATCCTCAAAAGAGAGCAGAAGCTCGTCCTCCGTTGGCTGGGGCTCGATGGGGGGCAGCGGTATCAGGCAGCATATCTGTTCTTGCCCAAGCTTGGGTCGTTTGAGAGCGATCGCGCGGAACGGATCGTTGTGGGTGGTCGGTGCAGCGAGGACAGGATATGCAAAGAGAAGGGAAATTAGAAGGCGTGGAAGTGAAAAAGACTTCATGGCAGAGATAAATACCCTCCTGCACTTGCTCAGCAAGAGAGACAAAAAATCATCAAGGGGAGTGACCTCAGCGCGAGGCAAGGGTGGACGTCGTGGCGGTCGGGTATCAGTCCATTATTTGGCCCGGATGCGTTCATAGGCCAGGTTCAAGCCAAGGCTTGCGACAACGTTTACATTTCAGGGTGGTATATATAGCGATTTATTGGAAGGGCAAACACAGCATGTTAGGTGGTACGTACGCACAATCACACTCGGGCAGGAGCAAGAACAAACGGTGGATACGGGGCGCAGAGAGAAGTCTCACATTAACCTGATATTTCTACACCGTCTTTACTTTTCCCTCCACCATTAGTCGCACTGTCCAAGAGTGAGAACGCTGGATCTATCGGGGAGTTAGGGGGAGGACATACCACCGAGACATTATCGGCCTTGGTGTTCATGATGAGGGCGACAATGAGACCATAAAGACCCAAAACTTCGGCGAAAATGAGGATAAGGATCTAGGAATCCAAATGTCAATAGGTGTGGTCACTTCTGAGCAGATACACTAACCATTCCAACGTAGAGCCTCGGTTGTTGTGCAGTACCCCTGACACCAGCGTCGCCAACGATTCCGATAGCAAACCCAGCAGCGAGACCAGCGAGACCAACAGAAAGTCCAGCACCGAGCTGGATGAAGCCCTGGAAGAGGGACATCTTCGGAGCGACTACAGGTAGCGGGTGAGTATACGCACAAAACCTCCTGGATATGGGAACTTACGGTTTCCAGAGATCAAGACGGAGACGACGAGTCCGTAAATCTATAGTGTGCTGGTCAGAACGCGTCAGGACACCAGACCGCGACGAATCTACGCACAGCAATGATACCAGCCATGATGACAGGGATGACACACTTCATCATCAAATCTGGGCGGAGAACAGACATGGCTGAAATGCCAACGCCAGACTTGGCCGTTCCATAACTAATTAAGCAGGATAAGTCTCCGTCCAAAAATCGCTCTGCCGCGGGGGGACAAACCTGGCACCAATACCTTTTGGAACATCAGCATCATGCCACTCGTATCCAAGGAAAATAGAACTCACATGTGAAGATGATGGCACTGGCGCAACCCTGTCCACCTGTTAGCAAACCGAGCCTCGCTGCAACTGACCCCAAGCCACATCGGGCGAGCTCACCATGGCACCGAAAAACGGAGCGTAAACCGGGCAGTATTCAGACATGGTTGGTGACTACTTGGAGCGAGGAGTTGGAAGGCTGAGGTAAACGAAGATGAAGAGGTCGCTGTGCGTAGTCGACCGTCGTTTGGTTCTACAAGTGACGAAGTCTCAGGTCGAAGCGTAAACGGGTTAGCACTTCGGAGACTAAAATCCATTGATAAATTTCAAACTCCGCAGAGGCGCAGCCCCCCGGCGTCGATCGGCATTAACGACCCGACCCCGGCTTCTGCGAGGTACGTCGAAGTATCTACAGGTATGTCTATAACACGGTTTAATGCTGCCCTCACTTCGTTGGCCAACAGCTCAACTCCCTGTTTCGAATTGAAGAATCGTGTCAGTACGAGATAATTTGAAGGGGGTGGTCTGTGCCTACCCTAAATCCCTCCACATTATCTTGCCATGACGCAGCCCCCCAGGGTATATATGCTGGGGGTGGCTCTCGCGGAAGGACCTCTTCGCTGAGGATTGCATGGGGAGCGGCGTTGTGTCTTTCCGTTTCCCCTGGTCTCATGTCCACTGGGGCGTTCTCGTGTTCACTGTGTGCATTCACGTGCCCTGTCTCCATTCCCATTGCTTCACTGCGTCCCAGTCTCCTGCGGTGCCGTCTTATAATGAGGCACACTGCCGTTACTAGCACCATCCCCCACCCTTGATCATCGGTTTAAGTGTCTGCGCATTAACCGATGGTGGTAGGGCGTAACTTACCTAGCGTGAAGGTGATATTGAACCTCGGGCTGCAAAGAACCGATTCTTTCTTCCCAAACTCCCCCTCCCCTCTGATATATACGTGAGTAGATGTTGCTGGCATGTCCATAAACCGTTGCAGATGGGAGCTCGGGTCTGTTTGGTGAACCTCTGAGTCTGTGTCCGCTATATGTAGGATCGGTCCCAAAATCTCCCGCTCAACTTCGAGGATTATTTTCTTTCCACCGCAAAGTTGTATTTCTGAATCCAAACATGCCCCTACGATGTACTCGATGTACCGAGGATCATTTAAACCTTCGGGCTCCTCCCCGGCCGAAGAGCTATGCTGATGTCAATCTCCGGTATCCTTTGAAGCTCTTGGGGCGTAGCTGGGATCGTCTATATCTGTCTAGACTCACAAACATTCACCCTGGGACTTTTGAGAAATGCGATTTTTCTATGTCATACTACACTCTTTTCGATTGTCATCGAAGCGCTAAGGACTGGATCAAGCGGAGACCCGAACGACTCAACATCACGCAACTATGGGCACTACAGTATTTCACACCCAACAACCTAACATCATGGCCACGCAAGCGTTCTCTCAAATACCGGTAATGTGAATCCCCGACTACCCGCGGCCTTTGGTCGACAGCTGCCCCGCTGAGAATCTGTCTCATTAGCGATTTGGTCAACATACGGTCCTTAGATGCGGCAGCCAGAGGAGCATTGGCTGAAGAGGTCAGACGGGCTTGTACAGATGTTGGGTTCTTTTACGGTCCGGTACCCACTCAAGACACCATACCGGCGCCCAATGCTGACAGTGGGCTGTATTTGTTTTGCTCAGTCACGAACCACGGTATCCCAGAAGAATCCATAGAGGCGGTCATATCTGCCTCGAAGCTATTTTTCTCCTTGCCGGAAGGGGAGAAACTAAAGGTGGGTGGGCTGCTTGTTGTTTTATGTTTTTATCTCTCATGCTCTTTAGCGACGGTTGATCCGAACTTGGGCTGGCTCTTCAGCTTGATATTCGCAAGAACACAGGCTTCAAAGGCTACCAGCCCCTACTAAGCAGCAACAATGACCCGAAGAACATGGGTGACATGCACGAGGGATTCGAAGTCGGCTGGGAGGAGCTGAATCCAAAATCCGAGGACCCCAAGAGATCTAATGACGGCGCCATGGCTGGCGCGAATGTCTGGCCAAACGAGCCCCCCGAGTTTCGAGAAGCTATTCTCAAGTACTAGTATGTTGGATTTTAACCCCCTCTGCCCTCTCGACCACCATTCACCCTCTCCTAGTCACGCGGCAGTGGGGGTAGGGAGGCTCTTGTTCCCGATATTCGCTCTGGCTCTCGCCCTTCCAGAAGACTTCTTCGATGACAAGGTAAAGCATTAGCTCGCCTTTCTCCATCCCCTCACCCAAGCCCCAATGAACCTCTCCGCGAGATCGTGAAGATCCCCTGGGCTGACGAGCAGATATCTCTACATTGTGGTCTCCTAGACAAAGAACTCCGCTGCTGTCATGAAAGTACTCCACTATCCAGCACAAATTGGACCAGTCGACGATAGGATCATTGGGATCGGTGCTCATACTGAGTGAGTCAGCGTTCACTCAAGTCAACGGAATCGACGCACCATGTAGCCCCCTCTGACCCATTTCGACGATCCTTTCACATTCGGAACGCCAGCTTTGAGGTAGGTCGACCGTTTCGATTCAAGCCTGCGAGTTTCGATTCGATATATGTTCCACCAGTGTTTCACGATGTTGTGGCAAGAACCTGGGATCCAAGCCCTTCAGGTGCTCAATCAGGACAACAAGTGGATCAACGCTCCGCCCATACCAGGAGCTCTCGTGATGAAGTACGTCCCCCAGATTAGAATGGCACTCCAGTCACGGGTCTAACATGTGGTAGCATCGGCGACCAATTCGCTAGGTGGACTAGTACGTACTAAGTGCTTTTCAAGTAGTTCGACTACTCTGAACGTCGTATGAAATTCCAGATGACGTATTCAAATCAACCGTGCACCGAGCCATTAACCGCAGCGGTATGGAACGATACTCAATGCCTTTGTTCTTCGGGACAGATTATGATGTCGAGCTCGTGGTGAGCATTTCAAATGATCCCACTAGCACATACTCTCTATTCCGACCGTGCTCACGATATTGCCACCGAAGCCTATTCCTTCCTGTATCTCAGAGGATAGGCCTGCGAAATACCCAGTGGTTACAGCTGGAGACCACGTCAAGGAAAGGTTGGAAGCTGCGTACGGTCATCTCCACGACAAACAGAAGTAGTAGGCGGGCAGTGAACCACGCAGTTTTTACGCAGTTGAACGTTAATAACGTTAAAGTTTGAGCCAAGCTTGTCCTGGCTAATACATCATGAATTTGAAAGTCTCAAGTTTTACGCCAGTTGAAGCAACCCCGTCTCTTACTAGCTGCGGCACGACAAGTTCGCTATAGCGTGTAAGGTGGTCCCATCCCCACGCGGGTTATGGTCAATAGAATACCAATTATCACGAAACAGCATGCGCTTTGCCATGGCCACTGAAGTTTCCACCAACAACGGTCGATGGCTGACAGGGATAATGTTAACGCTGTACCGACCCGACCCATCCGGCCTGGGGCGCAGGGTTGACTGATGGCAGGGCCCGGGACGGAAGCGTTCTGACACTTCATTCGTCCGACCTGTCCACGAGTAACCGGGCCCTAACTTCCGAAAACTTGAAGCTTAACGCACTGCCAGCCCCGCGCGTTCTGCGGTCCATGATTCAACGTTTATCGGAAAGAACGTGTACTTTGTCATGCCTACAAGTATTTTCGCCAACCGTGGTCGACGTCCGGCTACGTCCGGCAGCCATAAAGGCGCCCGTCACTCCCCACGCGGCACACGTCCAACGGATCGAATCGACCATCGATCGGCGGCAGAATGAGCCTAGGATCCTCATCCTCATCCGAGCTAGCTGTAGCAGGCATGATGTCACGAGATCAACTTCAAAGCTGGGTCCTTGCTGCGAAATCTCCCAGCAGGAGCCTAATATGCACGGTCGAACGCAAAAGCAAAGATGTGACCAAACGAAGGCGGATAACTGGGGTCTGGAGTGACCTTGATGGGATTGCGCATCGACATCCACCATTATAATAATGATTTTATCTGTGCAGCTGAGACAACTGTGTTGAGTATGTGCGCGCTCATGTGCGTAGTCTATCGGTGGACTGTCGAGGGATTCTGGGCCAATATTGTCTGAGCTGCCACAGTGCCAGCACCTCTGGCAAAAGTGTGGCGGGGTCGCGTGTATACATATACGGTCCGCACTAATATCATCACGGCCACTTTCAAAACCACCACCACCATCTCAGTGATCAGCAACAACGATGAAACCCAAGACCAAGTCCCGCACCTCTATCTTCCAGGATGGAAAACTCAAACCTGGAATATACAAAATACAAAACATTGTGTCTAATACGTATGTAGGTATCAAAGACCACCTACGTGAACTTTGTGGGAGGCCATCCTCGCTTCTGGAGCTCGGAGAGGGCCAGGTAAGGCTACAATATCGTTGACCACCGACATAACTGACGACTAGAATAGTGGGAGATACGGCCACTCGGCTCAGGATATACAATCCGAAAGGTGGTTGTCGATTCTACCGCACACACTTATTACACGGGCGCTGAACGCTTTCAATAGGTCGGGTCCTCCAGCTCCGTGGAGCCGGACCAATTCTGTATAATGCTGGACGGAATCTCAAACGGATATACTGTCTCTGTTTCCGACTTTCCCGTCGCCTGGAAGATCCAGGTTGTGAAAGACACGATACATTCCGGATCTGAATATGTTCGGTATGCTTCAGTTTCCCCAATGGTTGCCCCACGGTGCTAACCCTGTACTATAAGCATCTCTTGGGGGTCCACCAACATGGTCTGGGACCTCGCCCAATGGGGAGCTGAGCGCGACGGGACAAGGGTCAAGAATTCTCCTACACTCATTAACAATCCACATCTGATACACCACTCCAAACCAGGTCCAGCTGATGGAAAACACCAAGCCTGAACTGTGCAGGATTTGGAAACTTGTCCCGGTCAAGTTCGAGAATGTCGATTCACAGCCGTCCTCATCCTCGTCCTCCGTGCCTCAGAGGGATTCTAGTCCCACCCCCCCATATGAGGAGAAGGCAGGAGATCATCGCTGTACCTGTTCCCACCTCACCACTGAGCCTGGTGATGATGGTTACGGCACGACCGTGATCGAAGTCACCACGGTCACCACAAGAAAGAAATATCGACTCGAGGATTAGGAGGAACCTCCGAACGCTGGCCTTGTTTCCGAAGAATACGAACGGATATAGCTTCTCATTGTACTTGCTCGTACTCCCATAATAAAACGTCAACTTTCATTGGCACAATCATTGGCGGAGGGAACCCCGAGGAAGCCCACACACTTTTATCGTCGTGAGGAACTGGGCTTCATTCGCGCGCCGCGATATCTCAGTTATGGAACAGGTCACCGAACTGGAAGTTTTTTGAAGGGACAAACGTTTTCTTGCCGCACATCGCAGACTTCGCAATCGGTTTTCGTCGATTGCTCCAGAACTCAACGATATTCACCTGGCTGCAGTCACGGGGATGACAAGGGATTTCCCACTACTACACAAACTTTATACTCGGAAAGGTCAAAAGCTAGCGCTTCAGCCTTCAAGCGTCTTCAACTCGGTATCTCCTACGAGTGGTAGTGGTGACAACTGTGACCTCATTCACTACCGTGCCCAGTTCGTCACACCCAAGCTCCGTGTGTTGAGTGCGATTGGAGGGCTGCCCCGCATCCCTTTCGTATAAGGGTAGGGGTCCCGGGTCCGGTGTTTTCAGCTGTGGACGCGGAGGCGCGTACGCTCCTTCGGTTTTCACAGGGGTCAACCTCCAGATCTGCCAGGTGCAACTCAACCCCTCGGGCCAAGTCTGAACCTGGGAGCCGAAGCCTTAAGTTAGCTATAGCCCTCACGGTCATTGTACGTTACCTCACCGGTGTACCATCGTTTTTGCCAGCTGCGTATAGATCCCAGACTATCTTCTCAGTTCCCCAGTAAAAGCTGAAACAGGGCCTCAGTGAGCCTATCGAACACGTCGGGGAGCACTTGTCTGACCGGACATATTCAAACCCACGATGATCGTCATTGTCATCAGCGACTATAACATTCCAAGCCACAGGATAAGGGGTAACGCGTAGCGTAGTCCCGCTCTGGATCCCCTTCGATGGGGTACAAAACTGTTCAGGTTTTCCCGGGTCGACCTACACCGGATGGTGTTCACATGTGGTTATTGAGGTTGATGTCGAGAGATCAGGAAGCTCACCCTCTGTACCGTGTACCCTGCCCCAAACCGTTTTATTTCCCACTGCAAATTGTCAGGTGTATGTGCAACAGACGATGAACGCCGGCTTACGAGGCCCCTCCCTTCCTTGAGGTTTTCGGCGGGACGACAGCACAGTTCCCTTGTGTGTACCTCAATGTCGAGGTAGGTCTCGGTGTTAATGTTCTGGATCTTGTAGATCCCTGGTTTCAGTTTCCCGTCCTTGAGGATCGAAGAGGAGTCGCCGGTCGAGTTCAAGGTCATGGTTAGCAGGGCGAGTGCGATAACGTGTAGAACAGGAGCCAGTCGCGATGCAATTATCGTGCACTGGCAATGGCACGCACCCGCCACGCTTTCGCCATGTGGCTAAGCTGTGGGTGTGTGTGTGTGTGTGTGTGTGTACAGCGTAGTAATCCCTCAGGCCAGGGCCGATGGAGGGACTTCCAAACGCTTTCCTCGTCTGATCCTGAGATCCATTCAGAGGCGTCCTCCCCCCTGTACCCTCCCTCCTCCAGATACGCCCTCCCCGCCTCTGAACTTGGAGCTGGACTCCAGCCTACTGAGATCCCACTCCTGGGGCAAGTTATAGCGCCTCCTGACGGCTCTAGTGAGGGTAGTCACAACTGAGCTTCATTCACACGCCGCAATATTTCAGTTATGAAACAGATTACCAAACTGGAATTTTTTTTGAAAGAAAACCCGTTTTCTTGCCGCACATCGCAGACTTCGCAATCGGCCTTCGTCCGTTGCTTCAGAACTCAACGATATTCACCTAGCTACGATCACGGGGATAACAAGGGATTGCTCACTACTACACAAACTTTATACTCGGAAAGGTCAAGAGCTAGCACTCAGCGTTCAAGCGTCTTCGACTCGATATTTCTTGCGAGTGGTGACGGTGGTGGTGACAACAGTGACCTCATTCACTACCGTGCCCAGTTCGTCACACTCGAGCTCCGTATGCTGGGTGCGATTGGAGGGCTGCCCCGCATCCCTTTCGTATGAGGGTAGGGGTCCTGACTCCAGTGTTCCAAACGGTGGACGCGGTGGCGTGGATACTCCTTCGATCTTCACAGGGTTCAACCTCCAGATCTGCCAGGTGTTTTTCAACACCTCACCATAAGTCCGAACCTGAGAGTCGAGGACATCAGTTAACGATAGTAGCCCTTGAGATCCATTAGATGTCATCTCACCAGTGCACCGTTGTCTTTTCTATTAGACCCCGCTAAATCCCAGACTATCTTCTCAGTTCCCCAGTGAAAACTGGAATAAAACTTTAGTGAGCCCGCCGAGTATGTCGAAGAACATTTTATCCGACCGGACGTATTCGAACCCACGGTGATCGTCATTGTTAACAATCACAACATTCCAAGCCACAGGATAAGGGGTGACGTGCAGCGCAGTCGCGTCCTGGACCCCCTTCGATGGGGTACAAAACTGTTCAGGTTTTCCCGGGTCGACCTAAACCCGATGATGTTTACATGTGGTGGTTGAGGTTGATGTCGAAAGAGATCGGGAGGCTTACCCTCTGTACTGTATACCCTGCCCCAAACTGTTTTATTTCCCACTGCAAATTGTCAGACACGTGTGCAATAGACGACGAACATAGACTTACGCGGCCCCTTCCTTCTTTGAGATTTGTGGCGGGACGACAGCACACCTCCCTCGTGTGTACTTCGACGTCAAGGTAAGTGTCGGTGTAAATGTTCTGGATCTCGTAGATCCCTGACTTCAACTTCCCGTCTTTGAAGATCGAAGTGGAGTCACCAGTGGTGTTCAAGGTCATGGTTCAGGACAAGTGCGGAGGACAAGAGCCAGTCATGATGCCATTATGGTGCATTGGCAGCGACCCGCCCCCGCCACACTTTCGCCTCGTGGCGTGGCGCCTCAGGGTTGGTAGGGGGACTTCCAAACGCTTTCCTCGTCTGGTCCTAGGATCCCACTCCTGGTAAGTCATAGCACCTCCCGACGGTTCTAGTGGGGGTAAGGCCCATCGAGGATTGCCGCAACGCTATACACGTGGACCGAAGGTAGATGGACTCCTCAAGCTTTTACCAGGCGCCATCAGTAGTTGGCCCGGGCCTTTGTGGTGCCGACTAGCAGTAGCGCTGCATTCAAAAAATATACCCCTGCGAAGTGGGCGAAACGACGGAGATTGATACTTGATACGCACCTCTTAATGATCTTCTCGCCCGGCTGCATACTTTGCATAAACTCATTGCATTCCTTCTACACAACATACGGTCATCAACGGCGACTAGGAACAATGGGGTGGGAAGGGTTCCCGAAGGACCGACCCGGATCTCTAAAAAACAACAGAGAAAGGACAGTGATGAGTATTAAATGAGAGTGAGACGGTGCATAATCAAATATACACGGGAGGCGGTTAAGATATACAATTGATTGAAGACGGAAGGGAGGGTGATAGTGCAAGAAAGGGGTGAGGGTGGGTATTGGGTTTGGTGGTTAATGGATTCAAGCGGGAGGGAACGTGAACCGATGAATGTGAGGGTTGGGGGGAGGGCAAAACAAGAATCGACAACTGAATCCGAGCCGGAGCCATTATTGACCATTCTGTGGAGTCCACAGTAGGCAATAGACACCGAGGGATGAATTACGGATGCTCCGAGTAGCGTAAGCAGGAACCGTGACCGGAGGAGGCGAGACAGACAAAAAGAGTGTCGAATGTGGTTCTGAGCGAAAAGTTTGGCTCGGGGTTGTCGGTGATCGGGGCGAGGAACGCATGGGGGAAAGCGAGGAATAACCAAGAAATCAATGGGCGAAGATGGTGACGAGTACGATGAATGGGATGTACGTGACCAGAGAGACACCTGCCATGATGCGGCAGCGGAACCGCCACGTCCGCGCATCTAAAAGAGGCGGGGTGGGCATTGATTGAGCGGTGGGAGATGCGTAGACAAGGATAACTGACCATGCTCGACCTGGGGGTCGTCAAGTGTGACTGCCTTCTCGACCTCGCTTCCCCCCACACTCCTTGTCTGGGGGATCCGCCACAATGAAGCGATCCACCAAAGAGGGAAAATAATAAAGCCAAGAAAGAAAAACCAAGCGTGGATAGGACTGCCGTCCTCAAACTCTGTCTTCAACCTCAAACCCCATGGAGTAGACTTCACCCTCGGAGGTTTCCTTGGGTCGCGCATGTGGTAGGCACTCCCCAACGACCTGCTCACCGACGGAGCACGAGGTGACACAAGAGCACTAACAGGAATAGAGGTATGAGAGAGCTGTGACATGCTTCTTGTGCGCTCGTATCGGTCGTACGATCGGACCCTCTCCGAAGGCATATCTGATCGATACGAATTGGTTTTCGAGCTTGGAGGCTTGCTCGTGGACTGTTGTCGAGACAGGGATCGTATTTTTGAACTCGCTGTGCTGGTCCATGTGCCAGTGTTGGTGGCATTGAGTGATGATAGATCAGGACGGGAAGGAGAAGGGCCAGGTGAAGATGAAGTAGAAAGTCTGGCCCGCTTGGCACGGAAAGACGAGGGTGCGTGCAGGTCTGGGCGTTTTCCCACTACACGCGAAAAAGTGAGTGTGACGTCCCGAAGAAATGAAAACGGTAACCCAACATGGAAGATCCTCAGGGACAGCGAACTTTGCGTGAAGACTCTTCTGATCTGAAGGAACAAGGTCTACCTCATCTGCCTTCCGTTTCCCTTTCGTAACACCGGAGTCTGAAGACGGGTCATCCGATCGTGCTGGGGTAGCGAGGACGGTGGATATCCCCGAGTAACGTGGGGTAGAGCTTGCACGAAGCGAAGACTTGAGCTTGAGCGGTTGCTTTCCCTTTGTGTCTGAAGGAGCATCTACGACTTGGAGCGCCGGGGTTCCTTGCTCGGTCATTCGCCTGTGCTTTTCGTGCTCGTCGCCTGCAACCGCAGCTTGATCACTGCCACGAAATTCGGAAGAGGAAGAGGTAAAGTTTGAATCTGGAAACAAAAAAGGTGAGTTCGGTCGAATAATGTGCGTCGCATACAAAATGTGTGGTTAACCTTGAAGAAATAAGGGGGACCCTAGCGAGGGAGGAGGGCGGGGTGAAACGAAAGTGGCTGCGGGGGGGAGCCGTGTAGCCGACACGTGGGAATGATCGCGGTTATTTCCGGGGTCATCGGGTAATACAGCCGGTTCGCCAAACGAAAGTCTTAAAATCTCACGGGACACCTGGGCCTGCCAGCTACTAGAGTTTGTGAGCACTCCCTCTGTGGCTTGGACACTACTCCACTCGGCGCTTGAACGTCGACTCGATCTTCTGCTATCAACGGAAAGCGTCTTTGAATGCTTCCGCGCCACAGTCTTGCGGTTGACCGACGGCCCTGATGTTGGTTCCCGGGGGATTCCAAAAATGTCGTCGACATGGGGAATTGTGGCGACGCTATTTGATGGTTTGTGCGACCTGCCGAAGGTTACAGACCTCAAACCCCCCGCATCAAGGATCAGCTCCGGGTGATTCAGGGGGGGCAATGGTGGCGGACTCTCATGGTGACCAAAGGTACGAGTCGAATATGGCGGTGTGGGATAGCCAAACGTTCTAGGAGATTCAGATCTGGAGTGGTGAGCGACCGGCGGTGACGTTTGATTCAGACAGGGGGTCGCGGGGGATGATGAGCGGTCGGTCCTCAGAGAACTGAGGGATCTCGTGTTTGCACTCCTGCGCCTTTCGGCCCTTCTCTTCTTATTTGGGAGGCTGTGCACGCTAGTGGACCTCGTGAACGTCCCCGAAAGAGGAAGTTGATTGGTTGGTGCGGGGTTCCATCCTGACCTCTGCGCGCTGGTCAACGACTGATTTGGGTTTGTAACATCACCGAAAGACCGAGAGCGAGTTGGTGTTTTTTGATGAAACGACCCTGAGCCAGCCCTTCCAAGGTTTACTGGAGGAGATAGGTGTCTGCCAAAAGTACCGCCTAACGGAGAGTCCTCAGCAAAGATGGAAAAGTTGGGTTGTCTGATCGAATATGGGATGATAGGCAAAGCGAGTTCAGGTGATTTGGTTGAAGCGTTGCGTGACACATGGGGCTTCAGAGGCAAATGGTTATAACTATCCTGGGTTGATGGTGGGGGTACCGTGGCTGGACCATCCTTGTTCTGCTGTTTCGGACTTGTGCTCTCCGTCTGGTACGATTCCATGAGAGAGTCGAGATCGTCCCGTATCTTTTGTCCAATGAGAGGAGAGGGTGATACATCGGCAGGTCTTTCGGGATTCGGAATAGTGTTCGAATTGGCTGGCGCGGGCAGTGATGGTGCAGAGTGTGTCGGAGGTTGAGTGTTTAAGCCACGATGGCGAGTACGAGAGAGAAAGAGCGGCATAACTGGGAGACGACGGAATGAATGCAAGGTACCAAAGCCTGTGATACAGTATTAAGTACCCCAACGAGATATGCACGGGAGAGGTGGCACACCGATGGTATAGCCGAGATCGACGTTATAAGCCGCCAGTGGTCGTTGGCCTTCCGGTCTGCTTTGGGTTTTCAGGATCCTGAGGAGGATCAGAACAACAGTCAGGGCCAAAAACGCCGCGTGGTCGTTTGGCGGCTACTGGGATGTCAGGCTGGCAGATACCAGCAACCCTCGTCTGTCCTGATCAGGGGTTGGACGCAAGTTGGAATCTGCATTCTCCAGCCACCGGAAGTGTCTGGGTTTAGGCAATTGCCGGAAACATTCCAAATGGGGTAGGAATCACGTGCGTTTCGGCACACCGACCTCGACCCGTCGACCGCCCTCTCATCCACGCGTATCCTCTGCTTGCCGACAAGGCCCCCAATCCTCAGCCATGGACCGCCTAGAATCCCTCGGAAACACCATTTCGCAGATTACTCTCTACGATATCAAGAGCATGTACAATCAGGTGCGGAAAATACTCCGCTTCCGTCGAATCTTTGTTGAGGATGATGCAGGCCAAAAATGTTGTGCTCAACGTCAGCGAAATGGAGGCCAAAGTTCAGGAGGCTACCAACGACGAGCCATGGTGAGTTCTCAAGCCATAAGCTCGTCCTATCACGACTTAATATCTCGAAAGGGGAGCAAGCTCGACCTTGATGCAGGAGATTGCCCAAGGGTATGTCTGGATACCGTCTCCCCGTATTTCAGTTCAGCTATTAACTTCCAATCTCTCCTGTGCAGAACATTCAACTTGTGAGTTGGGGTATCGCCCGTATCAAGGACCTTTTTGATGATGTTCGCAGTCAGCAGTTCAACGAGATCATGCCCGCCATCTACTCACGTTTTATGGAAAAGGAGGCCCGTCAGTGGAGACAGATATATAAAGTGCGCGCACGCATGGATCCCCCATCCCCTCTCAGCTCACGCATTGTTGCCATAGGCATTACAACTCATGGAATACCTGGTCAAGAACGGAAGCGAGCGCGTAGTCGATGATGCTCGCTCCCATATCTCTACCGTGAAGATGTTGAGAAACTTTTACTACGTCGACGACAAGGGCAAGGATCAAGGCATCAACGGTCGGTCACTTCGATGTTTACTAAACGCTCCCTGATGACTCCCTTCCAGTTCGGAACCGATCCAAGGAGATCGTTGAACTCTTGGCAGATGTCGAAAAAATTCGCGCTGAACGAAGAAAAGCCAAGACAAACAAGACCAAGTACACAGGCATCAGCAATGAAGGCTGGGGCCCCACCTCAAGCGGCACTCGCTATGGAGGGTTCGGTAACGATAGCTTTAGCTCGGGCGGTGGTGGAAGCTACGGAGGAAACTACGATGGTGATGACGATGGCGGCTACTCTGGCAGCGGCAGCCGTTCTGGTGGTGATGGCGGTTATTCTGGCGGCAGCTACTCCGGAGGTAGTGGTTCAAAGAGGTTCCAGGAATACGATGCTGGAGACGACGAAACCCCACGGCGGTCTTCACTTTCCACCAGTGACACTCGTTCCTCGAACACACAGCAGAAGGGCAAGTCGACCTTATCTCAGAGCAACGCTGCACCAACAAAGGCACCAGTAAAGGAGGTCGACTTGCTTGGCTTCGCCGATGATGCTGCTTTTGGTAGCGAGCCCGCCGTTTCCCCCCCGATCAACGCACCTGGACTCGCCCCACCACAGCCTACCAAACCTGCCGCTTCCCTTGAAGGCACGGTTTCCTTTGCGACTGCCATTCGGGTTCAGGCTAACGTAACCTCGACAGATGACGACTTTGACGATTTCCAAGCCGCCCCTCCCTCCGCTACAACCCCAGGTTTTACCGCCCCCGTTCCTCAGCCAACAAAACCTAGTATCCCCTTCCAACCCGCCCAGCAAATGAAACCTGTCATCCCGCTCCAGCCTGCCCAACAATTCCAAGCAATGCGGCCTGTTCAGCCCGTCCAGCAACCCAACTTGTTCGGTTCTGGCATGAACGTTATGTCTCCCGGTTCCCGTACCACCTCCCCTTCGTATGGGGCTCCTAACTACAATATCAGCACTTCCGTCATGTCTCCCACTCCCCCTCCGCTGCAACAAGGAGGTATCTTCTCACCAGGTCAGGCTTCCAGGCCAGCTAAGCCCACCACCACTTCCCAAACTCCTGCCAAACCAGCCACCTCTGCGAACTTTGATGATTTGTGGAACCTTTCCCTCGGCACGACGTCTACAGCGAATAGGTCGAATACGAACACTGCTCCTGCCAAATCGATGAAGGATCTGGAGAAGGAGAAGGCGACTGCAGGAATCTGGGGGGCTACGAACCAGAACAAAGCCAGGCAGCCAACAATGGGTGGAGGATTGTGGGGACCTCCAAACACCACTGCGAATAACACGAGCACCACGAAACCTTCGGGCGGTGTTGATGATTTGCTTTTCTAGACGGCTATGGGTCTGTTCTGTGAATTCTCATCCATTCAGGTACATGGGCGAAAACACGTATCTACTTTAGTTCCGTGAAATTATCTTTTGTCAAGTCACCCGTTTTTGCCCCACATTGAAGCGACGTGGTAAGGTCGATTTACGCGTATATGCATACCTTGTAACGACAATGACATGGAGACGTATGTACATGTATGTGGCGGGACAGATAGTAAACAGGAAAAAACAACGACTACGTGAACATATGCAACTCTATAATAGGGTAGAGCAGAGACCGTCAGGGGGACCGGTCACAGCCCTTCATCATACAACTTCTTCGAAAGTGCCACATACAGCCTTTCCAACCCCTCCTTGCTCGCGATGTCTCTCTTCCGCGACGCCTCCTTCCCAGCTGCACTGGTATCCCCTTTCTCCTTCTTCGCCGTCAGAGGGACCTGGTCGACGATCCAATCCAGCATCGCCGAAACCTTATCCGTAGAGACCTTCAGCGCGTTCTCCCTCTCCTTGGCGTCATCCACCGAAAGTCCCTCCCTCTCGATTGCAGGGGACAGTTTCTGATCGGACTCCATCTGATTCCTTTCCTCCGTCTTCCACAACTTGACGAACCTCCCCCAGTCTCTCAGGTTCCAGTCGCCATCCTTTCCGTTAACTCCGCCGACCTTGATACTCGATAGTGAGGGTATCGAAGCAGAGACTGACGAAAAGTCATAGTTTAAGTCGAGAACCGATGCCCCCCGCATGGCCCAATGATCACACCCTTCCAGTACACCCAAGAATTCGCCCCACTTGGCGCTTTCGATGCTAACCAAACAGTCACTCCCCCACTGCCAATCTGGATTACGTCGTGATGGGGGATTCGATTGCTCCCGTAGCTTCGACTCATATCCGTCTAGAACGAGCTTGGGTAGCCAAAGCGGGTGCCAGACGTTTACCCCTTCGCAACGACCCGCGATGCTGAAATATTTGACGTTGGGGTTGTCTGGAGTCGCGGGATTGAACACCTCTGTAAGGTACCTCGTCGTAAGGTTGGCGTAGGCGGGGGAATCGAGCATGGAGAGGAGGTATGTGGTAAAAGAGGATGGGAGCGAAGCAAAAGAGAGCATGGACGACTTGGGCGACTTGGGATCACCCTCCTTCACCTTCTCAGCTTCTGCTTCGACCTCCATGGCCTTGATCTTGCTAGAGACTTCGCGTTCCGCGGTAGAGCCGGCTTCCATTTTACCAAGCCCGATATTCTCCTGGCACCAGTCCATGAAGGGACTTCCTCGGTGTGGTGTCCCAACGGTGGTGAGTGACAGCGGCGCGTATTCGGCAGGGTTGAAGTGAGAAATGAGGTGTCGGCAATCGAGTCCTCCCATAGAGTGACCGACGAAGTTCACCCCGCGACCAATTGCTTTGCTCTGGAGGAAATCGTGGAGCGTCTCGGCTCTTGAAGCGATGGAGCCGGTACTAGATACCATGGTTAGTATTTGAGACTGTGGTTTGGACTCTGTTTACTTACGAAGGTACTGAAGTCACGATCACCTCGGCGCCAACCTTTCCGCGGAGAATACTAAGAATGTTGTGCCAGTAGTGTTGCTGCAGCCGAGGAAACGACGAAGGTCCCCGAACGTCAAATCCATACAGCCCTGCAAATCTTCCTATGTAAACGAAACGCCACCACTATGGAAGGTCGAGTACCGACCGTGACAAAGAACAATGGGATATCGCGGTGTTCGTATTGGGTCGAAGAGAGTGGGACTTAGCATCAATTTCTTAATGGTATCATCTTTCGGTTCTTCCGTCCATCGCGGTGTGGGAGAGTCGGGTTCCGGACCTGATGGCTGGGGTTCCGAACCTGGGCTGGGATACGCATGTGGAGCTCGATCGGGTGGGTTGAGGTCATTAGAATTGGTCGAATGCGGTCTCGTCAGCCTGAACCATGGCATGAATCCAAGAACACCTCCAGCGGAATGAGCAAAACGAAAGTCAAGAACGCCACAGACGAATACACACTGAAACTCGGCCGCTGTTGCTGCTGGGCCGTCAGGCTAGATCGCCACGACTCCCAAAAGCTTCTTTCCTTGAGTCTGCTCCATTGCTCTGCCAAAACGTGTGGTATCGCGGAGGACTGCTCGACGCCGAGCAGGGCTTGTCCTAGGGATAGATCTTTATATTCGATGGTCTGTTGTGACGATGTATGCTCCGCCTTCGAACGGTTCCTCTTGTAAAAGTGGTATTGCTGGGCAACGGAAACGGTTGAGACGACATGGACGAGACGTCTGAACAGCACGACGACTTGACTCGCGAGACAGACGTTGTTCATCGCGGTTAAGGGTTATCTTGTCAAATCCATCCGACTTGACTGGGTTGCCGGTGGGGATGAAGTGTTGGGTCACGTGCGCCAGAATCACCAAAGCTAGGGTATTACCGGGTACAGTCGGTATCCCAGCGGCGGCCAGCCCATTTCTGCGATGCGCCTTTATCTCGCTATTCTACGCGGCGTTACATCACGGTTCGAGCCAAACTTGCCCCTTAACTTTAAGGTCTCTTAGGCTGTAACCCCCATGTCGTTCGACTTGACCCCCCTGTCCAACTTGACACCCTCGTCGTCTGACTTGTCGTCCGACGTGAACCCCACAACACCCGAGTGTACTCCACTGAAGTCTTTCCAGCACTATACTCCTTGTCAGACGGAAATCGTCGAGTCACTTCTCGATCCATCCCACGGTCGCTTCCAGGACACCAATGATATCGATTGGATAGAATTCTGGAAGTCTGCCTGGGACAAGGACCCGCTTACTTTCGAGAAGACGGAGGTGGTTGAGAGAGGTTGCAATCCTATCAACGACTCGCGCATCATTGTACCCCCTTTCCGCGACGTGATGGTCACCCCTGAGGCCGCGAAACTCTGCTGGAATTTCGGGTCCAAATTCGTTTTCATTCGAAATGATTACAGGGAAGCCGAGGAATTTGCCATATCTAGCTGTGGTCTCGATGCTCCGCTTCATGGGGTCTTGGTTGTCGGTCAACCTGGCATAGGTTAGTTATCTCCTTCCTGATCGCCCACCACCACACCCTAAGATCTTTTGTCAGGGAAATCTGTTTTCCTCCTCCGTATTCTCTTACGCCGTCTCGCACACAAGCTTCCCACTGCGCTGCAAATCGAAACAAACCGAGCCCTGCTTTTTTATGAGAAGGGTGTAAAGCAACTCAATTGGCCAGCGCCTTACAACCCATTGGAATCTTGGGACGACCCTCAAGGCAGGATTTGGGCCCTCGTAGACTCCAATGGTTCCAATGGAGGACTTCAGGAACCTGCCATGGTCTTCCAGCGGGGACCCTTCTTCGTCGTCCAAACATCTTCCCCTCGCCCTGCTAGCTGCGAGTGGTTCTGGGACGTTTCACACGATATCTTCTACATGAAACCATGGTCCATTGCAGAAGTGCTTCAAGCGTAAGTCGACTTATCCCTGAAGGTCCACAACGCTTATGTTTCTACAGCCGTTCACTCGTTGGGCCGGCTGCAAGCGAGAAGGAGCTATGGAACCTGCACCACCTATATGGCGCATCTCTCAGGGACCTTATCAAGTTTGCCCACCAGCCGAACATATACGATGCGATGGTCGACAAAGCGACGAGAAGGCTATCGCCTTCGGACTTCACCAAGCTACTTCGAATTCCCGAAGACGTTGTCGATGGTTGCCACCTCCTGATTTCCACTGGGCCATTACCAACCGGTCGTGCTACACCCGAGAGGAAGGTCGTCTCGGCGTACGTCCTCGAAAAGATCTGTGAACAAGTCTTCAAAAACCGGGTCAAGGAAATAAAGAACCTCTACCAGACGCTGCAAGATAGACCAACCACAGCCACTGCTGTCGAGATGCTTTCGAGTACCAGGTGCACCGGTTCCTTCGGAAGAAGAGGACTATCAGACCCTTCCCTATTGTTTCCTCGAACGGGGGTGTGTGTGTTGTGGGTAGGGTTTGTGCAACCGGCACCGAGGTAGCCCAGGAGAAGTTTCCCTTACCCAAATCGGAGGAACTCGTCTTCATTGACGAACCTAACACCTCCCTCGAGGTTGGGACCTACTACCGCCCTCGAAGCACCAACTTCCCCACGATCGACTCGTGGCTTCTCGTTCGGCTTGCCCGTCAGGAACTCCCCGTCCTCTTTGCATTCCATATATCACCCAGCAATGACACCTGCGATGTAGATAGGAGTGGCTTGGCCAGGGTGGGCAAGTTGGTTGATGCGGATACGAGGAAGTACCTGATTATCGTCACTCCCACGGGGGTACAGCCAAAGATGACCGTGTCGGGGGAACATCCGACGAGCAAGTTCCTAGCTGACCGTGACCCGGATTTGGCCTTCCTAGTCTATCATCTAGAGATCAGCGATAAGGCCTTAAGGCGTTGTTTTGACCAAGTTTTGATCCCCTCTTAATTCGACAGTACGCGGGGGCGGGGGAGAGTTTAATTTGCGGCACACGAACAGTCTCAGAATTCGCGCGTCGACCCGTACGTTGCTCTCGGTACATGCCTGAAACCTACATGTATGGCTTTACACAGTAATAAAGGAAACAAACAAAAGGAACGGGAGTAAAGACTGGCCGGATTAATGAATACAGGACTGTACGAATGTGGCGTGTGGTTCGATGGACATGGTTTCAAGCGATGAAAGCGACTCAGGTTTTGTTCGACTGAAAGGAGA
>Ga0307515_10005740_pt1 | contig 25071 bp, 31 predicted proteins | sample 17_EM_MG_FD_194513 | JGI IMG/M metagenome (GOLD analysis project Ga0307515, IMG submission 194513) | Populus trichocarpa ectomycorrhiza microbial communities from riparian zone in the Pacific Northwest, United States - 17_EM | ecosystem: Host-associated > Plants > Roots > Unclassified | place... | reverse complement strand
GACATCATATTTGTCAATATTTCTAGCAATTATGAGCACCAGTCGAGACCTATGGACCTCCAGAACCTGGATATGGTCAATATTCGCCTGAAAGATACACCCAGTGAATGGTGTCATTGTCACTATACAGCTGCCCAATAATCCAGATGCAGTTGTAGTTTCAAAGGTAAGGTGCGCAGAGAAGTTGCGCACAAAAGGCATTCAATTGGTCATCATTTGAATACCCAGACCTCAGGCACCACGAAATGATAGTTGGGTACGGTAACTAGGCTATTGTTCTGCCAAACCGCTATAAGTATTTCATTTTAGTGATAGAATCACTACAGGGGATGACAAGATGAATGGGAGGGAAATATGGCGGACTTTACGTTACAACCTATTGCTAGATGTGGATTTGGAGTTACTATTATTTGCGATGCCACGCAGAACCCATGGAATGATAATGTGTCCAGATGCACTGCAAAGAGTTCGACGTATTGTAGATGTTACATAGGTTGTCATACCAATGCAACTCGTTCCAAGTGGTGAAGATAACCAATACCTACACAACCAGGACACATCGTTGGAATCATATAACATGACATACTAGATGGTCCGGATATGTTGATCCCAGCTGGGATGCCTGGCATGGGGACCCAGTACTACTCAGTGCAATCATGTGCACATTGTTAGAGCCAATGTCCATCACAGAGTCACAGTTGTCAGTCACATTTATTGCAGCTGGAATTTTCCGATCATGTCAGAGTGCACTTGTCACAGCCATTTTAATCAGATGCAGGATTGTTGGAGACCATGTCAGAGCTACACTTGTCAGAGCCACACTTGTCAGAGCCACACTTGTCAGAGCCACACTTGTCAGAGCCACACTTGTCAGAGCCAGGTTATCAAAGCTGGAATCATCAGCGACTATGTCAGAACATACTTTCATAGCCGGAACTACTTGAGACGCGGTCAGAGCCACACTTGTCCCAGAGGTGGCATTGTCAGCAACAATATCAAAGCATACATCCATAGCTGGGATTGTCAGAGACTATGTGAGAGCCATACTTGTCAAAGCCATATTAATCAGAACAGGATTGTCAGACCATATCAGAGCCGCACTTGCCAATGCAGAGTGGAGATAAATACCAGAAAGTTTTGCAGTACAACTGTCATTAGAAAGTTATCGATCATCTCTGAATCGTCACTTGCTGCTGATTTACAAGTCACACCAAGTTATCCAGTGTACATACAAATTGCAAATAGTTGATGAACATGTCTCGACTGTCTGTTTACATGATGGAAGCATGCCTCGCAATGTATACATTCACCTACAACCGTGTTAGTACAAGATCACTTTGCTGGACTGGTCAGAGTTACTGGTGGGAGTAGTGGAAGAGCTGTTGAGCTTTGTGTATATATTGTGCTACACAAGATTTTTCACCAAAAAAGGAGCATATATCATACTTAATATCATGGTTGTTCTGATATAACAAGTGATTGTGCCGTATGATTATTCATTTGTGAACACTAACTTGGTGTTATCTAAATCAGTATGAAAATCTTCATGCATAAGTGGAGGTTCTTACACATGAGATCCCGTAATATAATAATAACAGTAGAAATCCAAGTGAATATACCATACAATCCCATACTTCATCCTACACAGTTTGTGTTATACTGTGCCATAGCAGTAATATTAATAACATATCATACTACCACACTAACAGCCATAACGAAAGTTGGTTACAGTGACAGCAAAGCTTTTCGCGACATTGCATGGGCCCACAGGGAGCCTGTGGGTGTTGCAGGGGTTCTTAATCCCAGAATCTGATACCACATTGATTGATTAAGTACAGCCGCCTATCTAAGGAACTGATTCTCTCCATGTCTTATCCTGAGACTCAACATCTTGACTGTCTTCAAGAGCAGCCCTATCAATTCCCTCCCAACTGTTCAAGTTGCTTCCTTGGGTGTAAATTAAAACCTCTCCCAGAAACAAATGCTCTTTCAAATATTCTTTGTTTGGTGATAATCCTTTAGATAGATAACAATTTATATCATAACCAATACCTTTGGTAACCATGTAGTGTATAATGACACAGCAGATCTGGGTTAAATACTGGTCATTTTAATAGAAAATCAGATCACTGAAGGATTCGACTTTCTTTCGGTGTGTACATTCGGAAGGTGTCAACCTGCTGCCAGGCATATAAGGCACGGTCACAGTGATGTTATAATGAAGTAATGGTGATGGTGTGGTAGACTGGTGTTTTAATAATATTTTGAGATCGTGTTTGGTGTTCTGAATTTTGTCTGCAGATCGTGGCTTGCGCGTGGTCTTCCCATTGCAGGAGGAATGCGATCTCTGTGTAGTCAGCTCGCGGGGTTGGTATACCCAAACTTCGACGCCATGACAATATTCCTCATCATAATGTTGTCGCGGTCACGTTATGCTAATTGCACATGTGCACAGTGATAACCGCCAGGCAACACAGTTGGTTATAGTGTTCATGCAATGTGGTTTCAAAGTATTATGCTCCTGATGAGAATCAGGCCATCAATCGCATGATATGGTGGCAGACACTATAACAGATCGAACAGACACTTCGACATCTCGCATTCTGTTTGTTACAGTAGTTGGAACATTAACCAATCATACTTGGCAGTGCTTATCCCAATTGAATGCCTCACTATAAGGGCTACTTGGCTTGCGTGATAGATTCAATCAGCAACAAACCGATACTGAACCAACGTAGAGTCTGATGTGTCAGCTCGTATCGATCATGAGTCTGGCGTTGCCACTCATACTAACTCAATCCAATGAGCAGGGTTGCTTCGGCCTCATATCGTTAACCAATGTCATAATTCCCTCAGTCGGGCAGGCTTAGGCCGAAAATGTTCTCATTGACTTGGGAGTACCCTGATTCAATGATTACACTAGTCCAGCAATGGACCACTCCAGATTGGAACCGTCCAGTTCAGTCCAGGCCCAGTCCAAGAAATGATTGGACCGCAATTTGACCAATCCCCAATTCTTTGCGACCTGGACTGAACTCCCCTGGACTGCTTTGGACCACTCGAGCAAAGTGTCCAGGGTTAGGGTATTTTTCCACTGTATCGGTCTTTTAATGGGGGACATATATCTCCATGGCACGAAATATACTGACAGAACTGTCATAATTTCACCCAGAGTGGGTATCCAGAGGTGTGCGGTGATCAATGTGAGATGGAGGCATGTTTCCAGTGGTACTTGACTAAGAAACAATGTTGAAATTGCAACCCTGTGCGGAGTGGTCCAGACCGAGCCTATCCAGTCCCTGACTGCCAGACTTGGCCTCGGACCAGTAGGACCTAACGGTTGGACCGGACCGTACTGAGCCGAACCCCAGACCAGGTCCGCCCGGACTGGTGGAATCATTGCTGTGATTGCTCCTATTGCCTGAGACGATTGATCAGAAGTCCCACATACACGCACATTGAGTAACGACTGCAGTGGCCGTGAGTTGGAGTATCCTCCAGTCCAATGAGACATCTCCCGCCAGCATCCAGGAATATGAATGTGGTTGGAAACTATGCGCACCGCCGAAGCTAAGTGAAACCATATCTTCCCACTAATGGTGACATAGCTGCGTCATCTCAATTGAATAGGCTAAGATGTCACTTATAAAATCGACAGGTGACTCAAACATAATCCCACTAATAATCACTGCACTGGCTTACTTGCGATGTCATGCTTACGTGATATTCATATCACATGACTAGACCTATAGTAACTCCGTGACATATATTCATAAAACTCTCGCAAGTACCATCATCGCTGTTAAGGGACAACCACCAACAGTGGGGGCAGATTTCAGTTCTGCCATGCCAATATCTTTGAAAGAGAACAACTGTATTGTGATCATTGTGGACCACTTCTCCGAACCAGCCCATTGGATACCCAGCACCAAGACCAGTGATGCTGCAGAGTTTGCATAGTGAGTTCTAGAGGCTATCATATGAGTTCATGGTATCCCCAGAGAGATCATTAGCAACAGAGACATACGTACTAAGCTTGATATTTGGGCAGAGGTGAATAAGAGATTGCCGACTGAGCTGATGATGTCAATGGCATTTCACCCACCACGGAAGAGCTGTCAGAGATCCCCAACAAGCAGTTCACCAGTTATCTCTAGGCTTTCGCCACTCCCCATCAACTCAAGTGGGACACCTTGTTTGCACTTGTGCAATATGCATAAAACACCTCTATGCACTCATCCACCAGCCAAAGCCCATTTGCACTGGTACTGGAATATGCACAATCTATTCAATTAGTCATGATGGCAGGCCAAGAGCGGAATGACCAATTGCGAAGACTGGAAAGTGCAACTTTGGTTGAACCATTGCACGCCATGTTACTAGGGGCCAAAGACAGTTTCCGCGAGGCACATAATAGCCAGATGGTGAAAGTAAATAGACGGTGCAAGCCATGCACCTTTGAAGGTGCAGACTGTGTGATAGTGAGTATGAATGACTTGCCAATGACATATGCGAACAAAGACTTTTCTTGGAGGAATGTGCAACACCTATGGGCTGGACAGTACAAGATGATTAAGTTCTGTGGGCCAAATACTGCCCAATTAGAATGACTGGCAGATCAGACCATCAGCATTATAATAAACATCCGCCAGATCAAAATGTACACCACACATCAAGGGCAACACAAGCTACGTGCTGCTTCTGTTCAAACTTTACGAGATCCAGATTCCACAATTTCACCTTTCTCTGTCATGCAATCGATCACATTGCATCAGTGGGCGCCACATGGCAATGGTGGTTAAAAATATCTAATCAAATGGGAAAGGTACGAGTACAAATTATCCTGGGAACCAACTGCCAATCTCTCAAACGCAAAGGACATGGCTGATCACTACAATACACATCATTGATTGGGAGAAATACAGGTTAAACAGACAAGACAGGGCTGAGGCAACAAGGTTGATGGCTCATGATTACACTTTGCTGTGGAGTGGATGACAAGTAGGCTTATTGTGTTTTTTTGAGAAGTATCATGAACATTATAGGAGGGATGCAATGCGGAGACAAAGGAAGGGTTGACATAAGGTGGGGCTCTAGCCACAGCTGGAGGGGAGGGGATCGACAGAATGACTGGGTGTGGTTAATGCAGCGCCCAGGGATCAGATACGGCATGCTGAATGGGCGTCTCCCGTGGCAACTGCAACCACTATTCAAAATCAACCTCATACACGACGATGGAGCTTTGATTCAGTACTGGTTATCCCTGGCGTGGTCTACAATACCTGAAAACTTGGGTAACGTGGATGTTGTCTCAAAATTTGAATAAGTGAGAATAGCACAGGCAGCCGTTGCTTTGCAAGTTTTCAGTGTGGGAAACATCGTCGGCTGCGTGCATGTAATTGCAGAGATTACCACCAGTAGTACGGGAGGTGATGGACGGAACGAGCATTGGATTGTCAATAGCCACATAGATCTGGCGACTTGAAATAATAGGTATAAGTAGTAGAGAGGGAATAGCATTTTGCGCGTAGGTACAAGGAACGCAAGGAGAGATTATTGCAGAGTAACCCATGGCAGTGCCATCCCGATGCAAGCGAGTGCCCAATGAACCCATTCCGACACATGGTCACGGTTGGCCACAACACCAGATTGTTCTTCTGAAATCGGAGACCGACACAGCATGAAGAACGGGTGGAACCGCAATAAGAGGGCGAAGTGCAATGTGTCCCGTGAGAGTCATGCTGGCCGCGGAGTAATCTGCCTCAGGGGTGGCTCTGACGGCTAGGCCAGAGCGCGTCCACTCTGATGCAGCCATTCCACCCGGAAGGAAATATTTTTTTTGCTGATTTGCAAGACACACAGACCAGACAGAGGACCATGCATATTGACACAATTGAGTGGATCAGATGGATGATAGAGATTCATTGCTTAAGCAGTGATCTGAGTATCGTCACTTCATGCTACTACACCGGTGCTATGTGTATATGTTTGTTTTGTAATGGAAGGCTGCGGAGAGCCAACGGTCAGTACTACAGTCAGATTATGTGTGAGTCCAGATTTAGCTTGCAAACCAACCTCTGCAATGTCTACATACAATGCCTGTGATTCCACACTTGCACTGATCATGCACAAAGAATAGCAAGGCAGATTCTGACAAGTGGATATGCTTCAGTCATGACAATTTTATTGCCATCTTGACCAGTTGGTCCACAATAACAAGGATCCCAGTGTTGCCAGATTCTGTTCACTCTGGTATGTAAATGATATAGTCCATTATAATGCCATCCTCTGGCTGTTATGATGTATCTGAAGGTATCTTCACCATGTTCCTGTCATGGTAAGGTCTATTGATTGGACAGTATGCTGTACAGCTGCTGACATACTTTGGTAGGTATGAGTCAATTGCAGGCTATTAAAAATACCTAGATACCTGCTGTGTAGTGCTAAGAGTTTCAAAATGGCCACACTCACAGTCATATTAGAAGAGACTTATCACTTATCCACATCAGGAGTCAATTGCTATTATATATTTTCTTTCTGCTTGTGTCATAGCCTGTATGATAACTTTCCAATGGTGCTCCTTTCCAGCAGTATATGCGCTGTCTGTATCATGCTGTTCCACTAGTCACACTGAGGTGTCACCAGCGGAAGCATTGGAGGACTGACCTTCAACAATTCCAACTATGCTGGTATTGTAAACTTCAATTTAGATTGATGCTGAATCGTTGTACCATCGAACTTCGGTGGCCAATCTCATTGTCATGTCATCTAGGGGAGTCAAGGGCAGGTTTGTTCAAGAATGCCAGGTTGTCAATGATGACATTGTGAGAAGAACAGTTTCTAATCTCCTTTCTTGTCTTTAGGAGAGTGTATGGGATATCAGAAAGTATTTTAAATTCTGGACAATACAAAGACTTTAGATCATGTAATTGGCACCATGAAGGTAATGATTCCACTGTTATAGTGTTATCACACTCGGAGATGGCCACTGTTTAAGAGTGTCATATTGCTGGTCGGCAGCGGAGTACTTCCACAAGTAGGATTTGACAGATTCTAGATCCCTGAAAATAGCATCGGGACGGAGAATGCCAGCAGTTGCCAATCAACCCACGTTACTTTGACAAATGATCAGCTTGGCTTGATCCAAATTCCAGACAATCAGTAACAGACTGATGGTGTTTTTCAGTAGTTGGAATATCCAGGCCGCCACATAGATCCATTGCCATGTGGTTAGATATCCCCCTTTCTTGTGTCGTAGCCTGCACTTTCATTTCTTTTGTAGTTCTATTGGGGACAGCACTATGATTGCAAATCTCCAGAGAAATTTTCAGTAGAAGACAGTGATTCAAAGGAGAATATGGACATCTCTAACTGATAGTTTTCGGTAGCAGGTAGTCACTTGTAGAGATCTGGTCCAACTCTGTGCCAACTCCATGGAACCTGATAATCACACCCAGCATGCCCACTTCGAAGACTCCAAAATAATAATTTTCAGCTATGCAAAAGATGTTGAATTACTGACGCCACTGCACTACTGGATATATAAGCTCAACTTACTTCACCAGGTTGTCAAAATTGATATGTAGATCATCGAAACAACCCACCATCAAACTGTCCACAGATTGCCAAAGTAATTTCCAAATGTAATGCAGAATTCTAGCTGGTGCGGTGGTAAGGCTGAATGGCATGATACAGTATCTCAATCAGCTATAATGCATTCAACAAGTTGCCTTCTATTAATCAAGTACCTTGATTTGGATGAGATTTTAAGCACTGTAGAAGTCCAGCATGGTAAAGGTTGTTGCCTCCTGTGCAAGGTCTACTATCTCTTAAATTCATGGAATGGCATATCAATTCTTCACTCTTGCCAGATTGAGTTCACTGTCATCTACACTGAACCTTAAACCTTCTAATATCCTTTTTGCAAAAAGAATACATACTGCTGCTGTGATTGATTATCACTGAATGAACTATTGCCTAGATGTTCTATACTCGTGACTTTAACAACCTCAACTTATACTTTGATAAACTGTAAATTCCCAAAGAAGGTGAATTGTGACAGGGCTCCAAATCAACAGAAAGGTAATTTGACTGAAGTGGTGGAACTGTCTCCACATTTGTTTGGCTGAAACCCTACACAAAATCTCCATATATAGTCAGGATAAGTTCTCCATCATTGGAAGGTATCATTTGTAATCATGTTGTTGCTCAATCTGTCAACATTTGTACTCAACTCACATTTGGGATGCACCAGCTGACAATGATTCCACCAATCCAGATGGACCTGGTCTGGGATAAGACTCAGTGTTGACTAGTTCAGCCATTAGGTCTGTCTGGACCGCATCCAAGACGGGCAGTGTGGGAGGGGAACGGCTTGGCCTGCACCCGGCTACACACACCTGTAATTCCAACATTGTCTCTTAGTCAAGTATGACTGAAAGAATGACTCATTATACCATTTATCACTACACACGTCGGGATACCCACTCTGGGTGAAATTATGACAGTTCTGTCTGTATATTTGGTACTATCAAGATATATTCCCCCCATTAAACAACCAATACAGTGAAAAAGTACCCTAAACATGGACACGGTGCTAGACTGGTCGAAATTGGTCCAGACCAGTCCGGTTGAAGAGCAGAAAAAGTGGGATTGGTTCGAATCATGTCCAAAAATCTTGTCAACTGCATTGGACTAGAAGTCGGCAGACCCAGTGCGGTGAAACATCGGAGGTAGAATGCCAACTGGTTATCATCAACACTCAGCCACACCTCTCATGATATCAAAATGGAATTCATGACAAACAGCAGTTCTGGCTGGAGGTGCCTAACATGAGGGTGAGAAGATATGATTCTACCTGGCTGTGAGGATCCATGTGATTGTGTGGATCAACCAAGTCTCAGAAGAAGCCAGTGAGACCAAAATAGGGAAAGATACAGTGTGTATTTGATGTATGATAAGATTAGATGGTGTCTATCTACACCGGAGCCTCCTGAATATACACTCCAAGTCACACTGCACATCCCCATTACGTCTGTATTTCCGGACCCCCATCGCCCAGTGCATCTCCATCAACCCCGCATCTCCGTACAACCTCTAACACTCAGTACTATGCCAAGCTGACTGGTTGTGCTGGTGAGAAATCAATTGGTGCACCATTACACCTCCCTAGCACTTTGTTCGAAGCACACTGCTGCTCTTCTGTGTAACTGTATACCCAAACCTGACAGAACATGAGTGTAAAATAAACCCAAAGGAACGATGCAACCATAGACCCAAAGGAAAAACATGAACTCAAAAGACAACCAGAAACCCAACGGAAAACCATAAACCCAAAGGCAAACCATAAACCCAAACGAAAACCATACACCCTAAGGAACCGCATACAGAGTCTCACATTGTGCGCACCCACTTTCTCCTGGCACACATTGTATCTATCTTTCTTGTTCCTTGACTACGTGTGAACTATATAATGTTGCCATGGTCAGTATTGAATGAGAACTAACGCCTCACGCATTGCGTACATGGCTGCTGGATTTCGTGCAAGGGTCAATTCAAATAACGTAGGGTCTTCGTTTACCGCTCTTTGGAAGATAGGTACGTCATCATTCCCCATTTTGTTCTCATGGCGTGCCATCATATTCATATCGTTGTCAAACATCCTGTTGCAGTCCTGGTTGAGGGCGAGCAAATCTAGGACGCTGCACACATATTCTTCATCCTCCGTGTTGTAGTAACCGGAACTGCTACTTTTGCTGCTGGGCATTCCAGGCCAGTCGGGCTTGGGGGTGCCTCTCTGTGTTGGCTTGGTTGGCCTCTCTGGGGTTATACAGGCCTCTTACCCAGTGGGAGCTGGCGGGGTCGAACCGGCCCCGTTCTCCGGTGGATCTGGTGGGACATAACCGACCTCGCCGTCGGTGGCCTTTGGCAAGTTCCTACCGGTGTCGTTGTTGAAGTGCACAGGCGGAATTGTATCATCCACTACCTCACCGAGAGTGTTGATTCCATCCTCATGATCAATACGTAAATTGTGCAGTTTCAGCCGCTGTTTCACCTCCCACATTCAGATTTGTGATCGGACCAATATTCATTGAGTGGCTATCCAAAACCTGCGAACTTCGGGTAAAATTTGATGATATTTCACAGCTACTCAACGAATATCAATCGGATCACAACTCTAAATGCTGGAGGTTAAAGTGCTTGTAAAACTGCACAATCTTCGCATTCTTCATGTCACGATATGATCAGAACTCACATATGTAACTGGTGCGAAGGTTGCAGGAACCGACGAATGGAACCAAGATCCGGGTTCATCACAACCAAAAAACCGCGGGTATATGTCCGGTCCGGGTACCTTACCCGCCAAGACAAGAAGGTTCTGGTTGCTTGGTGGCCCTTGACCTGGCCCGCAGCCTTCGATTCTGTTCCAACCCGGACCAAAGTGGGATACCCCGGAAGGGTTGCTAATGTCGATAGACCTCATTGCGGCCCTCTGTGCCATGGTCACAACTCAGTGGTAATACTAACCCCTGGTACCATTTCAGGCCCATAACTTTGTACTCGATTCCTTCTTCAAGCTGAGGGCAGCCATTACCTAACAACATTTTTGCATCCTTGAAGTCTCCGGAAATATATGACTTCTCGGCATTTGATTTATGGTTTTGCCTAACAAGACGGGTGACGTATGCAATATTGAGGTATCTCTTCCCTAACCCGGGATCTCTGGATGTTTGGTTGATGTTCATGGTTAATCACATGCAGTTTTCAGTTCCGCTGGAATCGCTTACAATTTCCAGGAGTTTGGGATTGTGTTGCCAGAGGTCTCCCACCTTCTTTGTTGCCTGGATCTTCCTCTGTTGGGCAGAGCGATATTGCTTTATCACCTCCCTTACTCTGCCGGAGCAGTCTAGAACCTTAAGGAAGTCATTGTATTGCTTGTACTTCATCTTCCTCCAGTCAAGGTTTGGCTGTGCAAAGTGTGACAGCGAACCAACCTGAGAGTTGGCAACGTCAGTATTGTTGCAAAAAAGATCATAGATTACGAGCATGCAATTCAGTTGGCTCAGGGGGGCTAGCTCGCATCCGGCGATTTTAATGGCTTCTTGTGGCAATTTGACAGCTCTATTAGAGAAAACCTCCCTGCTGAGGTGTGATAGTGTCTCCAACAAAAGGGTTACTGGAGGGGGATTGCTAGTGATAGTACAGATAACTAAAGAGGGGGTATACATAGTAATGGCGGTGGTAGTGGCTTTAGTGGTGGTGGCTGCAGTGGTGGTGGCTGTGATGGTGGTGGTTGCCATGGTGGTGGAGTCGAGGCTCCTAGCAGCTGTGGATGTGGTTAAGGATGCTTCGAAATCCACGGCATCACTGACTTGTGCTGCAATGTCATTGATTGATGTTAATGACACATTGGGTATCAGTTATGGTCCAGATGGCAACATTTCACATAGTCGACAGTGGGCAGAGTGGGATGAATGGTAAAGTACGGTGGCTGTCATTGTTTATGAACGTGGGATCGGAGAGCTTTGTATATACCTGGGGGGTGGTTTGATCCAATTCCTTCTTCTTTCAGTCTCGATGTGGTAGCTGATTTCCCTGGTATGGTCTTCACGTATATCTGCTCAACTTATTCGCCTCTCTCCGTCCTCATTACCCGCATCTACCTGGCAGTGAAGCATATCTTCCCCCTCATTCCTGGACTCGGTGGTGAATAGTGTGCCCACTCTTGTGATAGTTGTCGTCTCGCTTGTCTCGCCATTACTAGACAGTTAGCTGAAACAGGTAGGAGCTTGTTCGGTAATGTGGGTGCAACTCAGCCAATAGAAACGTTTGTTCCTCCTCCATCTCGCAAACACACGAAATTCTTTGGCTGTGATATTCTCCCTTCATGTTGCAAATCCACACAATTGTATGGTGTCAATATTCTCCATCCATTGTGCAATTCCGTGCAATACTGTGATTTCGATATTCTCCCTCCCTCTTGTGAATCTACTCAACCGTGTGGTATCGGCCTCTTCAACTGTCCTCATTGTGGTCCATGCAATGGATCTGTTCCCATCCCCTCACACTTCCCCCCCTAGTCTTTCACATTGTTGGTTGGACAGGTGGTCTGCTGGTACCGGATGTGCGGCATTCCACTTATTCACTACCTCCTTACATCCAGCCACAACCTCTGCCTGTACTCACCATTGATTCTCTCAATTATTCAACTGAAATAAATACATCCATCTGCCTGCTATATTTTTCTCGCCTGCTGCAGCCTCCACCTGGAAATGCTCGAAATCGTCCCTTTCTTCCGGCTGGGTGGTGTTAGGCATAGCAATATCTCGAACACCGACTATGTCATTGTTGTGAGTGAATAACTTCTTGAGTCTACTACCATCAATTGAGCCCACGAGCTCGGCTCAATCTAGCTGTGTCAGCTGACACATCCCGAAGCACAGGGTACTTTCTGGAATGTGGTTGGGTACTCACCACCTGGGATCCAGTGTGGTGCCATGAGACGGCCCTATGTTAACTTAGTGCATGAGAGCCACGTTGGCAATTTGGAGATCCTCGGCTCTTGGGATGACTGCACATTCGAAGGAAGGTTTGTTGACATCCCTCTACTCATTTATGTTTTGAGTTTCCGCATGGATATCTTCTCGCCGACGTTCCAGCTCCATTGCTGCAGCCGCTAGCAGTGATGCTGGATCGTTGATTCCTTCATCCAGTTGGCAGTATTCCATGTTCAGTTATTCAGCTCCATTCAAAGTACCATATGTTGGCCGAACACACGGCAGAATTGCGAATATCCCATCAAATATCTGATGGCGATTCTGTCGGCCCACAGCACTGCCCACAGGTGGTCAATCCACATCTCTTTCGGTTCATCAGAGTAGGCTGTGTGTTTGGATAGTGCAGCTGAAATCGGTGTATTTCCTCATTCGATTAATCCATGAGTGGCTGCATTGTACACGGTTACGGTGATCTTCCAGATAGTGTAACATTCGAGAAGGAGATCTGTCCATTTCGTGTTCTTTGCTGCATCGTCCACTACCACAGTGTCCGCACTTCCAATCCGACAGATTACCTCATTTCGAATGAAGTCTGCTACTCTCTTTGATCTACCCTGTTTTAGTGGTTGTGCCTCGTCCCACCTGTGGAGCTATTCTCTATCTAACACAAGTAGGTGATAGCTGTCCACCATTTTTGGTATGTTCAAATAATCCATCCCCAATGACTGGCATAGGTTGCTCATAGTTAGGCTTTGCTTGAGTGCATCATTCCGTAGTGGCTTTCTCTTCTCAGTCTGCTTGGACGTTTTCACCCATGCTCGAACATGGGCATAGGTTTTCGCCCACCAGTACTGCTCCACTAAGTTTCGTAACGATCCTTCTCTTCCACGGTGCCAGCCCTGTTCATTTGAAGATTCTATTCCTTTCCTTTTCTAAACCATGCTTACTAATGCTGTCGCCAGTAGTTGATTGGTTTTCCACCTCTGGTCATGTACTCCATCTAAAATGAGGTATTTCATTCCTTCCTGCCAAAGGTGCTGCATTTCATTCGGAGTCTTTCTTTCTGGCCGCTTCTGGTTGCTCAGAATTTCGCCTATCTCCAGTTATCTCCTTTGTATTCCTCTGCCAGTTTTAACCCAACCAATGGTTCCTATGTTCCCTCTATTGTCTATCACTCCAGTTCTCGTTCCACGTGTGTTCTCTGTAAGGGTGCTTCAATTGATTGCTCTTGATCGTCACCGTCTGCTGGCTGAGGCTCCTCTGCCTCTCATGGCGACCATCAGAGACCATCTGAACCTCCATTCATTTTCCATTGGATGTATTTTCCATTGAAATCAAACATTCATATCCATCCAATCCAGTAGGTGACTAGTGCTCCTGGCAGGACATTGGCGGGCAAGTTTAGTTGAGGCAATACTGTGTTAGCGTCTGTCACCATGAGGAATCTGACCCCATATAAGTAGTTGTGAAACTTCTTTAGTGCCTGCATCAGCACATGGCACTCATGTTTCTCCACATTATATCGCTTCTCGGCTTTGTTCCAAAGCCCACATTGACAGCAACATCATTGTTTGTCCTTATGTTTATCTTATTGCTGTTAGATCGCCCCTCACCCCTGAAGCTGGCATCAACTCCCACGACTATTTGTGCAGCACTGTTGCTAACATCTAATGTAACCAACACAGGAGCATTGCAGAGATCCTCATTCAAGATTTCCATACATTTCTTTTGCTCAGTCTCCCATGGAAAATCAACATCCTTCCACAAGATCGGGATCAGGGGGCCTTCAACTAATACCTACTCATGGATCCTTATTTGATAGTATGTGCTAGTCCTAACCATGCCCTGCACTCAGTGTGGTTCTCATACCAGTGCCAATTCCACACATTGTGGACCTTTGACATTGGTGGTCACCTTCCTGCTTCCCTAGAGACAAACCTGACCATGTTTATCCCATTCCAGCACAAGTCAGATTTCTCTCTAGAAACGGTGGGTTCAGCTCTTTCCACATTTGCAAGTAGGTTATCCAGACTCTGGAGATGGTCCATAACAATCCTTCTGACTCCAGGCAACCCATCCGCCCACACTTCACTGTATGGACTGTTTGGGCCTGTCACTGCGACATCTTCAACGAATATTTCTACGAATGATCCCAGGTGTCACCATCTGGTTGCAAGTGATGGATCGGAACCTAGTTGGGGGTGTGCGGACAGAGTTATTGTTACAGAACGGTGGAGACTTTCACAGACGCTGAGAAGGTATGAGAGTTTTGCGAGATGGTGGCAATATAATTCGGTATGATGAGGCTGTGGCCTGAGGTGTTTCGATGTCGGACGATGTGGCGTGGTTGGGTTGATAAGGAACTGTGGGGTGGGGTGTAAGATCACGGGGAGATATTCGGATGGTAAATCGGACCATGAGGATTGATTCGAGGGTGGCAGACGAAGTGTATATAAAGAGAGGTTATTTGGCATTGGAGGATGTCCTTTTGTTCTCTCTTTACTTGTTCTCTTGTATAGCAAAGCACGTTACAACTTTGAAACAGCTCCGACTGTTGTCTTGTCTTGGTTCCCTCGATATGAACTTCGAACTATTTGTTCTGATTACAATATCACATTGTTGTTACCAATATCAGCTACGTCCGACACCTCCTGTTGCACTAGAACGAGTCGCCAATAATGTACCTGATTTTCAATGTACTGGCTGCATTGTTTGAGCCCTTGTTTTGAACTTGTTTGGTACTACTGTGAAGTTACCGATAGCTATGTTTGAATTTGCTATTTGTGTGGCTGGAACCTTACGGAATTGAATGTGGCTGCACCCCTCGAACAGCTGTAAGCACTGTAAGGAACCCTGCTCTGTCACCTGTTGAGTGTACCTTGGATTGAACCATCGGTGGATTTACGTTTGGGACAATTCAGTTGACGAGGTACCACGACTTAGCTGTTTTGGTATCCGTCAGTATCCACACTGTTCCCCATATTTGGACCCGAAAGTATCACAGTCACTGTACTTCCCAAACGAATTGTTTTTATCGTGCTGGTGTTTCTTGTCATGTTATTGAATTAAAACCTTTGATTATTTTTGAGAGTATCGGAGCTGTACTTGCAGAAGATTGTGAAGCAGCTCCATTGGAAGCATAGTTTTAGGCACAATCTGACATTCCCTCCCCTTGGAATATTTATCAGATTGAAGCCGCCGGCTACGGAGGAGGCTTGAAACTCAGCGACCCGGCATTTGGAACTAGTTGGACTAAGTATTGTCAAGCCCACGCTTGGTTTGACTGTGATCCCATACAACCTTGTCTGTGTGAAGAACATAACTGTTTAGGAACACATTCGCCAGAAGGACACGCACCAGCAGAAGCAGAAACAGCAATGTCATCTGCAATTTGCATGGTTGTTTTCAAGCCTCCGACTCCGACTCCCTCCCAAATTGACGCATACAAATGGCACTGGTAGGTGTGCTTGAGTTGTTGTGATGTCAGGATCAGGACAACACAACCGGGTGGCTCTGGTGTCGGTGGACGACCAGGCCATCATAGGAGAGATCTTCAATCTGAACCTGCTGGTGATCAACTTCGGGGAGAGCCAAACTTAGCGGGAGCAAGCACCAGATGTGCTGTGGGCAGTGGCGGAATTCACTGATTCCGTGGATATGAGACAGAGGGTGTGCGATCACCCTGCACAGACACTCGCGTCGCAGAATCAGATCACAGACCTCCATGCACAACGATTCTTACCCCTACAGTGGGGCCCCACCGAGATGGAGAACACCATCCAGGAACTGGAGACGGAGCTTGCCGAAGCCAGGACCCGACCACCAGCGGAAGCAACCAACAAACAACTCCGCGAAGATCTCCTGGCAATGACCCAGGACACACAGCAATCTAGAGAGGAGGTGCGCGGTTTGAGAACTCAGTGAGCCAATGCTCTCACATTGGTAGCCCGGAAATTTCCTGCGGCCCCTCAGACTCCCCTGGACAGTGAACAGAAATATGCAGACTTCCCGGACTTTTCAGTGTCGGATCGAACTCAGTTTGGAGGCTGGATTGCTCAACTGCGGATAGTTATATGACAGAAGCCTGCCAGCTTTCCTGATGAGCAGTGGAAGATGCGGTACGCATTCAACCTCCTGAGGAGAGTAGCCATAGGCCAGATCTTGCTACACGTCCGGGAGGACAGAACGATAGGGCTTCAAGACCTACCAGCTTTCATACAACTCCTGGAAGCAGCTTCTGGGGTCACGGACCGGGTAGCTACCACGGAACGGAAGATGTGGGACATTAAACCCAACACCAGCTAGTTCTCTCAGTAATACGCTGAGTTTCAAGTAATTGCTGCATATTTATAGTGGGATCCATCAGCCTTACAAATTGCGTTGCGAATGGGGTTGTCCGATGAAGTCATGGGCTGATTTCCATACATCAACATGCGGGAGGAACTTCCCGCGTTTATGATGCTGTGTCAGAAGCGGGATAAGCAGATCTGACAACTTCGCAAGGAAAAAGTTGCACAAAATCATTGTGGAGTGACAGGTTCTGCCTCTTCCCTCAGACCTCCAGCCCCTATGAAGGATCCCGTGGGATCTCCCGCTGGAAGAGTAGCTGGATATACGGGAACCGCCCCAATGGATCTCAGCGCAGGCAGAAGGAGGCTTTCTGCAGAGGAAAGGGCAAAGAGGTTTGCAGATGGGAGATGTTTGTATTTTAGTGGGTTAAACCACAGGGCAGCAGAATCTGCACCAAGCAACATGGCTCACACATTTAGGGCGGCTGGAGCGGAAGTAAAGGAAGTAGGAACCGGGACAGGTTCTAAGGAATTGGGATAAGCTTAGGTCAACCCAAGTAGGATGACGCTTTGGTTGACGAAAAAAGTTTTGGTTTAAATGTTTCGAAACGCTTTGGAGTTTTGCGTCTTGCAGTTAGTAAGGTAGAGGTATCAGAGGGATCAATGGAAAGGAAACATTCAGTGATAACCTGCACATTGACCGTGAATAATCAAGAAATGCCCACACATGCACTGATTGAGTGCGCAGCTACAGGCGTGGCATCTGTGGCTCAACATTTTGCTCGCCATCATCAGTGACCACATCAGGAAATGAAGCAGAAACGGCAGATTGAAGTTATTGACGGGAGAACTATAGAATCTGGGGATATTACACAAATTAGAAAGGTTGGGATGATGATCCAAGATCATACGGTTCAGTTACCTAGGTTCGTTACAACGTGAGGAGATTATCCAATCGTCCTTTGAAACCCCTTGTTACGATTACACAACGTAGCAGTCCAGTTTGCATACAATATGGTTACTTTTGGATCACAATACTGCATGACTAATTGTCGCGATACACCCGGTATGGTACAAGGGGTTACGGACGAACCCCCGGAACCAGTTTATGCTCAGGAAGGATGTATATTACAACCCCAGATACATCAGCAACAACCATTCCCAAGAAACATGTTCATGCTTAATGCATCTTCATTCTTCTGAACCATCTGAAAAGGGAAGCTTAAGGTGTTCAAGGCAACCCGTTTTGATATTGATGAAGCTATTGAAGCAAAGGATCTGAAGGAACGACCCCTGGAGGAGATTGTTCCCGAACAGTATCATGAGTTTCTACCTGTGCTCAACACGGTTTTAGCTGACCGTGTTCTCCCACATCGACCGGGCATTGATCATGAAGTATTCCTGAAGGAAGGCGAGACACCAACGTGTGGCCCCCTTTATTCAATGTTAAGGGATGAGTTAGTTGTCCTCAAAGAATGGTTGGAAGAGAATATATCAAAAGGGTTTATTCAACAATCGTCTTCTCCTTTTGCGGCACTGGTTCTCTTTGCGAGCAAAGCAAATGGAGTGCTACGGTTTTGCAATGATTATCGAGATATCAATAGTAAAAGAATTAAAAATCAATACCCCCTTCCCTTAATATGAGAGACTGTGAATTTACTACGAGGGGCAAGAGTATATACAAAGGTTGATGTCCGGGGGGCTTATAATTTGTGATGAGTCAATGAGGTGGATGAACATAAGTTGGCCTTTAGGACAAGATACGGACTGTTTGAACCCACGGTTGTGCAGTTTGGGATAACTAATGCACCTGCAGCCTTCCAAGGATCTATCAACAATACTAAAAGGAAAGCCCTGGATGATTTCACTTGGGCGTATTTGGATGATATATTAGTCTACAGTAATTCGGAAGAAGAGCATGTGGAACATGTTAAATGGATTATTCAACGCCTTTTGGAAGCTGGGTTGTATTTACAACCGGAAACATTGGAATGCCATAATGAAACTGTGAGATATTCGGGGTTGAATATATCAACGAAGGAGATATGAATGGATGAGGATAAGGTTGAGACAGTGAAAGATTGGAGATGGGAAATGAAGCCGAGAAATTGTAGGTTGAATAACATGTTCAAAGTACAGCAATTTCTAGGGTTTTGCAATTATTATCGACAATTTATCGCTAAGTATTCCGAAAAACTGGTGCCATTGACTTGGTTAACAAAGAAGGATGAACCATGTGTTTGGGAAGAAGAACAGCCGTTGGCATTTGAAACAATGGAACAAGCCTTCACAACTGCACCAGTTCTCCGACATTGTGACCATGAGAGGGATGTCATTATCCGAACCGATGCTTCTGATTATGTATCCTCCGGAGTATTATCACGGTATGATGATGATGGAATAATAAGTCCTGGGCCATACTTCTCAAAGAAGCATACAACGGCTAAATGCAATTACGATATATATGATCAAAAGGTTATGGCAATTATCAAGGCAGTGGAACAATGGAAAACGGAGTGCGAAGGAGCGTCATATCTCCTTCAGTTGCTAACTGATCATCTGAATCTCAAATATTGTATGGCAAAGACGCATTTGAATTCACAGCAAGCACGTTGGTCGGAATTCTTCCTTATGTTCGAATATCACATTGTCTATAGACCGGGCAAGTCCAATGGCAATGCAGATGCCTTGAAAAGGAGGCCGGCAGACCCCCCGGAGGGTGGGGATGAGAGACTTGAAACTATGCAACAGGTGAATCTAAAGCTGCAGAGCGTACCGGAACATTTGCCTTTGTGGGTGGACAGCCCACCCGCCCACGGCCGTCCCTCTATTTCCGATTTTATGACAAACGCATATGAAACTGACCCACTACCAGAAAAGATACTGAAAGCGATTGAAACAAAGTGTGGGTTACAGGAGATTACGGTTGCGGAATGTATAGAGGAGGAGGGAAGTATAAGGTATAGATGAAACATATATGTCTCAGAAGATGATGAGTTACGCCTACACATTATACAGGAACATCATGATACAGCGTTAGCAGAACATCGGGGATGGGCAAGGATGTGTGAACGCCTTGATCCAAACGATTGTTGGGAGGACATTCGAAGGGTTGTAGATCGCTATGTACAGAATTGTCATGATTGTCAGAGGTCCCGGAGCTCACGACATTCAACTTTTGGGGTCCTTTGACCTTTGTCCATGCCGGCAAACCAATGGGAAGATATTTCAATGGATCCTGTTGGGGGACTACCAGAATGTGAAGGTTTCGATGCAATATGGGTGGTGGTCAATCGGCTTTCAAAAATGCATCATTGAATTCCCTGTCATAAAACAAGAGTTGCTGTAGGGCTGGCTGAGCTGTTTTTACGGGAAGTGGTATGTCTTCATGGTCTTCCATTGACAATTGTTTCGGATCGAGGCCCACAGTTCGCACCAACCTTTTGGCAACAAACGTGCAATCCTTTAGGAATTGATCGAAGGATGTCAACAGCTTTCCATCAACAAACGGGTAGATGGACGGAACGAATGAATGCTAGTATAAAACAATACCATCGGGTGTTCGTTAACCATCAACAAGATGATCGGGTGATGTAGCCTCGATTGCCGAATTGTGCCACGAATAATCGAGTATCGAATACAACTAAGTGTACCCTGTTTGATGGGTTCAGCGTGTGGATCCCAGAATGACATTCAGAGGATAGCTAACGACTGAACAGAACCAACAACCCCTAAATGTTGACCAAGTTCCGGCAACGATGCAGCAGAATCATGAACACCTCCGAGTAGAGATCAGGTGAAGTCAACCAGAAGAGGAAGATGGAGAAAATCAGGGATGAATTCCAGCTGCGAATATTCAGGAACGTTCCCAAGTGAGGTTTGATGCTCGACATATTCGAACTATGGGGCCTGTACCTAAAGTTCGTTGGAAATGTTTGGGGCCTTTTACGGCTGTTCAATGGATATCTCCTTATGCTTATGAGTTTCAGTTGCCTGAGTCATTATGGATCCACCGAGTACAACCTCTGTCCCTTTTGGATCCAGTGGTGGACGATCCTTTGGAAGGAGAGCGAATTAGTCCGCCACCTTCGGTAGAAGTTGATGGTGGAGAACACTACCAGGTTTCGAGTGTTGAAGTTCAGTGGATATATCGGAACCAGTTAGAGTAGCCTATACGTTGGACAGGGTACCAGTCCCTAACATGGGAGCCAGCTAAGTTTGTGGACTGGTTCCAAGCAGTAGGGGAGTTCCATTAACATTATCCTATGAAACCGGGACAGCAGGAGATTGTTCTCGGAGTACGTCGAACCTGGGAGAGGGATACTGTCCCGATTTGGTTACGAGTGATGGCTCAGAATGTACTTGGGGGTGTGTGGAAGGAATGAGTTGTACGGAAAGGTGCAGACTTTGATAGACAAAGAGAAGGTATGAGGGTTTTGCGAGATGCTGGCGATATAATTTGTGATGATAAGGAAGTGGCCTGAGGTGTTGCGATGTCAGACGATGTGGCGTGGTTGGGTTGATAAGGAACTGCGTGGTGGTGTGTGAAATCATGGGGAGAGATTCGGATGGTATATCAGAGGATGAGAAATGCATCGAGGGTGGCAGACAAAGTGTATATAAAGACAGGTCATTTGGCATTGGAGGATTTCTTTTTCTTCTCGCGTTACTTGTTCTCTTGTATAGCAAAGCAAGTTATGACTTTGACACAGCTCCGACTGTGGTCTTGTCTTGATTCCCTCGATGAAAACTTAGAACTGTTTGTTCTGATTACGATATCACATTATTGTTACCAACATTAGCTATATTCAACCCCGCCCATTACACCAGGTGCAAGTTGCGGATTTTCTGAGATACTTTGACAGATGAGTGTACCAACATGGTAGCTCCATGTACCTGCCTGGTCAACCGATACGTGTCTTGCGTAGTCTCAAAGGTCATGTTGTCCAGGCTAACCTCATGCAATATTTTTTGATTGTACACGGAGTGAAAGTCACTCAAGGAACAAATGAGGAGTCCCACGAAGCCTTCAGAAAAGTCTTCGATGTGTGGAAGTATCTGATATTCTTCCCCTTTCAACCACTTCGCGCTCATGGCAGAGATGATGAAGCAGTACTATCCATTGTTCTTCGGAACTCAGATGTGAGCATTCCTGTCGGGGCCCCAAGGGGGCTCACATCGGCCCCATTGAATGATGTCTTCATTCATCTATTGTTCCACGGCAATGACTTTGTTCAGTATGTGTAGTACATGATCCGTCCAGAACAGGTGACCGGTCTTCAGCAAGATACAATCGGGCGGCTCAACCTCGTCCCTAATTATGCCCAGCTCCTCCCATGTCAATGGAAGAGCATACACCATATTAGACAGCATACCCAGGGTGGCCTCTTTCTCCTTTGGCCATAATATGCCGCCTATCTGCAACTCCCATTCTCTCTCCAGGGTCAACCTTCCACCTCTCTGTCTGCAGGGGAATGTGGCGAAAACCGCTTATCCCAATGGCCAGGTATTGGGACTGCCTGGGTGATAGCTCTGCCTCTCCAGTCAAGTCCAGTATCTGGTATTCTTTAATCTGACATGGCAACAGGATTCACTTTCTGGGCAACGTATTTGTAGCAGGGGCACACGCAGGCTGATTTAGTGCTTTAGTATAAGTTGTACTTTGCCGAGTCAAGGTACATGGAAAACGGTTGTATTTGACTAAGTTCCACATCAATGCAATTTTCAGACACCCACTTTAAAGTCGTGGATTCTCTCCTAGTTCCCCTCCTTTCCTTCACCAGACTCTCCTGTCCCATCGAACACTCTTCTGCTACCATTCACCTGTCCAACTCTCCAACTGCCAGATCTTCTTCCTCTCCACACTGAATCACCCAATTCATGCCTCTTCCCATTAGCTTGCTCGGCCCCTTCAATCTCCCCCCTCTGTTGACCGCCCGTTTCCCTTCTTGCTTGAACATTCCCAGCTCATTCCCATTGTATAATCCTTCCGCTTTCCCCGCAAGCACCCTCTGTCTATCAACCAACTTATTCACTTTTCCTTTTGTACTATTCGAAAGCTTCTCATTCCCATCTTTCCTACCACGACTCTCAGACCACTTCCTTTCGCAGTGGCAGGACCTATCATTCCTAGTAGCCCATATTTCAACTCAGCAAATATGTTTCCCGAATTGCTGGCGAATGTATCCCTCTTGTCTCCCAGAAAGGTAGCAACAAACGTCACCTGCTCTGACCCATCGATGGCGGAGATGATCATCTCACAACAGCTAACATCCAGGTATCTCTCACACTTTCCAGCATATCTTTCCCAGGAGTCACCCAAGATAACCTGTTCAAATCAGATTTTGCTAAAATGGTGGTCACTGGAATGACGATACCTTGGATGTTGATGGGGATGAACTCTGCCACCTTGGTCAAATCAAACTGATTGCAATTGGCACCTATCATCTTGCAGTCGGCACGTTTCCACCTGCTGTTCAACTCTCTGGTGACCTCTTCACTCAACATGCAGATCTCAACTCCACCATCCATCATCATGGGAAGCTCATACCCACGAATCTTTCCAAGCACAGTTGGTGAGGCCCTGGTGCACCAGAACTCGGTATATCCGACGTTGTCATTCAGGCCGGAGAAGGCTGAAAAATCGGTGGTTCTGATCTTCTTTGGTACGGCCAGAGTCCTGGCAGCAACTTGTTTGTGTTTGGGAAGTGAATCTGTTTTAGCCTTTGGAAGTAGTCGAAAAGTCAATTTGCCAGTGTCTCACTGCTCATAGGCTACTGTAGTGTAATTCAGTTGGCTGCTCCTGAGGACATTGTAGTTCACAGTATCCAGGGCCAGTACTGTCAATGGTAGCACTTGTGGAGCCTTGGGTGTCTTCGGGGTCGTGTTTTCAGTGGGATATGTTGTGGCCAGTTTCTTGTTGAATGCCACCATTTTCCTAATTGTTTGGTTTTCCTGGTTACTTGTACTCAGTGAAACCTATGGAACTGCTTCCTCAATACGTGCCCGCTTATCATCACACCTGGTCACCTTGCCCATCCACTTCCTTCTTTCGTCCACCAAAACATATCATGTCTGCGCATGTATAGCTGGCAATCATGTTTTTGTCTCTTCCTCATCTACATGCATGTCTCTCTCCCCCTCCAGTTCACTTTCCTCTGTTTCCTCGGCGCTTGTGTCACCTTGCCACTTGTTGTGTTCAATCCGTCGTCGCTCAATTCCTCGATACGGTCTCTAATACCTCCTCCCTGTGGTTCTTCACCTGGAGACTGACCAGAGTAGTACTAATAGATTGCAGACAGCTGTCAGGCAATCCCGGAGCAAAAGGCAGTCACCTGAGCACTGCCGCTCTGAAACCGCTGAGATGTTGCAACGTGCTGCGGCTCATGCGCCTATGGTGTTACCATGGAGGCTACTCCCCCTGCAGGCTGCCAGTGTTGAGCGACTTCCCCGGTGTACTCCCACATTGACAAAAACCTTCTCTGCAGTCGATATCCGCAAATCTCACCTCTGCTTCCTCCTCTTGGTCCTAAGGTTAGTCTTCCACATTCATTGAGATTGTCTATATCCTGTTCCAGATTGATGCTCACGTCTGGACAGCAAGTCCGGAATGGTCCTAGCTCGTCACAATAGATACAATGTCCAAATCCTTGCCACGGTCACTGCGGGTTATCGGGCACCAGTTCATAGTAAGTGTGGTCCGTGGGTAGTGTTAGCAACGGGTCCGGGTAACCCGCCAGCGGTCCGGGTTTGGACCGCAAAAATCGGTCGGTTTGGTTCCAGAAGCGGCCAAGAACCCGACCCACAGACTCTTGGCGGGCCAAACCCGGACCCGTACCTGTCAACCCGCGGGTTTTGTCGGGTTTGGCTGGACCCGTCGGTTCCAATCTCCGGTTCTGCGTTTCGGGTATCACATTTATGGTTGCATTCAGATATGCGACTGTTAATCGTAAAATATTGACCATGGTACGTCACGGTTCTTTTTCGACATATTAGCCACCTTGATGTGCAAAACAAGAATACTCAAGCGCCCAACTACATCCTGAAAATGAGCGTCAACAGAGCGTCAACGATATTTGGTCTTGCATCTTTGGTAATATGAGTGGTGCGTGATCACAAACATCCATAAAGAAGGATATGACCGCCTTTATAGGCATATATGTACAGGATATTCTAGCCACATCCCCCGGGACAGTAACAACTTATTTCATTTACAGAGCTACTACTAAGTATTCCTGAGCCTTTTAGAGTATAATAACAGTCAAAACGATATATATAGACAATAG
>Ga0307515_10005739_pt1 | contig 25071 bp, 13 predicted proteins | sample 17_EM_MG_FD_194513 | JGI IMG/M metagenome (GOLD analysis project Ga0307515, IMG submission 194513) | Populus trichocarpa ectomycorrhiza microbial communities from riparian zone in the Pacific Northwest, United States - 17_EM | ecosystem: Host-associated > Plants > Roots > Unclassified | place... | reverse complement strand
CACCCCATTACACTATGAACAAGTTCCAAAATACCTTTGACAGGGAATTTCTGAAAAAACCCCATCAGCCTTTCTCATTCATTCATCAATTAAAGATGATTCAAAACAAGCACTTGTATGCACAGTTAGATAATTCTTTCTTCTATATATAAAGCAAAATTGTGCAACGAAGAAAGAAAGAGTAGAAATGATACCTGTTGAAGCTGAACAAGAAGGTAGGAATATACAGTTTCGGTTTAGAACCTTAAGAGAATATATCAAGCTAGTTTACTTTTAACCAAGAAACACAAAACTAATAGAGAATCGTATCAAAGTGCGTTGCTCGTGTGGCAGTGGTGGCTGGGGGGAACTGGCAGGAAGGAGGGGGCCCCGAAATATCACCACAAGCTATTTCTCGTATTTGGTGCCGTGCAGAAGAGCACAAGACAAGTACACGCAAGTTGCACGGCTTTCGTGTAAACTAACCTATTTATGAATTTTTCCATTCTCATATCTCGCCTGCGACACTACAACCTCTGGTATTAAAAAATAAAATAAAATTGAAAGAGGGTTTAATCCTGAAAGGTGTAGAAATAAAATAAAATTGAAAGCGGGATTAATCAATTTAATTAATTAGATTCTAGGTTTTTTTTCTGGAATCACCAATTCGATTACCACAAATCTCAAAGCCACTGAAAGCTTATTTAGTTTTTAATTTTAGGATCCCAGGAGATTAATCGAGTGAGCATAAACTAACTCGGATATCCATGATTACAAAAAAAAAAATTACATACCATTTACACATGCCATAAGAAAACAAAACGCACTATTCATTACCTTTTTGTTTTTTCAATGATCGGATTTTATTGAGGCCATCAATATTGCATTTTTTTTAATATAAATAAAAAAACAGATCTATATGAGGTTAGTTGTTAGTTTTTGAAGATAAAATCTCTTACGACGAAAGGTAAATAAATTATATTGATTATTTGTAAAGATATTTCGAAAAGAAAAAAAAAGAGTTTTACATGTCATGACTGTCTACTAGATTCAGACATTCAAAATTCTACTTGATTGTCGTGATTCTTAACGTTTAATGCTTTAAGCCTGCGGTTGAAGATTATCTGCACATCCTTTTTTTGCGACAGGCTGAAATAGGGTTGCGGGTCTAACATCACAGAACAAAACCCACGACCTGTTCAGCATGTCGGCCCTACTCTTGTAAATATGCCTTTTCTGGATTATTACCTGTGGTCTCATTGCCACTGTCAATTCCAATTACATTAATTTTTAAGAATTATATATTTTCATACTAGATAAATTAAATAATAAACACGCAGGGTCATGTAACTACATGGCATGTAAAATCACTCTCTTCTATTCAATCCTTTACAGAGGGAGTTTTGATGAATTTTTATATACTTAGTTTTCACTTTAAGATATGTATTGTCCAATTGTGTCTTAAATTTTTTTATTAATATTTAATAAAAAAAATTATTTCTAATAAAGAAACAAATCCAAATATCCATTGAATTTGATTAAATGTTGGTATTCAAAATTTCAATTAATTTGACATAAAACTTGATAATTATTAATTAAAATATTTAATTTTTTCTATTTGTGGATTATATAAACAATTATAATTTCACTAAAATCAAAACTAAAAAGACATGGCTATGCTTGTAATTCAATATAAAATAATTAATGTTTGTATTTTATGAGGATTAAACTTACTCAATGAGCTTGAGGGCTAAGTTGATATCTTAGATAATGGGTTGATCTCTTGGTTCTGTTGATCTGAATCATTCTTCTTAGTCAAAGTAGCCGATAGATAATACATGATACTTGTAAGAAGTGTTTTTTTTTTTTTGTGAATTTGAAGACTCTCTAATACTTAAATGGATATCGTTCAAGAAAAAAAAACAATTATTTTTTATAGAAGAATGCTAAGAATAGAAATACAATAAGGAAGGGAGGGGAAAAAAAACCTCTTGTTTGATAGATATCTTAATCCCTTTTTATAGTCTATGAGGCTTATTATTATTATTATTATTATTATTATTATTATAGAAGAGGTTAAAATGTACGTCATATATCTCTGACTCATCGGGATAAAATATCCTTGACTCGTCGGGGAGTAAAATATATATGACTTCTCAGGTTAAAATATATATGACTTATTAGAGTAATCATGGAGTCCAGGATTCTTTATAGGTAAAAAAAAAAAAGATTACAAGCTCAGCGTTTAGCTGAGCTCGAAGATGGTGAGTCTGGTAGATCACCAGACCCACATATATCTAGGCTCAATGCTTGACTGAGCCAGGCAATGGTGAGTTATTACCATATTTTTTGTTACTCTTCTAGAAAAGATGATTCAAGTAAAAAATAAAAAATATTGATCCATCAGTAGCCCCTAAATCTTGGGTATTTTTATTTATTATTTTTTGTTGGGTTTTTCTTGACTAATTCTTTAAATTTATATTTTTTCTCGATCTCTTCCTTCAATATTTAAAATGATTTTTTAAAGCAGTCTATAAGGTTAGAATTCCTTTTCTATTTAATTTCCTTTATTTTTTTTTCTTTTGAATTTAGTTCTCAATCTTTTTATTGTTATTTGTGTTATTTGAGATAAATTCTTCAATTTATTTTTTTTTCCTAGGATTTTCCACTGATTTTTCAGAATGACTTGAATTTGCTAGGGTCTCTTGAATTTGTTGCTTTTTGCTAGATTTACTTTGGCTAATTAATATTGAATTGGTTAGGGATTAAACCTTTTGATATGACCCGAGTATAGGATTTAATGAGTTGCGAATTTGAAATATTTGCACGGGTTTAAAAGGTTCACTAAAGTTGTCTTGATTTTTTTTTCTTTTTTAAACGTGATGTTTTTTTTTAGTTTTATCATTCAATATTTTATATCATTAATGATTAGACTTTTTTTTTTTTTTCTCTATGTGCCTTTTATAAGATTTTTCTAACCGTGCTTTTTTGGTGGTTTCCTATATTTTTTTTGTTTGTTTGTCCATATATTAATATATATTTTTTGGTCGAGTCTATGCCTCGAGTCACATTTAAAAAACAAATTAAAACACGAGTGCGTCATAAAATTAAAAATGTTTTTCAATTTCACCATTTTCCATTTTCTTATCTTTCAGATTCGGTCCCTATTTTTTTGCTATTTTTTGTCTGGTATTATTTTTCATCCGCCATGGTTTTTTTTATTAAATTTGATCTTCATTCTTTTTATTTCAATCTTTTTTGTCTTTGCTAGTTTCTAAATTTAATATTTTTTATGATTTTATCCTTCAAAGTTAAATTGGTTGAGAATTAAACTTTTTGATTCAATCCAGGACTAAAATTTCACGATTTGCGAGTTTTAGAGATTATACTATTATACCAAGTTTACGAGGTTTGCTTGTTTTTCTCCTAATTGTTTTAAGTTTTTTTTTTTATTATTTTTTAGAGTTTTGCTTTGTTATTTCTTTGTTTTATTTCAATGAGGTTAATCTCAAGGTTCATGACTAAAATCACCAGTTTTAAATGTTAACACATGTTGACTTTTTTTTTATCATTTTTTTTTCACCATTTAATACTTGATGCATTGAAAATTAATCTTTGTGCTTTTTTTTTTCTTTCTTTAAAGTGGTCCTTTTTTTCATGCTTTTATTTTTATGAGGTTATTATAATCTTATTTTCATTGCCACTTAGTTTTTGAGTTAACACCATTTAATTAAGTTTTGTTTTTTTTTTTTTTAGTTTAACGTAGGTGTCCGGGCCAGCTTTCGCGCACCTCGACTAATCTCACGGAACATCATGTTTTTTGATACTATGCGCAGGTGTTTTTTTTTTGTTTTTTTTTGCTATTATTTTATTTATTATTGTTTTATTTATATTATTTAAATTATCAGTCTAAAGACTTGAGTCTCATTTTTTTTTTCCTTAATATTTTCTTTCATGTAGATAAAGAATTTGACTGGCCCGCGAGGGATAATGGGACCCAAATCTAGTTACCACTGTACATTTCATTTCATGCGAGTGAGATGGCACTGACCCGACCCGACATGGCTATTCCTAGAAATCTATGGCTGTAGAGTTGCCACTGCCACACATTAATAATCACACATTTGATATTCCCGATCTTACCTTTACTTTTTGCGTATCCAAATTCAATTAGGCCCATTGAGATTAAGCATTGGATGTTCTCTTCGAATCATCGACGGTTAGACGGAAGGTACCTCAATAGCACACACTAGGCCCACCCCCAATAACCTAGCCCACATACAAACCCCCAACCCTAACTTTGCTCCAATATTTAAATATACACGCGTCACAATTCCACATGATGTTCACGTAAGAATCACTTCGACCAGGTCACGCAAACAAAAACCCCTCCCCTCCCCTCCCCTCTCCTCCATCTAGAGTCTAGAACTCCACGGCCTTTTCGATTGTCTCTCCTCCTCATCAACAGTTACATCATCTCGTCTATCTTTCTCTTTAATCGATGTCATGGCCACTGCCACCGTGGACTCATCCATCTGCGACCTCCAGAATCATCTACACATCGAATCTCTCCCTCTAATCGACCTCCGCCATCTTTCCCAATCCGAACTCCTCTCCCTCTCCTTCTGTTCCTCCTCTCCCCACCGTCTACGAACCGACACCGCTGACGTATCCACTCCTAAAATCGACCGTTCCGTCTTCAATGAATCTGCTGGAAGCCGCAAACAAACTTTCTCCCGCCTCCGCCTCGCCCCTCGCAATAACAATGCTTCCCCTTCTTCGAATTCAACTCCTGTTGTTCCCTTCCAAAATACAGAACGGCAGCCTCTCGATGAAGAGAATTCACAGATAATTTCTCTTCTGAAGTCGTTGTTTGGCTCTGATTCTAACTCAATCGAAAACAAGAATGAGCATTATCACAAACTAGTCTCCATTCCTGTTATCTACAATGATTATATGCGTCTGCCTTCAACAAATAATGCGGAATCGCAAAATGTTTCAATCGACATTTGGGATTCTAGTCAAGGAGGACTGAAAAGATTAGAGGTAAATCATTCGATTTCGATTCGAACTGCTGAATCTAGTTCAAAGAAGAGGAAGCGAGGCAGGCCACGGAAGAATGAGAATGTCAATTTCGATAATAACGATAATAGCGAGTTAGTTGAGAATAAGACTATTGCTGTTGTGTGTGACAATGTGGAAGTGGAGAGTAAGAAGAAAGAGGAGATGGTGATGGTAAATAAGAATGGAGTGGTGGTGGACTTTGGGGCATTGGGGAATATGGAGGATCCATACGGGGAGGAGTTGCGGAGGAGGACTGAGGGAATGCAATTGAAGGCAGAGTTTTTAGGGTTTTTGGAAGGGTTCGAGGGTGAATGGGGTAGTATGAGAAAGAAGAGGAGGATTGTGGATGCTAGCCTGTTTGGGGATGTGTTGCCGATTGGGTGGAAGCTCTCTATTTGCATCAAGAAACAAGCCGGTCGTGTTTGGCTGGCTTGTACAAGATACATAAGGTTTCTCATTTATTTTATTTTTTATAGATTTTTTTAATCGTGGTTTTTGTTGATTGCACTGTGTAAATATACAGGGGACTTGATTTGTGTTTTTTTTTGTCCTGCTATTGCACGGGCAAATGAAGTTGAGTACTGCTTAAAATATGCACAGCAACTTGGAATAGAACTAGATAAAATCAACATGATAGAGAACATGTTTTGCAGAAGTCAGATGAAGTGATTTAAATTGGAGTTATGAGTTGTTTATGGAATTGCTGCATCTAAAACTTTTTTTTTCTTTCAAATTTTAATGAGGATGATTTGCCAGTTCTGAATATAAGAAATTTGACCAACATTTTAACATTTAAGTAAGCAATGAACTTGTGACTGTACACATGTTAAGTGGAGTTCAGTCTGCACAATCAGTTGCATCAAAAGTATTTATCTCACGTCTTATTCACCTTGGTTATCTTGCACTTAGTTCCCATAAATCGTAGTTTATTCATTGATGCATTCCTTTTTTCTTTCTGTTTCTCTTAAATTTCCATCCATCTAACCTGGCATTGTCATCTTGGTACTCTCAATATATATAGGTTGCTTGATTTTTCTCAATTTCTCACAATAAGATTTATACCTTCTCTAAATGATGCTATTGAAAAAAAATCTCTTCAAATTCAAGACATGAAGTTCTGATTCTTGCATTTGTTCCATTGGCATTGTCTTTTTCAGTCATCTTCTTATTGTAGAGGATGTATATTTTTACTCTATTCTCAACATGTTTAGTCAGACAACTGTTATTGTGTCATTATTCATGACAACAATGAAATCCTAAATTGCTACATGCATTTATAACTATTGATTGACCTTACACATTGTGGTTCGTAGGATATTAAATGATAGAAGCTATACCAAGACTCCTATTGGGGCCTTGACTGTCTCTGATACAGTTCTTATTACAGTTTCTAAGTTGCACAGAATATAGAAGATATTACCCTAGGAAGTTTATGTTTCATAATTAATTTTACATATTTCATTGGTTGTATAATTCTTACCTACATTTCTTAATTCGATACTATCCAGCCCTAATGGGCAGCAGTTTGTGTCCTGCAAGGAAGTTTCATCGTATTTGCTCTCCTTTTCCGGACTGCATGATGTAAGCCGGTTGAATTTTGGTCACATGGATGGCAGGATTAAGTTGACCGACAAGATATCTCCTTCCATTGTAAGTTGATACTTGTAGTGTTTGTGTATGCATTTTAACTTTCCATATAGTTTTTATTTACTTGTGTGCTGCAGCCTGCAGATCATACACGTAAAGATGGCAAGAATGAGAATGATTTTATTAGCTATATGGCATTGCCTGTTACCTGTAGATCTATTGAGATGGGGGGATGTCCTGTGGAGGTTCAAATGGGGAATAAGTATAAGTGCCACAAGTGCACCGTGGCTTTTGATAAGCAGGATGACTTGCTTCAACACCTGCTATCTCATCAGCGGGCTCCAAAACAGCTTAGATTTGGGACATCCACAAATGAAGAGGTGATCATAAAAAATGGAAAGTACGAATGTCAATTTTGTCACAAACTTTTTGAAGAAAGGCATCGTTTCAATGGTCACCTTGGGAACCACATAAAAGAATATCTTAAGAGACTTGATGCTTCCAATGGCAAAACCACTGGAGAGAGCGATGAACCTGCATTGGTCAAAATTCCTCCTGGAGCTGGAAAGATCCAAACATTGATTGAATTTGACAGGGATTCTGATGCAATAACTGTTAACACTAAAATCAGTGATGAAATAAACTCCACCATTCCATATTGTGAATTAAAGGCTATTACTTCTGTAGAAACCCATTGTGGCGAGCAGGACAGAGTTTTTATTAGCAGCAATGATGGAGCGGGGAAGATGAATGAAGATACTGATGCTGTGGCAGCTGAAAATAGAGTTTCTTCTGAACCAGCCTTGTTGAATAATGATATTCATAGATCTTCTGATGAAACAGATGTTCCCAAGTGCCCCACCAATGGCACCGGTGATCTTGGTAGGAAGGATAAAAGCTTTAAAAACTGTTCAGTTGCTGGTGGAGCAAGGGACGTGACTTGTATTGGTCACAACAATTCAAATCATGTATCTCCTTGCTTAATTGAGGAACTCAATCAGGAGAGAGATTCTAATTGTGGTTTGCTTGCATCAAATGCTAAGGTGAACACATCTAATGATGACATTATTGAGGATAGACATTGTTCTAGTCCAATTGATAACATGGTAATTGATGGTTGGGGTATAGATGGAAAAGGTGAGCCAATAACTGGCTGTTGCAACAGTTATGCTGCAATGGGGGGGAATGCTGCTGTTAACTTGAGGGAGCAAACAATTTCTGAAGGCTGTTATGTTGCAGATAGTGAGACAGGTCTTTTTACTTTCAATGCAGTGGAAACCATGCTGGAAAAAGGTTCTAAAGGGGGTTTAACAGGTATTGAGAACAACATGAACAGTGTTTGTACTGGCATGTCAAATGAGAGCAGATTTGATGATGTGGTGAAGTCTGGGACTAATGAGATAACAATTGTTTGTTGTGGCGATAACACTGTACTGGCTGGTGATAATGTGACTAGCAATGAACAGGGGGGAAATCATGGGGCCGGCTCAGTTATTCCATTTTTGAATCAGCATACACATCTTGTTGAAAATACTATCACAGGGGCTCCTAAATGCATACTAAGAGAACCCTGTCAAGGAAAGGAATCCGAAGATTGCCCGATTACTACATCTGGTAATGAGCAATTATTCGACTTTGAAAGTAATGTAATTAAGGTTTCTAATGGCACAATAGATGTGGCCAATCATGATCAGGTTGGCAGTGAGATTGATCTAGTCCCACAAACCTTAACTAGTATTAAGCAGGAAGAAATTTCTAAAACCCTTACATTTGCTCCATTTACAAATGGATTTGCTTCAAAAGACTATGGTATCTCCAATAGTGTACTGGAGAAGCTTGAGCAGGGTAGAAATTCTGGACGCGGATCATCTGACAATGAGCAATCCCATGATGTAAAGGATATTGTGAATGGTTTATCATTCACCACAGTGGAGGAAGACAATCAACAGGAAGTTAAAATCTCTTGCAATGGTGAGCTACATATTGCTTCAGATGACAATTGCACTGAACAGGATGCAGATGTTGGGACAGGCACTGTGCAGAAATGTTCTCTTTTTGCTGGGAGTCAGCTCGCATTCACTGCCAAAGATAATCCCACTGGTCCCTACAGTGGTGCTGTGGATGAGCTGAAGCAGAAAATGGATTCTGTAGAGAGTGCGGTTTGTCCATCTGGCAGCGAGCCAGTGTGGAGCGTTGAAAAGAATTTGCAGACTGCTTTTACAGGTTCGGTTCAGGAGGAGCCTAGGGTAGAGAACTCAGAAAATCCTAGGAAGGATGATTCAGGGATTGGTTTTAGCAGCCACCCTGGACCAGATGAAAGTGATGTCATATCTGAGTTTATGTGGAGAAACGATGAAGAAAGTAACCTGCTAAGTGATTTTGCTGATACTTCATGTCAACCAGTACAAACATCAAGCTTTTTTCCTCCATATGATGCAGTGTCAGATAAGGTATGGCGTGACCATTTTCTTTAAGTTGGTGAGAAACCAATGCCTGTTTATGCTAATGGATTAGGTGGTAGCTCCATTTTTTTCTTCAGAAATTTACGTAGTTCATCTTTTTTATTGTCTCTGAGATCACCCGAGGATAATCAGTGGCAAATCTACATGCAAGGGAAGGGGGGCTATTGCCCCTCTTAATTTTTCACACTTCCCACTTTAGGCCTTGTAGTTTTCAGCTTTTCATGATATTTCCAAGTAAAAATACATTGCCCCCCGCCCCCCCACCCCAAAAAATAAAATAAAATCCTATGTCTTACCTAGGAAAGAAATTGCCTTGATGAATATTTCTCACTTTGCCACTGGTAGGTTTTAATTATAGGGATCGGTGATATGAATTACCTTCTCCCCTTACATTTGTGTTTATTTTGTCTTCTATGGTTTCCTTGGTCAGTATAAGGGCATGCATTTCTTTCAAGTTATTCAATGTTATATTTAAGAAAAACTGAAATATTTACTTAGACATAAATTATTTTCCAGTGAGGAGTTGATGAAATGACTGTTATTTTAGCTTTAAAACATGAAGTGAAAAGCTCTTGCTTGTTATATGGTCAGTGGAATTCTTGATTTATCATTTTTTATTAATGAACAGGGTGAAAGTGAACTTTTTGCAGAGAAATTTGGTGCTACATCAGGTTTTGAAGGGCTGAAATTGGGTGGCATGGATAATATGGAATGTAATCTTCCGACTTCTCAAGTAAGCTCACATTCAGATGAATCCAAGGTTGGTACATATGATGCTGTTATGCCTAAAGGGATTACTTCATCTATTTGGCTTGCAAAGGAAGATTTGCCTTTTGTGCCAAAAGATTCAAGCAGGCACCATGTTCCTGCTGTGTGTGTCTGGTGTGGGAGGGAGATTTGTCAGGAGGCTCTTGAATCTGAAGGACAAACAAGCACCATGGGTTTTATGTGTGCAGAGTGCACTGCCAAGTTGTCCGGGCAATTCAACGGATAGTAAAATGGGTTGCCTATTAATCTTCCAGGCTCCCATGAGAAATGCTCTCATATATGCAAATTCTCATAAGGAGAACACCTCAGGTAGTTTCTACTTTTTTCATTCAGAAAGTATTTCTTTGGGCTAGAAATGATTCCATGTTTTACGTTTTCAAAAATCTATCTGGTTGTTACCCTGTAGCCTTCTAAATGTCGAGCTAGGTGACAAATTAACAATTATCTTGGCAGGTTCAAGTTTTTGAACTGTGGATATGTTTTTGGGCATGTGAATAATTATTAGCAGACCATATTTCAATTTGTACAGACTCTGGAAAAACCCAACTGGTCAATTTAGTCTCGAATTCTTCTCTATCATGCAGCAAAAGTTGTTTACGAAGCTATTTTAATGTGCTTTCACTTTAAATTTCTATATATAGCTTTTTTACATGTATTTGACTATTATGTATCAACTATATCCAACCTTCCATGTTTGTTACGTGCTTGGGTTTGTTGTATATTTTTCCTTAAATAGCTTAGCATGTAAATGCATATGATTTTTTCTTTCTGGCAGCCTGTATGTGTCTCACTCTGCTTCATATGGTACCTCAATGTTTGCTTCCTCTAGGATTACCCCGCTGATCAAGTTCAATGGAGAAGACCAGTTTTCTTGCACCCAGTATAAAAGACAACCTTATGCCTATAGCTCTCATGCTCTATAACAAGAATAATATTCAATCTGACTCATCCTTTATTTTCCAGACGATGTAGTGAAAGCTTGCACAAAAGCGGTCATTGGCTTATCAGGGCTTATATTATACGAGAGGCTGAATTTTGAAGGTCTTGTGACTCTGCTTTGACTTTTGCCAAGGGGTTAGTATTGTTTCATCTGTGTTTGGATGACTTAGTTTTGCAATTGCTTTATCTTGTGAACTCGCTAGTTTTCCATCACAAGAAAGATTCAAAAAGCTAATTGTGACCATTGGTTTAGGGGCTGAATTGGGTCTCCACTGAAATGCATCCTTTTCTTCTATTTTCAGTTTATGAAACTAACTAGTTATTGAGATGACTGTACATGTCTAGAGATTTTTCTGTGGTGATGAATCTCCTAGATGTTATCGTTTCCATACTTTATTTTTTTTTTAATCTCAAAAGTGATGAAGATCAAATTTCCCTCCCACATAACTTAGGGTTATCAAAATACTCGGAGAAGATGAAATACCCCGGTACAAGAATATGAAAATGTATTTCTCTGTTGGCTTGGCTTTGCTTTGCTTTGTTTCCTATAGAGAGATGGGATGTTCTAGAAACTTGCATTGCTTGCCTATCGTTATCCAAAAAAATTTTTGGGAGGAGCAGGGGTGTGAAACTCTGAATATCATCATTTAATGAAACTGATCTGTTTCTTAATTTTGTTAGACATTTTTTAGCCTGCACTATATAGGATCATTGCGTTGTACACTAGGCAAAGTTTTTCAATAGTAACGCCAATTTGCTGACATGGGCGTTGGCACGTGGTAAAGTTAGATAGTCGAAGAGTGTGTGTGTGTGTGTGTGTGTGTGTGTTTCCCGAACAACAAATGGTTGGGTCCTCAGGTCGTTTTTGCTGTTATCCATCTTCAACGCCGTTCCTTACTGAAACGTATTTATTTATTATCTTGACTGCATTTTTTGAAACACTTTCACTTCCGGTCATCCACTCCCTCTCTTTCCTTGAATGCTTGTCATTGTCCTACAAGTTGGACGAGACTGATAAGGAACTTAACAAAGCAGGTCCATCGGAACCTGCTTGCCATTCTAAAGTTCGTTGTACTATCCATGGCTTTTTCTCACAATAATTTTATCTGGGCCCTGCGGCGACTGGTTTGACAGCCGACTCACCCTTCAATGCCCGACAAGTTACATTCATGTGAGGACACTAGCCTCGGAACTTGAAATTCACTTTTAATTCAGAACGATTTAATTTATAAATAAATTAAATTTATATGTTTAGAAGATGAAATTTAATTCACTTTGATTTTTATATTATCCTTGTTATTGTTTTTTGTTATTTTCATTCAACTTTTTCAAAAAAAATTTAAAATGAATAGATGAATATTTTTTCTTAAAAAATTAGTTTTAACATTAATTTTTATCTATTTGAAATTGTAAATCAAGAGGTTGTAAATATAAAATTTCATTAAAAACTCTGAAAAGGGTTCCAAGCATGCTGATATTAATATTATCCTAGCTAGCTCACCTCCAAATTGCTAATGTGACCATTTAAAGAAGAAATCCGCCTAGTAGCTCAATAGGACCATTTAAAGAAGAAATCCGCCTATTAGCTCAATGGGAGGGCTCGATGCTTCGAAGGCAAAAGGTTTGGTTGCCAACTTGCAAACCACTCTGTTAAACATAATGTGGGATCTTATGTGTTTGCTTTCAGGGCTGGCACAGGGAACAGACACACGATCAATGAACACCCAAAGCCCCAAGCAAAAAAAAAAATTCTATTTAAAAACAATTTAAAATAAAGTTAAAATCTTCCAAAGTTGCGGTATAAAGCCGAGGGAAATATTACAAGATGCGTTTATCAGGATGAGATGTCAAAAGCGAAGGGACAAAAAAGAAAAAGAAAAAGAAGGAAGTCAAACGAGCGTGTAGCAATAAATATTTTTTCCTGGGACCGCAGAAAGAGAAGTAAGGCATTACACATAGCAAAGCGAAACCCGCTGGCTTGGCCCCACTTCCCCTTTCCAACTAAAATGCGCACCTTCACCATCCTAATATCTGTCTCTATCTTCCTCTCAAAACCACCCTTTCATTATCTTATAAATAATAATAATAATAATTAAAAAAAAAAACAACCCCCCAACTTTTATCCATTGAAATTTGATACCTCCCACCCTCCCTCCCCCCTTTAATTTCCTAATGTTCATCATTATCAAAAACGCAACTCTAGATACTCCTACGATCCATCAAATTTTCTATTAACACTTCAATCACTCACCAAAAATATTCATTATTTTGTTGTCTCTTTTTCGATCATCTACCGACCGACCCTCCAACGCTAAAATGCGCTATCTTCTATTTCCCTCCTCTCCTTTGATCTTGTCTTGTTCTCTAACAGGCAAACAGCACTGATTTTAGCGGGTTATATGTTTTTCTTTCTTTTGCGGTTTTCGATGATGCAGACTAGGGTTTGGCGACCTCGGATCTTGTTATCGATGATGATTTATGGAAGTCTTATGTGCGCAACCGCCGCCGACTCTCATACTGTTTCGATTTGTCCAATAGAGTCTGTCACAGATTGGATCTTTGGGTTTCGAGATCAAAACTGCGTCGTTTCTGGTGCTAATGAATCTCCCTGTTTCGCTGGTGTCACCGAGGTACGCCGACACTTTTATTTCTTCCTTGCCTTCAAAAGAAAAAATATCTTTCTTGGAATTGAAAACTCTATTCTGACATTCCTGTGCTTTTTTTCTTTTTCAACAAAAAGAAAAGAGTGTGAGCTTTATTGAAACTTGATACAGTGAATGCAATTAAATGAATTGGAATTGTAAAAATTATTCGATTGGGATTGACCCCTTTTTGTTAAGCTGTTTAATCAGAGCTGCAAGATGACACTGGAGAACAATTATTTCAGATAAAAAAAATTCTATACTGTTGTCAATTTCGTGATTCTTGTGTTTGGGTTTTCATCCATGTTAGCATATCCGGGTAGCTCATTTGGCTTTCTTTTTTCTTTTTCTTTTTTAAAAAAGGTTCAGGATTTGGCAATTTATTGCCTCTTTTAAGATAGTCTTAGGGAAAATTAGTTTTATCTGCGGAAATGCATTATCTGTCTGTGGAAAGCAAAAGGCATGTCTGCTAAAATATGAAAGTGATACACCTGGTTGAACAGATTTGGAAATTTGCTTTCTTGTGAATGAAAATGGTTGTGTAATTCTTAACGACATTTATGTTTGTTGTTGTGAAGGGAGACGAGATTTCGTTACAAAAGGCACTTAGTTTAGTTCAGAAGAATAGTCATGAATATGTAGCTCTGCTTTTTTATGCATCATGGTGCCCCTTCTCTGGTACTTTTAGACCAAGCTTCTCCATCCTTTCCTCTTTGTACCCTGTGATTCCCCATTTTGCCATTGAAGAATCATCCATCAGGCCAAGGTTTGTAAACTAAAAATATAAAATGCCATCTTTGTAGATTCTTACCTGCTGTTGTGGCATCTTGTAGCCTTGGAGTAATTAACATTATTGATTTTTCTGCAGCATACTATCCAAGTATGGAGTTCATGGATTTCCTACTCTTTTCCTATTGAATTCTACGATGCGTGTGCGCTATCATGGCTCACGTACTCTTGGCTCTCTTGTCGCCTTCTACAGTGATGTTACCGGTAAGGGCTTCCTTTCCTTCATGTATTTTCAACTGAAAGCTTCCACTTCTAGTTTTTTGTGATTTTGGTTTCCTCTCTTCATCTGTTTATGTACAGAAGTGTAAGGATGACTTTATACTAGATTATTCAAAGTATGGAATTCCCTTCTCCTAATTGTTGATTGAGTATTTCGAATGACTATTAGTATGTAAACCATAGAAAATGGCAACACATGCTTTTCTTTCTTAAAGAACATTCTTCTTTTATGCCTGTATTATATCGAGTTGTATTTCTACTGCGGGATTTTATGAGCTTATTGCTTGGTTTAGGTATCAAGACTGCATTCCTGGACGAAGGATCAGTGGACAAAATTGGACGAGCATCACACCATGAAAAATATGACACACCTGAGCAAGAAAGCTGCCCGTTCTCATGGGCAAGATCTCCGGAGAATTTGTTAAGGGAGGAGACATATTTGGCCCTGGCGACAACATTTGTGCTTCTGAGGTTGTTTTACTTGACTTTCCCAACCATGCTTGCATTTGCACAATTTACTTGGAGGAGACACGTGCAGAACATGAGACTGGGGAGCTTGTTAGAGCATCCTCGGGCTTATCTGAATCTTAATCGAGCAATACAGCTATTTAATTCCCTGAAGGAGCCATGCAAGAAGAGTAATTTGCAGGAAGGGGCAATGAATGCAAGGGCTTGGGCTTCCAAGTCCCTTGCTACTGTTTCAATAGGGGATGCAAGCACCAGTAGGGGTGCACCTGTGAGTGAATGTCGTTGAGCTTTTCTCTGGCGGAGGAATGGATATTCCACTTGTCAAAAAAGGTGGGAGGGGCTGAATAGGGATGTTCCAACAGAAAATTTGTTCGGACATTCTGTTTATGCCGAGCGGGCTTTGGTTCAAGATCATCTCGGCATTCCTGATGGTAGTGTCAGCATTTGTGACGACGAAGCATGTTGACGATGTAGTAATACGTCTTCCATTTGTTTATAATTTAGAATACAATTTATTTAGCGTTCATGAAGAAATAATTGGAACTCAATTTGTGAATAGACTGTACATGAGACTCAGATGTCTTGTCGCCTTTTCTTTTCCAAATAAGCAAGCATGTCAATCTGCGTTTCATACGATATTTTGAAAATTTTGACACTACGACGAGATTGCCCTCGCAAATTTGTAACTTTTTTGGAGAATGTAGTGATACTTTTTTTAATGTATAATGTTTTTTTGTGGATTCTATATTTCTATTAATTTTGTTAAATTATGCGACACTTGTTGAAAATTTATGCATTAACTCATAAAATAGGATGTTCGTTTGAAAAATAAAAATATAAATCAAGGAAATTTGAATTAAAAAACCCAAACAAACGAAAACTAAAAACAAAGTTTAGTTACAAATACTCTTTTTTTAGAAATTTATATTTTCTTATAAATATTTAATAAGAGGGTATTTGTAACTAAAATTTTTTATGTTTTTAATTTTATGTTAAATTCCCTTTGGTTTGGTGAGTTTTTTTGTGTTTTTTTTTTTTATCTTTTAATATTGTGTTAATTGAGAAGTGTTAATAATTTTGTTTTGTCAGGTTAAATCAGGTTGACTAAAATTGTTTTTTTTAATTGAATTTTTTTAAAAATTTCTTCATTTAACATCGAATTTATTATAAATTAAGTTTCGTAATTATCATGATCTCATAACTTGGCATGCAGATTGACAGGTTAACTCAGGTTAATATGAATCGATTCAATATGTTATCATTTTAATGTTTATTAAAAAATCTCATCTTAAATATTTATTTTATGTAAAAGTATATTTTTATCGATTATTCAAGTCGTCTTTAAATCCAGTCATATCGAATCAACTTTTATATAATTTAATTTTTTTCTACTAAAAACACTCTAGAACATCTTTTTACATTAAAAAAATATTCCAACCCCAACATAACATGTGAGAATTATCTAGTAATGACTTTATCAACAATGATCCACCTAGGAGGTCCTGGCGGAGCGGTTAGGCGCGCTCTTGTCGCTTATGAGGTCTGGGGTTCGACCCCTCTCTTCGTCTGCAGCCGGTCTCTTGGGGAGCCCTTGCCACCCGGGGCGGGGATTAGTCTGGGCGAAGCCTGGGATACCCTGGTTCACACTAAAAAAAAAAAAAACAATGATCCTAATGATTTATTTCAAGTAGAAAAACATATATAAAAATAAAAAATAAAACAACATCAGCGTTGATAAGAATATTTTCAATTAATCTTTATATATATATATATATATAACTATCTCTCCTTATGATTTATCTCTCTTCAATAAAGTAATTATTTTTAGCTATTTCTAGAATATTTTAAAATTTCCTGAAAATGTGTACATAACTTTCATTTGTCAGTTAAAACTTTTTTCAAGTAAAATCTTAGATATAACTCGTTCTATTACTGCAAGTTGAGCCAAAGAAAAAAAAAATGGAATGTAAAAGAAAAAAAATCTAAATACTAAAAAACTCTTGTAATCAAACTTGACACAATATTTTTTTGGGACTTAAAAACTCCTATAATTTCTTAATTAATTTAGATTTTAAATTAAATTATATTTAAGTTGTTCTAATATAATTTTATTATATGGACATGTCTAGAGAAAAAATAAAAAAAACATGTTATGTTAATTCGTCAAACTCACGATCCTAGTCATGCATTCCACTTAATCTAATCAATTTTTTTTTTATATGATAAAGATACAAAAATTAATTTAACATTAATTAAAAAACAAAATTAAATAAAAAATTTATATTAAAAGATAAAATAATAAAAAAAAAACAAAAAAACCTGTGCCAATTGTTTTTCTTTTTATAAGGTCAGTCTTCCACATTTTCGCTGAAATAAAATTTTAAAACCAGTAGGAATCAAATCTACGACCTCGACCATCGATATGAATGCTTCAACCAGTTGAGTTATTGATAAATTTGTTAACAAATGCTTAAAATAGTATTTTAATTTGATTTATTCTTTATTTAAACAGTTAAACCATCATTAATTATTTTAATTGTTTTAATAATATCCTTTTATTATTATTGTTGTTATTATTATTTAAATAATGACCCTTTTTTTCTCTTAAATGAAAATTTAAATCCAAAATAACAATAAAAACAGGAGACACAGGACTAAGTCTCCATGGAGGAGGGGATTATGATCGACACCTTGACTGTATTTTGTAAAAATAATTTTAAAGTTCCTATACTTCATGTAATTGTGTTTCAGTTTTTCTAATATTAGAAGGTTATTTAACTTTACTTGGAATAAAGAAAATATAATATTTGATAAAACACAAAAGCGAAAAAAAATTAAATTGATTGACTATCCAGTTCGAAAACATTCGTTGACCATCCTTCCATCAAGCAACCCACTCACCACAAGACATAGGAGCTGGCCTCCAAAAATAAATTAAATTTGAGAAAAATTATACTTCGATCGAAAGCAAAAAGAAAACAACAAGAAGAAAAACAATAAAGAAAAAAAAAATCAGACAAAAATCTAGAAGCAAGGGGGACCTTGTTGATCATCTATCTATCTAACCCATCAGACAGACAGCCTTCAGCACTCAGCAGGCTTTCTAGTCCACATCACTGCCACCATGCGCGCACCAAAATTCCCATCCAACGGCCAGATTTCCCCGAAACCCTAACACAAACGGCTAAGATATCAACAAAATATCTCATAAACCGCATACACTGCAACGCTACTCCAACGGCCCATTAGCGAAGTACCAAAATATCTCATAACAGTTATCCATACCCAAAACCGCAATAGCGACAAAAATCACACATTAGAGGAGCGAGAGAGAGAACAGAAAGCAAATCAAGAATGGAGAAGGAGAGAGAGCAGCAGGTTTACTCGGCGAGACTTGCAGAGCAAGCTGAGAGATACGATGGTACGACTACGTGTTCTATTTCATCGATCTTACAGTCTGCTCCCTTTTTTATATGTATTTCCTGCTGATTCAGTGGATTATTAAAAGGGTGGATTTGTGTTTTATTACGTTGATCTATTAGCTGTATTGACTGTCAATAGCCCATTAGTACATTATCATATTTGTTTAGAAATCAGAATTATCATCAAGGAATTTCTGGACTTCTAATAGAGCTAAATCTGTCCCAAAAAAAAAAATTAGCATTTCGATTTGGTAGCCGTGTCTCTCTTTTTGGTATGTGGATGGGTTAAAAAGAGAGGCAGATAACGATCTTTATATATATATTTGTGGATTTGAATAATGCAAATTTTTCTTAAGCACCCAATGATGAAAGAGTATGCACACTTCTTAGAGCGACAAGTGAGGCGACTAATCATTGAAGATGTGTGATTTATGTAGAAGGTTTCTAATTCCGATTCTGTTAGTTTTTTTTTTGTGTTCCACTTGGCCTAATGTAATCGGTTGAATTGCTATCTTTACTTTCCTTTTTTTGAGAAAAATAAAATAAAATAAAATTTAGGTAAATTATGTTGAATAAGAAAAAATAAAATGAAAGACTACTTGTTGCAGAGATGGTAGAAGCAATGAACAAAGTTGCAAGGTTGGATGTGGAGTTGACAGTGGAGGAGAGGAATCTGGTGTCTGTGGGTTACAAGAATGTCATTGGCGCAAGAAGAGCATCATGGAGAATACTATCTTCCATTGAACAGAAGGAGGAGGCCAAGGGGAATGAACAGAATGTGAAGAGGATAAAGCAGTACAGGCAGAGGGTTGAAGATGAACTTGCAAAGATCTGCAATGATATATTATCAGTCATTGATCAGCATCTCATCCCATCCTCCTCAACTGGGGAATCAACTGTCTTTTACTATAAGATGTAAGATTTATTGCAGTACCCCTTTAAACTATTTCAAAATGTAGAGCAAATAATCCCAAGATGGATAACAAAATATGATTTACCTTGGTTGGTTTTTCTTATCCTGTCCTTCTTTTGTTCATGACTTTATACGTGCTGAATTCATCTTATTCATTCCACAGGTTTGTAATCTTACTTTACCTCTATTTGAATCTATTTCTTATGTGGATCTTTTCTTGAATTCTTTTTTTCAAGGCAGGAAGGGAGACTATTATCGTTATTTAGCTGAATTTAGAAGTGCTGATGAACGTAAAGAAGCTGCAGATCAGTCCCTTAAGTCTTATGAGGTATTTGTGAACCTTCTTTTGTGCCAGAGTTTCTCTTCTTCTTTCTTCTGTCACTTTAAACCATTTTACTTATGAAGCTGACAGATCATTTAATCAGAGCACCACTCATGTTCTTCTTTGTGCCGCAGGCAGCAACCTCTACTGCTATCTCAGATCTGCCTCCTACCCATCCAATTAGACTTGGCCTGGCACTCAACTTTTCCGTTTTCTACTATGAGATTTTGAACTCCCCTGAAAGGTTAACATGCATCTCTTTCTTGCCTAACATACCGAAACATGACAAATTGTTTGCAAATACCGCATGCACACACATCCAGTTTGTTGAACTTGAGGAGTACTGTTAGTTATTTTGCTGTCAGCTCTGAATAATGTATCACATTTTTAAACTACATCTGTATCATGCAGGGCCTGCCACCTGGCTAAACAAGCATTTGACGATGCTATCGCAGAACTTGATAGTCTCAATGAGGAATCTTACAAGGACAGTACCCTTATCATGCAACTACTCAGGGACAATCTCACTTTATGGACCTCAGATCTGTCTGAGGAAGGAGGTGATATTCGAAGTGATAACTTGTTAATGGAATAAATATGACTTTGACTGGAGTGTCGAGTCAAGACTTCCATTGTATATGGACATTGAACTGATGAAAATGCTATTTAATTTGGCAGGCGAGCACTCTACAGCTGTTGAACCCAGGGCAGAGGTAAAGCAAAACTGAGCTTTTATAATCTGTGTGTGTGTGTGTGTGTGTGTGTGTGTGTTTGTGTTGTTCAGAATCTAAACATGCATGCCTGCACCCAGGCACACCTGCATACCTATGAAATATACTCATAGCATGTAAAGTGTATTCCTGGGGCCTTATTTATGTTTCTTATTTTCCCCATTTATGCTCATCGGAATTAATTTTGCAGAAATAGTCAGGATCGTGGAGATCAAATCTTTTAAAATGCCAGAATGACTCCTTCAGTGGTAGTACAGGGAATGGTGGACCGTTGGCTTGTATCTATTTGCTGAACAGATGTTTTAAGACTGTTATGCCTTCTTTTCTCTTAGAACACTTGCAAGTGGAATGATTGTGGTTTGCTTTTAAATTCACAGCTTTTAACAAATTTACACATTCTGTTTATAGCACCTGGCATATTTCTGTCCTGATTTGTAGATCTCTTGCTCTTTATTTTTTCCTCTGCTTGCTCAGTTGAAGATTCAGAGAACTCGTCAATTCTACTTTAGATCGTCATAACCAGTTTATTTCCTGTTTCCTGTTGTCTGCAATTTATTCCACTCCTGAATAAGACTGATTGATATAGGGGATCGCCATGGTCTGTGAATGATGGTTCTGTTTAAGGAACATGTTTTCCTTGAATGCATGAAATGATCCTTCGAGCACGTGGATGGACATTCTGAAAGTACATGAAAATGCATGATGGGGAAATTAAGTAGTAGAAATCAAGACTAAAGATATTTAAGCTCGTAAAAGTGGGTGGTTGATAGCATGAAAACCATTGCAGTACACAAGCGATGAAGAATGTTAAAGAGCTCCAAAAATTTTGTGTACCGCCATTCCACCATTTAATGGTGCTCTTAGCCCTCAAATCGCATTGATGTTTTGAATCTCCAGTCAAGTATTCTGTAATTTTGACTGAATGGAAACTGGGCTGCCTGGAGGAGGCTGCAAATCGACCAGGAACGACTTCAAGAGCTTGATGAACTCCTTCGGCCTCTCTACATTGAAGGCATGCCCTGTGTTCTTGACTATCGTCAGATGAGCATTATCCCCCAAATGCCTGTTACAGCACCGCATTATTTAGAAAAAAACTCACAAGCAAAATGGATGTTCATTCAATTCAGTCGATGCTAAGAGACCAACCTCTTCAATCTGTGTCCCAATTCCAAAGGAAAAACCCGATCATGCTCTCCCCAGATTATCAAAGTTGGCTGCATTGCAATTCAACGGCCTTAGCTATTATCATCGAGTGGTTAATTCAATCTAAACCAAGCACATATAGAAAAGGATGACCAAACCTGTGTAAGCTTGGGAATGTCTGAGAGCTTTCGGTCTTTCGGAACAGCTCGAATCAAATCTCTTTTTTCTTCCACGTATTCTCCACACATTGCCTGACCAAATGACCAAATTTTAAGTTTTACTCCCAACCGTCTACAGTGTATTATTAACCATACCATCTGAACATTAAAATGCGTCGGTGAACCTCCACCAAAACTAACTTAATGCAAATATAGTCTGGTCGATAGTCACACCCCTCTTCTAAACAAGATTATATTAATTTCAGACCACAAAACTACCAAAGCACCAAAAGTTCTTAGCTCTTAAATGTGTTAAATCATAACTGTTGAATAAACTTAAACGTAGCGAAGAAGGAATTAGAGCACTCACATCAATGAAATCAGCCAAGAAACAAGATGGTATCAACCGCACAGGAGGTGGCCTGAAAAACGTGTAACCCACCAACTCTCTAAGCTTGTCAGGACTCTGTGGCACCAGAATCCTTCCAGCCTCCTCCAAATCAGATACCGCAAAAACCCCTTCAATCAAGTCCTTCTCTTCCATACAAATCCCTGAGCAACATATCACCACTCTCTCCACGGCCTCCGCAAACTGGGCTGCCATACTATACCCGACAAACCCACCATAACTAAGCCCGACTAGACTAAACTTCTGCACCGAGTGGGCCTCCATGACACGCATCAGGCACTGGGCCTGGAAAGACTCGGTTCTCTCGGGCCGGGTTGTGTATGAATCCCCGAAAAACACAAGGTCCGGCACGTAGACGTTGAAATAAGGAACAAAGTGTTGGATGACGTCACCCCATTGCCATAATGCGTTGGCTCCAAGGCCGTGGATTAGGAGGAGATCGGGTCTGGAGTCTTTTCGGGTCTTCGGCACCCAGCAATGCATTACAGTACCATCTTTGAGGTCCGTGATTTCGGATCGGAGCCCCGATCTTGTAAAAGTGGACCTGAAGCACCAGTTTTTGGTCCCTGTGAAACTGAAACACCTTGACATGCTCTGATTTGCAACACTGGCAAGAACTAACCGAGAAAGAAAAGAAAAGGTTGCCTATGTTAGTAAGCTCATAAACTAAGAGTTATTATCAGGATGTTTTATTGATTTCTTTTCTTTTCCGGATCCTTAGTTTTGAAGTGCAGGTGAGACAGACAGAAGAAGCAAAAGACAAGTTATTTGCAGGTGGTGGTGCTGTGGAGAGAGCAGAAGAGGGTTAAGTGCAGTGCAGGCATGGCCATCAGTTTTTAAAATTTGAGGGGCCCTAGCACCATAAAGGAAGATCAGACAAAATAAATAAGCAAAGGTAATAAAGATAATGAAGGATCATGTCATTTGGATCACATGTCTTAATTAATTAAGATGATGGAATGGCTACCAAATTAATTAAAAGAGGTTTTTCTATTTCTTTTTCTTTTTCTGAAGAAAAAAGAAACAATACTATTGAATCTGTGTAACATGTTCATCGATCGATGTTGAGCATCCGGTAAGATAAAAGAAAAGGAGATGTATGGAGTGAATAGTGCTGCATCTCATAAAACAAGTTAATAGTATTTGTTTGTGCGGCAAAAGTTTTAATTTTCTTTATTAGATTAATTACTTTTTAGATGTTTTTGAATTATAATAATGTTAAAATAAAAATATATATTTAAAAAAACAATTTTTACACGCGCGCGGGTGATGAACAGCTAGGCTGCGGGCATGGTTGACAGTTTGGTAAGTGAACAACAATAAATGACATTTGGAGTGAGGACTGGTAGAAGCTACAGAATCAGGTCTAAACTGATAGATATTTACCAACAATGGCATTCATTCATTTGGATTTTGGACCACAAGTCCCTCATTTTCCACGATGGATGGGCAGGTTTGTGTGGATTGAAACCATTTCATTAGCTGGTGCATTGCTGGCCAGCTCTCCATTTCAGTAATATTATTACTTGTTGGGCTGCTGCCATGGATCCCTGCAATGTGATTTTGAATACTGTTTGTTCAATATGAGACTAGGTTGGTCAAATTGAAGATTCTATGGTCTTCATGTTCAAGAAATGGATTTCAAATGAGTGTTGGTGGAGGAATAATTTATTTATTGTGATGAAACCGCGCACCAGCCGCTCCCTCATATTTTAGAAGATGCATGCAATGAAACAATGTCTGATTCGTCTTGATGGCCCTCTGAAGGACCTTCTATTTGACACTGATAATCATTTATTTATATGCTATTCATTTTTCTATTCTCTTTCATTTTTGCGCCATGTTTTTTTAAGTTGTTATTATTTTATCTTTATTTTTCTTATTATTATTATTATTATTTTAAATAATTTATAAAATTAAATTTTTTTTCAATCTTCAATCAATTTTCTCATTTCTAAAATTCATTCTCCATTTTTTTTCATAGCTATTTATCTAATTTAAAATTGTTTTTAGAATTGATTTGTTTTTACAATTTCATCCTCTTTTATTATTTTTCCTATAAGATTTTATCAGTATTCTTTTGATTGTTATTTTCTTTTCTTTGAAAAATTATTTTTTTGGAGTTCGCTCGGGTTTGCTTAGTTTTTTTCTTTATCATTTTTTGAGAATATTTTTTTTTTCAATCCCATCATTCAACATTTATTTAATTGGAGATTGTGATCTATTTTTTTTATCTACTTCCTACCTCCTTTGTTTTATCTTTTTTTTTATTGGGTTATCTCGAATTTTTTTTGTTAAATTTATTTTTTCAAATAAAATTTTATTTTTGAATTAAATTGAGTTAATTGATTAAATATAGGTATGATATGCTCACTCTATAATGTTTTGTTTGGTGTGTTTTTTGGGTCGTTGTTCTTATAGTCTGTGCATCTTCTTTCAGTGTTATCATACAACCTTTCACAATGGAGTTTGAACCTTCTCGACAAGCTCTTCTGGTGATAGGTGATATTCATGGTGGAATGACAATAAATTTCCAGCAAACTATGACTTAATCTTTTTAGATACAATCAAAGTATTGATCTTATTAAAAAAAAAAAAACACTGAGATTTTTAGATTACCCAATCTTTTTAAATCAAAGTATTATGTTTATCTTCTTCATTAAAAACATCATGAGTAATATTTTTTCAGGTCAAGAAAATGTATACCTGTCCACGATGTAGCTCACGCCACCGATATCGAGTGTGAATCATTTCCTTTACTAGGAGGGCATGGCCAGGAAAATCACGTTTGCATACGAATGAATTTCCTCCATTAGATCACCTAGAATAGATCCAACGGGTCATAATGCCTTAGGAAATTTTGTTAATTTTTTTTTTAGTTTATCTTGTAAAGGAAAAGGAACAATTTTAATCTCATGCCTTCCTCACTAACTGATCTGTCCACCCTCATAACATCATGGTTACTATATCTGGTCTAAATATTGTAGTCCAAAATCCACCATTATGAGATTGAAACAACATCCATTAGAGCGCAACCGTGGCAAGGGGTAAGCACA
>Ga0307515_10005738_pt1 | contig 25077 bp, 12 predicted proteins | sample 17_EM_MG_FD_194513 | JGI IMG/M metagenome (GOLD analysis project Ga0307515, IMG submission 194513) | Populus trichocarpa ectomycorrhiza microbial communities from riparian zone in the Pacific Northwest, United States - 17_EM | ecosystem: Host-associated > Plants > Roots > Unclassified | place... | reverse complement strand
CTATCCCTTCGCACGGTGGTTTGCGTCCACAGCTATCGATAAGGACTTAGCCAATCAGAGGCCCTGATTCTAGGGCTCGTGATATGCGGTTGTGTACAGGTGAGCACGGTGTTCCTATGCTTGGCGCCCAGCTGTGGACGCCACCGTGCGAAGGGATAAAATCGAAGGCTTTAAATATCTAAGCACGGGCCACCCCTCCGTTGGACGCAAATTGCCGTGTCAAGGGATAAAGCGATGTCACACGGGAATGCAGGTGTATGGTGGTGTGAGGACTCCATAAGGTGGAGCAGTCACAAAGGATGAGAATATATACAACAGGCGAAAGCAATCACGTGATCTCAGGAAGCTCCTGTGGATGTCCACGTACCCCCCCCCTACCAACAAGCGATGTTGTAAGAAATTAGGGATTTTATGCGAAGAGTGGGAGGGCCGACATCAGCAGTTGGACCGGATCGTAATCGATGAGTGTCACATTGTTTTAAACCGTAGGTATACGTTCCGAAAGCAAATGCAGCAGTTGGGTAACCTGGCCGGTTCTAATCTTGATAGGGAAGCAATATCTATATGACTCGCCACTGTCGCAATGACATGCGCGATTGATTTTCATATGATATGAAGCCATGGTGGTGGATATTCCCACAATATGGACAGCGGATATAGACTGTCTGCATTCTACCATAAGATGCAACTTCATGAAGTCCTCTTCCTTCTCCTACGCCTTCTCTTCTCCATTCTAATTGATGAAGCAGGATTTGGGCCATATCTGGTCAAGTGGCAGGTTTTTTTTTGTTTCGAAAGTTCGCAAATGCCTGCCTAGCTGCCGGAGATCCGCTTCAAGAGAAAACATGTCTTTTGTGGCAGATAAAAGCGTTTGAGGATGGGGCTAGAAAAGCGGGGAGCGGCAAAGCAGGCTTTTATCGTGCGGGACAGCCGTGACGACTGACAGCCACCGAAAATCCCTTAAGCCCCTGCTGACTTTTCTACGCGAATTTCCTGCTTTAAATTATAATAGAGGACTCTATCCATTGCAATGACGATTCATGGACTTGGCATCGCGGCGGTGACGGCTGGACGGGCTTTCGCTACTCGCGATTTTTTGAACTCTACAATGAATTATTAGTGGTAGGACCAGATGCGACTAGCGCCTCTCATGCCCATACCCCGAATTGAAAGAACCAGGTGAAAATGTGGACGCAATTGCTCAGTTCACGTGATGTCTAGGGATGCTTGGTGAAACGCGACGCTGGGACCATGTTTGCCTGTTACCAGTCGCTTGCTCGCCTGACTTTCTGTGTAACCACATCTTTCCAGTTGGATTGGGGGCCTTCTGGCGGGATTAAATTCCATCCGCCCATTTAATGAACAAGAATCAAACAGAATTATTTAAACGGATATCTGCTACCGCATAGCCTTCAAAATGGGACTTCAACCTATCGCTCATAATGCCCAGGTCCAGCGCTTGACAACTGCCCTCAAGAATATCTGTCGGGACTATCCGGCTGGAGGTACTGTGCTTCGTGAGCTCTTGCAAAATGCTGATGATGCAGGAGCTACGGTCGTGGTACTCAACCTGTGAGCCTCGTACAGGACTAGAATTAATTGAAATACCAGCGATTCATTCTCGACGAAAGAACTCACCCGACAGACCAACTCATCGATCCTAAACTTGAACCATATCAAGGCCCAGCTCTACTGGCATACAATAATGCCATATTTACCGACACAGACTTTTCCAACCTCTCCCGCCTTGGTGACTCTTTGAAGCTCAAAGACGGTTCAACGACAGGCAAGTTTGGACGAGGCTTTAATTCTGTACGTGTCCCCTGAAAATAGATGCCTAGGAAAGTTTGCTTATTGTGCAGGTGTATAATTGGACCGACTCACCATCAATTGTCTCACGCGAGCGTCTGCTCATCCTAGATCCTCACCTCGAATGGTCTGAGGGTGGCCCCGTGTATGATTTTGTGGCAAATTCTGGGGAGGCTGCGATACAGAACCATATGGCAGCCTTCCAGACTGTCATGGAGCACCTTGACCGGCATCTGGGAGGTACCGTCATTCGAATTCCGCTACGTACTGAAGCGCAAGCAACAAAAAGCGAGATTTCCGACCGTGGAACAACTGTTTCGGAAGTGCTGGAGGTTTTTCAGAGCTTTGCGTCTGAGTTTGGGAACAACGGATTACTGTTTATGAGGAATATAGAGAAACTTGAAATCGGATCTGCAGCAGGGATATCAATCGGAATCGAGATGATAAATGGCGAAACGCTTCGATCGTAAGTGAAACGGATGCGTCTCTTAAAATACTCTTGCTGACTAGGATTAAAAACCTATAGGCACAAATCAAAGGTCAATAATGCCGTGAAGAGTTCTCTGAAGAACCTAGAATATTCTTTCGATTATTCTTTCGAAGCAGGAATTGAGTATAGATCTGCCGGAGAATCAATGAAGACTACGTTCGTTGTTCACCACAGCATACTACCTGGTTTGATGGATAGCGACCTGAGAGATTGGGCACAAGACCAGAAATTAGTACCTTGGGTTGCAGTTGCAGCGCAGTTTCCAGTAAGCAGATTTTCAAGCAAAATTTGGCGACTTTACGACTGATTGTTGCACAGATACAGTGCCCGGAGGAGATAAAAGGATCGCTATTCACAGTCTTGCCACTGCCAATCCCGACTAGTCAGCCTGTCCACATCCATGGGCTCTTCAGCATATCACCCGACCGCGCGAGATTGTATCAGTTCAACGATAGAAGCACCCAAGATCAAACCCCAGCCAGATGGAACAATTGGTTATTGCAGGGACCAGTTCCAGTAGCCTGGGCAAGGCTCCTCAGCTACTTAGCCCATCTCCATCCTCGTCAACCAGCTTTTGGACAGTGGCCGCAGAGCATAGACGACGCCCGAGACCCCTTGAGCAACGCTACAGCGAACTTGATAGGGGTTATTGACAAAGAGCGTCTCGCTCTGTGGCCTACGGAGGTAGGCTATGTAACAGCGAACGAGGGTTTGCTAGATGCAGGAGACGAGCCGGAGGCCTTGAGAGACGCTCTTCGCGAAGCAAAAGCGCCAATTGTTTACATTCCACAACAACTTCGGCAGAGAGCTAAGAAGCTTTTCAAGGATCGTGTTTTGTGTCCCCGGAGCCTCTGTTCCTTCTTGAAACACGAGAGCAGTCGGATTAGCCTGTGGAGTGATCAAACAAAGCACAGAATTCTCGAATATCTCTTATCTGAGCCGGGATTCATCGATTACGACGGTCTTGAACTATTTCCATTTCAGGATGGGAATTATCGGTCAATCGGAGACTACACTGCGTTCATTCATCGAGACAAATTTGAAAGAGGCCTCTTTTGCCTCGAGGATTTTCGTAACCTCGATCTTGACACACTTTCGGCAGCGGCACAGCGCGCTTTGAGAGATGGGTGTGAAAATTCGACCATACATCCCTCTATTCGCTATCGTTCAGCCAATTGCTTGAGAGATTATTGCATGAGCACTATGTTCAAGAATGTACCAGAAGATCGAGACATGGTTGTACTTGGAGAGGAACCTACTGCATTTGTCTCAAAAGTGTGGACCTGGATATCAATGCGTCGTATCGACATTCTTGATAAAGATATCTCCTGCCTTTGGCTACTTCCGTTGAGCAATGGTCATCATCGAAATGTCAAACCACGAAGCTCATCCTCGCAGGTATACTTCGCTCCTGTGGGGAAAATAGGCGAGCTGATGTGGAAATTCGATGCCAAATCATCTGCAAGGCCGCTGCCATTGCTCGATATAGGACCAACAGGACTTGCTCCTAGTTTCGTGTCAATTCTTACGAAAACTCCGGATATTATGTCAAACCTGTTTATCAAGGACGCTAGCAGCATAGTTTTATTTCTTCAGTGGTTGCATCGGACATCTCCCTTGGTTGATGATGCAGCAGATGAAGAAAAACTTCTGATAGCAAGGCTCGTCGCATCGCATTTACCTCAGCCGTTCACTTCGTTGGAACGCAAAGTTGTCGTCCTAGCTCTTGGTTTTCTTCAAATATTCCAAAAGATATCGTGGAAGGCGGAAGGGGGCAGAATGTTAGTGAGACCCCTTCGGTGTCTCCTAGTCCTAACTAACAGACGATAGGGAGCCCGTTTTAACATGGACCAACCTCAATTCCTGTAGCAAATCGATCGGACTCCTCGACGGTATCAGCCCAGTCCCCGAGATTAACGGTGTTCAGTTCTTAATTGCGAACTGGTCAAACCCTTCAAGACAAATCCTTCAAAAACTTGAGCTCGCCGATTGTCTCGGGTCAGTTCAAATCATACAGGATCAGATCATTCCCGCCTGGAGAAGTGGGCAGGATAGTAATTGGACTTTCTCTTGCAAAGAGCAAATGGCAGAATTCATTCTCCGCCAATTTTCTTTCTTATCCCTTAACGTTCAGGTCAAACTTCAGGCACTCCCCATGGTTCCTGTTACGCAGCTGAATGGAAAGGAAACTTCAAGATTTGCACTCGCCGCAGAGCTTATTGATCCGTCTGTACCTGAGCTGAAAGGATTATGTTTCGATGACGAAGAAATATTTCCAAAGAAAGGCTTCTTTGGGAACTTCAGCGTTGCCTTGAAAGGATGTGGTTTGAAATCGGCAGTGGATGAAGCTGTGGTTGAACATCGAGTACGCTGCTACGCAAATACCAAGTATCCATTGTTGGACATACAGAAGCGTGCTCAAAGGCTATTGCAATCTGCCTGCAGCTGGACTTCGCCATTGAAGGAACTGGAAGGCTCGGACCTGAGACGACTCATATGGCTCCCGACGGTTGATCTGAGTGGTACCCTGTCGTTGAAAGCCTCAGATGAATGCCGGGGCCATAGAGATCGACTGTTGGTCAGTTCTCAGCTCCCAATCCTTACAATTTCTATATCAACTGAGTGGGAAGCGCGGCTCGGCTGGAATAACAAATTACCAGGTGGCATTCTGCTTTCGCAGCTCAGTTTTGGCATTCAAAGGAAGGATCGGCAAATTGTTGACGCAGTCCTCACTTACATCTCGCAAGATGACCTTACGGAGCCGTTAGCCAATGCATTAGTGAATCTTCCTTGCGTTCTTGCCAGCAGCGGCTTGTTCGTCGTACCATCACAGGCCTTCCGTCCACCAAAGGGATCTATTGGTGGGTGCGAACGTCTACAGCCATATCTTGCAAACGTTGACCGCAAGTTCTGGCAAGATCATCGAGATCTGCTAACAAAACTTAAAGTTGGAGATCGACTACATCCAAATGATCTACTGAAAGTCCAAATGAGATTAGAGGCGAAACTGGTGCTTGAAGAATCTGATGTAGCCGTTGCAATCGAGATCCTTAACCTGGCCAGCAAGTTTCCACGGGATTCCTTAGCGGGCCTAAAAGTCATCAGTGAAGCTGGAGAGTTTTATCCAATTCAAGATATCAACTTCAACGATCTTGGCCCTTTAAAACTGAAGCAGAAGGTCAACCTTACTCATCCAGAAATTCCGTTCAGAACAATCCAAAGACTTGGGATTGGCAGTTTGAGGGAGCGATTGATTAAAGGGATGTTGGAGATTGAAGATGATGACGATGAGGATGAGTTCGATCAGCGGGAGAATGTGACAACACGTATTGCAGATACTTTGGATCGATATCCAGTTGAATCGACTTTCAGAGAATATCTCGCAAATGCGGACGATGTTAAAGGAGCGTCAAGAATCAGCTGGCTATTGGACGAAAGAGTTCACCCTCACCACAGTCTTCTTACGCCCGAAATGGAACTGTTTCAAGGCCCAGCATTTCTAGTCCACAATGATGGAGGTAAGTCATCTTCGATCCTTTGATTTCAATATATTCTTAGAAATACCTTAGTCTTTAGCGACGGTGACTTCAAGGGGTTCAAAAACGTAGGGGAAGGGAGTAAAGCACACGATAAGGAGACTATTGGCCAATTTGGACGGGGCTCTCAGACAATGTATCACTGGACAGATGTTCCTATGATCTTGTCGGGAAGATATTTGCTTATCCTCGAGTAAGTTCGATTAATCTTCATCCTCTCCAGTACTGATCAGTTCCATACAGCCCCCGCCGGGAGGTTTTACCAAGAAGCCAGATCACAGGAAAACACAAGCCGGGTGTTAAACTGAAATTATCCAAACTTAAATATGTTTGCCCAGATCAGCTTGCCCCATTCGAAAGTCTATGGGGCTATACACAAGGTCTTGACAACTACCCTGGGACCATCTTTCGCTTTCCACTTCGGACTGCCAAGACGAAATCTATCTTGAGAACAAGCAAGAGAAATTTGAACAGTGGCGAAGTCCTCCGGCTCATGGATACTTACTTCAACGAGGCTCGTATATCGTTACTATTCCTGAGACGGATCAAATCAATATCTTTCAGCACCCATGTAAATCCTAATGGTGGGTGGTCTGTTACTAGACGACCACCATTGGACGAGGATGCAAAGTCATTCTCTGAGCTTGTTATATGTGAATTCGTCAACAATCTGGAGTACGGTACTCAAATAACTGGCAAAGACAAATGGTGGGTTGCTATTGAGGATTTACATCCGGCGGCCGACCATCTTCCAGACAGCTCGAGGAGGGTAATGAAAAATGTTGAGTGCGGGCTCGCCGCGCTGATTTCTTCGACATTCGACGGTTGTGATCGTAACATCATACCTCCAAAGCCTATCCAGTCGAGGATGTTCAACACCCTTCCGTTACCAATATCTTCAGATCTTCCAATTCACATCCATGCTACTTTTCTGCTCTCCGGTGACCGGCAGTCTATAGCAGTAGACGAATGTGGCATACAATCTCATGGATCCGAGTGGAATAGATATCTTTTACAAGATGCCCTGCCAAAGTTGTACTTACTATTCCTTGACGACATTGGAACGCAGGTTCGGCAAGGTGTATTCGACTTCTGGCCTCAGGAAGAGCCGCCCAAAAGAAGTTGCGGGGAGCTTCTTTGTGCTTCGTTCTGGAAGGAATTGCCCAAGAGTTCACGACGACTTTTCCCGAAGGCTCAGCTGACTGTGGGGCTTCGTCAACGCCGAGCTGCCGAACTATTTGATATCAATCAGGCGGTATTTGACTTCTTACCGAAGAGTCAGTCCGAGATACTTGCTGCTCTACTTATTTCGTTGGAAGTAAAACTAGTCCGCCATATCCCAACAGAAGTTGCGAAGCATCTCAAGGAGGTACAGCCAAAAGTGAAGTCTGTTGCAGGACCGATGTTACGGGAACTCTTCAAGTCGGACAGAAGCAGAATATGCCTACTAAAAGAATTGGCTGAGAAACCACTTATACTGGAAGTTCTATTCCGCCAACTAATTCCGGCCAACGCTGACCTTAACGACTTGGACGGCTGCCACCTTCTTCCCCTCGCAGATGGAAGCTTGGCTACATTAAAGTATGTTGATCCTAATGATGCCCAATCATCGAAGTACTACGTGGCTTCCGAGAAAGAGTTGAAGCTCTTCGAATTCGCATCAAGATATTTAGTGACCTCAAGCACTGGTGCCACACTTGGGCCAATTCTAGAAAGTGGAAAGTTTAATTTGACCAGGTTGCGACTCTGTCATATCAGGAAACTATTGGAGATGAGACCTGTAGTCTCAACCCCGAATCCGGAAGCAGAGAGATGGCTCACCGAATTTTGGGAATTCTGGAACGGGAACATCGATTCATCCCTACCCCCGTCGAATATTGATAATTTTGGTGTTAAGATATTTCGAGCGACGCGCGATGGCGTCAGCACATACGCTACGCCAGTAGAATTCCAGCAACTTGCGGCGGTGGTGGAGCCTTCGATTTCTGAGCATCAATGGCTGTGCAACAAAATCCCCGGCCTTTATCGCTTCAACACCAAATTCATGCCAAAATCGCTCATGGACAACGAAAAGTCTTTCCACAAAGATATTTCCTTTTATAGATTTGTTCGGGCGCTACGAGTACTTGCGGGCCATTCTGGAGTCGGGACCTTCGTCGAGACTCATCTGGACCTTGCCGACGTGAAGGTAATATTTTCCCGACAAAACCTAAATATTATCATAAATTTTGCTTTAGATCCGAAATAAATACTGACAATAAAGCAATTAGATACTTCGCAGTCTCGTTATATCCCACCTTTGGAACCAAAATTTTGGCAGTGAATCTGAACAATTCCTCGGTCTCAGCGCCGATTTGAAATCGATTCCTCTCTGGCCAAGTTTCCATGCGTCTTCCACGGATCAGTTAATACCTGCCAATAATGCCTTGATGGCCGTAAACAATAGCCTTTTAATTCCATGGATGAAAGACCGTCATCGATTCGTCGATCCTCAATTTTCAAGGGATTCCAGAAACTACGGTTGCCTCTTAGCATTGGGAGTTAAGAAACTATCAACCGAAGTACTTCTCAACGACTACGTGCTACCACTGCCATCGACTCTAAGTGACACTTACTGGCAGCATTTCAAACCACTTATTGCTGCTATTTCTGGTACCACATTGTCTGCGGGTTCTCTGTATGCCCTTTGGTCTACTTTAAAGCAGAGCAAACTTGCAGCTGATGAAAATCGCAACTTAAGAAAACCATGCGAGCTCTACGACCATCAAGACCAAATCTTCGTATCAGCTTTCAGACACCAAAGAGAAGCTAGATTCCTCCATGATAGCGTGAAGGAGTATCGATTGTTTTGGTTGAGAGTGGGTCTTCGTCACCGAGTGGATAGTTTCATTAACCCTGAAGACTATATCCAATGTCTTCAAGTAATGAAACTCCGTTTGAGTGCCGAGGATCGACGCATGGATCCGCACCTTGAGCAGGATAGCCGGACAGTTTTGTCTCCGTTGACTGCTCCTAATTCCAACATTCAGAGGTTTGGTGCCTATGACTGGTTGGCTATTTCACAGAAGAGTGTTTTTCTATCCATAACAGCTTTCAATGCCGAATCTGAATACAGACAAAATATCATGGCCTCAGTGGCTACTAAGCAGCGACTACTATGTCTCTCCGAGATTATTTCCCATGACTATGTTGGAATTTGTTGGAGTCAGACTTCATTTCCCATTCACCAACCAACAAGAGAGGTTCTAGGTAAGGTTCCTGGCAACGGCCAGCCAAAAATCGATATAGTATGGCGACATCTGGAGCAGATGAAGGACGTTGCTCAGCACCTGAAACGATACCAAATTCGCGACTTTCTTGCTGATCTGTACCTCACTTACGAATACCTCCAAGACCGCCTCCAAGAGAGTATGGCCGGCTTTAATCTCAAGAATAGTGCAATTTGGCTGAATCTAAATACGTCGGATCACAATGCTGTGCTATTGGATGATATCAAGTCGTCTTGGCATATGATTGAGGAGCTTGTCCTATCCAGTTCATTCGATGCTGGGCCAATAAAAGCGGTCAGACCAGGTCTGATGCGTTATGAGAAGCTATTAAGAGCTTTGGGCTGCAGCTCTATCATCTACCCTACTGTCACACGTCCCGAGCTCCACTCCGGTCGGACTGTATCAAATTCATTGCGGCAACTGAGGCGTGAAGGGAAGTTAATAGATATCAAATACTCCACCGAAGGCAAAATCATCTACGCACATCGAGTGGTATTAGCTGCGATATCGGAGAAGTGTGCTCTCCAATTCAGTGGCAGATGGAAAGTGGATGATGTGATCGAGTATGATAAGGACGTTGATCCTGAGGACTTTTTATCTTACCACACCTTGTCGACAATAATCAACTACGCTTATGAGGATGAAATCAATTGGGAAGAAATGGAGGTCTCGGAGAGTGACGATGCAGACGCCAAAGCTGTGAAGCTCGACCTGCTCTTAGATGTCCACAAGGGCGCTGACTACTGGTTGATCCCTGCTTTGGCATCTCAAGTCGAAGATAAGATTCTAATCGCAGGTAGAGCATTCATAAATCTTGAGAATGTTATAAGGATTCGGGAGCGTGCAGAGCAGGTGCGAGCCAAGGCTGTCGAGAGAATGTGTGCAGAGTTTATTGAGCAGAATCGTGATACTGTGGAGAAAGTTCATTCCGGAATACTTTGAGGGCATAATACTTTCGAGAGGCTTCTGGGAAGATGGTGGGATTTGGACATACTCAGCAGATCTAAATATGCTTTTTGCGTTAGGCTTTGCACCAATCTTTACCTGACCCGACTTATCATTGCAAAGGACGAGGGACAGGCCTGAACTTATGTGTCACGGTTCAAACCAGTAGAGCTGAATTTGACCGGAAAGCATCAACTCTAGCAGACCCTCTCAAGCCGCGTATCTCAGATCTTAGCATTTAACTCATGATGGAAGCACACTTCGGCAGACTTGAATTCTCTGGGGATGCTCATGTTATAGATTATGAATGAGACCAGAGACACACTGCCGACAGCCAGGAACCATGCGTTGTTCAGGCTACTTCTTGTCTCCCCTACCACCACTAGAGTTCCCATCAGCTGAAAAAGGTGACTGCTCTACAGTGGCAGGACATTAGTCTGTGCACACACGAATTCTCACCAAAATCAACATGACTTACTCCGAACGGCCGTCATACCGAAAAGCAACGTAGATCATCTGCGTAAGACCCTTTCCGTTAGACACCTCTGTAATAAAATCGTCATCCCACTTTTATAGAGACGTTTGGAAGACCTAAACGGGCTTCTTTCCTGAGCCTCGTTCATAGGAATATTCATCAGAAAACTTGATACGTCTCCAAAGGAATCCCTTGTGCTTTCGAGCCCAAAGATACCTCAATTAAGCTACTGCTGGCGTCAGCTTTGGTCTCTTCTTGGCTAGCCACTTCGTAATATAGTGTTTTTTAAATAGATATTGTAAAGTTTAATGCTGAACGGTAGCCCTGCAACCTGGCACTTAACAGCTGCATAGTCGATTCAAGGATTCTTGCGTATAATTGCCAGAAGTAAACACTTCTGGCGTCGAGTAAGCTTTTCGGGCTGTCCGGGCCTTGGTAGGGATTTGAGTGTATGGTGGTTATTCCATCGATCGATTGTAACATGTCACCCTCCCAAGCGAGACATACGCGTTTGCATGCGCTCTTCTTCCCTGCCAAATTACACCCAAACCGAAATTCCTTGTATAAATCAATATGTCCCTTCCTAAATCAAGTTCTCGTGAAGCCGGATTCTCTATATAAAAAGCTATACAAGACGTCAATCGGGCGTTGAGCCATTAATTCGCAAAGCCTCCAGCGTTCGCGCATCACCCTCTTCTACCGTTGCGCATCGCCTTGCTAGGCACCTCCCTTAATACCTGGCTTATAAAACGCTACTGCATCCTTATTAGGAGGATTAAACTATTAAGTAGATATACGAATATTAGTCCTAGGGCCTTACGATAAAGGTTAATATACTTCCCAGGGTTGTCAATGATATTTTTTTTCATTGCTTTATTTACCGAAGACTCCTCTCCCTATTGTGCTTCTATACAACCCTTTTCCTGTCCTACTACCTTCTCACTGTCCCAATCAGGGATGCACATAACTATTCTATTAGTTACATAAGTTATAATTACTATATAATCTAACTAATCATAATTATAATTACATGTTTATAACTAATATAATCACCCTAGGTAAGAACAGGTAGGAATAGCATATAGTAATAAAGCTTTAGTGTTAAGTTATTTACTAATTTTCCTACTATATAGTCGGCGCTAACTAAAAAGTAAGCCAGCTGTTTTATATATAAAAAACGTCCGCGCAGGCTTTCTTAAAAAAAAGTTAATATACACGCCTACGCGTCACGTGTATATTATCTAGAGTTCCATTTTAATTACCATTTACCTATATTTATACCTACTTACCTAATTAGGAAATTAGTATATAGTCAATAAATGTAATTAATCAGAATCAGATGCGGTGGTTTTATAATAATTAAAAATCAATGGGCTGATTACGATTACGTTGATTATATGCATCCCTGGTCCGAGTGCTGGCTCTGAGCTCGGCTCATGAACTTTTCGAGCGGGCCCAGCTAAGGGCTCCGAGAAGAACAAAGATCTCATCAACAATGGAAAGAAGTAAAAAAGGAGCTTCAGCCTTCCACTAAAAGGAGCTAAGAATAGCTTCTTTGCCTGTTCTCGCAGACCCTGTTTTCGGTATGTCCACGCTAAATTCTCCATACAGGTCTAAGTATCACAATGTTCTCTACCAAAAACCTTTTTGCGAGCCTCCAGTTCCTGTGAATATAGCTCTTCCACTTCTTTCCATCGCTTCTGCCTCCAATACATCCCTGCTAGGTTGTTCATCATGACGAGTGTGAAGGAAGGCTGTTCGCTGAGCACTCGCCTACTTGTTTTGATCGCGTGTACAAACAAGTCCTCCACCTGCGTCCATCGATCTTGACCCTGATCTCGATAAGTCAATGCAATGTGGGCCATAACGGCCAGCGTATCCTTGTGATCCGTGCCGAACTTTCTTGCGAAACGGGGGTCTATTTGATCGAGCTTCGTGTGGAAGAAATAAACACCCAGCGTACAGCCTATATCTTCCTGCAGTACAAGACCGAGGTGCGCAGATATCATCGCATTCGATGGAGCCAGGATTGCATCATCTACCTGCCTCAGCAATCGCGTCTGAGCACCAAATTCCTGCTGATTTAGGTACTTATATCGCATCAAACAGCTCGTTCGTCCATGGCGCAGCTCAAGGTTCGGCATTTGACTGACAGGAAGTGAGAGCGGCAACGTCCTACTGCTATCACTTCTTCCTGAGAAGCAGGAAATGTCGTAGCATGGCAGACGTGTAGCTAGGAACAATGAAGATATACATGAGTGATGAGTAATTCTATAATACAAAGGCCGGAGCGGTTGAAACTCGCCTAGAGTTTCAGATATCTGCCGAATCTAATGAATCCACGAATACCTATTCATCTGCTTCAACAGGGGTAGCCACAAGTGAGAGGGGTTGACTTCGAAAATGAGCGAGGCCCTACCAGCGGCAGATTAGGCCTTCATAGCCCTCACCAGCTCTCCTAGATACTCTTCCTTCCGATCCGCCCAGATACTCGCATGCGTATCATCACTGACTCTTAGATGCGCGTTATCGCCCAGCCTCGCCGCAACCTTCTCCCCATGTTGCAGCGGCACATACGTATCCAACCTTCCATGCCACAACTGGACCGGTAAATCCTTTCTAATATCCTCAATCCTGAATCCAAAATCTGCATTCAGCAACCTGAAATCATCCGAGAATCCATCCATCCCCTGTCCGAACGCCTCTCTTGAGGACCGTAAATGCATCCACATGAAGTCCATATCACCAAACACAGCAACATCCTTCGGATTCATTTTTGCCTTATCCTTCTCAAAATCCTTACGTAGACGTCTCATCCGTTCCTCATCGCTCAAATCGAGTCGTGCTCCCGGCTCGCGACTGAACCACCAACGGCAGATGCCTGGAAACATGCGCGCTCCAAACGTCCACCCCACCCAGCTGAACCAGTTCATCCCGCCGTAGCCCATGTCAGGCGATCCTAGGCCGCAGACGATAGAGACCGTGCGCAGTTTATCAGCAGGCAGCGATCGCGCGCAAGCGAGGGCGTATGGTCCACCACCTGAGATGCCTAGGACTCCGTACTGTTGGAGCCTGAGATGGTTTGCGAGGGCCTCCACATCCTCTGCGTGACTGAGTAGGGTCCGATTTTTGTGCGGTGAGCTCCATCCGAAGCCTGGGCGATCAATAGCTATGATGCGTGCGCCTACTCTCGAAGCCACATGATCAAGAGCGGTAGCCTCGAGTCGAGAACCGGGGAAGCCGTGGAGATAAAAAATGGGTTGGCCGGTGAGGGCGCCGTACCCTAATTTTCGTCCATCGGGGAGGACGAGGGTGGCTGAGCTTGTGGTATCGAGACGGTATCGACAATCAACAGGCCCTGATGATGACATTGGGGGTTCGAAATGAGTTTCTAGAGAGCTTAGAGTATACAAGATGTGATTTGGGGAGACATTGATCTGTCATGCTTGTCAGCGGTGGTGGTGGATGTTTATATAAAAGAGCAGTAGGACGGTGGTCTATTCTGGGCATGGGATAGTTTCAGGCTGTAAATGGCTTTGTATCGCCTTGTGAGTCGGCGAAGAATAAATGGATCCCGCTAGTGCTGACCGAGGGGAATGACGCTGTCACTCAGCTTGTCCCGAGGCCAGTAGGGCCCCCCCTTCCCCCCCTTCCCCCCCCTCTGTGGGGGGTGTGTCGTATAACGTGTATAGGGGTAGGTGGGTGGGAAAAACGGATGTTGGATTACGGTGCGGTACAATATGGTGTTCGTGGTCGTGGTAAGACATCTTCTTGGTAGGTTCTTATCGATGCGGTGCAGTATTTGTGATCGTAGGCAGGTACTTGTCGGTGGCAGTATGGTGCTAGCGTAGGTTCCGTAGGCATATCGGCACGGGATCTTATTAGTTTATGCGGTAGTAGTACGGTGCTAGCGACGGGGTCGTCTCGTAGGCGTAACGGCACGAGGCTTGTCGGTTTGGGTAGCAGTACGATGCAAGCGACAGGGTCGTAGGCGTATTGGCAGGACGGGTTATTGGGGTCGTTTCGCAGGCGTATCGGCGCGAGGTCTTGTCGGTATGTAGGGCAGTAACGTGCAGGTCGGTAGGACAGTAGTAAGATACTAGCTTCCGTATTCGTGTTCGTATAGTAGTAGGATGCCAGCCAGGTCAAACCGAAGGGCAGTAACGTGCCTGTTCGTAATTGGTAGCAGTAGGGTGCAAGCCATTGAGGCCCGTATGCAAATCGGCGCGGAGTCTTATCGTACTAGTTCAGAACCCTAGCGTCCTAGTCTACAAGGGGGTAACCTGAGCGGGCCAGCAGCGCTCCCTGCTAGCGCTGGCGTAGTTTTAGCCACATTAAGCGTAATTTATAAGCCAAAGAAGCTGCACAACCTGGAGGTAATATAAAATAATTAAAATGCTGCAACAGAAATATACATCTTAAAATACCGAATCTTATACGCCGGAATAATGGCCACTACCCACCTCCACTTCTTCGCTATCCGGTCTTTTGATAGCTAGGAACCCAGTTCTCTGCCCACAAGCGTAATATTGCATATACCCTTAATCGCTACGCTAGTTAAACTTATAAGAAGATCGGCAGCTCTCTTAGTGTCTTTTATACTGCAATTTCTGCCTCTCTTTAAAAGGATACTTGGACTCCTTAAAAGCAGAGAGAAAGAAAGCCGAATATTAATACCCTAATATAACAGCGCTTAATTACATAAGTAAAGTAGAATTGTTAGCACCGATAAAAGTCCTTTAAGGAGATTGCCTTTCTTAAAGGTATATCTGCCTATAAGCGATCTTTATACAACGCCTTTAAAATAGAGGGCTACTTTCGCCGTATTGCCACAGAGAAGCCCCTTATTACACCTAAATAACGAAAGACTTAGCTAAAATGGGCCTATTCTTACCTTAAATAGACTCCTAAAATATACGCAGTAGTAATTTAGATAAATAAGGCTTCTATTTAAACCGGTAAAGGCTAGATTTATATTACTAGATATACCAAGAAGAAATATAATATTAATTATTAAGTCCCTAAATTTAGGGGCTACTTAAGCTAGATAATTTATAGTAGCATCTCCCATAGGAATAAGGGGCCTTTAGTTATTTTTAAAAAGGACTAGTTAATTAAGCTTAGGTATAAAAAAAAGACAATAAATAGCAACGTATATTATATATATATATACCCTAATATTAAGGCTTTTATATGGGAGTTATAGCAAATACTATAACACCAGCCTATTCTTATAGAGGATAATGCCTTAATTTACTTAGTAAAAGTAACGCGCTTAGCCTAGGAGCAGAATAGCATGCTTATAATAAAATAGCCAGCGAATTCCCCTAATTTAAACCTAATTAAGAATATCTAAAGGCTGTTAAAGGGGAGAATATAACGCCGGTTTCTAATAATAAAGAAGGAAGTTAAAAGGTACGCAGAGGAGAAATAGGAGAAGCTTAAGCCTAAAGAATTTAAAAAGTATACAGGTAATATAAGGGAGCGTTACCTTACTATAATTGCTGTAGATAGGGGGCTAACAAAATACTAAATAAGCACTATTTTTAATGTGGCGATATGGCGATATAAGTACTAGTAAAGGCGCTTACAAGGAGCGCTGCTGGCCCGCTTAGGTTACCCCCTTATACCCACAGCTAGTAGCTCCTACTTCTACCCTATTAGGTAAAACCTAAGTAGATAGTTATATAGGTGTAAGGTATGGGCGACCCTAGGGCAACCTAGGGGTAACTCGCCTATAAGTTACGTAATCTACACGTACCTAGGGAAAACCCTTCCTACCTCGTACACAGACTCCTCCTTTTCCCTTAAGGATTCGTCTCTGTATATACAATATACCCTATTATTCTATTATTAAACTCCCTATCTATATCCTTACCTTATATTTAAATCCTTACTAATCCCCTTAGGAGGATAGCTGGTTTAATTTTTCTATAATACCTCTAAAAAGAAAACCAACGCCTATACCTAATGGTAATACGCTAGCGAAGCGACCGCAGAACGCCTTAGGATCTAGTATAGACAAAACCGCTAGAATTATACTAGTAGAATCTAAGCTACCTCTAAAATCTTAAAACGATTAAATATCTACAAACGCTAGAGACTAGTTTAACTTATATATCTAGGCTTAAGAAGAGCTTAGTAAGGTTACTAGTATCCTACCAAATACTACTAACCCGAAGGAGCTAGATAAGCTAGCTAAGAAAATAGCTAACTTATAGAGTATTATTAATTTAATAAAGCCCTCTTATTAACTCTTTAGTAAAAAGTATAAGTTATACGGCAAACGTATACGCTAAGTAAATCTTAATACCCTAGTTAAGAAGTTACTACCCAATATTAGCGGTATAACTTAATAGTATTTTAACTAGTAGATTGCCGTAGTTAAGAACCGATTTAAGGTTAATAATGCCGACTATAACTACGAATAACGTACGCGCTGGGCTATTAAAGGTCTTGTAAAAGAAAAGATAATTACTTAACTAGTATATTAACGGCTAGGTACTAAGGATAAAGGTCTTTTACTATAGGATAAGTTTAAGACTATAGTCTAAGACCAGATTAGGAACCCCATAGTTAGGCGCTTTAATAATGCTATTATATACTATATAGCTATTATAAAGGAGAACTAGAGGTTTAACGTCTTCCTAGCCTATATACGTAGCTTAGAGGACCGCTTCTTATATACCCCTTTTGTTAATCCTAAGCAATAGGTAGACTATTAGTTCTTATACCTCCTAGCCTACCTATAAGTAAAGCTCTTCTACTAAAACTTTATTAAACGGGTAAGAACCGCTAAAGATTTCTTTACTAAAATCCGCTATATAGAGTAACTACTTAACACTATAAAGCTTGCGGAAGACCGCGTAGGGGGTAATAGCAGATTCTTACGCCTAAAGCGCAGTCGTAGTATAGGCTCTATAGACTTAGGTTTAGGGAATAAAACCTAAAAAGGGCGACGCTTTTCTAAGTAAACTCCTAGGAAGACTACCTAAAAGCTAGATGGCTTAGGGGACCCCCTAGACGCTAGTGCTACGCAGGCAAGTTAAAGGACCGCAGGTGGCCACTATAAGGAATACTGGAAGTAGGCTAATAAAGAGAAGTTAGTTCGGCCTTTAGAAAACCTAAAGCCTTAGTAGCGTATCTCTTTTAACTATAACTAGGGCCTAATATAGAGGGAGAAAAGAAACGTATTATAGTATATATTGCGATAGATATACCCTAGGGTAAAGTCCGCCTATATACTTTATACAATAATAGGTACCAAATTAACTTTATTAATTAAGACGTTGTCTATAGGTTTAACTTACCTATATACTATACGCTACGTTTATATAAACCTATCGTACGTTTCCTTAATAGTAACTAGATAATAATCTGGGATACTTATAATCTAACGGTTACTACTAGCGACTCCTAGGGTACCTCTCGTACTATTAGCCCGCAGACCTTTTAGGGCGGCTTATTTAATAGTTATAATATAATTTTTTAAATAGGATTGGCTTACGGAAGCAGATCTATTAATTAGCTTTTATTTTAGATAGTTTATCTAGAGTACTTCGGACCCTAAACGCCTCTAAATAGTTACCCTTAACGCTCTCCTAGTAGATATTAAGGCTGGCGAAATAGTCTATTTGCTATAGCTAGAAGACTCTTTTTTTTACGCCGGTTGTAAATATAATAGAGGACCTGTTATTACTGGCAGCGAGTACCTATATAGACCCTTTAGACGTAGAGATACTAATTATAAATATAGTAAAGGACCTACCGTTATTAGTAGCAAGTACCTATAAAGACCCTTTAGTGCTAGCGTAGATCACCTATATATAAGGGGGAGGTAATTAAAACCCTAAAACTATTAAGTATACTATATTAGAGCTATATATACTTTTAGTGCGAGTATACCTATAAAACGTATATTAGCTATACCCTTTTTTTTACTAGCTCCTAGAAGCACACTACTACGTAATAGCCGCTTTAACCTCCGTAGCCCCTAGCCTACTAAATATATATAAGGAGGAAATTAATGTCTTTTCTAATAAGCTAGTAAGCATACTACTGCAGAACTCTAAGTACAACTATGCGATTAACTTAGAAGAAGGTAAAACGCTACTATAAATACCCCTCTATAACCTCTTATAAAGAGAGTTATAGATCTTATAAGAGTACCTAGACAGTGCTCTTAAAAAGGGCTAAATTAGGCACAGTAAGTTGCCTACTAAAGCGCCTATCCTCTTTATGCCGAAAGTAGACGGTATAATACAGCTATATATTAACTATAGACGCCTAAATAAGATTATAATTAAGAACCGGTATCCCCTACCGCTAGTTAGCGAACTCTTTAATAGGCTTAGCTATACGAAGATATTTATAAAGCTAGATCTTTATAATACGTACTATAGAATTTATATTAAAAAGGGAGATAAATAGAAGACCGCATTTAAGATATATTATATTTACTTTAAGTACCTAGTAATGCCCTTTAGTCTTACTAATACCCCTATAATATTCTAGAGCTATATTTATAAAGCTTTAGAAACCCTAGTAAATACTATCTATATAGTTTACCTAGATAATATTCTTATCTACTTAAATAATAAGGATAAGTACGTCGAGCACGTTAAGTAGGTACTGCGATAGCTCCGCGCTTGGGGCCTATACGCTAAACTATTAAAATATATCTTTTATACTAAGAATATTAAGTTCTTAGGCTTTATTATTACCCCTAGGGGTATTATAATAGACCCTAACCGCGTAAAAGCTATTAAGAAATGGCTTAAGCCTAAGTGCTATAGGGATATCTAGGTCTTTCTTAGCTTTACTAACTTCTATAGGCGATTTATCTAGAACTATTTAGATACTATATACCCCCTATATATATATCTTGTATAGGTATATCGCGACCTAAGGTTAGATAGGGAGAAGAAATAAAAGTGTAAGTTAAAAGGGCCTACTAGATAGTATTGACCTTAGTCCTAGCCCGGTAACGCTTAATAGGCGTTTTATAAGCTACGCACTGCGTTTATATAGGCTCCGCTACTTTATTACTTTAACCCAAATCTACCCTTAATAGTAATTACTAACGCTTTTAATTATACCTATAGTGGTATACTTCTACAGCCTTTAAAATAGGGAGAGTAACTCCACTAGCACCTAATTGCTTATTATAGTTAAAAGCTTACTAGCCTAGAAGTATAGTATAATATATATAATAAAGAACTGCTCGCTATAGTGCAATGCTTTAAGACGTGGCGCTATTACCTTAAATACGCCGCGTATATAACGCGCGTGCTCTATGATTATAATAATCTTAGGTACTTTATAACCACTAAAAGCTTATCTGCTTACTAGGCCTAGTACACTAAGGAACTAGCTAAGTTTAATTTTAAGATTAAATATAAGCTAGGTAAAGCAAATCTCGTTAATATACTATCTTAGCGCCTAGATTATACTAAAGGCTTTAAAAATAGTAGTAAGAGGACACTCCTTAATGCTATACTACCTATATTATAGCAAAAGTTATAGGTTATAGGCCTTATAGGCGGCCCTGGTGCTACTATACTATACTAGCGAGTAGTATACGTATAGTATATAAGCGACCTTTATAAACTTAGCGTTAGTAAACCAGAGCGTCCTACCATTCTCTTTAAGACTACTTTAACTAGCCTAATGGCGCTTAACCTTAGGGAAGACCCCTTAGCTTAGGTTATGGTCTCCTATAATAACCTAGCGAGTTACTTATATATTATACGTTACTTCGCTAGCGCTAACTTTACGTAAAGTCTTGTGTTACGGCAAGAGGTAGTAGTAGCTGCCTTAGCCGAAATAGCGTTTATAAAATACCCCTCTAAGTTACTAGTTAATTTTATTTATAGAGTATAAAAAGGGACGCCTTTATACGCTCTATATATAATTAGTTAACCTAAAAATAAGTTCCTACTAATAATAAGGACTATACCCTTAATATTACTAATAGGCTGCTATAGAGTTAAAGACAAGACCGCTGGCATATAGGGTCTAACTACTTTCCTATTATTATAGAGGTGGACATAGAGACGCTAAAGGGGCTCCCCTTACCTAGGAGACCGCTATAGAAGAAGGCTAATTAGAAGGTGGTATAAAGAGAGCTAAAGGGCTAACTTTAGCCCCTATATGGACTCCTATACAATATAAGAGATAAACTAAACGCGCTAGCGGAGGCTATATACCAGGCGATTAAGAATACTATAGTAAAAATAGTACCTAACGCGCGGCCCTCACTATAAGCCTCTAAAGTATAGTTAGAGGAATATATAGAAGTGGTAAAGGAAACCTAACAGGCCTTTTAGGCATAAAAGGTCTCTTAATTAGTACCTAACTAGATTAACTATAAAGTTATATAAAATAAGAAAAAAAGGGTAATTTAATAAGAGGCTAATAAGCTATAGAGGAGGACTGTTAAAAAGTTAATAAATAACCCTAAAGAGATATAGAGGATAGTAAAATGGGTGTATATAGCGGACGGGAAGCCAAAGGCCCTACTATAGTTTCCTCCTATTAGCAGACTAGGAGAGGAAACCCTACACCATAATAATAAGGAGAAGGCAGTTCTTCCTACTGTTAATAGAGGCGGACCTTAGTAATATACTAGGGTTTATATACCTAGAGCCGCAAATAGTAAAGGAAGTAGTTAAGAAGGAGGATATTATTACAGCCCTAAAGGGGCTTACCCCTAATAAGGCCCTAGGTCTAAAAAAGATTACTAATTAATTCCTTAAGATATATAGAGAGTAGCTAGCCCTAATACTGGCTAAACTCTTTAATAGCTATATAGCAATTAGACATTACCTAAAAACATTTAAAGACTCTATTATAGTAGTCCTCCGGAAACTATAGAAGCTATCTTATACTATAGCAAAGGCCTACCGGCTAATCGCGCTACTTAATACTATTAGGAAGCTACTTAAGAGAATAGTAGCTAGCCAACTATCTAAAATTATAAAGAAGATAGGTATACTACTGGCTAGTTAAATAAGAGTAAGGCTAGGGTGCTTAATGTAAATAGTACTAGAGCTATTAACCTAATAGGTATATATAGTATAGAGAAGTAACCTAAACCTAGTAGCCTTATTACTCAGCCTTAATATTTTTAGGGCCTTTAACTAAGTCTTTTATAAAAGAATAATCTATAATATAAAGGCCTAAGCTATACCCTACTAGATAGTATAGTTTATAAAGTCTTTCCTTAAGGATTAAATAATAAGGCTCTTAATTAGAGGATATATAGTATAAATAATATAAACAAATACTGGTATACCCTAAGGCTTAGCGCTGTTGCTAATCCTATTCCTCTTTTTTACCTATATACTCCTACTAGAGCTATAAGGGGGAACTACTATAGTATTTAGATTTGTTAATAACTCTAATATACTAACGTATAGTAAGACTATAGATGTCACAGAGTGAGTACAAGCGACGATAATATATAGCAAGATAGATATTATTAAGCTATGTATATAAACTATATAAGAAGTTAAGACGTTACGTAAGGAGAGAAGGTAGGGAAATGGGAAGAAAGGGTATATATCGTTAGCCTAGTTGCTTAGTTAACACGTACACGGAGCAGAATAGGATTTGGGTGGTGGTCTTAGCAGAACTTAGCAGGATTTAGTGGAACTTAGCGGAATATAGCAGAATATAGGAGATTACAGTTAGATTGCCGCAAATTACCGTCTCGTGGTTAGTCTCTAGTTGCTAAGTTAGTAGAAATAGGTGGACGTATATAAGGTGTCACGGGGGTATCCCGTGAGAGTACCCCCCCTTTAAACTTGAGCTTCTGCGAGATAGGGCTATAGTAGTTCTGGATGGAGTTTATAAAAGTCTTCTACGGCTTATATAAGTCCTATAGAGTTAATAGGTTCCTATAAGGGCTTAGTAAAGCCTCTCTATTTCGTAAGATATATATATTAACGTTTCCGTTTGTTATACTTAATATCATTAATTCTTTTAATAAAGTACTCGTTCTTACTATCTACTTTAACTAATAGGGGAGGGTCTTATATCTGTCTGGGTAGGGCGTCTAATACGGGAGTAGCGGGGCGGAGGACTAACGTGTGGAATATAGGGTGGATTTTAACCGTATTAGGGAGCTTTAGTTAGTAGGTATAGGAGAAGATAACCTTCTTAACCTTATAAGGGCCAGCGTTCTTCTAATTAAGCTTTTTAGTAGGTTGTTTTGTATTTAGATTTCTTATATCTAGCTAGACAAAGTTACTAATTTAATAGGCCGGTGCTAGGGTTTATTTCTTATTTGCTGCGGCTTTATAAACAGATTAAGCCCATATTATTTTGTTAGTAAGGAACTATTATAGTTCCTCCATCTTCTCTATAAATTCATTTACTTCTATAACTTATAAGGCGTAACAAGCAGGGCAAGGAATATTACTAAAGGGTTTGAAACCTATTTGTAAATACTAGCCGTAGTTAGCCAAGAACGGGGAGACCTTTATAGTTTCCAAGATGGAATTATTTGTAGTAAACTTGGCGAATACAAGCTAGTTAATCCAGTTATCTTATAAGTACGATGTGTATATCCAAATATACTATTCTATTATAGCATTTATACATTCCGTTTAACTATCCGTTTTTAGGTAGTATACTATAGATAATAGTGCTTTAATGCGGAGTTAGGTAGTTAGTTCTTTCTAGAATATAGAGATAAACTAGTTACCTTTATTGGAGATAATCGTTTTAGGAAGTCTATAGAGTTTCTATATATAGTCTAGGAATAGTTAGGCAACGGCAGGTATTAACATATCAGGGCAGGCGATTAAGTATCTTATCTTAGATAGTTGGTTTACAACTACTATAATATTTATGCAGCTCTTACTTATAGGGAGGTTAATAACAAAGTTAATTAAGACATCCTTTTATCTTTGGTCTGGAATAGGCAGTGGCTTTAGAAGGCCGTTATATGTCTTATATAAAGCTTTAGCTCGTCGGTAGACGTGACAGCTAGAGATATACCTTTATGTTATATTATACATGTTCGGCTAGTAGTACTCCTATTAAAGTAGCTCTAGGGTTTTTCCTTGGCCTAGGTAGCTGGCTACTAGTAGGTTATATACGTGTTTGAGGAGCTTAAGCTTAAGTTTATTGTAATTAGGGATAATTAGACGGTTCTAGTAATATAAGCGGTTTCCGCGAGCTTTATATTCACTTAGAGAGATCTTCTTAGAGCGTCTAACGCTATCTTAAATTAGCTTAAGCGTCTCTTAGATAAACTTATTATTTAGGTATTCGTTAGTTATAATCTATTTAATTAATTAATTAGTTATTTTGAGGACTTATACTATAAGATTTTTAGTAGGAGGGTTAAATAGTTTGGGGCGAAGTAGGGTCTGATTTTGGTAAGAACGTGCCTCTTCTAATGCTGGCGTGTCTTGCGAGCGTTAGGTTAGGGCATTAGGCTTCTAGCCTTAAACGCCTAGGCGGTATGTGATTAAGAATTAGAAACGAGATAGGTATTTTAACCAGTAGGCCTAACAGTGGCTTAGCTATTTCGTAGTTATAAAGTACTGTAGGTTCTTATGATCGCTAAGGACCTTAATTAGGAATCCAGCGCCTTCTAGTTTGGGTTGCCATTACTTAAAGCATCTAATAATAGCTAGTAATTCCTTGTTATAGATCTCGTAGTTATATTTAGCTGGGCTTAGTCGTTTTAAGTAGTATACTATAGGGTGTAATACCCCCTCTTTATTATATTAAGATAGGATGCCTCTAGTAATATAGTTAAATAAGTTAGCTTCTATAACACTTATTCGGTTTAGGTTAAAGTATTAGAGCATAGGCGCGGTAGTAAATATAACCTTTAAATAAGTAAAGGCCTTTTTATATTTCTTATTAAAGATAAAGGCTTTATCCTTTTGGGTTAGAGCTATAAGGGGTAAAACTAGGGCGGAGAAGTTGTTAATAAACCGTTAGTAAAAATTGGCAAATCCTATAAAGGCTCTTACGTCCTTAATGTTCTTAGGTTCTTGCCAGTTTATAATTACTTTAATTTTCTTTGGGTCTATTTATATGCTATCTATAGAAATAAGAAGCCTAAGGTATAGGACTTCCGTCTTATAAAACTCGCATTTATCTATATCTAATTATAGACTAGCTCCATATAGGGCTTATAGGATAAAGTTAATGTATTTCTAATATTCGGTTAGGTTATTACTGTATATTAAGATATTGTTAATATAAGTAGTACAGAAGATGTCTAGGTAGGGGCGTAGGGTATTATTTACGTAATGTTAAAACGAGCTCGGAGCATTTATGAGGCTAAATAGCGTTACTAAGTATTTAAATAATCTATACTAAGTACGAAATGCGGTAAGCCATTTATCTCCCTTTACTATATGGAGGCGGTTAAATGCAGAGATAATATTAAGCTTTGTATAGTAGCGAGCCTTACTTAATTGGTTTAGTGTCTCCTATATTAACGGGATTGGGTATCGGTTCTTAATAGTAACGGCGTTAAGAGCTTAGTAGTCTATATAGAAGCGTAGTCCGCCGCCCGGTTTCTTA
>Ga0307515_10005737_pt1 | contig 25079 bp, 11 predicted proteins | sample 17_EM_MG_FD_194513 | JGI IMG/M metagenome (GOLD analysis project Ga0307515, IMG submission 194513) | Populus trichocarpa ectomycorrhiza microbial communities from riparian zone in the Pacific Northwest, United States - 17_EM | ecosystem: Host-associated > Plants > Roots > Unclassified | place... | reverse complement strand
GAAATACTTACTGAGACATTTTATCAAACACCTTGTGTGTAGTTCGTGTTCTTCAATACTCAGCATTGTTGTTCTTGATTGTGCATCCCTTCACCTGCACAAAACACAGCAACATAATTCTTAACAGTTCTGTCCACATTTCGAAGCATCTTCCAAGGTCGACCTCATAAAAAAGGAACTTCAATATTTTTGACTTGGCTGGACCCCTCCAAAATGCTAGTAAGTGTGAATTTGTACATGCATACATGAGCACTTTTGTAATTCTTCTTTGTTTCTCGGTGACAGGATTTTACTTTCATTTTTCTTCTGTTTCAGTTTTTTCATCTCTCCGTATTAATTCAGACTGTATTGTGATTGGCAGGTTTGCGTCTCATCTGATGGAACTCCATCTAGTCTAGATGCTACAATTGCGTCGGAAAATGTTTCTTCTGCACTTTTTGACGTATTTTCTTGGAGATGCTCCAGTTTCTCCTTCCTTGAAAACCTCAGTAGCTAATGGCCTAGAAACAATCCTCAAGTGAATAAGGTGACTTGATTTCCTGAAGTTTATGTCACTTCAATTTTTTGCATTTTAGTTTCTTCAATTTTGTATTTTCTCATTGTTGTATGTTAACTTCTTGATTACTCGAGGCTTTGGTAAATCCTGCTAATCTCTTTTGTAATTGTAACTTAAGACTGTTGGGAACCTGATGTCTCTGCATTGTTTGTAACATCAAAGACTCCGAAAGAAAAAAAGCTTAGCAGATTTGAATTATCTTTATAGGGCCTCCTTCCTTGTAGTTCTTACTTGAACCATAGTAAAATGTAGTCCTACGAATCCAATGCAGGGGTTGGTATTTTTCTAACAAACATTATTATCCTTTTAGCATCTAATTATTCCCATGGAGATTTTCCTCTAGGTTTTTGGCTCATATTAGGCTTGGTACTCGTAATGCTCGGAAACAACTTAAAGCAAGTAAAGTTGTCTGTTAATGAACATCTATTAATTGGCCATAAAGTACACATCAAATTTGCCAGATAAAGGATTAGTCAATGAATAAATATTAATACTCTTCCACAACCCTCTCTGATTTAGCTTGCTCAAGCATCTTGACAACATCAGCCATGGTAGGTCTCTTGGAGGGCTCTGGTTCAAGGCACCTGAATGCAATTCTGAATACTTTGTTAATCTCATCAGCAGGACTGCACTTTAAGCTACTGTCAAGGACATACTCTTCTCTTTTATGTTCGACAACTGCCTTCACCTGTTCCAAGTTTCAACATACACAACCAGGTAGTATATCAATATATGTAATATCAGGTATTTTCAGACCAAGACAAGAGGAAACCAGTAGTCGAGGCACCCTTTTCCCAGTTAAATAGCCTGTTCTAAATGTACATAAAACTTGACAGGCATGTCTGGTTGTACCATGAAACTTGATTTATTTTACAGTACAGGATTTGATGCAGTTGAGATGAGTTTTCTGTATTCAATATGGCTTCCATGGACCATTCTCTTGCACGTGTTAGTTAATATTTAAATTTGTTTGAGATGGCAATTTTTGAATGATTAATTATCATGGAAACCAAAAAGGCATTCCCTGCAGAAGCACTTTGGGAATTCATATAATCTCCTCTCCTCACCCACAAGAGAGTCTAGATTAAATTCATTAGACTCACCCATGTTACAAGCTTGGTTCCTTCCTTGAAAAACTCTTCATCTGTTGGTTTCCTTCCAGTTAGAAGTTCGAGCAGGACAACTCCGAAGCTGTATACATCCCCTTTCACGGTCGCCTTCCCTGTATCAAAGTACTCTGCAGAAGCACATATTTGAATATGTTAATTGTTAAATAAAAATAAGGGAAGAGACTGAATTTACAGTTATCTGGTGCTTTGGTATACCAGGAGCTAGGTATCCAAAAGTTCCTGCTACTAACGTGGAAACATGAGTCTTGTCAGGTTCCATCAATGTGGCCAATCCGAAATCAGAAACTTGAGCTTCCATGTTTTGATCCAGCAATATATTACTTGACTTGATATCTCGGTGAATTATGTGGGGGATGCAATCATGATGCAGGTATGATATTCCTCTTGCTGCACCCAGTGCTATCTTATATCTGGAAGGCCAATCCAAAAGCTTAGTCTCTACTGATCTTCCTGCATCATCATCCACTTCAATATTGAATACCTTTGAAATCGAGCATACTTCAGATAAAACTCTAGCCTATAAGGAAATTACAGAACTGGCTATGAACATTGAACAAGGCATTCAATTAGAGAATATCATATTTTCAGTGCTGACAAACATTTAGGAAGAAAATGATTAGCGGTGTTACTTGAAGCTATATTATGTGCATACCATGCAGGAACGTGTCCAAACTTCCATTAGGCATTAGCTCATATATGAGAAGATTATATTGAGGGGTAGTGCAATATCCATGAAGAGCGAGAATATTCCTATGCTTTATATCTCCCATGGCCTCCAGCTCTCTCTCGAATCCTCGATCTCTTTCCGCAGTACCCCTGTTTAGTCTTTTCACAGCCAATGCAGTAGACTCGTTTAGCATCAACTTGTACACCGTCCCATACCCTCCGGATCCAATTATGTCCTTGTAGCTCAATTTCAGTGTCTTCTTGAAGAGCTCATCGGATTTTAGAGATTGCATCATTGCAGACTTGAACATCACCATCTTCCCACCTGGAATTGTCATCATAACATTTTAATCTTTGTTTAATTGTCTTAATTTCCAAGCAATTAAATTTATGTAGTGGTCAGTGCACCTGAAAAGCCATCTTCTTCACAAATCAAGTGCTTTCTTTTCCATCGCTTGTAGAGAAGGACTGAAATAACTATCTTTGATACTATAAAAGCAATGCAGCATACTGTGATGTAGAACGCGATATACTGAGCCTTGGCCATTTGAGCCTGCCAAGGCAGCTAGGATAAATGTCAACCGAGCTTTGAGATGTAAATCTTCCACCATAAATGAGAAACCAGAATCAGTTCACTCAAAAGGCAGCCAGCTAACAGGTATAACAGTAAGAGATTCATCATCAGTGGAGTAACTACAACAAGAATCCATATCTAGAGAATGAAAGTAAGTAAACTATATAGGAAGCAAGAACAAGCTCTGGACGCTGTTATTTAAGCTCAACGCAAATCTTTATTACAGAACTCTCTTTTGCTTCACAAATAGCTTCAACCCACCAAAAACTACAAAACCACTTACAATCTAAACAAAGAAAGTCTAAAGAGCAAACAAAACAAAGTAAAATGAAGAATCAGATATAAACACCAACAGTAACTTGGGAGTAAAGAGAAGGTAAGGTAGGGGCTATGCACTAACTGACCTTAGAAGCAGAGATGATTCTGTTCGTCATGGGATTTCCATTAGGATTCAGAAGGAAGATAAGAAAGAAACGATGGTGAAAGGGACAGGGAGGGAGGGAATGAAGATTGTAGTGTGATTGGGATTGTTGAAACACATGAGAAGCATTATTACAAGGCTCTAACTTTGCCTTGACAGCTTCTTCTTAATTTCTTTCTATTTTTCGTGTATACTTTTATTGACATTTTGTCATTTCCATTCACTCACAACTCATTCTTTGACTCGTGACTCTACTTTGTGGCTTGCCACATCATGCGTATCTATGTAATTTATGACACGTGCTTAACTTTGATCCTGTTCGTGTAGAGAGAGAAAGATGTGATGTCGGTAAAGGCTGAAGAAGTTAGTTCCCCGTCTTGTTAGTGTTGTTTCACATGCAGAGGAAAGCTCAAGGGGGAGATCGCCGAAATATTAGCCAAAACCCTATTTTATGCTTTTTAATTGTCTTGTCTGAATAAAAAATTAATTCATTAAGAAAACCTCTTAATAAAACAACAATGATGATTACACCCTTAAAACTCACTTAAATACTTGAAAAATTATAGTTTATTCCTTGTATATTTTTCTTATAATTTTACAAGTTAATCTTTTTTAGTTTTGAAAATTATAAGTTAGTTCTTTAACTAAATCTTATTTTCAATTTAGGTTATCACTTTTAAATGTTTTTTTTTCTATAATTGACGAGGTTGAAAAATTAAATTAGAAATGAAGGATGTTTTGTGAAAAAAAATCAATTAAATTGCTGGAAAAAAACAAAATAAAAATCAAATTGTAAATAGATAAATTATTTAATAGGTGATTTAGTAATAAGAATTTAAAATTAAAAAATTTGTTTTTTTTATAATTTTAATTTTGAATCCTGTAATTAGATAATTACTAAAAATTCACATAATAATAACTTCTTCGTACGTAGAAGAAAATCTTGAACCAGAGGAGCTATCACTTCTCATAAATCACAATCCCTCGACATTAACGTGTAAATAGTTCTAATAAAAACTAAATGCATTTTTGTTTTTTTCCCGTAGAAACAGTGTTTTTAAATTTTTTTAATATTTTTAAATCGTTTCAAAAATAAATTGAAGAAATCGTGAAGGCAATATTAAGGTCATTGATTGCGGATGTTTTGGCAACCAGAAAGCTGACAAAAAAATGTGAACAAAAGGGAAGAATGACTCAGTACTTGCTTTCTCACCATGTAATCTTTCCCACCTGTCTTGAAGCCTTTACCATTCAAGGCGGGAGAGAGGGAGGGAGTTGGGAATTTTCAAAGTCAGCATTGGCAATCTTGTTGTGGATCAGTTCGAAAGCTGTGCGTTGAGCTGAGTTTATCATCGAAGCAATTATTGAGCTTTGAAGTGGTTGAGTTGCTCTGCTCTTCTCCACTTCCAGTTTCTTCTTTTACTTTTTGTTTAATGAATTCATTCTTCGTCTCCTTTTTTTTTTTTTGTTGGTTAGATGAGAAGTTATAAATGGATCCAAAATCCTTTCTCATCTTGATTTCTTACCGTATTTTTTTAAAATGAAATTAAAGGATTAATCATTCTAATGTCTTCTTAAGAACTAGACAAGTTTCGTGTTGGTTCATACTTGAAATGGAACGAATTGAATTGACAAGGCCTCGTTTGACAAAAACCAAAAGTTGACTGGAGAATATCTTGTTAAAACGCCTAGGGCTGACATTACAGCATTTCCCCCTCTGCTTCATGCACATCAGACATGCATCTAAGAATCTAAGAGAGGAGCAGAAATATTAAATAAGAGGAAAAAGATGCAGCAGCAGCAGCAGCCCGGAAGAGGATTAAGAATATACAGAGATGATGATTCCATATCACCAAAAAGCAAAATCGGAAGGATATTCCTCTAAGCCTCAATCAAGTTAATTGACGTTGTCTTACTATCCTGCATTTTCAATTAATGAATTATTAATCCATGAGAGGCAATATGATGCCCCCTCCACCGAGAGAACAAGCATTACTTGGTATCTCCATCATAAAACAAATAAAAAATAAATCAAGAACAAAATATCTTGCCTTCCTAATCGAGAGAGCTCAGGCTCGGCGAACAGCATGTCTTCTAGTGATTTCCCATTCATCTCGCTTTCCTCACAACTGCAAGGACACAACAAAGGCAACCGCATTCTCAAGTCAATAACAAACAGGGCTTCTTTCTCTTCTTCTATCCTCTCTCCCCCATCAAAAAAAAAAACAAAAACACAAAAGCTAGACATATAGATGCAATGCACACATAAATATCTGGATAATTTAATAACCAAAGGGATGAATATATTCAATAATTTATCGCCTAAGATAGGGGGGATAAAGGAAGAAAGACGTAAGAATGGAAGAACACACCTGTAGATATAATCAAGGGAAAGAAGCCTGTGGTGAACAGTGTAATCACTGCCAACGTAGGTCACAATTAAGCAACCTGCATCAGGATGGGGCCAGCTCCTTGAAGTAGGAAAGCGCAGTACAAATGTTCCAGGCTCTTGAAGACCCCGAGGACCCTGAAGTGACAGTTCTGCTTCTTCCTTTGTAATAAATCCTTCTATCCACTTTGGTGATGTAGAATTCCATATTGTGTTTATTGAATCGCTCGTTAATGTAAAAGCAACAGGGTACAACCAACGCCATATCTTCTCAAAATTTTCTTGAGCCATATATTCCCCACATCCAGAAATTCTCCTCAGGAGCTCAAAATCCTGAAACAATTATTAACTCCGAATAGTTACTATGTCTCCAAGTTGTGCACAAGTCACGCTTGAGCACCATTATAGCATGTTCAGCATAAAAAAAGCTTCTTCTGGAGTTCATTGATTCAACAATTAGTGAATCAACAGTAAGATAAATGCTCCCATTATTCTCCCCAAGTACTGTAGGGCAGGAGCTTGCCTGAATACCCTTAACTACACCTTGACTACAAGTTCGTATGAAAAGGGGCTCATTAAGTTTAAGAGTGCATGTTAGAGTAAATCTTTCAAATTGGATGTCTTAGATTCAAATTATAATGAGCCAGAAAATACACATGCCTCATGCATGAGGCCATATCATTGCACCCCTAACAATGATCCAAAACTAGTAATATTATTTCCAAGCCACCAGTATATGAACCTCAATTCGTAAGCAGAGCATTGTGTGTTCTCATAATGAGGACATGAAGAAGGAAAAGAAAAGGCAACCTGTTCGGTAAGTGATCTGGTATTGGAGCAAGTAATCCTCATAAATCGCTCTTCAATCTCAAAAATCACATTCTCCCATTGAATATGGCGGTTGTTTTGTGAGATTGAATTCCAAAATTTGGTTCCTTCCTCTATCAACCTCTTTGATATCACTATCTGTCGCCTGAACAAGAAAGATGGTATTGTGAGTATTAAAACTAGACAATAGGCATCTCAAATGATTGAGAAATTCTACTTGTGTGGAGCGGCAACAGTTAGCAATGACCACTAGGTTAGTCAAATTATGAGCCATAGAGCTTTCAAAATGTCTATCTCCTATTCTAACTTTTATAAAAGTTAATGAAGAAGAGGACATGAAACTGGATCACTTCCTCAAGTTAATTTCACACAGGTAAGATCGGTCAACTTCATAGAGTTGTAGGCAACAATGCAATGCTCAGCCTTACTTCAATCCAGTGCAAAGGGCTACCATGGTTTTTTGTTGTAACTTGCAAATGATAGAAGAAGAGAAAAAAAACTTGGCCCACACATGAGCAGGCAAAAGAAATCCAGTGAGTTTGACATGAAAATGTGAAGTGAATTGTTTGTAACTAAAATCAACCACGCTGTCATAAAAAAACATTAGCAAAGGATCATCATGCTAGACACGTTTCAACAAACCTATTAAGAGATAATCACAAAATCAGTTCCTGTACTTTGTCAGATATCCATTCCTAGACCGCAGCTTTTTCAATTTGAGTTCCTATAAATTTAAACATTGATTAATTAGGACATTTATTTTGAAAATACCCTTGATATGGCAATGGTTTAAATACTCATGAGCAAAGTAATTTTTTGAAAATGTACTTGATTGATCATTTTTCAAGAGTACAAGAACTCAACTTATAAAAAATATAGCATAGAACTCATAGAGATTTTGATATAGTACAGGCACCAAGATTATGATTACTTTAACCTACTAATAACTAATCAGGCATAGAATACTCAAACAAAACTGCGTCCAGAATGAACCAAACCCTTACATACCTGTGGTGTGAACATCCTGAGTACAATGAAACCTCATTTGCAAGTCTAAAAAGCTCTTCTTCAGAGGCAGAGGTTGCAACCTCCTTCAGCAGAAGAGCCCTGTCAGTCAAGCCTCCCAGGCAGTATTTAAAAATGATCACATCAGAAATTGAATAGCCGCCACTTGACATAATATTGAAATCCGATAACCTTTCTTCAATACTGTCTGATACAGATGGTGAATTGTCTGCTTCTTCAATATTCTCTGCTCCCCTGGCTAATTGTGTCCCTACTGCATTTGCAACCTAGATTAAAAAATGGTGATGCAGTTAGAATCATGCCAACATAATACAATAATGAAATTAGGGAGAATAAACTTCAACCTCCAACCAAACATTTCTTAATAAATGAGTCTCTCCAACATCACAGTTAAAAAAAAAAATTGATAAACTATACAATATCTCAAGGAAAGGGCCTGCAAGGAAAATGTTTTCCAAGTAGAAAAAATATCATCCACCACCCATGCTGCACATTTGGTATGGGATTTCTGTATCCAGAACAACATACAGCAAACAAAGTACCCAACTTCATGGTATTGAGTTGAGAGTTGGAGAATAAAAGTAAATATCATAGATTATATGCTTATTTCATCCACAGTTATTACATGTTTTCTGAAAATCACTTGTCCTTCTCTTACCTAAAGACATAATTTCAAGCACCAACTTTGGTCATGTCAACAGTGGGCCCCAAGAATAAAAAACAGGCACCAAACAATCTTCGGTAAATCATGTGGAACAAAAAAAAAAAAAAGATAGAAAAAACAAGAGTAAAAAGCGAAAGATACCTTAAGCAAAAAACATAGTAGAAAAGTTTTAATGATATGGGAGCCAGATATTTGAACAATCAAATAAATGATACAGGGTGATCTCCACAAATATCCTATGGATGGATAGTTATGCTTACAGTAGTCATTCAACTATTCATACTAATACTACTACAATCACAAGGAAGGTGAGAATGATGATTGCAATGAGAAATACAAGAAAGAATGATGATTGTAATGAAAATTAAAAGAAAACTCATTTTATACCTGATTAGTTGTCCAAGTATCAGAGTAGCATGCCACATCTGGCTGCCCCGTTGCAGATGTCCTTTCTTGCCCCAGTTTGATCCGTTTTGATGATGGACTAGGTTTTATTTTGTGGATAGAGTTTTGCTGCAATTCCAAGGATCCATTACATAGTCCAAATGATTGATGTTTATTTAAAGGGTCAGCAGCAGAAGTTGGCCTTTTCCATGTCAGAGATGTCCGAGGATTACGACTTCGAGAGATGCAACGGATTGGATGGGAAAATGCCTCTAGGAAATGATACCCACTGAATTTTGGAATTTCTAATTTAATGCGGAAAAGCCTATTATCACACTTGGATGAAAGCTGAAATGGGAATGAAAGCAGAATCACTAGCAAATTCCATAAATATTGATAGCAAGAAGCCAAATTGCAAAGTAAACAAATATAATCTCCTGTGAATTAGCGAATCCAGAATCCCATTCCAGAACAATTTCCTTGCACCATAAGCAGAATACTGCTTTGTGGCACATGGGCAGGTACCAAACCAAAAGGCATACCGCTTTGGTGTTAAGACTTTTAATAGTCTTGCCTACCAGAGCAGGGGCATGAACCACAAGGAGACCCAAGACCAGCATTGTATGCATTTAAAATATACTTGTAACAATGGAAAAAAAGAACAAGATGTGCCAAGAAGGTAAGATCAGCCTAAATAAGATATATTTTTGCTTTTTAATTAAAAAAAAATAGGTAACTCACAGACTCATTCAAGTTGAGTACACCCAACATGGGAAACATCTACGTTATTATTCAGGAACAATAATGATGATTATCTCAGCTACATGTAAACGACTCTACTTTAATACAGTGTTCATCAAATTGTGAATATGCAACACAAACTTTTTGCAAATATGCAGCAGCATTTGAATTATCTACAGATTGATGTCTAGGATATAACATGACCAGATGGAAAATCATAATAATTGTATGCTTATTTATAATGCAAATTCACGGAATGATCAAGGTCAAGAAACAGCTGCCAACTGCATCAGACTGCAAGCTGCAAGTTAGCTGCAGATAAGGTTGGTCCCATTGCTGCAATCTCCATTAGAGGTATATATGGTAAGCAGAGTTATTTCAGATAACCACAGCAGTATGATAGTGTTCTTTAAACTTTCAGTCTTGTAGGAAAATAATGCGTATAGAATGCTAAAGACATTTTCTAGGAAAACTGAGAGGAAGAAAATAATAGTGGAAATGAACATAAGAATGTTCATCTTGTCCATGCATAGAAGAAGAGCACTTGTACACTGGATAAGTGACCAGAAACATTTTTCAAGTCTGACATTACTACCTGGGATATTTTGAGCTTCAAGGATGCATGCCCATGCAATAGTTTGCCTGGTCTATCATAAGAAGCAAATTCTATCCCATCACAGCTTGCCAAAAGGGGATCTTCATCATCAGATGTTTTCTCCACGGGAAGCCCACTGTCCGCATAAACCAGTGAAGCAACAATCTATTAAAGCAAGTAATGTGCAAATGTTAGTACAAGAAGAAAGGCCAAAAATACAAGTAAAATATGGTAAAATGCACTACTGGAAACCTAGAGATACAGACCTCCAATTCCTTGTTTACAGCCTGGCATATTGCATTTAATAAAACCACATCCAAGGAAAAAATCCTTCGACATGAAGCCTGCAAACAGAAATATGAGAAGAAAATCTTAGAATGCTGCTATTTGATTCATAACTTCCACAATGTTAACATAACCTGTAGGAAAATTAATTGTCTGTTTGTCCACACTCCACAACCTCTAGAGGATTTCATTCGACCCAATTTATGAGTTTGAGAGAGATAGAGATAGGAAGATTCTTGGTGTTGTGTGGTGCTTTCAATTATTTGGTAAACTATGTTTGGAGAGAAAATGTCGAGATAAATAGAAATCAATTCTTATCTAATCAGTTAATTTGGTATAGAGTGGCTTTCTTGGCTTCCTCTGGTGCTCTACAACTGAAGCTTTCTGAGCGCTTTCTAACCTGATATATTGTGAGACTGGAAGTGTTTCTACTTGCAATAAAAGGCTAACATTAGTAGAACGCCTCACAGCAAAACAAAAGCAATAGAAATGAGAAATGAGAAGCAGAAAATGCCCACAAAATTTACATGGTTCACCACAGAGCATTGATTCAACCATAAAATTAGGAGGGGAATGGAAAATACAATGGAGGTTCTAAATTAACCACAATACGACCTGAAACACATTTGTATACAACCAAAAGTAATAAATCCTAATTTGAAGGTTTTCACCTAATTTGTTGGGCCAGATCACAAGTTGTTTGACCAAACAAATTTCAAGACAAACCTCCTAGTATTAGCAGCTAGTTTTAAATTTGTGGATACTTTTTCCTCCTTTCTTCCATTTCCTTAATATGATTTCGTTTTTCAATTACAATAGAACATGATATGATAAGATTCATATGTAATAAATGATGAACATTAGTATAACCTAAATTATTTCCCACAAAACTACTTTTAATCTCCAGGTGTTTACCATCTAGGAATATATGTAAGTTGGACAAAAAAAATCACAATTTCTTGCTTTACAGTCCTAATCTCAGCAATTTTTCCCCAATCGTACACATGGGCATATTTCACTAACCAGTCTTTGGAATTTTACACCATCCTTTTCTTCCTCTAACAGGCGAAAATCATCACACGCACTGACCTTAAATTAAAACCAAGCATATGTAAGTAGGATGAGAGGCAAGGGAAGGAAAGTTTTACAAATTCATTGTTTATAGATGTACTCTGTTTTAAAACATTTTCCCTTCAAAGTTTCACCTATCTAGGTTGGAAATCTTGCTACGCTGCATGAGATAAAATCTTACTGTAAATAATCCCAACTATTTCTCATTGTTTTCTTTTCTTTAAGACCAAACAAGAGAACAAAATTAATTTTAAAAATCTTCACTTGTTCACTCCCCTTCCAACTTAGCAAACAAAGGGCAAAGAGATGTCCTCTTCGCCTATGAAAGATTGAATTGCAAATACATGCATCGAAACCTAGCCTTTATGCATAAGCTGCCTATGAATCATTTTCTCACACAAAAGGAATGTTGATATGTGCAGCATCTTACTAACTCAAGATGACAACTATTATTCTTCAATTTGCGAATAGAGTGAAAATGGTTAGATGAATTACTTGCCTAGCTCTCGCATACAGCTATTAGAAACTGCTTGCAGAAATAAAAGAAAAGAAAAGAAACAGCAACCTTAAAATAAGGCCTACAAAGAGTGACAATCAAGTCGCCCATGCCGCAGTGGCTTGCCAGCTGGTTTCAAGATGTAACATGACTCCTTAGGAAAACATAATATCAAAATTCCCTATACTTACTAACCTTGCCTCCAACAATATTCCAAATTCTATCACTGTCTTCATCAATTTCAGAGGTTGAAGAGAGATCAATCGATAATCGTACAGGTGGGTCCTATCATAGCATAAGCATATTTGTCAAGTATTCAGTTAATTTATAGGCAGATATAAAAAAGAATAACAGAATTCAAAAAAATATCTTTTATGAACCTTAACATAGTGTTCCTTAATGGACATGCTTAAAGGCAAGACTTCTACATGGTGAACATAACCCTGCAAGGCATCATCTCCACCAGCACCAGCTAATGTTATCTTCCTCAGTCCATTGGAGTTCGAGCTTTTGTCAAGGGAGAATGACTGAGGCTGCTCTCTTACAATCTTCCCATTAATGTGAAACCGCAACATATCGGTAACAACCTATAATAAGCAAGATAACATTTAGCATTTCTTGACTTTAGAGAGAGCTGGCGAGAGAAAGTGAGAGAAGGAGGAAGGGAGAGAACAAAAATATTATACAAATAAAGGCAAATTACAAGTAATAAAATGAAAACTCAATGATGGAAAAGTAACCCCCATACTATAAATTTCATAAATGACTAATTGTGTGACTTGACTTCTAAAACATACCTCACATCCAACATGAATCCAATTTTCCAGAGGAAACTCAATCTCCATAGATGTAGAATTACTGAAATTTGTAGTTTCTTTGTGAGCATGGAGGAATGGAAAAAGTGTAATTATCTTCTTCTCATTTAGAACAAGAAAAGGAGCATCGCTGCTAATATCCGAGTAAACCTGCAAACAGAATTATTTAGTTCAGCATTTCATTTTAGAAGGAAGAAAAAAATTGTCAAACAAGCAAAACACACTTGTACACCACATTTTAAAACATAAATCACTGATTAACAAATATTTATGGATTATGCAGATTTGCCACCCTTATGCTATAGCATTAAAGATGATTGTCAATATCCGAAAAATCAAAAACATTATTCAGCTCCTTGGTTTTGCTGACTGACTCTACTAGAGCTGATAAAGCTCGCTTACTCATTAATATCTACTAATTAGACTTCCTTGACAGAGGACTACAGGGCTATAAGAAAGAGGTGGAATGAGCTGGTGAATTTGGAAAAAGTTCACTATACGTAGATGAGAGCTGAACCTAGAAAAATCTTCAAACAAAAAGGATATCAGCCGTGGCAATGCCAAAAAAATTTCCCTTCATCTTAGTGATTAGCTATATGCCTGATTTCTGGAAATCATAAAATCTCTCAAGCAGATAATTTGTCAAATTTAACGAGGAATGACACTACTCCGGCTCATGACCATAAAGAAAAAACTAAGCTTTCCTACATTTAAACCATACAAAATAACGAGCCAGCAAAAACCTTGTAATGTACTTGACCAATACCAACATCACAAGTCCATCAAAAAGACACAAAATTCAGGATTTAGATGCCACTCCAATTGACAACATACCGAATATGTACACAGATTTTGCCTATGATTACATCCAAACATTGAAAAAGATACAAGCTTTGCCCCACCACTAAAATACACTAAACCCATCAAAAGAACAAAAATTTAAACCTGGGTTACACTTAAAAGTGATAGGAATAGATGCTAGAAGTTGCAATAAACTTGAAGATTCAGTTGAATACCTAAATGCAGGAACAAACAATGTTGCGAGAAAAAAGGCAGTGTTTTCCAAACCTGTTTGATGATTGTAGCAGGAAATGCTGCGGTGGAGGAGTTGATAAGATAAACCCAAAAAGAAATAGAAAAATCCTTTTCATTTTCAACTTCAATTTCCTTTCTGAAATCTTTCAGTAACATGTAATCTTTTCTGTTTATCACATTATTATTATCACTACCCATTATTATTGTTTCTTGATCAGAAGAAACCTCAAAAAACCCAAACCCCACCGTCTCTCTGTCTCTCTCTCTCTCTCTAAAAACTGACAAAGAAACTGAAATTTTTTGCACTCTCTCTTAATTCACACTTAATTACTTTGTTTCTCTTACTAAAAAAAGCAGGGAGGCAGACACGGCTGTTCTGTTTAATTAACGGTTGGTTCGGTGGTGGGTTCCGTTTTTTCTTTGTTTTTTGTTTTAATGAAAAGGAAAGTAGGTGGGTAATAATCTGGTACTTTGCGTTAATCCCAACACAACCACTTGAGGGTTATCCTAGGAAATGTAGAAGTTAAATGTTGAGTTTCTATGACTTGGCAGAAATGATTGGAAAATAATTTTTATTTTTTTTAAAGTGATTTTCAAAGGAAAATAGTTTTTATAAAAAATAAATTTATACATAGCAAATTACTTTTGTCTCATATAAAAAGAGTTGAAAGATAATTTTTGATGTTTCATTATGTGATATAAAATAAATTAAAAAATAACTTATTAATATTTTTTTAATTTTATTAAAATAATGAGAATCAAATCTGACAAATAAAAAAATAAATAATAATAAAATTAAAAAAAATTAATTTATAAATTAGTTCAAATAAAATAAATAACAATTGAAAGAATGAGTATCTTATTTAATAAATAAATAAAATTGAAGGGGGATGAAATTAAAAAACAAAATTAATTTTATAATTAATTTTAAATAAAACAAATAACAATCAAATAATTAAAAAATATTTAACCATTTCACCTTGGATTTCTTTTGATTTTTGTTTTTTGAAAGTTCTGGAAAGATTTTTTTTTTTTTGGAGAAAATTAAAATAAAAACACTTTCTTTTTTTTAAAGCTTTTTTTTTTTTTTAATGGAAAATATCTTTCCTTGATCAACTTTCGTTTAAAGTTATCAAAGAAATAAAAAGTGAAGAAAATGATTCAGTTTTCCTCAAAATAAATGGGAAAATCCCACTTATTTGACCAAAAGTATAGTCCTCAATTCTTTGGATTACATCTTTTTTTCCTTCTTCTTTTTCTTTTCTTCTTGACATTGATACTAGTAAACTGAAGGCTCATTGACTTGAAATTGAAAGTTTAATGATTTGGTTTTTCTTAGAAAAAATTGATTGCCCATTACTTGGCTTCTCAATGATATTTTTTATTTGACAGCGTGTCTCTTAAAGATCACAGCACAAAAATATATATATATATATATAACCCCTGTTTTTCTCTCTAGTTTCTAAACTAGCAGAATCGTGGGACATCAAAAGTGGGAAGTTGATTGTAGGTTTTTATAGGTGAACTTGGTTCGTTCAATTCTTAGGGAAAAGGAAGGATCCACTGTGAAACAATGGGAAGACTGGAGCAGTATCTTCATTAGCAGGAAGGACTCCACTAGCTCGAAGAACGAACAAGAAAAGGCTTGTATATATATATGGGTAGCACAGATTGAAGAAAGAATGATCGAGTCTAAGAAAGTAGTAGTGAAAAATAAGAACCAAATACTCCTAGTCCAATTCTGGAATATGCTCTGGTTAGCAGAAATATAATTAAACAATCAATTTGTCCAAGAGGGAGAAAGGTGAACCTGCGTTCGTAATGGTGCTTCAAGAACAAGCATGTGTGTGTGTTATCTAGGTGCACAGAATTCTATTATGACACAAAGCATTTCAAACTAGAAAGTTTTTCCACTCTCTCAGGTTTTAACTGTGTATATTCATTCTCAATTGGCAAATTAAAATGGAAAGAATTTGATCATGCCCTTCAAAGAATTGATCAGTTAGACCACATAGATGATTTCTCAAAGAGCCTTTAAAGGAGGGTAAATACATTAAACAATGGTGATGATCCTGTACCTGACTGCATCACTGATTGATGTTTACTTAAAATCTTTTGATGTAGCAAAGAAGCAGTGAATTTAGTCAAGTCTAAAGAAGAAAAGGAAAAAACAAAGATACTAGCTTTAATTTTTACAGTTGCAGATCAGGGACTACAAAACTAATTTGTCTCGTGTCATGAATGAATGCGTGTTACTCCTCCTCCTCCTCCTGGCTAACCCTAGGCTGTTCCAACTCAATCATAGCAACAATGACAGTAATGTCATCAATTTTGCCTCCAACGTGCTCGATTCCTTCAGACTCAGCAGCAATTGCAAAGGGAGAGTCATATTCTTCGCTGGTTGAATTCATGGATGCAACAGTTGCGATGGTCCATGCAAGGTCCTGAGGCCAAGGTCTTCCTTCAGATTCTTGAAGAATTTCCTCAATCTCAGAGCCAAAAAGATTATCAAACACTCCATCAGAACCAGCAACCACAATGTCCCCCTGCTCTACATCAAATTCACCAAGGAAAACCGAAACCGGGCGCTTACCCTCCCCAACCCAATTCCGCAAGGAAAAAGGACAGTTGAAATAATTCTGCTGTGTTGGTGACCTGTAAACAAGCCTTTTCCCTCTAAAAACCATGAAACCGCTGTCACCCACATTGGCATAACACAAATGGTCTCCTTTAAGGCTAACAACACAGGCAGTGGATGATCCTATAGCAGCGGTCTTGGAATGCGCTTTTAACAATATCTTCTTTAGATTAACAGCCCGACCAGGCTCTAAGGATCGAAGAGAAGTAAGATAATTGGACATGAGTTCTCTGGCAAAAATCCCAGAATCAATACCTTTTTTAGCCCAACCACCAACACCATCAGCCACTCCAAAGGTTTGTCTTTCTTGGCAAATAAAATGGGCGTCTTGGCCTAGACTTTCTGGGTTCGACTCGATATCTTTAGGGAAGTAACAGGTTCCCATATTCATCCTCAACTTCTCACCGCTTTCATCATCATCAGAAACCGAAACCGTGGCTTGAAAATTTGACTGGCTTCGCACAGCTATTCTTCTCTTTTTGATAATCATGTCGTTTGTTGCCTAAAGAAATATAACTTTGATCGAGTTCGATCTCAGGGTGTATCAATTTATAAAAAGAAAGTTACTAATTCCTTACTGAATTCGGAAGCAATAAACAGAGGGATCTGAGAGGAAAACAATCAAGCAGCAGCGTTAGGGTTTGTTTGGAAAGAAAAATTGATTACGCGTTATTTCAGTCAGGAGTAGCAATACATATATATATAGTGTAAAGTGGCTAGGCGAGGAGGATCGGAACTTTCCTTTCCTTGCCGAGGTCGGAGAAATCGACGCCATCCTTCAAACCAGGGAACTTTCTAAGAAGCCCAGTTTCTGTATTCAAGCGAAGTCCAAACTGGTCGCACGAGTGTGATACACGTGCTCTATTAACTATATATAAAAAGTTAGACACTAATATTTCATATTTTTCTCACAATGACTATCATTATTATTACAATATTTTTAAATTCTTTTATCAACAAAGTCATCACTTTAAATCCAAATAAAATCTATTTATATTATATAAATTGATAAGATGCATGATATGAACACAAACTTTATGCAAGAACCTATTTACTAAATATACTAAATATAGAGGGCGTCAATCGTAGCTTTGGTTATTGCAAAGCATTCTTTTAATTATATATGATGTTAACAAAAATCAATAATAGGAATAAAAAACATGTTATTAATCATTTTATGTTAAATATTCTTTTTGAATGTTGGCAAATTTTGTCAAACTAAATAATATAAAATTTATGAATCTTTTTGTCTAAAAAAATCAAATAATGTAAGATTAGGACAAAAAAATTCTTATACAAAAATCTAGGATCCCACGTATTAAAATGTCATTACATTACTTTTGTATTTTAGTTTTATTCATTTGACTTATTTTTAAGTATTTTATTTCCTCTCTAATTTGAGGTAGAAAAAAAAAGCATCATGTAGAAAAAAAAGTTATTATATCTTGATATTTACGAGTTTTATTTTATGATAAAAGTTTCAATGAGATGTTCTTTCATCTTTAAATTACATGGAAAAAAAATAGATTTAACCTCGGGAAGCTTTTTTTGATTCAGGTTAATTTTTCTTAATTTATGGACTATTTTTGTGTTTTTAAAGGCATAAACAGGTTTATTTAGATCTTTAAAGTGTTTTTTAGGTGTTTTTTAATCTAAAAAAAAACTTTAAATAGATTTTTCGAGTGTTGAATACCCCAAGTCTGACTTTTCGACGACCATTGATCAAGGGAAACTAAGCAAAGCACGCAACACATCAATTGCTATATTTTTTTTCAAAACAATCAGGGTGAACAATAAGTTATTTGCCCTATAAAAAAAGAGAATTTTAGCAAGCCCGGACACATGGGTTGTCCCAGACTTGCGCACACGGGCTTTATTTTGGAGGCCATGCATGTTGGCCAACTAACCCCGTATGCTTGGGCCTAGTTTCCTTCTTTTTATTTTTATATATTTTTGTTTTTTTTCTCCAATTTGATCCTACATAAATGATTTTTTATTGATTTTTCTTGTTTAATTTTTTTCAATTTCATTCTTTAATATTTTGTTGATTTTTTATCCGGCAATGTAATTTTTTTAGTTTGATATTTTTAGGTTTATCGTGATCTCAAATAAATGCTTCAATATTTAGTTGGTTCCTGATTTTGTGAGCGTTTATTTTTCTTATTGTATAATTAAATAAAAAATTATAAAAAAATTATTGAACCCGATTGAGTCCATAAGTCGGGTTATAAATTTGGCTGGTACTTTGGTTGGTTAGGAATCAGGTTTTATAATTTGGTTCAATTGCACAAATAATTATTGGTTTATTTAATTAAATGCATGTATAAAATTTTTAATTTACAATTGAGATTTTTTTATGTTAAAAAATATGAAGGAAATGTCAACATATTCATTTTTGTGTGTGTTAAAAAGATAATTTATATGACTCGTGCTTCGTTGTGGATCAGATAGCTAGTGAGAGCATACCCAGATAGTAGTATAGCCCAATTGAGGTTTGGCTACATCGTTGAACTTAACCAATACTCATTTCCCCCTCTATTTCTTCACACGAGAGACCTTGCCTTGGAAAGTATCCTTCATATGCCTATTTGGCCTAATGAAAAAGGTAAAGAACAAGGGGATGGAATCAACATCGTTTATTGGCATGTAGTAGTGTCTGAATATAAAAATCGTTGGCTCTTTAAGGATTCTCAATAACTTCTCAAAAACAAACAAGGGAGTCCACTCGCTAGGGTGGAGCTGAGATGGACTTAGATTGTAATAACAAAATACACCCTTTATAAACCATTGCAAAGAAAACGATTACCCAAACTTGTACATATATATAGGGGCAGTAATGATAAAGTTTTCCCTAATATATTTGCTAGTAACCTGAGTGACCCAATCATCCAGCTCAAACATCAGTACCATGATGTCTTCTTGTTGCTTAGAGTTGACAAAGGAAATGAAAACAACTTATCTAAGATTGATACTATTTATTAGCACAAATACAACTTGGAAAAAGAGCATTTGATTCATGAGAAGTGTGGGCCGTGTGGCTAGAAAAGGAGCATTTGATCCATTCAAGTAAATTTAGATCGGTATCCATCGAGTTCAGGTGAAATTGTCATCCCTGCTTAGGTAGCTTTATTTGTCCCCTAAGGTATGCAACCTCTCCAAGAATAATCTTGTCTACTCATCTAGTAGAAAAGGGTAGAGCCAAATCACGCTCTGATCTAGGGCCTATTCTAATGACAGTTGACCCCTAGAGCGATTTCAGTTTGAAGTTTGAAATTGAAATCCCCCTCAAATGATATAATCTTCCTACCTTTTTTAAAACTCATTTTTTAATAAGATAGAGTACAACAAAGAAAGAACAAAATAAAGTGTTTATGCTTTTACCTAGAAGAAAACTCTTCTTAAAATGACTGAGAGACTTGATCTTCTCGTTTAGGTCTCCTGTTGCAGAAATCTTAGAGAGATTTTGGCAAAACTGAAAAATAGGATTGAAAGAGAAGAAATAGGCCATTGTTTCTCACTTCCACTAATAAATGAAGGACATGTAGCTCTACCCTAGAACCTCAGGTAGGCTAAGTGCCTTCTGCTTTGATTGCAACTGCTACAAGGAGGAAGTTATAAATCTCTTTGAAAAGACCATTCGACAGTATGTAATCAATATGACAAGGCGTCATATTTATAGGGAAGACAAGACAAATTTAACCAATTGATTCTCATAAGGTTTTTTAAGTCTTTTCGCATGGAACACATAAAGACTTAAGAGACAACCGATGAACTAAGAGGATAATACAATGATATGTGAGTGGAACTTGCATCCATACCCAATATCTCTAGGCTTAGTAGAGTTTTAGACCGAGATGATTTGGGTCTAGCTCGCTTCGAAGCCCAATGCCTTTAGGCCCAGCCGTGGGCTGAGCCTAATGGGTGAGGGTCTAATGAACTGTCAGACCCAACGTCCTTAAGGTCAGCTACATACTGAGTCCAAACGAACATGGGTCTAAAGAGCTTCCAAGCCCAACATCATTAGGTTTAACTACATGTTGAGCTCAAGCAAACATGGATCTAACGAGCTATCAGACCCAATATTATTGGGGTCAGCTACGTGCTGAGCCCAATCGGACATGGGTATGACAAGCTACCAGACACAACATCCTTCTTTTAGTCTAATTTAAATGTCTTTTGATGCATTTGAGTATATAGTGTTCACTAGCCACTTGACTCGTGCTTCGTTACATGCCCAATATTTGTTTTTCTAGAAAAAAGAATGAATATGCAAGCTCTTTGAACATGTTTTATAGTATATGCGAAAAAAAAATTTGAAAAATGAAGTTAATAATAAAAACACTCAATTTAAAAAAATGACAAAAAAAAAGCTAACTGGGATTAATCTGCTAAACTCTTGATTTGGATCATGCATCTCATTTAATTAAACACTAACCAGGTGCATAAGATTTTTTTATATCAAACAATAATTGTTTTCAAAAAATAAACATAGGGGTTGCACATGAAACTAAAATAAAAAAAATAGCCTTAATTTTTTTAAAGATCGATAACAAAATGAGGTTTTTTTTCAAGTCAAATAAAAAAATCTTTAAAAACCAAACAAATGATGAAACAATGTATTTTTTAAAAAAAAAATTAAAGGGGTTAAAAACATATAAAATAAAATAAAAACAAACAGGCCAAATAAATGGGCCTACCTATGTGCCTAGCCCATAAAAGCATGGCTCGTGCACAAGACCCATGAAAGAGTTCTGGCTTGCCCTTTACTTTTGCCAGCAGCGCGTCATCCACCTCTTTTTTTATAGGCAGACGACATGGCTTTTACCTCTTTTTTAAAAGTAGACAACACGTCTTCTGTCTTTTTACTTTTTTTTATAAAAAAAACAACAAATAATGTGTCATCTATTGGCCTAGTTTCCAATGACTAAGGGTCACTAGAAAATCCGGCTCTAGGTATTGTTTTCATAAATGTTAATTTTTAATCTATTTTTAACCTAAAATACTTAGAAAACACTCTAAAAACCTTGATAAACCCTTTAATGATTTTAAAAAAATCATACAAAAACCCAAAACAAAAAAATATACTCAAGCTTAGATCTATTTTTTAGGCATTTTTTAAGATGAAAAAACACTTAAGTGGAACTCCCCTCATCGAATAAAACTATTTGACACCAAGATCAATCATTTTGGTGGCTAGGATTGATGTCAATGCCGATATTCTCTTTCTATCGCTGAAATCTAGTGACTTTCTCATTTCTCTCTCAAACCATGAATTTTAAAATAAAAAAATTAAAATTTTGGATTAAAATTGATTTTTTTTAAAATCTTGAAAATTGAAGGGACCCGGTATTTATAATTTGAAAAGTATGAGGTATACAATGAATATTTTACCTAAAGTTAAAAAAATCATTCATTTTCTCTATTTTTTTCACGTTAATCCCCTATCTTTTAATCTTACCATTTTCTAATAAATTAAGTTAAATTTGCCTATAACATGGTTATATAAAGGGCAAAAAAAAAAAATTAACCGTGAATAGGATCCATAATACCATTTTGAATAGTAAATCCTCCTTGTATTTTAGTGTTTGTTGTAATATAATTATAATAACATAACTATCTCCTCCTCCTTCCGATAACATATTCCGGCCACCCTTTGTTTGTTTCCAAAAAGGAATATTTCCTAGCCATTAGCCCACATATGTTGGTTTGAAGTGACGAGTGCATATATATATATGTTGGTCCTCGGCAGTCCTTTGATTTCCTTTACTTGGCCATGGGTACGGAGTAGAACTGTGCTAACAAGAAAGCATCTCTTAATTACTTGACTGGATCCATCATCTTAATCTTCTTTCATCAAGGAGCCAATCCTTTTTATCTAAGCTGTGTTTTCAAAGCTTATCTGTCTCGCTTAGACTCGCTCTCCATTAAAGAGTTGGTCTCTCGTTTAGAATTTAACCTATATCCCTTATACACGTTCACCTTCCTTATGATACACCATGAATTTTCCCTTGACTCTTCTTTTCACTTTACTGTTTGTCTCCTTCTCCCACCTCATTCTTCATTCAAGTTTGGCCATGGAAAAGCTTGAAGGTTTTTTTAACTCTCTCTCTCTCTCTGAGTGTGATAGTATTTGTCATCTAAAATTGTTGGTTTCCTTTTCTTTTTCTTTTTTTCAGATACCGGAAATACCAAAATGAAATCATCAAATCTTAAAGTCAAGGTCAGTACAGGAAGTAACATATCTAATATTCTACTCTCATTTGTCCAAGTGAAATCATCAGAGCTTTAAATACTCGTTGTTTTTCTTATACTCTTTCTGGTGAATTTTCAGTCATTTGCAGATCAAGGCGATCGAGTTCAAAGGAAATACTTGCATGAAGTACATTCAGGGCCGAATCCTATCAGTAATTCCGTTCCTCCACAAAAGTGGAAAACAAGGATTCGGGGAAGTCCATAAATTCTTTCGTTTCATCATTTCTGTCAACTAGATTTGCAACATATTATGAAAAAAACATTAGCAGATCGTTTATTTATTTTTGCCTTTTTGACTTGCTATCATTACAGCAACAATCATCATCATCATCATTTGTTCTATCATTTGAATTGAGCTGATAAACAATAGTAATTCAAACGTTATTCAATATCCCAGCAACATATATAGTCGTGCTGTACTGTATTAATTTTGAAGCAATGATGCCAAAATAATGCATTGCTGTGCATCTTATAGGGTTGATTTAGCTACTAAGAAATGGCCAGCACTAATTTTACTTAATCTACTGTGTCGCGTACTATTGTTTCTGACATGAAAAAACAAAACGAGGTATAGCAAAGCAATACAAGTACTCATGAGGTGGCCTACACAGACACAAATTAATCTCCAAAAAGAAAAGCTAAGAATACCATGCACAGTCCTTACGAAATTGAGGATGGCATATTTAAGGTACACCAATAACGCATTGCAATGGCACTTCCCCATGCACAATGTTGACCAAAAACAATGTAGCTCAATCAACGTTCATGAAGTTTGCTTCATGTTCTCTGACGTTTGAGTTAATGTATGAAACGTTGAAAGTAAAAGGGTTACCTTTTTCTAGCTTTATTAAAAGCATGCTTAAAAGCATATTCTTCCACTATAGCTTGATTTAATTAAGGTGAAACTTGTTTGTATATGTGCATGAATGCAACTTAGTTTCAATCCAGAAATAATTGGGATCGATTAATCACTGTAGATATTACTAATCCTCAATTAATCTAATAACTTGGAGGAAAAAAGAATTCTTTTCAAGACTTTTTCTAATTAATTTAAGAGTAAGACCTGATTTCACGCGTCCTTTGTAGATTTGCTCTATGGGACTTTTTCTTCTCTCTTTTTTTTTTTAATTGGATAACCATTTTGCTAGGTATAGGATCTAAACACAGAGGGATATGCATTTACAGTGGGTTATAAAAGCTTGAATGATTAGAAGACACAAGTAAAAACAGGAAGAGTAGTCTTTGGAGTTGAATATCTCAGTAGATATATATATCCCTTAAGAGTGTTTCCTAGAAAGAGAGAAAAGGTTTGGAACTAAACACCCTTATTTAGCAGTGGAAAAGCCTAGACATTCAAATTCCCATTGATAAATAACATGTTACGACGCAAGAAAGGGTTTTGATTTAACTTAACAAAATTAAATGGATTCTTGTTTTTGGAAAATAAAATAAGACGTGTACAAGAGATCCCATTTGTAGAAAAGCATGAGGCGATGTGTTTATCATTTGTTTCCCAAGTCTTTCAAAATGTCCTCCGATAGCTTTTTCGTACAGATTTTTGTTGGCCCTCTAATCTTTCAAACAACTAAAAGAGAGGGAATATGAGCATTATGGGTGGCATTATTGTACAATTCTGAGAAAACAAAGCATATTATTCCCTTTGTTTGCTGTTTGCTTTTGGAAAAGAAGTCTAAAAAGCAATCCAAAAAGGGTGCTTAAAACCTGTGTTGATGAGAACTGTGGTCAAATAAGGCCAAGTATTTGTTCTTCTAGTAACCAGTTACTTTGCCCAAGGGGGTATTTTTTTCACGTTGGGTAGCAGAGTGGTATTGAACGAGGGAAAGTGAAAGCAAGCATCAAACTAAGCAGATCAAAAGGGAAGGTTAGGTGAATGCCAGTTCAATTTCATCACAAATGCGGTGAAAATAAAAAACCGATGGGGGACATTCAAAAAGCATAAAATCTGCATGCAAATCCCAAGAGACAAAGCAACATTAGCTGGGGACAATCCAAAAGGTCTTTAAGACTGGGTTTTCAGACTCTCCACAGACGCGCCCTAAATTATGAATATTAGAAGATGCATGTTCTTATGTTCAAAATCATCATCGACATTGCTCTGCAAAATTAATAATTTTACACGTAGCTATAGACCAACCATCTTGCATGCACACAAATGCAAGTGGCTTTTCTAAAGCCAACAAACTCAACCACATTGATTAAACATACAGAAGATCCATTTATTTTTCATATCATTTATTTTATCTATTTATATAAAAATAAAATAAAAATAATACATGATGTAATTTAATTGATAGAAAATTTTTTTTCTACATATATCCCCTCCAGACAAGTTCACTCATACTTAAAAATAAGTGGGTATGTCTCGGAAATATAGTTGAGAAAGTTTTATAATTTAAACATATTTTTTAAAATAAAATATGATTTGATCCTACTAAATTTTTACAATTATAAAATCAAATATCAAATAATAAAATGTAAAATTTGAAACAACA
>Ga0307515_10005736_pt1 | contig 25081 bp, 32 predicted proteins | sample 17_EM_MG_FD_194513 | JGI IMG/M metagenome (GOLD analysis project Ga0307515, IMG submission 194513) | Populus trichocarpa ectomycorrhiza microbial communities from riparian zone in the Pacific Northwest, United States - 17_EM | ecosystem: Host-associated > Plants > Roots > Unclassified | place... | reverse complement strand
TAATAGCCGCACGCCCATATTTGCAAGTAACGACGCTGGGTTTTCGACAAATCAAACGGGGGTGTGGAGCGCTCAAAAGTCAAGCCACTAAGGGGTTCCCTCCCTTGGTTTGTGGAGTGTAACCATGGGGCATGGTACCAGCCCCTAATCTGGGAGTCGTTGCCGTGCTCAGCACGGGGTTTTCAATATAAACTGCGGTAAGCAGAACGTACGTGGTTCTTTTGCACAACGAAGCGGTTCTCGACATTTCCCTCCCAGCAATATTGTTTAACGACTTCGCAGAAGGCCAATGGATTGACCTTGAAATCGACCATCGACCATGGCGTGTCCCTAGGTCCGTCCGATGGAGGTCCTGAGGCCGGATGACGGCCTGAATAGAATGATGACCGCTGATGGTCACCTCTTCTCTGTGGGTAGTCATTTCGGATCGTCCATGCTGATCCTTGGTAGTCGCGAGGCACCGGCCAAAGGGACGAGGTCTGGAAATGCCTCAATGCGAGACTGCGTTCCAGACTCTTGTCCGTATCACTGTGGCGTTGACGAAGCTTGTGAGAAAGAACGCCGACGACGCCTACAGCCACTCTCATCCGTAGGAATATTAGCGCTCGGTAAGCGAGGCAAGCACTGGATAGCATCTTCAGAGTGAGAGCAGGTTGACCGTAGAGCCTGCCTCGATCGTAGCCTAAATTTTATGACATTGCACAGCGAGCCTGATTACAAAGTATAGTTTTAAATTTTGAATTATTATTGCCCAATTCTTTCAAGTTTGCTTTTATTTTCTTGCCCTTGTCTTTTCTTTTCTTTTGCTTTCCCCCCATTTTTGGAGTTTACTTACAGAGGCCCAACACGCCTGGTGGTTACAAGTTGAGGAATTGACACATGGCAGTCCTATATTACCTTCGTCGGTTTTCCGTGTATATGGATGAGACCGCCGTTTGGGTCGCAAAGTTTAACACCTAACCATCTGCCGATAATAGCGTAAAAAAGTGCATCGTAGTATAAGTCCTGTACATTCAGTACAGTGTGAATTATTTGATGGGCAAACGAAGATAGCAAGTGAGAGGAGAAGGTATGAACGAAGTGCAGAGGGTCGAGCCGAAAGCACACTAAGATACAAGGAGAATGTGTCCATAACAGTTATGTTATCGAGGCAGATGGGTGGGTAAGAAACTGTCCGTCCTTCCAGAGAGCAGCCATTAATCCTTCCAGGAAGCAGGCAGTGAATCGAACAGCATGTCCATGTTTCCGTCATGGAACGTACGAATGAGTACTCTGGCTTGGAGCCAAGCCCATACTTCAGATGGAAAGGATTCCGGTCGTCCAGCCGGGGCCATGATAGATTGAATGCTGTACTTGAGACCGCCCTGCTCCGTTGCCTTACACCGTGCTCGGTGCAACCTCTTAAGGGCATCTCCCAGGAGTTTCCCCTCGGCCGCAGGGACGTAGGGTAACCCCAAACGCTCCAACTTTGGACACATCCACTCATACCGGAGTGCCTTCATGAAGGGCCTCTGGTATGATGAATGAGGTCCACTGTGATATGTGAGGTCCTCCTCATCAAGATCCATCATGTCGTGGTCCTCCACCGAATCAGACGGAGGCGCCTGTGGACATGACAAGGCAGCGAACACCTCGAGTGGCGATCGAATCGCCGGCAGCTCCAGTGTAATGAGGTTGGGGAGTTTCCACAATAGGTCAATGATATCCCTACTGGGGCATTCCGGTGCCCATAGATAGAGTTCCTGGAGAAGGGGAAGGCGAGGGATCCGGCGGGCAACGCCACGACCGGGTACTTGCATTAAATGTAAGGAGAGGAGATTTGGCATCCTTACGTGAGATAGGAACCATCCGCTCCCTTCATATATCGAACCGTCATAGTCGCGGAAAGCCAGCGCTTGCAGATCAGGGAGATCGATAAATGGGTCGAAGTATTCTTCCATTGGGTCGCCGGGCGTGGGCATGAAGTTGTCAATCGTTGGTCCGGCATCGAGCATGGACAACGAGATGAGTTTTGGACACGCGCGCAGCACAGCAGCAAACTGACGGGTGGTTGGACGATGCTGATGAGGAACCGATTCCAGCCGGAGGAGAGTAAGGTTCGAAAGGAGGCTAGGGTGTGCAACTGGGTAAGCACCCGTCATATTAACACTTTCGAGGTGTGGAGTCTTATCAAAGAATCGAAGTTTGGCGACATCGTCGGCAAGCGTTGTGAACACGTGGAAATGGGCAAGGTTGTCGGCGTGCTCATGGAGGACAGGAAGGAGCGTAAGCCACGTGCCAGGAATCGAGGCGTGTAACTCGAACACCCTGAAACGCGAAACGTGGGGTTTGAGAACCTCCACAACTCGGGGGGAAAGGACGAGATCCTCGGGATATTGAGTGGCTGTTGGTGGAAGGGAATAAGGGGATGCACCGGAGGGAGTCGGGATGGGTGGAAGTGGACAGAAGCAGACCTCGATGGTTTGTGTTTGCGATCTCGTCAAGAGGCTGGCAAGGTGGTTCGGCCCCTTTGAAGGGTGGACATGAAGTGAAGACCATAGGCGTGGAGAGGAAAGTGCGACTGCTCGCCACCAGGAGCAGACGTGCGAAGCGACCACTGTGTTCTGAACGAAACTGAAGATACGAACAAGGAGCTCGACAGGGAGGCGAGAGATTGGCTGCATTTTATTATGATGGTAGTTGAGCAAGGCTCGATGTGAAGCGAGCTTGACTTCTGCAAGGCGAAAGGCTTGTTCCGCCTTTGCAAGCTCGGACTTGCGTTGTTGAACAGCACGTTCGAGGCCCTGGATCGTTTCAGGTATCGTTCGCGGAATGTGGGGATTAGTTGATTTAGATGTGGAGGGAGGTGGGGTGGACTGCAAATGTGCAAATGTGCAAATGTGCAAATTAGTCGTTGCTACCTATCTAAATTGCAACCCAGATTTACTCACTGGAGGGGTACAGTACTGGTCGATGTCTTCCTCTTCGTGGGTTGGGGGGAACGTTGCGCCAGGATTGGAATGGCGAGTCAAGGGTAAATGCGAGCGAGCGGCGAGACCCTTGAAGGGTTTTCATCAGTCTGACTATCCCCAAATCGAATTGGAAGAGCATTACCGGAACGAATGGTGGTGATCGCGGTTCAAGCGATCCGACGTCCTCAGCGTCGGTCTTGAAAGGAAACCTCCGGTCCATCATGTTGGAGAGAAGGTATGATGCCGGAACAAGTGATTCAAGTTAAAGGGAAGAGAAACTCCAAGGTTTATAACTGCTCGGGAGCAAACCTCGCAAGAGGGCTGGGGGCGCTGCTTTAAGCGGAAACGAAGAAGTAGATGCGAAGGTATGTTAAGAGACACGCTCTTGAAGAATTGGTACCGCGGCTCAAGGCTGTTGGAGAATGGCTCGGTGAGGGAGAAAGGAAAGCAGTTTCAAAGTCGGAAGGCTAAATAGTTGCAAGGCTGGGGGCCTCGCCGCGGCCGCGCTGCAACGTCCAAGGGAGATGGATAAACTCGTTTCGTAACTGGAAACAGCGTGTCCACTGCCCGCTGAGGATCACCACCCTGGCGTGAGCAAAGCGAGCAAAACGAGATCAGGCACGCCGGTGAGATCTGGTGAGAAATGAAAGATGAACGAGTCACCGTAGGACCGTAGGATCCAATATATCTCACCCCGTATGCCATATGTGAGATTTGGGAACACGCCCACCGCGGTGGCTGACATCCGTGAACGAAACGGCAGGAGCCGTTCGGGACCTGGCGGCTACTCAACTGTCGTCCTAATCGAGCTCAACTTCCGGAGCTAAGGCCGTGGTCGGACTCGAGGAGAAGCAGCAAGACCCGACAGAGGACAGAGGCCGCAAACGCCGGCTTCCCCAATGGGGCGTGCGTGCTCGTGCGTGCTCGTGCTCGTTACTCCCCTGTTCGTCCTTATCCTTATCGCGTTGCATCTCCATGAAATTCCTTATGACAGTCTCTATCCCATTTCCTATCCTCAGCCACAACCATGGCCACGGACCGTGCCTCCCGGGCGTGTTCTCGCCACCCATCCATCCGTCTACCCATCCGTCGTGAGTCGTGAGCTGTTTTTCGGCTCGGCCATCAAGCAAATGAGTATCAATTAGTCACAGACTCGACTTGCTTGTTGTTGCTCGCTCGCCCTCGCCATCGCCTTCGGTTCGGAGGACAATGAGGACAATCGCCCACTAGTCTTGGGACCCCCTTCTGCCCCCTTGCGAAAGCAAGCCGCAAGCCGCGGCGCGTGCGTGCGAGAACAGCCTCGAAGGGACTTCCTTCCCTGTCCTGACCGCGGCAATAATCATAATATATCAAATCCGCGATCCTCTTCTCCAAGCGCGCAAAGGGTCCAAAGTCGTAAAGTAAAAAGCAAAGAGAAGAACACGAAACAAAAACACCGGCGCACAGCAGCACAGCAGCAGCACATGTGTGCTCAAATACTCATTATCAATCCCACTCTCTCTTCCCACCCACCTTATCAACCATTCGCCGCTCAATAGTGACGTATCGCCCGCCTTCCACTCGCAGGTCAAGTGCTACACCATTTGTCCGGAACCTCCGCCCCTCGAGCGGACTGACTCCCAGCCAAACCCTGAGCATCCCGGCCCATCGCCTGCGGCTGATCCAGTGCCCGGTGCCTCGGCCAGACCTCATTGGATCCTCGAATACTTCTTCCCATTTGAACATCGGCCTCGCCCGAATATTTGCATCATCGTGATCTGTACCACCGCCGGTGCCAATAGTCGATGTCCGCACATGAGTAGTCATATCGAGCTCGTCTAGATCTATCTCCGGCGTTTCACGCCCGACATGGACGAGGATTGCCTGAATGCGTGAATCGTGAGGTTAATCCGGCATCTAGGAAGTACCCGTTACCTTCTCGGTTCCATGGAAAACTATCTGATTGAGACGGAAATATATCTTGTTGAGAAATCCATGATGCAGAAGTGCTATCTTGCCTTTGACGCTTGAGAAAAGTCCACGTTGAGTCAGGAAGGCTTCTAAGGCTGGCCTCGGGAGTGGGCGGTATGCAATGGACGTTGAATGGTGAGGATCAAAATCCGCAACATATTTCTCCAATCGGGAATATGTAAGATGGTTTTGCCGCCAGAAATCGTCCTAGGAGGTGCGGGTGTGAATACACACGGGACATTATCTGAGCAAAAGCCGTACCCAAAATAGATACCACCAAGTGGCTACCTCACATCGTCCGACGACGTCCATGCGTTCTTTGGCAGCCAGAAGGGCATCTTCTCGCTCCAGGATCAGATGTCTGACTCTCAAGTCCCTCTCGAGACCCTCAACTGTCTTGGCGACCTCACCGGGAGGAGCAGGCCAGTTCCAGACTTCGGTGGTAAACCCATAACTCAAGGTCTTTCGCTTCCTCTGAGCCTCTTTCCTGGCCGTCCTCCGGTATCGCTGGAGAGCACTTTCCACCACCTCGATCCGATCATTAATGAGGTGCTGGTTCATGTGCAAGAACTTCGCAAGCAGAGGGGATAGGTCGAAATCGTCATTCAGGCCGAGTATATCCCCGTCGAGTTGCACTTTGCGAGCGTAGGTCAGCTGGACCTCAAAGCCACTGCCGAGTGGAAAACCCTCGACCATTTGCGTCCCTCGGCGCTTGAGCTCGAAAACGCAAGAATGGAAATGCGTGGTGGACTGCATGGAGTACTGGCGACCTGTAAACCACTTCCTGGATCCAACGAGCTATGATGTAACGTCAGCCGGCCCTGTTTCCTACAGTCTGGGATTGGGCAGCTGACCTCAACATGAGTATATGGCCAAGTGACGATTTGACGGTCGAGTGCGCGCAAGGCCAGACGGAGGCAGCGTCTTTGCTGGATACCAGGGTTCTCGTTTTGGTGGACGTACATCTCAAACTCGTGAAGTGAATTCAGGACAGCCCGACCGCCATTATCATAAGAGATTACCTGTCCATCGCATTAGCCCTTCGCGTTAGGCGGTCCTCACGTCACATACCAATGTTGGTGGAAACGGAATCCACCACGCATTTCCAAAATATGCCTTGCAACCAGTGATAGACGAGTGATTCGAATCGAGAGGCTTCCAGAAACAATCTGGTCCGACAAAGTGATTCTCGACGTGGTGTTGGAGGTATTCGAAAATCTTGTGCTCGGGCCCGGTGGCGAGTATGATGCCACGCATATATGCCTTAAGCCCGACTTCCCGTAGAACTTTGATATTCTCGACGTGTCGTTCAGCAGGCGTTCGTTGGAAGTCTAGGAGATAGGGTGGCCAACGGAAATCAGCCGAATCTGCGTATTTCATCTTCTGCTTTGGTGGAATCTTGCATTCTCCATCGGTCAGGATGAGAGTTGTCAGAGACTCTTGCCATATTCGGTGTCGGGTGTGAGGTGAGTGAGCAGAGATGTCGAGTCTACAGTAATGATCAGAGTAAGTTCAAGATTCCCGACAGCGTGCGGACTTAGGGGAATAAATGTCAATGCCTAAAACAGTATCGTCAGACCCTGAGTTGACCGATTATTTGGTCAGACTTACTGAAGTCGACCCGACGTGCGAACACTGGATGTTATTTAATACCAAAAGCCGTTCAAAGTAAAAATGACGCACGTTTGACAAAGCTCCGCATGAAATAGGAGCTGATTAAACTGAAATCTATCGATCACTTGAGAACCCGCCCGTAGCACGTAAGGGCCACACATACAAATAATTAACCCATAAGTTATGCCGTAAATGCTGTAGGACGGAAATCAAGTCGATCCTCAAACAACTACGGCGCACTCACACATAAAGTACAACTCCGTCCAATACATTCTTGCCAGGAACATTAAGCGCAACGAGTAATCCAATAGCCGAGGTGATAAGATAGTTTGCCCTGCTGGTCCATTCACTGGCATTGTCCACTGGTTCGATAAACGGTGCCAAAAAGCACTGAATCAAGAACCAAACAAGCATCGAAGTAGTCAGGATGCTCTGACGAACGATATCGACCATCGCACGATTAAAATTGCGAAAGGCGCAATTATCCGGTGAAATGATTGCCACGATGAGGAGGGCGGAGAGCTTCGCCCAGAGGTAGATGGATTTATATGTCCCCCAACGACGGCGGAAGTCTAAAGGGGGATGTCATTGGTTGAAAATGAATTCAAAGGGGTACCTGTGGCTGACCCTTGTAAAGGAAGGAAAAGGGGTTGGTGTCGCGAACCAATATTCGCTGATATTCGAGCTCCATCTCCGGTTCAGAACGTTTCCTGCCGAGCTCAGTATACGGATCCACCTGTGGTAGTGACTTCTTAATTGCCCCCATAAGCCTGACTGGAAACCAAATGGTGATCTGTATGATCAGGTGAGTCAATTGCACGTTTCCCTACTCGATGGGAATCAAAAACCGACGTACGAAGAAGAATGTTATAACACACAAGAAAACAACCAGAGGCGCCCAATTCCCCTGGTCCTGGCGCATGGTGGTTGTATAGCAAAAATCCAGTGGGGCACGCCAGATGGTCGGATCACCCAGGGGTTGCATCTTAGATGGGTCGAAGTTGTGTAAGATATAAGGATTTTCGACGACCCAGAAATCTGAACTCCAGAGAATACCGTGCATCGCGATCGTACTGAGAGGGAGGTATAACACGGCGAGGAGAAAGGTGATGAGAATGGTGGACCAGGAAGGTCGTGGCTGACGCGGTTGACGGCCTTCTTTCAGCACTCTCGTGCAATATGCTTCAGTGAGGACGTAAAACTGATACAACAGTGTGCCGCAGATGACCATGAGTACAATAAGGAATATGAGAGATTGTTTGAGCTTCGTTGGGATGTTCAAAGCGAGAACGTTGGGGATCGTTTCAAGGAAAAGCGTACGCCATCTGTCCTCTCTGATCCCAGGCGAGCCTATGGGGACAACAGCGTTGAGGACAAGTGCGAATATCTGGACGCTCTCGTACAGTCCTTGGAGGCTGTAATAGTTTGCGATGGCGCTGGACCCCTGTTCACCGTAAATTGGTACATTCAGCACGAAAAGAACCTGCAACCTACAGCAAATCCGAGTACTCCGTTCATTATAGAGTCGAGAATGTAGTTCCTATCGTTGTAGAACTCGGGAATTGGAGAGTTGTGCGATAATTCATCAATCGAATTTTTGCCGAGCATCTCGAATGGAGGGAAGAGTGTAGCTGGGACGGCCTTTTCCTTGCCCTTCTTAGTAGTCGGAGGTGGGTGACGTTGAAATGCCGAGAAGGAGGGGGCAGGGATCCTCGAGAGGTACTCGTCAAGCGCCGGCAAATGAAGAGGCCACGCGTTTCTTGCAAAAACCTCTTTTGCGGGGATGGACATATGGTCGAGGTAAGGAGGAGGAGGGGATCTTGAAGTGGTAGGTTTCACCTCCAAAGGAGGCGATATGGGCTGCAGTTTACGAAGAGCAATAAAGTCCTCCGAAGACTGAGCTAATGTACTGGAGAATGACGGTGCTAACGATGTACGAGATGTGGAAGGTCCGTATGAATAAACAGGAGATCGGTCGTAAATGGGACGTCGCCGTGTCGTAAAGGTCGTATCCAGAGACTGATTGAAATCGGGAAGATGCTGAAATGGTGAAACATAAGCAGTATTATTATGGTGTGATGGTGATGGTTTCGATGTTCGTGCAGGGAGGCTAGCTCGTGTGGACGGCTGCTCGCCAGAGAGTGGATGAGCCATTCCACCAGGTCGTAATGCCAGATGGGCCAATAATACGTCGTCATGGGCTCGTAGGGGCTGTCGAAGGTTGTCCGTGGACCTTGCGGTCGAATGCTGGAGACTGCCGCCCCTGCTCAGTTGCTGTGGGGAGGACGCCGGGGGTACTTCTGCTTGACCAACGTGCGTGGACGAGCTTGTAGTACTAACTGGTGGTGGACTTAGTTGTGTGGGCACCGATTGTCGCCTCAATTGCTTGAGCGGAGGATGAATGAACCGCGCCCTCGCCGGTGGGGGCAGCGCCGGACTTGGACTTGGACTGGACGTTGCACTACGGGACTCGTATGCCCCAACGAGATCCTTGACACCGGGCATCACGAAATACGAGCCTCTTGCGGGCAATACCTCAGAGTCCAACCTGGGACGGCAACGAATGTTGACGCGGACCCTTGCAGCCATGTCAACCGAGGAATCAAACCCATACCAGAACCTCGTCGGAAACGGTCTATCACAACTCGAAGCGGACGTATTGACAGAATACAAACACCTGGCAGACGCAATTAAGGAGGTCAGTAAGATCGCGGTTCCTTGGCTCTAGCAAGACGAGCTCACGCGCCAGTCACAGACTTCAAAACTTATGAAACAAGTACTCGAGCTTTCAAAGGGTCCAGCGGGCTCGATGCGCGCCGTAGAACGGAACTTTGGGCCGTTGCAAAATCACGTTCGTATTTCGATTAACGATTGCGAGTATTATTTCATAAGAAATACTTCTAGTTTAAGGCGGCGATGTATGCGGTATTGAGATCCAGAGAAGATATCTCGATGGGGGCAGACGAGACAGTCATGGGGTGAGACAGCGTATCCCTTGGCGGGATTGTGAGTTAACGCCTACAATATTTTGTCCTGTTTATACTTACTCTATAACAATCGTCTCCTTGTCTAGGTTGGTCCAGCCAAGCCAGAATAATGGGACATGCTGAGGCTCATTTCTAAGTGCAATGTACGCCGGTCCAGATTCTGACTCTCATTTCCAATTGACACAGAATGGTGTTCCAAGCGACTTCAGCCTGCTTCGGAAACGTAGCACTGAATAGTGGTTTGCACGCATTGAATGGACGAGGTGGGCGGTGGACTCCGCACGGTGTACCTATTCGCATAGCCCCATGGACCAACAACATTACCCAAGGTGAATAAAACGCATCGCATGCCACGAAATGAACATTACGAGTCATCAAGCATAGTGAGCATCGAGCTCCTATGCCAGATACGAAGCAAGTCTCTCAACGGTTCAATGATCCGGGTTCCGGACTTGCACCTTTTGTGCCATCTGGTGCAATTCTCTCCATACCAGTCACCGTCATCAGTTAATCAGTGTGGAGGTCGTGGCCATTCCGATCTATTTAGGTGTTTAGGTGAAAACATTTGTGCCACTGTATGGGATTGCAACCACTGATCCAGGTCTGCATTTGCTCTCTCACGCCGATTATAGCCAATCGCTCTTTGTAGTTATACAGTGGATAGTTCCTCTATGGAATGGGCGATGCAAGTGTGGCTCATCTAAATCCAAAGGGCCCCTTTCTTGCGGAGTAAACTATCATCATGGCAGCAGCCAGCTCCACCACGATTCCCTCTGTCCGCGAAAGCTGGATCCACGATTCAATCGCTGGTGCACCCACTGTGCCCGCTGCTTAGTACACCATATCTATCCTAAAACCGACGATTCCTGTGTTGTTCTAGCCAAGCTAGAGCATCCTCACCTCAGTGAGTGAGTCATCTCCCAGAAAACACTCGCTCACTGTCTGCTGTCGGCCGTCCCTCGTTCCCCATCCAGCGCCCAACTCTGCGTGTGTATGTGCGTGTCCAAATACCATCTCCGATCCATAGGTATACTCTCCTATATAATACCAAAAGTACCATAGTTGGCCTAGGGAAGAGGGCGGCCTCGACTCTCGCCTCCGCCGAGAAAGCTATCTCCCCAAAAGAATATTTTGAAAAAATACATCCTGAAGGTAGAATGGCTAGAAGCGTCTTTCGAATTGCTTGGTGAGCCCACTCCGATTACACCGTGGAGGACCCGCGCGGTGACAGTGCTTATCCTTAGGGACCGGCGGGACCTTCTGCATAGTTCTTTGTGTTACGGTCCTCCTTCTTTATTTTAACCCTGGTTCCCTTCACTTTTTCGCCTCGCCATTCGCCATCGACCTGTCGGATTGCGTTTTCGAACGTCACCGGGGCGGTGTCCCTCTAGGGAGAGTGACATATACGTAAATGGTCATCAGTGATCGTCAACTCCGATTACAGCCGTCGGTTAAAAGGCGGACAGCAAGCCGACGAACTTGCCTTCGACCCCGTCGCATCTCTTGAGGCGCGGCCAACACACCCTCACCGGGCTACGAGCTCAACCTTTTCTCTGGTCTCAGGAGAGGATGAAAACCACCCCATGGTCACCTGCCCGGTCCCCGAAGGGTGTACCGCCGTACAGCGTTTCCAACGTTGAAATACACAAGTCATCATTGGACGATAGGAATTACCAATATATTCGACTAGAGCAAAACCAACTCCACGTTCTTCTAGTGCAGGACTCGACGACAGATAAAGCAGCGGCCAGCATGGACGTCAAAGTTGGGCATATCAGCGACCCGGTATGTCTGTCATCCTCTAGCTCTCTCAAACACGAAGTTTGACTTTCTCTTGCCAATTTTTTTATGGTATCATGCCTTCAAGGCCGACATGTCGGGACTTGCCCACTTCCTCGAACACCTGCTGTTTTGTGGAAGCCAACGGTTCCCTAAAGAGAACGAATATAAGGAATACATCAAGTCGCGAGGGGGTCGCTGTAACGCATACACCGCAGCTCAGAACACCAACTACCACTTCACGGTTGCAGCCGACGCATTTTCAGGCGGTCTGGAACGCTTTTCCAGTGTCTTCGAAAGACCACTGTTTTCTCCGTCCTCTACCGCCCGAGAAATCAATGCCGTCAATTCGGAGAACTCCAAAAATCAACAATCCGACCATCGGCGACTCCATCAGCTCATGAAGTCCCTCAGTGACGGAAGCCACCCTTGGAACAAGTTCGGGTGTGGTTCTAAGGATACACTGTCCCGTGGCGGGCAGGGTTGGCATGACTCGGAAGAGGACGGAGGACCCGCCGGAAGAGAGACGCGACGCAGGCTGATCGAGTGGTGGGAGACACACTACTGTGCAAATCGTATGCGTCTTGTCCTTGTTGGGAGAGGTGATCCATGTTTTTTCAATTGGTTTGACCATCACTAATCCGTCGAACAGAGTCCCTCGACACTCTCGCCGCAATGGCAGCTTCGAATTTCTCTTCAATTCCTAACCGAGGACTTGATCGATCACGTTTGGTTAACTCTCCTCCTTGGTCAACGCCAGTGAGTGCTATTGGACATATTCGCTCACGCCACGTCTAACTATCCAAATAGGAAATTATTTATGCCAAATCGCTTAAAGACGAGAGAACATTGGAAATCAATATCCCAATTCCGTTCCAGGGTCCCTTGTACCGCCTAAAGCCGGCTTCTTTCCTTGCCGGCTTCCTCGGCCATGAAGGGCCAGGTTCTATCCACCGATATCTGCATAAACATGGCCTTATTACCTCGCTCTCTGCAGGCACCATGTCTATTGGAGACGGTGGCACTATTTTGTCCGTAGACATTTCTTTGACAAAGAACGGTTTTGGTAGGTCCCAGTCATTTCTTTCATCCATTGTAACAACTCAATTTACGCATATACAGTTTCTTATCACTCCATCCTTGAGGTTATGTGGACGTATATTGAGCTCTTGAAGAAGCAACTTACATCTTCAACGACCTCCCTGCCCTACTTCGAGGAGCACAGAACGCTGGGTGAAGTGAACTTCAAATTTGCGAGTAAAGCGGCCCCGGAGTCCTTCGCGACGGCTCTTGCCGTACGCTTGAATCAATGGTACACAACGGAGGATGTTATTTGTGGTTCATACATCTACTCAGAGTATTCCCCTGGTTCTGTCAAAGAAGTATTGAACTCGCTTCGTCCCGAAAACGCGCGGATATTCCTGACCGCCAAATCATTTGAGGACATTGGCCTGCAAGGGCAATGGCTTCAGGAAAAATGGTATGGAACAGATTATATGCATGGCTCTCTGGGCGGTACGACTCCGGTATATTTCCTTACTCGCTCTGCATGAGGTTGTTTATATGATTTTTAGGAGACCTTATCCACAGAACAAATCTCGGAGCTACATTTACCAGATTACAACAGTTTTATTCCAACCAACTTACAAGTAGATGAGAAACCATCCTCTGAGGTGACCTCCCAAAACTTGAAGTTTTTGCTGCTACGTACTTAGTTTGTGCCCAGGTCATTCAACCGCTCAAAGCACCTCGTCTTCTCTTCAACAGTCCATTTGGTATGCTGTGGTACAAGAAAGATGATCAATTCTGGTTACCCAAAGCAATGGCTCAATTCAAATTTGAAAGGTAAACGAAGCCGTCTGCCACTCGTGTCTGCTGAGCCTTTTCCAGCCCACTTTCGAGCGTAACGCCGCTACATGCAGCGAGGACAAGGCATGCCTTTACTATTCTGGTCACGGTCGTGTGGCTGACTATTATTAGGATATTTATTGCCCTGGTCAACGACTACCTCACACCACATCTCTACGATGCAACCTTAGCCGGCCTGTCATATAGGATCACGACTTCCCACGATGGGTTCTCGGTTTGTGTCAGTGGCTACAATGATAAACTTGGCCATCTCTTAGAGAGAATTATGCGAGCCATCCACAATTTGGAGGTTCAGCAGGATAGATTCGATATCATTCTCGAGAAGGTTTACAGTCCCCACATATGCGAACACTCCTGTTGCTTATACACCGAACAGACGAAGGATGATTACGACAACTTTTACATCGACCAGTCAGGGGTCATCGCTGACTACTTTAGCAGCTTCAGTCGTAACCCAACGTTATTCTTGCCCGAGGAGAAGCGGGTTGAACTGGACTATGTGACTCTGCAACAAATTACTCACCACAAAGAGGAGCTCTTACACCAGACATTCGTGACTGCCTTAGTTCACGGTAACGTCTCCGAGTCTGTGCGTGTGTATACACATGCTGAGTGCCACAAACCTCATATTTGGTTCGATTCTAGGCTGCAATTGACCTATTCCATAAAGTGAAAGATATTGTCAACCCCATCCTCCTAAACCCATCTGCGAGACCAGCACCACGATCGTTCCTTCTACCTTCCGGTAACCTCCTTCCTTAATGACAGTCTCTTTGACTTAAGTTTTCCAGACTGCAATCTTGTCTACACAAACCTTGTACCCAATGAAAAGGAACCAAACTCTGCCTTGTCTTACTACTGCCACGTAGGGGATATTGCAGACGAAATGGTTCGACCACGGTTGGATCTTCTCGCTGAGATGATGAGCGAACCCTTCTTCAATACTCTGAGGACGAAGGAGCAGTTGGGGTACAATGTCACCAGTAGTCGTTGGTCTCGTACAGCCTCTCTTGGGCTCAGGCTCCGCGTGCAATCCGAAAGACATCCAGACTTCCTCGAAGCTCGCGTTGATGCGTTTTTGGAATTCTACAAGGGGACTCTGGAGGAGATGACCGAAGACAAGTTTGTCGAGTATCGAGATGGAGTTGCGAAGAAGAAGCGAGAGAAGCTCAAGAACATGCAAGAAGAACAGGATCGTTTTTGGGCTCACATCGACTCGGGATACTTCGACTTTGAAAGAGGTGCGCTGCTCACGTTTCATAGAGAGTATATGCTGATCTCGAACAGCCGAACGTGATGCCACCGTCATCGAGACCATCACTCTAGAAGATGTGAAGAGCATCTTCATGCGCTTCATCCACCCCTCGTCACCAACAAGGAGCAAGCTCTCCATCCGATTAGTGTCGCAAGCAATAGTCCCTGATGGCGAGGGTGCAACAACAACAATTCCTTCGAGCATTCCGCTGCAGGCAATCACCAACTTGAAACAGTTCAGGCGCACTCTCCAGATTTCGGCCGGGCCACGGCCCGTGAAGGATTACACCATCTAGATCATAGACTTAAATGTCGGGCAGATAGATTGTTAAACGAAAACGAGTTGGGTCTTATGCTGTGTGCAAAGAAAGCATAAAAATACAGATAGTCTATGAAAGGTAAGATAACGCAAGAAAGGACAAGCGATCGCCACTATCGAAGTTCATGACACAACGAGACAAGCATCGAGATGAGAAAAATCAAAATCACAGATGCTGCTCGAGAGGTAAAGTCGTCTCCAACTTCTTTGCGAATTCCGATCCAGCAAATACTTCATGCAAGACTTGTCGGACGTTGTCGACATATACGAGCTCGATGCCCGTTTTGACGCTTTCAGGGACATTCTCTTCAATGTCTGCTTGATTTGCAGCGGGGGCGAGAATCCTCTTGATGCCTGCACGGTGGGCGGCAAGGATCTTCTCCTTAAGACCACCCACGGGGAGGACTTGTCCAACAAGGGAAATTTCGCCCGTCATAGCTAGAAAGCGGACATTAATACGAACATCGACGTGCCTGCACCAATCAACAAGGCTTACCGATGTCGGGCGAGATGGCGGTTCTAGTGAACAAGGAAACAAATGCGGAGAGGAGGGCAGTCCCTGCTGAAGGCCCTTCTTTGCCGATGCTGCCCTCAGGCATGTGAACGTGAATGTCGCGTTCGTGGAGGAACTGGTCAGTAGACGCCGTAGTGATACCCAGTTCAAATGAGTGGGCCTTCGTCCAGCTCAGGGCGATTTGTGCGCTTTCCCGAATGACTTCGCCAAGTTTGCCAGTCAACTGTAGGCCGCCTTTCCCCGGCATGCTCTGCAACGGTCATGATGAGACCATCAAACCTACAAATTTCGCGAAGGGAGACTCACAATAACTTCCACGGGCATAACCGCGCCGCTCCCGTTTCCAAGGTACCCAAGGCCGGTGCTAACGCCAGGTGGGGGGGGGACAGTATAGAACCGATCACGGTGGTATATCGGTGGACCAACGTAATCTTTCAAGTTGTCGGGGGTGATTTGGACGTGCACCGACTCAGGGACCCTGAGTGGTTTGCGGACTTCGGTTGTGACGCCTTTCTCTTGTTCTGTAGGGGCCCCGCTCTTCTTTGCGGCACCTTCTTCCATCGGAGGATCAACAGCTTCGACAGTTTGGCCTTCCGTAGCAGCTGCTTTCGCGTCCTCTGCCCTGGATTCTGGGAAGACCTCCTCACCGAGATCTCGGACAATTTGAAGGGCAGCCTTTCGGTAAACCTGGGAGGAACGTTAAAGTTCGACTCTACGGGGATATAGGTTCCGAAATATACCTTCTCAACGTGTTTCTTCAAGTTTCGAACACCGCTCTCGCGACAGTAATACTTAATGAGCACGTCAATAGCCTCGTCGGTAAGCCTGACATCTGCTTCTTTCAAGCCGCTTGCGACTTTTGCTTGAGGGCCAAGGTACCTATCGGCGATGACCGCTTTCTCCTCAGACACGTAGCCGGATACTTCCATCACTTCCATACGATCTCGAAGAGGAGCAGGGATAGTATCGAGGTTGTTGGCGGTGCAGACGAAGAGGATGTGAGAGAGGTCGACTGGAACGTCCATACTAGAAAGAAGGTCAGTCCGAATATAATGGAAGAGAATGCAAAATACGTACTAATGGTCGAGGAACGCAGTGTTTTGTTCAGGATCGAGCATCTCCAAAAGTGCACTCGCAGGATCTCCATTTACCCCTCGTCCAATTTTGTCAACCTCATCAAGCATAACAAGTGGGTTCTCGGTCCCTACGCGCTTGAGAGCTTGGATGATCTTGCTTGGGAGTGCTCCAACATAGGTTCTCCGGTGACCCTTGATCTCCGCCACGTCGGTCAAACCACCAACAGAGAACCGGAAAAACTGCCGTCCGAGTGCACGAGCGATGGATTTACCAATACTCGTCTTGCCAACACCAGGCGGTCCGACGAAACAGAGGATCTTGCCTTCGACCGTTCCGCGAAGCTTGCCTACTGCGATGAACTCTAAGATGCGGTCCTTAACTTCTTTCAGGCCGTAGTGGTCCTCATCGAGTACTTGGATGGCATGTTGGATGGAATAGTTTTCGGGGGAGTGCCGGCCCCATGGAATCTGTTAGGATACTCAGGACGAAATTCGACGAATATGACGGCCCGCGGACCTGAGTAAGCCAGTCAAGGTAGTTGCGTGTAATATTGAACTCGAAAGCCTGTGGCTCTAGGTGCATGAGTTTCGAAAGCTCCTCATCAAAGACTTTTCTTGCAACGTCCGGCATCCTGAGCTCATTAGCGCGTTCCTTGAACTTCTCAATCAGCTTATCCTTCCCATCACTCTCCATGCCCAACTCCTTCTTAATCATTTTGAGCTGCTCCATGAGGTAATACTCTCGCTGGCGCTTGGCAATCTTGGAATCGACATCTCTCGAGATTTTGCTCTGCAGCTGCGCATTGATGAGTTCCTTCTTGAGGACGACGAGTGCCTTTTGCAAGCGGTCATCGACCTGCATAGACTCCAATACCTCTTGCAGCTCGCCGACCTCACCAGTAGATACTGCAGCAGCAAAGTCAGCAAGCTTGTCTGGCTCTTCAAAGACGGAGCTGGCAAGTTGGGAGGCAGAGAAGGCGGTAATTTGGTCGCGGAAAAGAGGGTTTATTTGCGCGATGTCCTTGAAGACTGAGACGATTTCCGACATAACTGCGCGGATGTAATGATTCTCTTTCTCATATGGCCCCGGTTCCATGTTGTCCACATTGACAATAGACACCCCGGGATGGTTGCGCAAGAAGTGAGTGTGCATTGCGACTAGGAAGAGAGGAACGAGTCAGTAAACGAGAATTGGGACGCCCACGAAGACGCATACACTGTTGAGAAGCTTGATCTGCTACTGCACCCTCTCTGGCCTCTGTCGAGCTCTCGTCTGCGACTGTGGCAATCGCAGGCTCATCGGCAGAGGGCTTGATGAGTTCCTTGATCTTGATACGCCGGTGGGGGTAAAGGACGATAGTCAGACCGGATGTATCGTCTTTATCTTCCTTGCCAGCGTTAACCGCAAACACGCTGGTAATCTGAGCAAAGACGCCGACTTGATGGATCGAATCGAGATCTTTTACTGTATCGCTGTCGTTGTCACCATTCTTGAGCAAGAATGCACCGATGTAAGGCTGACCGCGTTGGATCATGTCCTTAATCGCAGCAACTACAATCGGGTCACGGACAACGAGAGCCTTGTAAAAACCGGGAAATAGTGGCCGTCGAGAGATGGGGAGTGCGAGAACTTGGGGGTATACTTCCGGGACGGATAATTTAGTGGGAACATTAGGAGAAGATGAAGTATTGTCAGGTGGTGGAGGAGGGAGGTCGGAGGACCCGGAATCACTGGCTTCATCAGAGCCAGAAGATACAGGTGAAGACGACTCAGCAGATGAGCCCGAGGAGGACTCCTCGTTTGCGTTGCTGAGTGAGCTAGAAGGCCGGTCTTCCGAATGGACTGAGCCCTCTTCCTCTGGTACTCTGTCGTGGGATGTATCTGCGTCGTCTGCATCATCCGCGTCGTCTTTTTTGTTTAGCCAACGGGGATTGAAAACTGGTTGAGTGGGCAGTGCAAACGCGAGACCCGATGATGACGAGAAGTGTCTATGTGTGTCTCGTTTCCTTTTCCTGGGATATTCTACTGCATCTTGCTTTAATTTTGGTGATGCGGCGCGTGTTGTGAGTTGGCTGAATGCTCTTCGAAATTCGAAAAACGTCGAGTTTGCAGCGTATGACGAGCGGGAACGGGCCGCAATACGCATGGCCCCGAGAGCAGCCATGGTGAAGCAGCCAATATCGTCCTCAGCGTCGTGGAAGGTATCGAGGGCCCAGACGACTGGAAATGACGGGCGAAGGGCGAAGGCGCAGAGTGAGGAAGAACTGGTCTTGGGCCGCGCAAGCCTCGGATAGAGGATGAGCAATCACACGCGATTGTCGAATGTGCTACCTTTGAGGCCTGGAGGACCCTGAGGAACCCTTGGAAGGTACAATAAATCGCATTTCACGTTCAAACTTATAGCTACAACACATGTATCTCAAAAGTGGCAAATCCAATCCGAAAAGGGGACAGGATTAATTGGAGGTCGAACTTGAAGTCCACTCGCATGACTGGAGGGGGAACTCTACCGCCTACGAAGCAAGTGAGGCTCCATTTGTGAAGCCTTGACAGTCGCCCTCCAAAATTGTCTCCACGAAATCGGGTTTCCCTTGAAATCAGCGTTAGCTCGATGCAACTCTCGGAGAGCATCTCCCTTACCTCCTCACGCGCCATTTCCACAATCGAGCATTCCACTCCCTTCCACTCGAAACCTTCAAGCATAACCCGGCCTTTAAATTTCTCCTTCCTCACGTCGTATCCACCGACCAGGACGGTTGCAGGTGGCTTGACCTTATACTTAACACCAAGAGCGCTTAAGGCTTCTATCAGGAGGGGTGCAAGGCTTTTCGGCGGGAGGGAGGCGAAGAACCGAGTGAGGTGAGGGCTGTATTTCATACCGTTAGGAAGTTGAGTCTATGGGGTAGCATGAGAAGTGGGAGGATGAGATAGCCAGGGAATCTTACGAAAAAGTTTAGCGACTGTGTGAAGCCGGAGGATGTTCCCATTGGGACAGCTTCCTCAGTACTTCCTGAATCAGTATTCCTTGGGGTTGGTCAGTTGAAATCCATCTCAACAGACCTATGCATACCTTTCAAAGGTACCTGGTTCTAGGATGTTCATGTCGCCGGAATCACGCAGTGATTGAGTGAGGCGATGTGCGAGCTCAGCTGCTGACTGGGTAGCGAACTGGCTTTGCCTGAACAGAGCATGTTTATGGTCAGTCATTTCAGTCACAGTACGGCTGATTATCGAACAGACCGTTGGAACCAAACGTGTTGTTGCGCGTCCACAAGGGTAAACCGGTTTTGTGGATTTGAGTCAAGTAGCCCTATCATTAGCGCTGTGATATGCGAGCCCCAATGATAAGTATTTGAGCAGAGAGAAGCGGAACACACAGATCGACGTACCTCGAGCGCTCCCTCGTATCCGCGACCAAGGTTCCTCCTCCCATATCGAACCGTCAAGATACTTTACATATTCAGGCGCGTTCTGGGTTGCTTCGTCCCAAGGCGTGCTACCGACCAGGAGTGTGAAGAGAATGATACCAGAACCCCAGACGTCTATTGGTGCGCCATCATAAGAACCTTCAGACGCGAGCTGGAGAAAGATAGCTGTAGTGGCTCTTGTGATGGTATCAAAAAGGCGAGCTGACCTCTGGCGCGATGTATGGCAAGCTACCACACCTGTCCTTTAATCGTCGTATCTGACCTTTGTACTTGTACACTGAACACAACCCGAAGTCACATAGCTTAAGTTCGCCGTTGAGGGACAGAAGGAGATTTTCTGGCTTGATATCACGGTGGCAAATGCCCTGTTCATGGATATATGACTATAGCATGAGGCCGTTAGACACTAGGGAGGAGGATAGTTCGCAGTGGTTGCTTACCAGACCAGCAATAAGTTGTGCCATATAATGGTGCGCCAATCCATCTTCAACGCCGACGTTCGGAGCTGTGCTCCCAAAATCCTAATCAATATCCTCTGTGCCATTTAAGTGGTGGCAGACAACCTACCAATCTTATCGAACAAATCCCCACCATGTGCCATCTCAAGCAGCATATACGCTCCAGGAACATATTGCACCTCATCCTCGTCCTCAACCATCATAGCAGCCATCATCTTAACAATGTTAGGGTGCTTAAGTGACCCATGGACTGATACTTCTTTCTGGATGGCTTTGCGAGCGCTCGCAGGCGTGGTACGCGTGATGGCGATTACTTTGCAGGCAGCGATTACTCCAGAAGAGTTAACCGCCTTGTAGACACTGTTGAAATAGGTGACTCGAGTCAGATGGGACGGCTGTAGAAGGAGAGTGACATAATGTAATGGCACTCACCTTGCAAACCCACCACCACCGACGTGGACCTTGATTTTGAACCCTTAATAATATCCGTTAAGTGTTCGTTGTGCAAGGTATAATATTTTACCTGCTACAGGTGGAAATGGCCGTGATTCCGTCGCGGACATTTTTTATAGCAGTTTGGGTCGGAGATAGCAGCGTGAAAGTCACATGACTTTGTTGAAAGATCGCCTAAGGAGCGATGAAGAGCATGATTTCGCCCCAACACATAACGATAGGTCAATGTGGTCGAAATAAGATTGTTCGAAATCGAACCGCTCAACTTTCAGCGGTCCTCCATAAATAGCGGAATTAATAGTTTCAGGGTGTGAAGTAACAAGTTGTTGTTATAAGAGCGTTTGAGAGACATGGCGCCGAATACGCAAGTATCTAGTCCCCAAAGAGATCCGGGGCAAGTACGAACCCACAGACAGGCCCCCGAACACCCCCACCCTGTGCTTCATGGCTATTCTCATCCTCACGAATCGTCTCCTGAACCTCCATCGCTTCTTCTATTCTCAGGTCCCCCGGCTTAGCCTCTGTCGGTTCTTGTGGATAATCGAACACCGGTTCAGAGTACTGATTTTGATACGCCTCGGTGGATCGACCCGGTTCTTGATGATTGAGAGTAAATATTTCGCTTTGGGGAGAGTAGCGGATTTCTTCCACAACATCTCCGGGAGCGTCTCCACACAGAACGGCCCTGTCATCGTCTGCTGGCTGGTATGCGAAAGAATCCACGCCCTCCCCTTGGGCATACTCTTCTTCGGGCGCCGTGTTTGGAGACCCCACCATCGCAAATGCAGCAGAAAAGTGGGTATCAGGTTCGCAGGGGCTATCTAACCCGTAGGAAGATGAACTATGGCCCGTGTTGAATTGGTATCTGCTGTAAGAGCCTCGAGAGGTCGTGGTTGTCTCTTCCCACAGTATCGGCGTGGACAATTCGTCGGGCTCCAGAGCAACGCCAATATCAATAGTCTCGTCAGCAAGCAGATCTGTCTCATCCCCTCTCCACCTGTTCAAGGGCCAACCGACTCCACTTCGGTCGCCTGATAGACGCAAACGATACTCGAGGGGTCTGTCGACGATTGGAAGTCCTAGTAGCTCGTAGACATTTGGATACGGAAGAGGTATCTCATTCCGTCGTTGGTACATATCTTTCTCTTCAGAGTACTGGCCTTCATCCCACTCCTCATCTTCAACTTGTGGAGTGGCCCTAAGATAGTCACTCTGGCTCGTGTAGTCATTTTCGGCCATTGAAGTATCATCAGTACCGTCAACAAGAGAACTATTGTGACCGACTGTCGCACTTGTTACGTGTCCGAGGAAGTCGCCATTCTCTTGTTCATAAGAACCATAGCCAATTTGAGATTGTGAAAGCGTAAGATCCATTGATAACATCTCATCCTGGCTGAAAGGGATCGCAAGGATCGGCTGCTGGCTGGCCAGAGTGAGGGCATGTGCCACCGCCGGTACCCTTGCAGGCGGGCCTACGCCTGTAATGATATCCTGTACAAGGGATTCCGATTTTGACCCAGCCCGATTATGAACCGAATGCAAAGCGCGACGCGCAGGCAAGTCCTAGTCGAGGCTCAGTCTTGGATGCTCCAGTCTGCATGAGAGCACCGTCTACCGTTGGGTCAGTAATTTCCTTGGACTTATCCAACTGCGGCCTTGTAGAAGGTACCTGCGACGGAGGCTTCTTCGATTTCCAGGATCGCCCCGTGTTCAGGCCAACGAGATCAACGGTTTGTAATACACGAGCTCTCCTCGTAGTGGCTCAACGTGCGGTGAGTGAAAATCGCGTCGACCAATAGAGGAATGACACTTACGATCCTTCCGCTGCAAATGGTCCAATGCGGCAAGCGCTTTCGAAGGTTGATCCTGTTTGGAAGGAAGAGGGTCCCTGGATCGGGTGCTTTCCTCGCTTTTGAGAGATCTAGCATCTCTTTTCTGTGGTTGGAAGGTTTCGACCCGTTGATTCGCGTCTCGCGCATGTTTCAGGTCAAACTCAATCTGTTTCGTACGCTCCGTCTCCACGTTGCACGCATTATACACGATTCCTTGAGCGTTAAAGACACGGGTATGTTGCGAGCGTGGTTTTGGTGGGCCAACTCGTCGGCGCTTCGTGCTATTGCTGTTGACAAGGAACTAGAGTGAGTGATTCTGAAGCTAGAGGCATGTTCGTAGCTGACCGGATCCAATTCGACATTGGGCTCAGTCATGGGCGGGAGCGGGAAGGAAAAGTGAACCATACTTTGGCGTCTCCTCACCGCAAGTACCAATCACAACCAAGAGGATGGTGCTTTCTCGTACATTTTCAAAATGTCGTTTCTCCACGGTACCCTTCTTTGGAAACCGTTGAGGCTGGACTGCACCTTGCACCTTTCTTTCCTTCCTTAGCAACGGAAAATGGGAGAAATACACGACGCATATGACACTATTCTCATCCTTGACTTCGGGTCCCAGGTATGGTCTCCTCCCCCGTCTCGGTCCTATCTTATCGGTTTACAGTATAGTCATCTGATAACTCGGCGATGCAGGGAGCTCAATGTCTACGCAGAGCTTATGCCCTGTACACAAAAGATCAAGGATCTATCCTGGAAACCCAAAGGCAATCGCTGCTCGCCCTTGAAGCGGTTGACTCGTGCTCACACGCTTCCGCTTCGAATCGCCCATAGGAATTATCCTCTCGGGGTCCCCTTACTCAGTATACGACGACGATGCACCGCATGTTGATCCTCGTGTATTCGATCTTGGCGTTCCTGTCTTGGGCATTTGCTATGGCTTGCAGGTGCGGTTCCGATCCACGCCGACACTCGGACGCGTTCTAACCTTATACGGTGCGGAAGGAACTGGCCTCTGTATTTGGGGGGAAGGTAGTAGGATGCGATCATCGTGAATACGGGTTCGCACAAGTAGAAGTCGTTAAACTTGGGGCAGGCCACGAACTCGCGGATCGGCTATTCGAGGGATTCGATAGGAGCATCCAAGTGCGCAACCATTTCTCATTACCGTTCTTTCTCTTACCGAAGTGACTAGGTCTGGATGTCTCACGGCGACCAGGTAAACGAGATTCCACCCGACTTTCATGTCGTTGGAAAGACAAGCACTGCACCTTTCGCTGCCATTGCACACAACTCGAAGCCGTTCTTCGGTATCCAGTTTCACCCCGAAGTGACGCATACTCCTCAAGGAAAACAAGTAATCGGCCGTTTCGTTTTAAACATTTGCGAATGTGCCGCAAATTGGACTATGGTATGTATTCACAATCTCCTTTCTGATTGAATATCCCACCCTAGTCCAGGAATCCTTCATCTCCAAGGAGATAACCCGAATACGAGAGTTAGTTGGGGAGACAGCACAGGTCATTGGCGCGGTCAGTGGAGGTGTCGATAGTACTGTCGCGGCAAAGTTAATGCATGAAGCCATCGGTGAACGGCAAGTAGGTTCCTCTCGTACGGCCGTCTCTCCTCAATGCAGACCTCCAGATTCCACGCAATCATGGTGGATAATGGGGTTCTACGGATGAACGAAGCCGGCCAAGTGAAGAAGATGCTCTCAGGGGACCTTGGGGTTGATCTTACTGTGGTAGATGCCTCGGACCTGTTCCTCTCTCTGCTGGAGAACGTCGAAGACCCCGAGAAGAAGCGAAAGATTATCGGCAACACCTTCATCCACGTTTTCGAAGATGAGGCCGCCAAAATTGAAAGTGCAGTCGAACAACAGGGGAGAGGAAAGATCGAATACCTACTTCAAGGGACGCTTTACCCAGATGTGATCGAGAGCATCAGTTTCAAGGGACCAAGTGCGACAATCAAGACGCACCACAATGTCGGAGGCTTGCTGAAAGATATGAAATTGAAACTCATTGAGCCCTTGAGGGAACTGTTCAAGGGTTCGTTCGATTCGTCTTCCTTTGATGCCGCTCCCACTGACAATAATGGCACGTAGACGAAGTCCGCGCTCTTGGAAGACTCCTTCAAATTCCTTCCCATCTAGTTGGTCGACACCCATTTCCTGGTCCTGGTCTTGCGATCCGAATCCTCGGCCCAGTCACCCGCTCTCAGGTTGAGATTCTCCAGAAAGCCGACAATATATACATCGAAGAGATTCGTGCTGCTCAACTGTACGACCAGATCGCTCAGGCGTTTGCAGTCTTGCTGCCTGTTCGGGCAGTCGGAGTGATGGGCGACAAGAGGACATATGAGCAGGTGATTGCTCTGCGTGCAGTACAAAGTGAAGATTTCATGACTGCCGATTGGTACTTCCGGAATACCATAGTGCGTTTCAAGGTGACTGAGACGAGTCTCCAGGTTCGCGTTCCCACCAGCAGTTCTGCGGAAGATTTCGTCAAGGATCACAAACGAAGTGGCAGGCGTCAATCGTGTGGTGTACGACGTCTCCTCGAAGCCGCCAGGGGTGAGCCTGATTCCTCCCTCAATT
>Ga0307515_10005735_pt1 | contig 25081 bp, 12 predicted proteins | sample 17_EM_MG_FD_194513 | JGI IMG/M metagenome (GOLD analysis project Ga0307515, IMG submission 194513) | Populus trichocarpa ectomycorrhiza microbial communities from riparian zone in the Pacific Northwest, United States - 17_EM | ecosystem: Host-associated > Plants > Roots > Unclassified | place... | reverse complement strand
CGACGAGGCGCTCATCGGGGCCCAGCATCACGCGCAGCCTGCAATCGACCGCCGCGGGCTCGGCCGGCGCCGTCGCGACGTTCAGCACCACCACGTCGCCATCGTCGGCCGTGCCGGTCCCGGTCACCACGCCGAGCGAGGTGCCGTCCTGGTTCCAGGCCAGCGACTGAACCACGGTCTCGCGCAGGAACTGGGCCAGGACCGCGCCGTCCGCACTCCATACGACCACGCCGCCCTCTCCGCCGGTCGCGACCCGGCCATCGCTCGCGACATCGACTGCGAGCACCTCCCCGGCGACGTTGCGGTGCGTGTTCAACAGCCGCCCCGACGGCAGCTCCCAGACACGCCAGGTCCGATCCGAGCTCGCCGTGACGAGCCGGGTCTCGCCGACGAACCGCGCGCTCACCACCCGCGCATCGTGGCCGACCAGGGTCGCGATCGGCGCGCCGTCCACCGCGCTCCATACGCGCGCCGTGTGATCGTCGCTGCAGGTGACGAGCCGCGCCGCAGCGGGATCGAACAACATCGCGGTCAGCGCTCCGGGTCGGCCGCGCAGCGTGCCGAGCCGATGCCAGCCCGCGACCCGCCAGAGGCTCACCGCGCCGTCGGCGTGGGACATCGCGGCGCGCGCTCCGTCCGCGGAGATCGCGATCGGCGGAGCGCCCCGCTCGTCCGGACCGTCGCGGTCGGCCCCGTCGCGATCGTGGAGTCGAACCCGCCCATCGGTGGTCATGATCAGCGCGCGACCCTCGGTGGTGACGGCGCCATCGCTGACGTCGTGCATCGCGGTGCTCGCGGCGTGGTCCCGGTGGATCCCGCCCGCGCCGACCGACACCAGCTGCCCGGCGACGAACGCGACGGCGAAGCCGGTGAATCGATCGCGCGCGACCTCGTCGACGCCGGACGCCGCGTAGACCCGGATCGCGCCACCGAAGTCGGCCGCGAGCACCCGGTCACCTTCGGGGCTGACCGCGGCCGCCCAGACTTTCTGGCCAAACCCGGTGTGGGTGATCTCCGCGCGGCCGCTCGCCCGGTCCCAGATCCGGAGCTGCCCCGCGCTGTCGCCGGCCACCACACGGTCGCGGCCGATCGCCATCGACGACACCTCGACGCCGGGCGCGCCCTCCCATTGCAGCCGGCCATCGGCGTGCCACACGCGCAGCTCGCCACGCTCACCGACGCTGACCACCTGGTCGGCATCGACGAGCGGCGGGCGCCACGACCGGTGGATCGCGAGGGTCCGGACCACGCGGCCTTGCTGCGGATCGATCACGCGGATCGGACCTGCCCTGGCGGTCGCGATCACCCAGCCGCTGGCGGCGATCCCGATCCATCGCACGGCGCCCGTCGGCTCGGGGACTCGCGCGCGCTGGCGGGGTCGCGCGCCGAGCTCCCAGATCCGCAGCGAGCTCTGATCGGCCGTGATCAGCGTCGTGCCATCGGCCCCGAACGCGACGGCGTTGACGGCGCCGTCGTGGCCATCGAGCTGGGCACGCGGCGCGCCGGTCGCGCCATCCCACAGCCACACGTCCCCGCCCCAGCTCGAGGTCGCGATCAGGCGGCCGTCGCTGCTGACCGCGACGCTGTGGTTGCCTCGGCTCGCGATCGCGGTGCCGGCGCGGTGGCCGCGCAGCTCGGTGATCAGCGTCGCTCGCTCGGCGTCCCACAGCCGGGGCACCGTGTCCTCGCCGGCGCTGACCAGCCGCCGGCCGTCGGGGCTCCACGCCAGGCTCCACACGATCCCGGTGTGGCCTGGCAGCCGGGCGCGCCGCGTGCCGTCGCTCGCCCACAGCTCCACCGCGCCGCCCCCGCCGGCGGTGGCAAACCCGGTGCCGTCGGGCCGCCACGCCGCGGCGTGGATCGGGCCGGCGGCCTGCGCCGCGACCTGCTCGGTCAGCACCAGCCGGCCCGCACGCGCGAGCATCGCGGCGACGGCGATGTCGGTCGCGCCTCGCCGGGAGGCCTCGCGCAGGTAGATGTAGGCGCGCTGGCCATCGTCGGCGAGCAGCGCGCTCCGGCCGTGCTCGACGAACAGCTGCGTGGTGCGGTCCTCGGCGGCGCGCCGGCTGATCTCCGCGGCCGCGCTGCTGGCCTCCGCGGTGGCGCGGCTCCGTCGTGCCTGCGTGGCGACCACCAGCAGCGCGGCCGCGGCCGCCGCGAGCACGCCGAGCGCACCAGCGTACAGCCAGCGACGGTGACGGCGCCCGCGCGCGGCGTCAGCGAGGCTGGCGCCGGCGAACGCGTCCTCGCGCGCGGTGAGCATGCCGGCGTAGCGCGGCCGCCACAGCCGGTACTCGTCGAGCGCATCGCCGCGCCACAACAGGCCGTGCGGACGCCCGCGCTCGTCCCATTGCCGGGCGGCCGCGCGCAGCTGATCGCGCAGCCGCGCGACCTCGGCGTCGTCCTGCCGCCACCGCCGCAGGCGCGGCCACGCGTCGAGCAGCGCCTCGTGGACCAGCTCGACGCGATCGCCGGCGGCGTCCTCGGTGGTGACCAGGAGCCGCGCGTCGACCAGCTGCGGCACGACGCCGGCGGCGCCCGCCCCGACGACCTGCTCGAGCTCGGCGCGCGTCAGCGCGGTGCGCGTGCCCTCGGCGGTGGCGAGGTTGCGAAACACCTCGCGCACGGTCGCGGTGTGCGCGGGGCCGAGCGCGTCGACCACGGCATCGGCGTGGCCCGCGAGCGCGCCGGCGACGCCGCCGAGCGCGTCGTAGGCGCGGCGCGTGAGCTGGCGCAGCTGGCGATCGCGCTCGCGCCACAGCCGGGCCGCGGTGAACGACAACAGCGGCAGCGCGCCCGGGTGATCGGCGACGCCATCGACCATCGCGTCGGCGAGCCGATCGTCGCCGAACACGTAGCCGGCCCGGCGCGCCGGCTCGACCACGATCCGGCGCAGCTGATCGCGGGTCGGCGTCGCGAGCAGCTGGACGGCAGGCTCGAGCAGCGCGTGGAGGCCGTCGAGCGCGGCGACGCGCAGCAGGAAATCGTCGCGCACGCTGACCGCGAGCCGTGCGCCGGCGGCGACCAGCGCGACCAGGCCGGCGGCGAACCGGGCGCGGGCGGCGGGGTCCGCGCACAGCGTCACGACTTCCTCGAGCTGATCGACGACCACCAGGGTGCCGGCGCGGTCGGCCGGCGCGCCGTCGAGCGCGGCGGCGAGCGCGAGCTCCGGGCGCGGGCCCGGGCGGAGCACGACCGTCCGCAGACCGGACAGCCGGGGCACCACGCCGGCGAGCACGAACGAGCTCTTGCCGGCGCCGGACGGTCCCACCACGGCGAGCACGCCGCGATCGCGCAACCGGTTGGCGGCGGCATCAGCCTCGGCGTCGCGCCCGAAGAACCAGGCCGCGTCGTCGGTGCGGAACGGCTCGAGGCCGCGATACGGGCCGCGGTCGTCGACCGCCGAGGTGTCGTCGCCGGCGACCGGCAGCGCATCGCCGAGCGCGGGCCATGGATCGTCGCGGTGCTCGTAGCCGTCGGGGTACGCGACGTAGACCGCGCCGCCGGGCGCGCCGCGGTCGAGCAGGAACAGCTCCGCATCGCCGCCGAGCGTGGGCGCCGCGACCAGCGCGAACGGCGCGAGCGATAGCAGCGGCGCGCCATCGCCATCGAGCACGACCGGCGTGTCGAGCGCGAGCGCCAGGCGATCGGCGAGCTGCGCGGCCGGGCGCCGCCGGCGCCGGGTCCCGGTCCAGCGCTCCACCCGATCGCCGCGGCGGACCACGACCGCGAGCTCGGCGGCGAAGCCGATCGCGCGCAGCATGCGCTCGACGACGGCCAGCCGCGCCGCGACCGCAGCCATCGGCGCTGCCGGAGCACCGCGCTCGGCGCTCCCGGCAGGCGCGGCGACCGCGGCCGCCAGCGCGTCGTCGGCCAGCGCGGCGGCGAGCTCGGGTACCGGGAGCAGCGCCGGGTTCGCGGCGCCGGTCGCGGCTCGCGCCAGCTCGAGCCAGGCGGCGTCGGTCAGCGGACCCGCGCGCAGGCGCACCAGCAGCGCACGCGCCTCGGCGCTCCACTCGCCATGGCGGGCGCGCCCCGCGAGCGCGATCACCGCCAGCCAGCGCACCGTCGCCGCGACCACGAGCTCGAGCGCGGCGAGGCCCGCCGCGGCATCGCGCGCTGCATCGTACGCGGCGAGCGCATCCGCGATCGGTGCCGGCGCGCCGCCGAGGATCGCGTCGCGCACCGCGGGGGTCAGCGCCGGTAGCGCGGCCGGCGCATCCCCGAACGCCGCCGCGCGCACCGCCGCGGCCAGCTCGAGCGCCGTCGCGAACCGCTCGTCGCGGCGCTTGGCCAGGGCGCGCGCGAGCACGCCGTCGAGCGCCGGCGGAAACCGCCGCCCCAGCGACGGCGGAGGCCGCTGCGCATGGGCGCGCGCGACCTCGCGCTGGGTCGTCCCGTCGAACGGCGGCGCGCCGGTCAGCGCGCAATAGATCAGCGCGCCGAGCGCGTAGATGTCGGTGCGCCGGTCGACCCCCGCCGGGTCGAACCACTGCTCCGGTGCCATGAACGCCGGCGAGCCGAGCAGGTCACCGCGGCGGGTCAGCGCCGCACCGCCGGCGTCGGGCTCATCGGGCTCGTCGGGCTCGTCGAGCTCGTCGGGCTCGTCGCCGCCGGCGACCGCGCGTGCGATGCCCAGATCGAGGAGCTTGGGCAACAGCCGCCCGGCGCGCGCCACCACCATGACATTGGCCGGCTTGAGATCGCGATGCACGATGCCCTGCTCGTGCGCGGTGTGCACCACCTCGCAGATCCGCTCGAGCAGCGGCACCAGGCGGTCGAGCGACAGCGGTCCGTGCTCGGCCACCAGCTCGGCGAGCGTCGCGCCACGCACCCGCTCCATCGCGATCCACAGCACGCCATCCGGCTCGGCGCCGAACGCGTAGACGTGCGCCGCGTACGGATGGTCGATGCGCGATGCCAGCCGCGCCTCGCGCAGAAACCGCTGGATCCGCGCGTCGCCAGCGCCGCCGCCCCGCGCGATCTTCACCACCGCCTCGCGGCCCAGCGCGGGCTGGTCCGCCAGCCAGACCTCGCCGTGACCGCCGACCGCCAGCCGGGCGCGCACGACGAAGTCACCGAGCGCCCGGCCGATCAGGCCCGACGGATCGGCGCTGATCGGACGAGCCGCGTCCCCCGACGGCATGGCTGCGAAGGTAGCACGCCGCTCCCGCGCCGCCGGGTGCGCAGCCCGCGCAGCCGCCCGCTGCGCAACCCGCGCAGGGCTGCCCAGGTCGCGCAGCACCGAGCCGCGGGACGCGATCCGCGACCCGAGCGAGCGAGCGACGCAACACCACAGCAGTCCACCGGAATCGATGACGAAGCGCGCCGATCGCAGCCGCCGGAGCTGCGCGGCACACCGGCTGCACTCGGCGATGCCGAACGCGCCGCACGGCGGCCATCAACAGAGGACAGTCACCATGAAGAAGATCAAGAACCCGACCAAGCTGAAGCTCCACCGAGACACGCTCCGGGCGCTGAACGCCCAGGAAGTCCACCAGGGCGTGGGCGGCAACCCCAGCCCCACGCTCGGTGGGGCCGGCTGCCACACCTATCTCGGCACCTGCGTGACCCCGGCCTGCCCGCTCAACTGACGACAGGACGTTTCCGCATGACGACCATGAATGCGTGTTTGATGATGGCCGGCATCTGCCTCGCGGGATGCCTCGATCTCACGGACGATGCGCGCGAACCTCGCGATCCAGACGGAGAACACGTCGCCGCGCTCACGTCGCGCCCGCCCCTGAGCTCGATCTGCAAGCTTCGATGCGTCAACTCCCACGGCGGCTTGTCGTGCATCGATCACCGCGACGTGGGGCAGGTCAACGCGGCGGTCTATCCGCTGCTCGAGAACACCACCAAGGTACCGAGCAGCATCCTGAAGACCACCACGGGCTGGGCCAGCACGAGCTGCCCCAGCTGTGTCTGGGACGTCGTGAGCATCACGACGGAATTCCCCGACGGCGCCCCGGTCCCCACGACCTTGGTGACCACCAACAGCCTCGGTGTGGCCAAGACCGTCGCCGCGACCCCCGAGTTCGAGTGGCTGGGGATCGTCGTCATCAAGATCTCGGATCCGACGGATGCCTCCGTGGGCAGCTGCACCCTGAGCGCCGCGATCGACCTCACCGGCGGCATCCCGCGCTGACGCTCGTCGGTCGCTCGAACCACGTCCGGGGGCGCCGGCGTGCTCGGGTCGGCGTCGCGCTCGGGGCGTGCGGTGGAGCGTTCGCGGCCACGAATGCACGCGATGCTCTCGTCGCTGGGCTACGCTCGGTGGCACATGCACCGCCGCATCGCGCTCCTCGCGATCGCCTCGGCTTGCCGCGGCGAGGCAACCGCGCCGCCGGCGAATCACCCCACCCCGACGGCGCCGCTCGCGCTCTGGCGCACCGACCTGCACGCGACGCCGATCGCGCTCGTCGGCGACAACCTCGTCGCGTGGGACGAAGACCGGGTTGGCATCGTCGAGTTCGCGGCGGCGACCGGCCGCGAGCTCCGGTTTCGTGCGATCGACGGGCTGCCCGTCGCCGGCGCCCCGTACCTGTGGGAGCCAGTTCCCGGCGGCTATCTCGCGCGGTGGGATGATCTGATGTCGATCCGCGAGGACGCCGGGGCGCTCCGCGCGGCGTGGACCATCCCGGACACCTGGTCCGGCGAGCTGGTCATCGCGGGCGATCGCGGCTGGATCACGCGCGACGATCCCTCGAGCGTCTCGAGCGTCTCCTCGTTCGGGCTGAGCGACGGCAAGCCGCGCTGGACGGTCGAGCTCCCTGCCGCGCAGGACATCCGGTTCGCGGGCGATGCCCGGACGCTCGTGCTGGCGCGCAGGCTGTCCGTCCCGGCGCCGTCCGGCGACGACCACCTGCACCGCGTGCTCACGGCGTTCGATGCCGAGACCGGCGCGGTGACGTGGTCCGTCGAGCTGCCGTACGAGCCGGGCGTGTTCGCGGTCGGTACCGGCGGCATCGCGCTCACGCCCGACGACAAGCATCTGGCGCTCTACGACGCCGCGACCGGACATCGCATCGAGCTGCCGCTGCACGACCGGTACCCGCGGTTGCTCGTCGATGCGGGCATCGCGTATGTGGCGGACCTCGAGGACGACACCCTGTCGGCCTATCGGATCGCCGATGGCCAGCGGCTGTGGCACACGCACCACCGCGTGGGCCATGGCACGACTCCCGTCGTGCATGATCGGCTGCTCGTGATCGGGACCAGCTACGGCTCCGTGCTCGCGCTCGACCGCAACACCGGCGCCTTGCAGTGGGAGATCGGTACGGGAATGAATCACGCGACGCTGTTCGTCGGCGACACCGCGGTGGTCGCGGTCCCGGGCCGCCTTGCGGTCCCCGACCACCTGCAGCTCGGCTTCGCGCGGCCGACGACCGCACCCGCGCTCGAGTTCGCGACGATCCATGGTCGCGTGCGCAGCATCGCGTGCTTGAAGATCAGAGCTTTTGAAGGCCTTCGGGGCTTTCAGATCGACGTCGGCGACCAGACGGTCGAGCTCGATCGCAACGGCCGGTTCAGCGCGCAGGTCCGTGCGGTCGGCGTCGTGCTCGTCGCGGGCGCCGCGTGGTTCGACGACAACGAGAGTCACCGGAGCTCGGTCGCGATCCCGCTGACCGGCGCCGGTGTCTACACGACGCCCGAGCTCGAGTTCGGGCTGTGCGAACGCGGTTAGCTGACCTGTGTACCGCGCGCGACGCTCGCTGGACTGCCGCTGCTCCGGGCCCGGTCCCGCAGCTCGGCGAGACCCTGCACGATCCCGCGCGCCAGCAGGGTCGCATCCTGGATCGTGTCGTGGTCAGACGTGATGCCGAAGCTGAGCCGGCCTGCATACGACAGGATCGCAGTACCCACGCGCAGGCCCTGCCCGATCGGAACGTAGGGATGCCACTCGAGCATCTTGCGGCCCATGCAGTAGAGTGGAACGCGCGGGCCCGGGATGTTGGTGGTCACCGTCGCGAACATCCGCTGCGGAACACGGTGCATGACGCGCATCAACAGGCGCGTGACTGCACCCACCACGAATGGCGGCGCGAGGGCCCCGAGATCGACAACCTGTGCGCCGGCTTCCGCCATGTGCGAGGCCTTCAGGCGCTCCATCTCGGCGCGCACGGCGTGCAACCGCTCGATCGGATCGTCCACGTTCACCGGGAGGTCGCAGAGCAGCGCCGACACGCGGTTGTCGAGCGAACCATGCGCGTCGGATGCGCGGGTGGAGACCGGGACCAGCGAGCGGATCGGCGCGGTGACGGGACGCCCGGTCCGCGCCTGGAGCAGCGTTCGATAGCCGGCGCTCACGGCAGCAAGGACCACATCGTTGACCGTGCCTCCGAACGCCTTGCGGATGGCCTGAACGTCTTCGAGACTCGCCGACGCGTGCGCGTACGAGCGGCGTTTGCCAACGCTGCCCTGGAGCTCGCCTGTGCGCAGGATGAGCAGCCGCCGCAGGAAGGTGACCAGCCCTGCCCAGCTGTCTCGCATGTCATGCACGCCGGCTGCAGGATGTTTGATCATTGCGACCGCGCGGCTCGCGAGCCGCGAAGCATCGCTCGCCAGACCGCGCCAGGCGTCGAGCACCTCGGCGACTCCCGACGGCTCGGGTCCAGGGACCCAGGAGACCGGCGGTGGCAGCGGACTGTCCTGCTGGGCATCGAGCAAGACCCCGGTCAGATCGACCGCGGACACACCGTCGACCATCGCGTGATGCACCTTCGACACGAGCGCCCAGCGCCCAGCCTCGAGGCCCTCGATGATCCATACTTCCCAGAGCGGTCGGCTGCGGTCCAGCAACCGGGACATCAGCTGACCCATCAGCGCGCACACTGCGGCATCGTCACCTGGCGCGGGCAACACCGCCCGGTGAACATGGGAATCCAGATCAAAGTGCGGGTCGTCGACCCACACCGGTCGGCCAAGCCCCAGCGGGAGAAACCGGGCGCGCTGGCGATAGCGCGGGATGAGCCCGAGCTTCGCTGAGAACAGCCGACTCACGTCGTCCTGCGCGGGTGGCGGTCCCTCGAAGATGCACAAGCCGGCGATATGCAACGGCTGACGCTCGTCTTCCATATGGAGAAACTCGGCATCGAGGACCCCGAGGCGAGTCATGACGGCCGACCTCGCGGCTCCGCGGCGCGAGTTGTCGCTGGCTGATGCTGGCATCGATATGCTCCTTGCAGGAGGGAGGGTCACATTCGCCTGCCCCCCTTCCGTGAGCATTTCCCGTGCCCGCCCGTGCCCGTACGATGGGCGCCTACGCCGTTTCCGCCGCGGAATCTGCGCCGGTGCGGCGCGCCCGCGCAATCCGCGCGCGACCAGGCGCTGCGCCTCGATACTACTCAGCAGGCAAGCGCATCTCGAGGATGCGCCCGACCGCGATCGTGGGCCGCGCCTCAGGCAACACGCGCTCGTCGTATTCGGCCTCCATCAGCCGGGCCTGTGCGGCGGCGAGCCGGGCGATTGGTACGCGCGGCCCGGAGCACGACACAGGGTCGAGGGCCCACGAAGTGGCAGAACCGGATCGAGTCTGGCTGTCCGCCGTGCTCAACAAGTCTGGTGAGGCAACGAGGTCCCGCCGGATAGATCAGCGCCATGTAGCCATGTAGCCATGTAGATGTCCCGACGCGAGCGCCTGTGGTGCGGTGAGCGCCGAGACGCTTTTCGTCGGGCGATCCAGCCGACGGGTGCTGGTCCGACCGCGCGGCTGCCGTGCCGTCGGGCGTAGTACATCGTCGGTGTGCGGTCGCTCGCGCGCGGTTCCCATTCGTTGAGACGTGTGCGCCTTCCGCATTTCACGCACCGCACTCGCAGTCCCCGCTGACGGCTCGCTGCGAGGCTGGTCTGATCCTTGCGTCAGTGCTCGGCATGACAACCCTGAGTTCACATAGAATATTGTCGATGGTTTTTCCGGTGAGCATCCTCGTCGGTGGATGCGCGGGTACAGCGATGGCCGATCAAGAGCAGAGTGCGGAGGACCAGGCTGCCACTGACAGCGCGAAGGCCACTGCGACGATTGCCAACCTGCTGCCGGCGGACGGCTGTTCCTATCCGGTGACGATCAACGGGACGGACTACGCGCCCAACGATGGGTCGCTCGAGGTGGCCCACGATCACGTTCCACCGGGGCAGACGATCACGGCGCGCATCAGCTATCGCCTCACCGGTGGTACAGCGACCGTCGCGTGCGGCTTCGACCGCACCGTCGAACTGCCCGAGATCGCGTTCCGGATCATCTTCGTGATCGACGACGGATCTCAGGAATCCTCCGGCACGCCCGCGCGCTGACGTCTCATGCCGTCCAGCGCACGCGGCCGATTCCGAGGCCTGCAGCCGTTTGCATCAGAATGTCCCGTCCAGGCGACCTCGCGCGCCTCGATGAACGTGCTACTGGAGCGCCAGGAGGAACCACATGAAGCGGCTTCCCTGGCTGATTCTCAGCGTCTGCGTACCCGCGAGCTGTACGGTCGAGCCTGACGAGGTGGTCGAGGCCACCGAGGCGGTCGAGGCCGGAGCCACCGCGCTGCCCCCTGCACTCCCGACCACCGTCTACAACTTGACCGGCCGGACGGCGCCGGCCCCCGGCGCGACCGCCATCCACATCGATACCCGGCTCACCATGACGTTCGACGGGCCGCCGGTGCTCGGCACCGCAACCGTCCGGATCTTTCGCCAGAGCGACGATGCGCTCGTCGATACGATCAAGATCGGCGCGGAGGCCGATGCGATCGGCTTCCCCGGCGAGGACCGGCTCCGCCGCGTCAACGTGGAGCGGCTGCTCAGCGTGTCGGGAAACACCCTGAGGATCGTCCCGCACCACGCAAAGCTCGCGTACGCCACGACCTACTACGTGGGGATCGAGACCGGCGCGATCACCGGCGCGGCGCTCAACGGCAAGGCGTTCAACGGGATCGGCAAGGCGGGAGCCTGGGCGTTCACCACCAAGGCCGCGCCGGCCGCCTCGATGACCACCGTGACCGTCAACGATGACGGGACCGCGGACTTCCGCACCGTGCAGGGCGCGCTCGACCACGTGATGAAGAACGTGGCGCGAGACACCGCGGCGACGATCAACGTGCGCAACGGCACCTACGAGGAGCTGCTGTTCCTGCGCGGCAAGAACAACGTGCGGATCGCGGGCGAGAGCCGCACCGGCGTGGTCATTCAGTATCGCAACTTCGATGGCCTCAATCCCGGGACCGGGGGCAGCCAGGCGCCGGGCTCGACGACGTCGACCGGTGGCCGCTCGGTATTCCTGATCGAGACCTCCGACCTGGTCACGCTCGACACACTCACTCTCCGGAACACGATGCGGCGCTCCAGGACGGTGGGCAGCCAGGCCGAGACGTTCTACTTCAACAATGACGGCGGCCGGCTGATCGCCAAGAATGCAAACTTCTTCAGCGAACAGGATACCGTGCTGGTGAAGGGGTATACATGGTTCTTCAACTCGCTGATCGCCGGCAACGTCGACTTCATCTGGGGCGGGAACCGCGTCGCGCTGTTCGAGAACTCCGAGATCCGCTCGGTGGGAGACACCACGAACGCCGGCTCCGGAGGCTTCATCGTCCAGGCGCGCACCGTCTCTGCGACCGACAAGGGGTTCGTGTTCCTGAACAGCAAGCTCACCCACGGCCCCGGCCCGGCCGGCGGCGACGTCCCCGCCGGCTCGGCGGCCGCGACCTACCTGGCGCGCAGCCCCGGCACCAGCACGACGAATGACAATGTCGCCTACATCAATTGCCAGGTGGATACACACATCATTCCGAAGGGCTGGGCGTACAATACCGCCGGACAGCCGATCCCGAACCCCGCGGCGGCGACCGCCACGACCGGCTGGCGCGAGTTCGGCACCAGGACCTTGAGCGGCGCGACGGTGAACCTGTCGACGCGGATCGGCGGCCGCCTGCTCACCGCCGGCGAGGTCGCGGCCGGGTTCAGCAGCCGCGCGCAGATCTTCGCCGCGTTCGGCGGCGGAGCCGGCTGGAATCCGCAGCCGTAGCCGGGCGCCCGGTCAGGCGGATCCAGAGAAGGGTGGACCATGAACGGCGCCGTGCGAGTTCCTGAAGTTGGTGCCGTGATGCGACATTTCGGTGGCCGACCTCCGCGGATCGGCGCCTTCCGCGACTGCAGAAATTGCATAACTCTGCAACTCCAGCTCTCGCCACTGCCATTGCGCATTACGCGCCGCCTCTCACCGCTGCATACACTGCAGCAATATGGGCCACTCCGCGCGGGTGAGACTTCGATTACTCCAGCACTGCAGCTTCGCGACGCGCGCCTATCTGTGGCAAGCTGAACCCGGACGGGAGTGACATGGCCGAGTATGCCGGCACGCAGTCGAGAACGGAGATCGGCGACGAGCCAAGTAGACCGATTGCTGCGCCGGAGCCGGGCAAGCACACGCTGACCGAGCGGCTGCACGGAGCCGCGACGAGCGCGCCCGTTCAACGTTCGGTGACGGATCGCTCGGGCGCAGCCGAGCCGACGCCGATGAACCCGCCTGATCGGTCCCGGCCGACGGTCCAGGACCTGTTCGGCGGACACATTCAGCGCAGCGCGACCTCCCACGCCCCCTCGGGCGCGAGCGGCCACGCCGACACCCTCATCGCACGGGCAGCGGGCGGTTCCGGGCAGCTGCTCCCGGATGGGCTCCGCACGCGCTTCGAGAGCTCGCTGGGGACCGGTCTAGGCGACGTGCGCGTGCACAACGACTCCGCCGCCGCGGCGGCCGCCACGGGCGTGGGCGCGCGCGCCTATGCGACCGGGCCAGACATCTACATGGGGGAGAAGCAATATGCGCCGCACACCGCGGACGGCGCCTTGCTGCTCGCGCACGAGGTCGCCCACACGGTACAGCAGCGGGGCGCGAGCGGCGGCCCGCAGTACAAGCTCGAGGTCAGCCAGCCCGGCGACGCCTGCGAGGTCGAGGCCGATCGCGCGGCAAGCGCGATGGTGGAAGGGATGCCGGCCGCGGTCGGTCGCTCCTCGGGCGTAGCGCGATCGATCCTGAGCCGCTGGGTCGATCCCGGGATCGCGGATGCGGTCCGCAAGGTGATCCGCGGCGCGGATGTACAAAGCATCCAGCAGATCATCCTGGCGATCGAGACGGCGCGTGCAGCGGCGACCGACCCGAATGGACAGGTGCAGCTCTCGATCCCGGGGATGAACACGCTGGTACCGGTGGCTGATCTCGGTGCGCTCGAGGCGGAAGCGCGACGGCGGTTCCAGGAGCTCCAGACCCCGCCGCCGCCGAACCAGTCAACATCCCCCGGGAACTCGACGGCCACCCCCGTGCAGATCCCGCAGGGGGGGCCGGAGGGGGCGGACGCCGCCAAGGGCGCGGGCATCGGGCTCGGGCTCGGGACGTTTCGCGACCTGAAGCTTCCGCCCGGGGTCGCCCCCGTCAACATGGCGGACCGGCACGTCCTCGACAACCTGAACTTCTTCAAGGCGGTAAAGCCCGGTCCGGAATCCGGAAATTCCTACCTGGAAAACCCGATCGCCGAGGAGACGCTCGCGCAGCTCTACGCCGAGGCCGCCAACCAGGCAGTGAAGCAGGGTGTCAAGACCGGCGAGTTCGTGCTGTCGAATGGACAGAAATGGTCGGCGAACCTGACGACCGGGAAGTTCTTCCCCATCGAGGGCCCCGGAATCGTCCAGCTGACGCAGCAGGAGGTGCGGTTACTGGAGCAGTTCGTCACCCGGGTCAAGGCCGTAGGTGGCGAGGAAGCCGTCCAGAACATCAGCCGCGCGTTCTCGGGACAGAAGTACTCGATCACGCCCAACATGGAGCGCGCCCTGCACATCGTCGCCAGGAAGGTCGGCGTCGCCGATGGGCTCCTGACTCCGCTGGCCTCGGCGGCACCGGAGGCCGCGGTCGAGGCGACGCTGCTCGATGCCGCCAGGCTGAAGGCCGCCGGGCGCGCCTTCAAGCTCGTCAAGTGGGGTGGTCGCATCCTGCTCGTGGTCGCGATCGCGATCGACGCGTACGAGGTCTACGAGGCTCACTTCAACCCGAAGGTGATCGCGAAGAAGGCCGGCTCGTGGGCCGGCTCGCTGACAGCGGGCGGGATCGCCGCCGAGGAGGCGTCGCCACTGCTCCTGGCCGGACCTTGGGGCTGGCTCGGCTATGGCGTCATCGTCGGGGGAGCCGGCGCCATCGGCTACTTCGTCGGGGGCGAGGTCACCGAGACGATCTACGAATGGGGCTTCGAGAGCGAGAAGAAGGATGAAAAGCAGGATCCGAAGAAGTAGGCGTGCTCACCTCGATAGCTCGTTCCAGGCAGCCACGAATTCGGTCAGCACGGTCGGCGGCTTTGCGCTGTCGCGAATCCGCTGTTGAACGACGGACAGGTACTCGACCAGCACCTGGCGCGCCGCCGCGTACCACGCAGCGCGCACGATCGCCACGCGCTTGAAGTGAACGCTACCTCGGACCTCCGGGGCCTCGCCGGTGCCATCGAGAAAATCGAGCTCCACGACTGCGCTGGTCTCGCGCAGCACGAGCTGGCTGCGATCCTCCTGGTACAATCGCGCGACGACGCCCGCCTCTCCGGCGCCGTGCCGATAGCGATCCAGCCCGGAGGAGATTGCGCCCGGGGACAGGCCCACGACGCTGGTCATCAGGAAGTCTACATAGGAGAACAGGTCGCCCGACGCCTCGGTGTCCAGGAAGCAGTAGAACCGATCGGCAAACAGACGAATACCGCCGCCGACCTTGAAGAACGCCGTCGCGTCCATGTCGGCCGGATCGAGATACCCTGTCCCCGTCGTCAGCGACTGCAAAGTCCAGCGCCAGCGCGCCGGATCGCGGTAGACGAGGTGAATATCGAGACGCTCGATCGGAGCCATCGGGATTCCCTCCGGCACGCACTATACCCGGCATCCGGTAGCGTAGCCAGGCGCATGCGAGGCGCACCGCCGCGGCGACGCTTGCACGTCGCCGAACCAGTCGGCGTCGTCTACCGGCTTGCCGGCGGCACACCCGGAGAGCGGTCACGGAGCGCCGGGCGGAGCGCCGGCGTCGGGCGCAGCGGCGGCCGGCAGATCGTCCGCGAGTTCCTTGCGCGCGTTCCCGATCTGCATGATCACCCGGCCCGAGTAGTCCTTGGCCGAATTGTACGGCAGAACCCCGAGCTTTGGCGCAGACATCGTGAGGACCTTGGCATATGCCTTTGCATCGCCGCCGAGCGCCGCCTGGGCAAGCGCCTGGTGATCGGGCTTGTCGGATGCCTGCAACTTGCGGAACCTCGCCTCGACATTGTGAACGTACGCGGCTGCTGCCGATGCCAGGCTCGCGTAAGAGGGTCGCTCCACCGGGCTGCTGAACATCACTGCGAGCATGGTCTCTCCACGGTCGAGCTGCGCCTTGATCGTCGACGCATCCTTGCCATTGTAGCGCTTGCCCGCTCCATAATCCGCATAGTGCTTGGGATTCGCCTCGTATTCGGACCGGGAAATGACCGTCGACGTGCGGACCTTGGTGATGCTCTTGGTCCCACCTTCCATGCCCGCAAAGTTGTTGTTGGCTATGTTGATGCCGCCCTGTTCCACCCACGAGTGACCAACCAGCATCACCCGGAAGTCTCTGGACAGCCCCGGTGCAACCTCGGTGATGGCGGCCGCCGAGCTGTCGCTGGCGCCGCCACCCAGCAACTCGTCGTGCTGTCGAACCATGCTCCCCTCCGCGCGCCACGATACGCCCGGCGCGGTCGAGTTCGACTCGCTCGAGCGACGGTTTGATCGCGGATCCACCCGTGCCCTTGTAGAAAACCGCGGATACTGGATCACTCCCGGCCGACCGCGACGCGCTGTCCGCGACGACCTCGATGCTCGAGCGTCGAGCACCGCACCGCGGCCCAGACATGCACCCGCGCAGTTACTTCGTCGCGTCTGCAGGGCGCGCCACCGGAGGTTCGCGAACTGGATGAGCTCCGCGACCTGCTTCGCGAACCAAGCGCCCGCTGGCGGGTCCGCGGAGCCACGCTCGGCGTCCGTGCCGCCGCCCATTCCCGGTCGCACTGGCCGTCGGCCCCGCGGCAGCGACCGCCACGAGCGGCTGCCGCGGGTTGGGCACCACGACCGGCTCCTACTTCGGGCCGACCAGGCGCCAGGGGTGCTTGGGCAACGGTGAAGGGGGCGTCAGCGGCAGCGTGCCGGTGTAGTCGGAGTAGATCATGCGCCAGGCCTCGACCGCGAGCGTGTCGGTGTTCTGCCAGACCAGCTCGAAGTGGCCGTCGCCGGTGAGGTCGCCGACGGCGCCGAGGGTCCAGGTCCAGTCGCGCGTCGGGTTCGGGATCCGGTGCTGCTCGAACGCGTGGTAGCTCTCGATGTAAGCGATGGTGACGTTGCCGGCCGGGCCGCGCAGCACCAGGTCGCCGAGGCCTTCGCCGGAGAAGTCGCCGCAGCCGGCGACGCGGAAGTTGTTGACCGAGAACCCTGGGATCGCCGAGGTGATGACATGGGCCTCGCGGCGGACCGCGGGGTTACTCGGGTCCATGACCCAGACGGTGATCGTGCGCCGCGACGAGTCCGAGCTCTGGAAGACCAGGTCGGCCTGATGATCGCCGTTGAAATCGGCCGAGCACACCAGCACGTCGGTGGGGTCCTCGGGAGTCAACGGCACAATGAACGCGCCACCGTTCATCACGAAGTCGCGCATGGTCCAGGACACGATGTTGTGACTGATGGTGTGCTGGAACACGAAGTCAGGTCGGCCGTCGCCGCTCAGGTCGGCCGCAGAGGCCAGGTGCCAGTTGTTGCTGGTGACCGGGCCATAGGGGTCGGGGACCGAGGTGCCATCGCGGCTGAGGTCGCCGCGCAGGAATGCGGTGTCGTCCTGCTGGTATATCAGGTCGGACAGACCATCCCAGTCGTAGTCGCCGGGCACGTGGCTCGGGACCTCGAGCGGTTGCGGAGCGGCGCTGGACGCGGGCTCGGTCGCGGCGGTGCAGCCGCCGGCGAGCGGCGCCGCCAGCCAGACAGCGAGCCATACGGCGTGAGGATTGTGAAAGACAGTTGGAATGCAAGGGATGCGCAGCGCGGTCATGTCGTTCTCCTTGGTGACGCAGCGATCCAGTCATTACGCGCCGCCGTGCCCGCACACGATGGCGGCATCCGCCAAAGACATGGCGCTTCGCGCCACCCGGTGATGTCGCCGTGATGTCGCGGAATGCGACGGGACACGTACACTCGTGCTCGGACCACCGGGAGCTGAGATGTCCGCGATCGCGATTCCACGCATTGCGATCCAGGCGATCCGGCCGTTGCTCGACGCGCTGCCGGCGCGCGGGGTCGACGCGACGAGCCTGCTCGCCGAGGTCGGTCTGGCCGACCTGCCGCTGACCGATCCCGACGCGCGGCTGCCGCTGACCCGGCTCGACGAGCTGTGGGATCGCGCGGCCGCGCGCACCGGCGACACCAACCTCGGCCTGCACGTCGCAGAATCGGTCGGTGCCGGCAGCTTCGGCCTGCTGTCGTACCTCGGCACGGCGAGCGCGAGCTGGGGCGAGGGACTGGAGCGCGTGCTCCGCTACTTCCGCTTGCTCAGCGACGGCTCGAGCTATCAGCTCACGATCGCCGACGACGTCGCCACGGTCACCGCGAGCCAGGATACGCCGTCCGCCGCGCCGGTCCGGCAGCGCGTCGAGTTCACCGTGTCGGTCCTGTTCTGCTATGCCCGGCACTCGATCGCCGGCGACTGGTGCGCCGGCGACGTGTTCTTCGAGCACGCAGCGCCGGCCGACGTCGCCGAGCATCGCCGGATCTACGGCGGGCCGCCCCGGTTCGACGCCGGGCGCAGCGGGTTCTCGTTCTCGCGCGCGCTGCTCGCCCGGCCGCTGCGCAGCGGCGACCCGGCGCTCGCGGCGCTGCTCGAGCGGTTCGCCGCCCGTCAGATCGCCGATCTGCCGTGCGCGACCAGCGTCGCCGCCGCGCTGCGCGCGCTGTGCCTGCGCACCGGCGTTGCGCCCGAGCTCACGCTCGACGCCGCCGCCCACCGGCTCCAGCTCAGCCCACGCACGCTGCAGCGCCGGCTGCGCGGTGAGGGCACGTCGCACCACGAGATCGTCGACGAGGTGCGGCACTGCCTGGCCAGCCGGATGCTCGCGCAATCGAGCCTTGGCGTCGCCGAGGTCGCCTTCGCCCTCGGGTTCTCGGATGCCGGCACGCTGCACCGCGCATTCAAGCGCTGGACCGGGATGACCCCGGCGCGCTACCGCCGCACGGCGCGCTCGGCGTGACCGGCGGCCGCCGGGGCCATACGACGTCGATGGTGTCTGCTGGCTCTCGATAGCAACCGACCGCTTTGCGCTTGCTCGATCGCGTGGAGCCGTCGCGCGCAGTGATCGTCGTTGGTCGCGCGAGCGTGCGCTGGCGCGCGCGGAGACGTGATCATTCGCTCGCTCCCGACAGCTCTCCGCCCACCACAGACGAAATCGCTGCGCTCTAACTGATTGACGGACGCGCGGTGTCGGTCTAGCGTCTTGTCATCGTCCGAGCCAGGCAGAGGCAGCGGCGTCCCGGCGGCTGATCGGGATTGCACCGGACGACCTCAGGGCTACCACTCGCTGCTTGAGCCGTGCCTGCTGACGCGCGGCTGCAACTCGTTCACCGTTTGGGGTTATAGGGCCGACGCCCTGACCCGGAAAGGCAGCCATGACGCGATATTCAGGTACCTGTACGTTGCTGGCCGGAGTGAGCTGCTTTGCCCTCGGGAGCGCAGCCTGCGGGAGTGGGAGCGACACGGGCGACACGGTGACGGCCTCTACCGACGACGAGTCGGTGCTCGCCGCCCCGGCCCCCGGCGAGGAGCCAGCGCTCACGGTCCCGAACTCGGCGGGCCGCGAAGCGCACTCCACCCTCCCGAACCCACCAGATGACCACATTCCGAGGCCATCCGGCCGCCCCCGCAACCTCCGGGTGCTCGACTGGGCGGGCTTCCGCGGCGCCGTGTCCTACACGTTCGACGACTCGCAGCCGTCGCAGATCGAGCACTACGCGGAGCTCCAGGCCGCCGGGGTTCCGATGACGTTCTATCTGTCGAGCGGATGGGCAGACACCTCTCCGCTGTACGAGGCCACGTGGCGACAGGCCGTCCGCGACGGCCACGAGATCGGCAACCACACAGTCCACCACTGCAACGCTGACCTGACCGGCTGCGCGATTGGAACGCCGCTCGCCGATCCGCTCGCAGAGATCGACGTCAACGCGGCGTACATCACCGAGCACACACGCCAGCGTGCCGTTCTGACCATGGCGTCCCCGTTCGGAGATGCCAACTGGGACGCGATCGCCAGACAGCGCGTGTTCTTGCATCGGGACGTGTTCCAGGGGCTGGTCGCGCCCAACGACAGCACCGATCCGTTGCATCTGCCCTGTTTCATGGCGGGCGCCCCCGAGTTCGGCGGGATCGACGACCAGCAGTCGACCTTCGAGGGCCTCATCGACACCACGCGAGCCAGCGACACGTGGCTCATCTTCCTGTTCCACACCATCTTTCCTTCGACGAATAACTGGTTCGGTCCGGTGGACATCGGCGCGATCACCGGCAGCATGCAGCACGCCACGTCGTTCCGCGATGTCTGGGTCGATACCATGCTCGAGATCGGCGCCTACTGGCGGGCCCAGAAGATGTTCTCGGAGCTCACGCCGATCACCCGGCGCCACATCACGATCTGGACCTGGCGGCTGCCGGACCACTTTCCCCGGGGCAGGTTCCTGCGCGTCCGGGTCGACGGCGGCACGCTCCGCCAGCTGCGGGGTCCGCTGGTCTGGAACCGCCACGGTTTCTACGAGGTGTCCCTCGACGACGGTGTGCTGATCCTGTCACCGTGACCAACACCGGGGGGTCGGGCGTAGTCGCCGGACAGCTCGCAGGCGAGGATCGCGCCGGCGGCTGAACGAACTGTACGTACAGTTTGTCCGGCCGTGGCCGGTGCAACCACGTGGATTCGCACGCCAGCGAGCCTGGCACTGCGGTTGCCTGGTCGGCCATCGACCATGAAGCGTGCGACCGATCGACAGACGACGCGCCCCGGCGGCGCGATCACCGCGGCCGTGGCCGCTTGTGTGCTGGCTTGTGCAGCGCTCCTGACCGCGTGCGACGGCGATGCCGGCGCGATCGCCAGCACCGAGCGAGCGCGAGCCCAGGGTCGTCGCGATGTCGACGAGCTGCAGCGAATCCGCCGCGATCCGCGTGCCTGCGTCGCCAACGCGGAGTGTCCGACCGGCAGTCATTGCGACGCCGAGGTCGGTCGTTGCACCTGGGCCTGTCTCGCCGATAGCGAGTGCGGGCGAGGTGGACGGTGCGACCTGCTCGGCGCGTGCGTGGCAACCGCGAGCGCTTCGCTGATCGCGAGCTCGGCGAGCGACAGCACGGGCTGCCAGGCGATCCCGGCGGCGAACCGGCGGGCGGCGCTGCTCGCGCTGTACGACGACGCGCAGCAGGGCAACTTCGTGACGTGTGACAGCGACGAGACCTGCCCGTGCGGCGCGCACTGCAGCGCCGACGCGGTCTGTCAGGTCGACTGCCTCGCCGACAACCCCACGCCGGCGCTCAGCTGCGGCGCCGGCCAGGCATGCACGGCGCTCGGCCGCTGCGCCGCGTCGGCTGGCGACCCCGGCCCGCCGCTCGCGCTCACGCTCGCGCTGTCCGACGTGGTCACGCGAGCCAACACGGCGACGGCGCCGGTCGTGGTGCCGCTGACGATCACGGTGGCGGCGACCAGCTTCGACGTGTTGCAGCCCCAGAACCCCGCCGTGGTCAAGCTCGGCTTCGCGGAGCTTCGCGACTTCGAGCAAGGCCGCGTCGCGACGCCGCCCACGCCCGCGCCGCGGGTCAAGTGCCTGCAAGACGATCCGCTGGCGACCAGCTGCGTGATCAACGGCGGCTGGACGTTCAACGTGGCCTCGGCAGCGTTGCGCTCCGCGCCCAGGACGATCTGGGTCGAGCTCCCGCAGACCATGACCGCCCAGCACTGGACACTCGAGGCGCGCAGCGAATGGGCCGCCGATCCGGCGATCGATATCATCCAGGCAGTGCCGGTGATCATCCCGGCCACCGACCCCGGGCACTACCAGGGCAACCTGGTGCTCGCCAACGACGGCGCGGTCGCGTCCGCCGATGCCACCTTCCGCCTGCCGGTCCAGGCGGTCGTGACCTCGACCCACGTCGCGGTGTTCGAGCCCACGCGCGTGGTGCTCCCCGATGGCCATGCGGTGCTGTCGCGCGCCGCGGGCAAGGCGACGATGCTGAGCTGGCTGACCTCCAGCGTCGGAACCGGCGCGGCCGCGCGCTACGACGTCGCGCTCACGATGCCGGCGATCGCCTACGATCCTGTGACCGGCCACCTCCACATCGCGATCGCCGCGGCGACCGGGACCGGCGCGACCGCCACGACGCTGAACCTCGAGCTCGAGCGCACCGGCGACGTCGACGCGCCGCTCTGCCCGGCCACCGCGTGCGACACCGGCAGCTACTGCGACGCGGCGATGGGCCGATGCCTCGCGGGGACCGGGCCGGCGGCCGGCGGCGGCATCGTCGACGCGGCGAGCGCGGCGGCGACCCCGAGCAGCGTGCTGCCGTCGGCGGAGCTCGCGGCGTGGGTTCCCCCGCTCACCACGGTGGCTGCCAGCAACCAGGCGCTACTCGGCGGATCCGGGACAGCAGGGATCGAGCGGGCGTACTGCTTCAAGGCGACCGACCAGCCGGGGCCGGCGCGCTTCGCGGTCAGCACCGCGCTGCAAGAGGTGTCGGCGGACCTGAAGTGCCAGCAGGGTGGCGCGTCGCTCGCCGACTACCCGCAGCAGACGTTCCCGTTCGAAGACTTCGATCACGAATACGACGCAGCCAACCACTTCGATCTGTTCGAGACCTGCCTGGCAGACCTGAGTGCGCAGCCGACCGGCCCGGCCACGGCCGCAAACTTGTTGAACGCGCGGTCGTGCGCCAGCCTGGGGCGGTTCTTCCTGGCGATGAACGCGAACGCGTCCACCGGGGTGGGCAAGCCGCTGCTCGACGTCGGCCAGCGCTGGGTCGGGCAGCTGCTCCGCCAGTGGCTGGGTGTTCACGCCTACGTCGCGAGCTCGGCGATCCAGAGCCGGCAGTATGACGACGCGCTCGCGGCGTCGAGCGTGCCGGCGCAGGACCGCCTCGGGACCGCGGTCGATCTGATGACGCAGGGCCTGGGCGTGCTGCTCGATCCTCGGGTCAAGCCGCAGTACGCCACGGGCACCTACCTTCCGCTCGTCGTCGCTGCACCGGACTACCGGGTGCCGGCGCGCCCGATCGCGCGGTGGACCTTCAACGAGCGAACGAGCCCGGCGCCGGATGCCGAAAACTCGCCGGACGCCGAAAGCTCGAACCCGTTCATCGCCGAGGGCGTCGATCTATCGAGCCGCGCGCTGGTTTCGCCCGGCGCACCGGGAGAGCGCTGCGAGAGCTCGCAGCCGGTCGCGCTGGACGACCGTCGGTTCACGATCGCGATGGACCTGGGCGGCCTGGGCAGTGGCAAGTTCTTCGAGAAGGTCGCACCCAACGGTGACCGGCTGTGGATCGAGACGTCGACCTACAGCATCTGGCCCAACACGAACCGCGTCTTCGCCATGAAGGATTCGTTCGGCGGTGTCGTTCGCTTCGACATCCACTGGGACAACGTCTTCGAGCTGCCGCCGACGCACAACATGTTCGCGTTCGTCGCGGACAACGGAAACTACTCGTTGAACGGTATCGGTGGCCCGACCAGCATCGAGGGCGGGGGGCCGCGCTGGGGGGCGCCGGGGATCGTGCGGCTCGCGGGCGCTGGTACGGCGACCACGTGCACCTCGTGGGATCGCAATGTCTCCGGCGACGGGCTCGACGCGACGGTCCGCGCGCCCTACGTCGACAGCTCACCACCGGTCACGTACACGTGCACGACGAAGCTCCGCGCGCCGCGCACCACGACGTGCGTCGGTACCGCCCCCACCGATCCGGCGGCCTGCGCGGCGGCGACCAAGCGCGCGCAGCTCGTGGCCGACCTGTTGCCGGATCCGCCCGCGGCGGCGGTCAGCGCGCTCGCGGTGCAGGGCAGCGCGGCAATCGTGGGCACCGAGGAGGAGCTCACGAGATTCGAGCGCACGGTCTGGACGGACTATCGCTGTGACTACACGATCACGAACCTGCCGGTGCCGGTGACCGGCGCCAAGCCCGTGTGTGGCACGACGTCGTCCAACGTGACCATCGACGAGGTGTCGCTGTGGAATCGCCCGATCCAGGGCAGCGAGCTCGCGGCGATGAGGGCGCGGTACAACCAGTCGCCCGCGACGCCCGGCAACGAGAGCCTGCCGCCCAGAGCGGAGAGCACCAGCACGCTGCCCGGCAAGGACCAGGCCGCGGGGCTCGCGGTGCACATCGTCGAGGCGGCCAGCGCCGATCTCGATCTGCTCGCCGACTACATCGAGGCCGAGCGCGGCGTGATGTACGAGGAGTGCTACCTCGGCGGCCCGTCGCCGGCCCGGGACCGCATGGCGGCGCGCGCGGGTAAGAGCTTGCGGCTGATCGCGATCCTCGAGGGCGAGGCCGCGCACCTCGCGGCGGTGCCAGGAGCGTCAGAGGCCCCGTGGTACGCGCGCTACCAGGCCGGTCATCGCGAACTCGCGGGCCGGCGGGCCCGGGCGCTCAAACACCTGCAGCTCGCCGGTGAATGCCGGAACCCGCTGGGCATCTCGGAAGATGACCTGCCGCTGTTCGTGGGCGAGGAGGTCGGCCCGTCGGGCAAGTTTTTCGCGAGCTCGCGGTTCCTGACGGCCAAGGCCCGGGACGAGATCCTGCTCGCCCAGGCCAAGCTCAGCTCCGCGCAGGCCAAGTACGTGCAGCAGCGCGAGAGCGTCTATCAGCTCCACCAGGCGCGGGAGACCAAGGTGCTGCGCACGGCCAAGCTGCGCACCGACTACGAGAGCGCGCTGCGCCGGATGTGCGGCACACCGGCGGGCACGCAGACGCTGCTCGATGGCTTCCTCGCGGGTACGCTCGACATCAGCAACTGCTTCTTCAAGACCGAGATCCCGGCGTGCCAGAACCTCGGCAACATGCCGGTCGCCGACCTCCCGGCGAGCTGCCTGCGCGGCGACATCGGGGCGCGCCTGCTCGCGATCCAGTCGGCGGGCATCGACATGGCGAACGCCAACGCCAGCCTCGTCCGCGCGACCGAGCAGTACGACGGCGACATGGTCTATTGCGGCCGCCGCCAGGAGGCGTTCCACGAGACCGAGCAGATCCTGGCGAGCCACTATGCCCACATGCAGGACCTGCGGGCACTGGATGCAGCCGTCAGCAACCTCCTGGGGATCCCGACTGGCTATCTTCACGCCGACGTGCGGGAGTTCCTCACCTCGATCGCCAGCACCGCCGATACGCTCGGACTTCCCCATATAGTCCCGGCGCCGACCGGACTGCTCCAGCAACAAGAGGCCGAGTCCAATCAGCTGGTGATGGAGGCCCGGAGTCACGATCTCGATATCGCCGAGTGCTATCACCGCGTCGACAACGAGAAGTTCACGATCGACGCCGCGCGCGACGTGATCAAGCGCGGCGCGCAGGAGGTCGCGACCGCGGTGTTCAGCCTGGACAACGACCGCAACGCGCTCGCCGGCGTGGTCGACGAAGCCGCCGGTCAGCTCGCGATCGAGGCCGGGATCGACAGCACGCCTCCCCACCTCCACTACTGGCTCGACGCCGACATCACCGAGTATCACCGTCACCTCGAGTACGCGCGTCGCCTGACCTACCTCGCGCTGCGCGCCTTCGAGTACGAGGGGCAGCAGTCGATCGGCCACCGCGGCGAGACGTTGACCGCCCGGCAGCCCGACAACCTGGCCGCCGTGGTCACCGCGATCGAGCAGCGCAACGCGCCGATGCAAGGCGAGCTCGGCCTGGTGATCGGCGCGCGCCCGGTCGTGCTCAGCGTGCGCGACGAGATCCTGCGGATCATGGACGTCAGCACGAGCCCGAACCGGCTGCCCGGCGAGCCGGCGCTGACCCCGGAGCAGGCGCTCAAGGCGTACCTGGCGTCCGAGTCGTCGAAGATCGTGGGCA
>Ga0307515_10005734_pt1 | contig 25082 bp, 27 predicted proteins | sample 17_EM_MG_FD_194513 | JGI IMG/M metagenome (GOLD analysis project Ga0307515, IMG submission 194513) | Populus trichocarpa ectomycorrhiza microbial communities from riparian zone in the Pacific Northwest, United States - 17_EM | ecosystem: Host-associated > Plants > Roots > Unclassified | place... | reverse complement strand
CTTCTTTAGAGCATGTTGCTGACCACTTGAACGTTTACATGCATAGGTGTTTTGCATATATCCAATATGTATGCATCTTGTATCATAATTCAAGTATCATTATCGCTATTAGGGACAACCCCTAACACTAACATAGTGATTTTATGAATAGGTGTTATGCATTTGTCATCAGGTGACTTCCAAAGTATTTGCATACCAATCCACTACGTACCATTCCTTCTGCGAAGGGAGCACCTCTAACAATCCAGTGCACACATAATTCTGTCTATTTGCAACTTCTCTGTATATTGTCCCCATATTTCAGATATAAAAGGTGTAGTTGATAATGTTATCTACAGCTGATGTTTCTTAATCAAACATTCTGGATATAGCAACATGATTGCATTATCCTATTGAAATCTGCAAATGGCCATATAGGTTGATACTGGTGTTAGCAACTGTTCCAAATCCACGGTGCGGTTCCGGGTCCGGATTCGAACAGAACTGGAACCGTTGCAAAGGGTTCTACCCCATCGACAAACCGAAACGCACCGATCCCGTGGTTTTTTGGCTGGTTCCTCAGTTTCACCAACTCAGAACTTTGGCTTCCCTTAAGTATTTGATTTCTGATTGTATCACAATATGATATATACGTACAAGATGCAGCATCAGCAAAATGTATTTTAGTCACTGGAAGACTCCAGGAGTGTCTGAGAGAATGTGGAGTGTAATCTTAGATGCGTCAATTTCAGGAGAGTATCAGACCCTAGGAGGTCATTCCTGCCGGCCTTGAGAGTAACTGGGATCTCTGATGACTGCTACAGGAGTACCATGAGAGTGATTGTGATAGGTTTGGGAACATCTCGGAGCGCCGGAGAGAACTTTGGGTGTACCTGGGAGCACCTGGGAACGCCGGCGACAAGTCTAGGAGCGCCAGCGACAAGTCTCGGAGCGCCGACGACAAGCCTCGGAGCGCCGGCGATAATCCTGGGAGCACCTCGAATCACAGTAGAGCAGTCTGGAAAAGACATCTTCTTTGGAAACACTGCAGGTGCGCCTGGAAATCATAGCTACTACTCATCGTTCAACGATTTTTAACACTCATGTCTTCAGTTTGTATTCTCATCTATGTATCTAAATAGCTACCCATCTACACACGGTAAATCTGGACTGGCTGCAGGCGGTGCTTGAGAGCAATTCGAGGAGCGTCTGAGAATGACAATCGAGCAAACTCATTGATACACTCCGAGGCCATCATCGAGCGACTTTGGAGATGCACTTGGAGGCCGTAATCGAGTGAGTTGGGAGATGCACTTGGAGGTCATGATCGTGCAAACTTGGAGGCCGTAATGGAGCGAGTTTGGAGATGCACCTGGAGGCCATGATCGAGCGAGTTTGGAGATGCACTCGGAGGCAGTGATCGAGCGAGTTTGGACATGCACTTAGAGGCCGAGATCGAGTGTACTTGAGAGATGCACTTGGAGGCCGTAAAGGAGCGAGATTGAAGATACACTTGGAGGCCGTGATCGAGCGAGTTTGGAGATGCACTTGCAGGCCATTATCGACCAGGATTAGACGAGTACTTGGAGGCGGTTGATGGACGGCGCGCCGAGTGATGAGATTCTATTCATCAGTTAGTCAACTGGCAACCGTGGGAATGTGACAATGTGACTTTACATTTGAGCTCTCATGGAGAGCTGGCTAATGGCGGTCGATCATATAGGGAGGTACGCCGGAAGCTGAAACTACATTCAGAGGTCAACTCCTAATCATGAGAATGAAGGGAAGACAAACAATCTTGGGTGGATGCTGTACTTGGTGTATGCTCTACTCGATGTCAACTCATGATCATGGCATGGAGAGATAGAGAGGGATGACTTATCTTTGTGTTCTGCGATGATGGTTGAGTTGTGGACGAGAAAGAGAGAGATGGGGGATACATGAGAATGTTGTGGAGGATACGAGCAGATATGAGAAATCAGGGGTACAACTTGCCCGATTGGGTTGGGAAGACCTCGTATCGGTGTAATTACACGCCGGATTGGGACTCATACCTACCGTATCGGGGATGATAAATTGACTCGCACACAAAATTCTCCAAGTCCCGGATTCTCATGATGATTTCCCCTATCTCCTCTCATCTCTGTCTTTCTCGTCCTCAAGTCTACCATCACCTCAGATCATGAAGTTAAGTCATTGCTCTCAATCTCTCCATGCCATGATAATGAGTTAACACCGAGTACAGCATACTCCAAGTACAGCATACTCCGAGTACAGCATACTCCGAGTACAGCATACTCCGAGTACAGCATACTCCGAGTACAGCATACACTGCGTACTGCATACACTGCATACTGCATACACAGCATTCTGCATCATCCCAAGATCGACTGTCTCCCACTCCCAGCCAGTCTCTCATCTCTCGGCAGACCATGTTGTACTCAATTCTCTACATTCCCACAATCACGAGTTAACCAATAAATAGAGTTTCAGCTCCCGTCACGCCTCCCTCCCAAACTACCGCCTCCAGATTGACCGCCTCCAAGTACTCCTCCAATCACACTCGATCACGGCCACCAAGTGCATCTCGAAACTCGCACGATTATGGCCTCCAATCTTGCTTGATCACAGCCTCCAAGTGCATCTCTTAACTCTCTCAATTACGGCCTCCAAACTCGCTCGATCACGGCCTCCAAGTTCATCTGCTAACTCGCTCGATTGCCGCCTGCAAGTTCGCATGATGGCGCCCTCCATGTGCATCTCTAAACTCGCTCGATCACAGTCTCCAAGTGTATCTCTAAAGTCGCACGATTACGGCCTCCAAGTGCATCTTCAAACTCTCTCGATCACAGCCTCCAAGTACATCTTTATGGAGCGACGGCGGGTCTACGGAGATACAGGGGTAACGGAGGTGGAAAGAGTGATGGGGAGTATATATTCGGCAGACCCCGGAGTAGATAGACATCATCTCATTTCCATCTCATCTAATCATACAATGAAAATACACACTCTATCTTTCCCAACTTTTGGTCTCACTCGCTCTGTCTGCGATATCCTGGATCCATGCAATTGTGTGGGATCCTCAATGCCGGATAGTATCATATATTCTCACCGAATTCCTACGCTCCTCGAACTAGAACCGCTCTTTCTCATGAATTCCGTTTGGATGTCCCAAGAGGTGCGGCGGAGTGTTGATGGTGGGCTCTCTGCCTTTTAGCTGCATCGTTTCACCAGAACGGCCTCCAAATGGTGCATCTCTAAATGTTCTCTCAATGGGCGTGGCCTGGTGCTCCTCCGATTATGCTCAAGTACCATCTGTGGCCAAATTGACCGTATGTATATATAGAGAGAGACTTAAATAGTGCATGCCTTATTATGATGTAGTGAATCTTGTGACTGTAACAAAGATGAATATGATAAGACGAAATGCCTTGTGGTTATGTAAGAACCACAGCTGTGAGAATACGGCATCAAGTCTCCTGCAGAGCTGCGCAGCGGTCTCAGCCGCTCTGGAAGTGTCCCACAGAGCGGTGCAGCAGTCTCAGCTTCTCTCGAAGTCTCCCACAGATCTCTGCAGAGGTCTCAGGAGCTTCAAAATTTGACTATCCTAGATGGAGCATCCTGAATGCACCTCCATAACTGCAGGTGCTTTCAGGAGCACCTGAGAATGCTCTTGCAGAGTCTGAGAGCACTTTGCTTAGCTCCAGGGGGGTCTGGGAGAGTCTGGAAGTACTTAGAAGCACTGGTGAGGTCGCCCGGAGTGTCTGAGAGGATTGCATGTGGCTTCCGGACCGAATTACATTTTGCTGATGAGTTTTGCATGCTCTTTCACCTCCTATTCTCCACTTTGCGATGTGATCAATATTTGTTGAGTTGCTGTGAAATAACACCACAAATTAGGCATTTTTTGGAGTGACCCAACAAATATTGATTGGATCACAAAGTGGAGAATAGGAGGTGAAAGAGCATGCAAAACTGCATCTTTTACATATATATCATATTGTGATACAATCAGAACTCAAATACTTAATTGGAACCAAAGTTCTGAGTTGGCGAAAATGAGGCTCTGCTGTATGTAGACCCCGGCCAAAGAACCGCGGGTTTATGTTTGCGCTGGGTAACAACCCCTCCAAGACAAAGTGGGTCAGGTTTCCGGACAGGTCTGGAACTGAACCAAACCATTTTTCCAGTCCAAACCCCCACCACTGGCTGGTTACCTGGACCCGTTGCTAACACTAGTTGATACTAATCAATTGATATATGGCTTAAGTGTAATTTCACTAAAGTTTACTTGTTTAGAAAACTTTAATATTTCACAAACTGGTGTTATGCATCCATTAACTTTTAATAGTAGTCTGAATGTATTTCCTGTGCAATCCCCTCAGAACCATTACCCCTGCTTAGGAAATACCCCTAATATTGAACTATTAATTTTACAGTACTTTAGTAATGGTAAATCTAATATGATCTGCTATTAAACTGCTTTGCCATGTTGCATTCTGAAAGTGACTTGCACCATGTGGAATATAAATGTTCTTTATCCTATTTGATTTATTTCATAGAGTGCTGTTTCAATAATAGTTAAGTTGTATAATCCTATTTAGTTCACATTAATGTAATACATTGAATTATTAGTTTCTGGCTTAAATCATAAATCACTGTATATATTTTGTAATATCTTGGTCATTCAATGCAAACAATGTATTATATTATTTATAATAGACTATGTAAGTATTTTTATATAGTTGTTTATTTGCTGACAATGTAATAAAATTTCAAGTCTAGGCAGAATAATCACAAATTTTAAAAAGAGTATAACTGTATCATGAATCCTGAAATCTTATAATTGTATTTGTACTACACAAAACAATTATCATGCATACTCTAAAGAATAGTCAGGTAAATAGATATAGTATCATTTTAGCTTCTCAAGTGCTTACTGATGTATTATAAAAAAAAGTATGATGAATTCAGAAGGTGTATTCTTTCTGAGTGATTTGGAAGATAATTCATGACTCTAAATTGAGATAATTAATTTGAATTAGCAGAGTAGTTGTAAATGATTTCAAAATCATAATTATTAATAAACTGTAACACCATAAACACAAAATACTATCTCTCTTTACAAGCCCAATAATCACTATATCTATCCTTCTCTTTATTTCTATTTGTTATTCCATTCATTCATTTCAGTACGTGAAAACTGCCAGTTCTACACTACCTGACCGAAGGGAACCAAGTTCAAATTTTGATAATTACAAATTGCAATTATATAAGCTTATAACTTAATAATTTTTGTGCCAACATTCTGTCTGCCTAGATACGGAAAATTCCATATCATTTCATATCAGCTTAAGGCCATGAAAGTGCATCTAACTCATTCCAACATCTAAGTGGAAGATAGTTGTGGTTGATTATTCAAGTAATGTATTTTTAGTTGTGTGGCTATGAGAGGACAGCATGATATAAGGTCATGGCAAAAGTGGCGCATACGAGCCCTCTTGATAGGTGTGATTTTGGCTCGCCTTTGTCTCACACTGAATGAAGCGCCCAGTACTTACGATATAGGTACTTACTAAGTACTCAAATTTCAGGGTCATTAGGGCTTCAGTAAGTTATGTAGTTATTACTTGGCTGCTCACAGTTTTGGTTGACTACCGGTAGCGCAGTTATAGAGTATCGGATCTCGAGATGGAGGCGATCCAATCCCGTTTTCACGCTGCACACTCACTTCGCGCAGAACCTTGTGAGCCAAATAAGTCCGTTCGTTTCTCTGCCCTGTCGGCGTTCCGTCTTTTGTGCTTGTATATGCCGTGCATTTCTCTCGTTCTCTTGTATCGCCTTGTGTCTCTCCCTCCCCTCCCTAGCGTAGATGTCACCGTAAAGCCTGCCTGCGATTTCCACATCAACTCAACGTTCCGCTACCTATAACTACTGTCATACACCAATCTATCCCGTAAGCGGTACCTACACTCTCCGACGTGACGCAAAATCCTGTATCTTACCACTCCACCACCACCACCACCACCACCACCACCACCGACACGCTGGTGAAGCGGCTTCGTCGTCTCGTTCCCCTTGATTTTCTTAAGGCGTTGCTGTTGCCTCCTGTCTGTGCTAGTCTCTATCACCTTGACGCATGCAGTATCGTTTCTGCGCAAGGAATCCAAGTAACTTGAAGGATTCGCCCTACATGCTCCCTAAGCACCTTTGAGAGATATCTTCTACAAGCGCAGAGGAGCACCCTATTGCTGTTGATCGCACGGCAGGTCAAATTACGGTTGCTAGAGACATATGATGGAACAGAGCCAGACGAACTCGAGGACACCCTTTTCCGGCGAACCAGGCAACCAGGTACGACCTCTATCCTCATCGGAATCGAAAGCCGGAAATCCCAGGAGCAGCCCGGAAATCGAACCTATCGAGAATATGTCTCTATCGTCGGCCCTGGATACGCACATGGTTAATACGCCGCCTGGTCCTCAACAGCAGCAGTCGCTATCATTGGGAAACGCATCGTCAGTCCAACAACCGAAAGTTCAGACTGCGTTCATCCACAAACTTTACAAGTATGCTATCTTCGTTGATTGATTTCGGAGGCGTTGAGTCGGGAGAATGTCGGGAGCGGATATGCTAAAAGTGTAAAAGTATGCTCGAGGACGCCAATATTCAGCATCTGATCTCCTGGAGCCCCTCCAACGAGAGCTTTGTCGTTTCCCCTACTGGAGAGTTCTCTAAGGTGTTAAGGTTGGTGCTTTGACTCCCGAATCGGATGCACGGTTCAGCCTGACGTCCGAGCAGCCAGTATTTTAAGCATACCAACATATCATCATTCGTACGCCAACTTAATATGTACGGCTTCCATAAAGGTTTATTACCCTACTACTTTATTTAGTTATAAAGAAGCTTACGATATACCAGTGAATGATGTTTTCCATACCGGTTCTCCTGACTCAACCCTGTGGGAATTTAAACACGGCAATGGGAGCTTCAAGAGAGGTGATCTAGTTGGTTTGCGGGAAATAAAACGACGAGCATCCCGACATGCCCTAATTCACCGCGATTCATTTTCCGGGACAAAGAGCACCGCTGTTTCTGCGCCGGGAACGCCAAACGAACAACCTACTGACTCATTGGAAGCCCGACTGCTCAGTATAGAGCAATCCCTTTTCGATGTATCAACACGACTGGCCCGGACCGAAGAGAACAATTCATATCTCTCCGCGCGTTGTCAGGCTGCGGTGGATGGATTTTCCAGGTGTCATCAAGTAAGGCGTCTTACTGAGAAACGTACGGTAGAGCTCTTAACTGAACGGATAGTAGTACACTTTAGAAATCGTCCAATTCGTTTCTCAGGCAGTTCCCCAGGAATCGCAAATACTTCGTGAAAGTATGAAATACCAATTTCACCTGAGTAGCTATCTAACAGATGCGTAGTTCAATCTTTACAGAAAGAGATAGAGCGTCACAGTCACGCGTTAGAAGAGCCGCCACGAGACGTGATGCGCGACGCGCCTACCTTTACGACAACTCTGGTGGACAATAATGTGCCACTGTCTCCGCGACAACGCCCGGAGGACGATTCCCGAAGGTCCTCATTTAGTGGCCCACCGCGGCCTGGGTATTTCAGACAACCTGCACCCCCACACATATCACAATCCCCTCGGCGCCTGGTTTCAACCGGTATTACTGGATCAGCTTCGCCAAATTCTCTTCGTCCTCAACGGGACCCACAACAGCCGATCCCGCATCCACTTTCAAACCTCCAATCGCAATCACCACCAAGCCATATTTCGCGTCGGCACACCTCAGCTGATATCAGGCAACATGGCTGGCAAGTCAACTCGCCCTTTAGTGGTATCGGCCAGACACCGCACTGGCCTCCATCACCAAACAAGCTTCCGAACGATTACAGAGATGGGGGTTACGAAATATCTCACCAGCCCAGACCGTCACTATTTGCCTCCCAGATAACCCCACCGCTCGCAGAAGGTATGAATAATAATGAAGGAGTCAGCTGGAGCTTTGGAGGAGCCAAGTTTCCTCCTTCACGGGAAGGTGGGCATACAGCACCACCAACTCGCCGTCCTAGTTTGGCTTCGAGCAGTGTGCACGCGCTATTAAACCCTTCAGAGCCTTCATCAGAGAGAGATGGAATTTCAGACGGAGAACCAGACGAACGGAAGAGGAAGAGGATAATGTAGAGCATTCTGACAAGTGTGTCCATTTGGTTAATATATGGGGTTCGGCGTTAGTGTCAGGGCATTGTATTTTTGCGCTACTTCACCCAGTACTTGGGGAAGGGGGAGGTCGTGCGATGGAGGCGGAGGAATGTTGGATTTCGGGAAAATTTTGGCATCACAGAGGAAGCATATTTTCGTATGAGCGCAAGATATATATTTACCAGAGGTTCAGAAGGACATGGTGACATGTGGAAGCACACTGTGCTGAAACGATATCCGACTTACTCCAAAAAGGATGCTCAGCTACTAGGAGAAAGAAATCACAGCGCAAAAAAGTAGATACAATGTCATCCTCAATGTAAACTGTTGGTGCTACTATTCGCTCAACTGCTTCCTCTTCTTTTTCTTTTTCTTACTCGAAAGTGCCACATCACTTGATTCCAAGATGGCTTTAGGCAACTGCAACACATTTGATGCAGTCTCGGACTTGATCTCTGGTGTGGTATCTGGTGTTGGGATTTTAACATTGGGCGTCTTCGTTCTCGCAATCTTGCCCCTTCTCAAGTCATTGGCGGGTCTTTTGCGCTTACAACCTCCGAGAGCAGATCGCCCAGTGTCCTCGTCACTGTCATCGGGTTGTGCAGCACTGCGATTGCACTGCCTGGCAGTCTCGGGCATCTCCTTTGTAGGTTTCCGGCCTCCGAGCATGTTCCGTCGTAGAGCATCTTTCCCTGCACGGCCTTGTGTGTAAAGGCTGGCAGGAATTGGGGCACCAATGCCTATCCTATATTCGCAACCAAGTGATGTTAGCGGAAGGATTTTCACTAAACGTACATTAATCGCAGGAGGATGGTAAGAGAATGCTTGCCTAGGAGGCGCAGGTTTGAACAAGTCTTCATCGGTGTCGGAATCTTCGTTTGCTGCATAGGCGGTGGAGGGGGTATTGGCTGGAAGCCATGAAGCGATCACACTTCGCGCTTTCGAAACGGAAATGTCAATTTGGGTCTGGATGGCGTCGGCAGTAGCGTGGTCCTTTGTGGAAGAAGAAGCGGTAGTGGGGTTGTTGATAGAGGCCATAGATACCAAGCGGTCAGTGAAGGAGAGGCGGTCGGTAATTGTCCGGCAGAGAGCCGGGGTCTACCTAGGTAAACTACCATCTGCAGAGCCCCGCCCCTTCGGGTGCATGCTCTACTCCGACCTACTTAAGTGCCTCACCAAACCCGACTCCCCCGGCGACTCCGACACCGAAAGAAGGCGAACTCAACGCTTTTGCTGACTTTTATTGCTGAATATCGGCCTTGTTCAGCTCTGCATCATCTCTCTCGCAATGTTCAGTATTGCTAGAAGCAGGCCTCTTTTGGCCGCTATCCACGCAACAAAGGTACCAATGCCATTTCTCTCATGATCATTGGGTCTAATATATATTATGAGTTGCAGAATTCGCACCTTAAGAACTCTCTTCTACTGTCCCAGTCTCAGCGGAGGAATCTTTCCATCCATGAATACCTCTCGGCAAGCCTGCTGAAATCTGTAAGTATTTTTCTAATCCAACATTGTGCAATGCTGACGGTTGAGCAAGTACGGCATCGGGGTCCCTGATGGCGCGAATGCGAAGACTGCAGAGGAGGCAGAAGCTGTAGCAAAGAAGATCGGTCAGTTTAAGCACTGAATTCGTTGGGAACGATGCAATACCGACTGATATGCTGCAGGATGCGAGGATATGGTTATCAAGGCGCAAGTACTCGCTGGAGGTCGTGGAAAGGGCGCCTTTGAGAATGGCCTCAAGGGTGGTGTCCGCGTCATATACTCGTATGAACCTCAGCATCCAAGGGGTGTATTAACTAACGTCTCGAAGACCAACTGAGGCGAAGATGTTTGCTTCACAGATGATTGGCCAGAAGCTCATTACCAAGCAAACTGGCCCCGCGGGAAAACTCTGTACCTCTGTCTACATCTGTGAACGCAAGTTCGCACGCCGTGAGTTTTACATCGCTATCCTCATGGATCGCCAGACCCAAGGCCCAGTCATTGTTTCGTCTTCCCAAGGTGGAATGGACATTGAGGGTGTTGCCAAGGAGAACCCCGATGCAATTACTTCTACCCCCGTTGATATCCACATTGGGGTCACCAATGAGATGGCGACCAAAATTGCAACGGACCTTGGATTCAGTGAAGTATGTATCCGGGAAGCTGCCGATACCATCAAGAAACTCTACCAGATCTTCCGGGAAAAGGATGCTACCCAGATTGAAATCAACCCTTTGAGCGAGACCAGCGATCACAAGGTACTTGCCATGGATGCCAAGCTAAATTTCGACGACAATGCCGAGTTTAGACAGAAAGAGATCTTTTCCTGGAGAGACAAGACTCAGGAGGATCCCGATGAGGTTAAGGCGGCAGAGTAGGTGTCCCCCACATATCTCTCTACAAGCATACTCTAAACATACCCAAGGCTCGGTCTCAACTTCATCAAGCTTGACGGTGATATTGGATGTCTGGTCAACGGCGCTGGGTTGGCCATGGCAACCATGGACATCATCAAATTGAACGGAGGGGAACCCGCCAACTTCCTTGACTGCGGAGGCGGGGCAACCGGCCAGGCTATCGAGGAGGCCTTCCGTCTGATCACAAATGATCCCAAGGTGACCGCCATCTTTGTCAACATCTTCGGCGGTATTGTCAGATGCGATGCCATCGCCAAAGGTTTGATTGCCACCGTGGAGAACATGAATCTGCGTATCCCCATTGTCGCTCGTTTGCAAGGCACCAATATGGAGGAAGCCCAGCGATTGATAAATAACTCTGGACTCAAGATCTTCTCCTTCGAGGACCTTCAGGCTGCAGCTGAGAAGGCTGTTCAGTTCTCGAAAGTTGTAAAGATGGCTCGTGATATCGATGTCGGTGTCGAATTTACCCTGGGAATATGATTGTGAGGGTAAGAAGGTGGCAGTGGGTGGAATACCATAGAAGTTAATGGATTGCATTTTCATGTACCGCAAGGCGGTCTGGTTTTTTTGGCCTTCATAAAGTACCTTTGTATCTTTATCTGTTTGCTTTTGGGAAGGACGGCTGCGATTGTGAAAAATTGAAGTCTTCAATTTCAGTTTCAATACAAACCTCTTAAGTCATGGTGTTAGGTGCCCCCATGTACCATCAATTGCCTTTAAGTAACTTTTACTAAGCGCTTATATTGACTATCTGCTTAGAAATTTATAGGCTACAAATCCTACCCAAGTGTGACAGAGAAGGACATACACATTGAATTGAATTATTTCCATGCATTGAGTGATATTTATTATCATTAAACAGTATTTTCTCAGTATCTCAAGGCCAATACCCATGCATATACCCGCTAAGTGGCCTTGTACCCCGGCCCTTGTCTAGTGTGTGTGGTAGTATAAAATCAATATGTGTGGCGTACATCACATAGTAAGCCAGACTAAGCTGGATTCAGCAAGGTTAAGTCAACCTATGTCAAATTGATATGCAAGAAAAAGTAAGCGGAAATGGCCTGGAGACATCACCACACAATAAATCCTTACAACTACCACAATGCCAACAACCTGTAGCAACACCTCTAAAGTACTTTCTGAAGGTAAAAAAGCTGATGAAAGAGAATTTGAAGTCAATTCAAATCAAAAATACACGATCACCACAGAATCTAGTTTACTACTTAGCAGGGAAGAGTCAACCCCACCATCCAATTCAGACCTCTTCAAACAGCTCAGAATGAAAACAACTCATTTGAAATCCACCTTGCTTGGAGAAGCTAAAATTGAAAAGTTAAAACATTAGAAATCCGGTGCATTATTGGTGGCAGATAAATATGCACACACTCTACTGCTCACATCCATTGTGGCTATACAGCAGTGTGTAAGTACAGTCCTTCAGTTCAACCATACCTTAATGAAACTTATTATGAAACTTGCTGTGTGTCATTTGGGGCAAGATATATCAGCATTGATACAGAGTAACGAAAGTAATTTCCTATGACAAAGTTCCCACCAGAGTCAATTAAGAACTTTTCACCACTGCTACTGTTAATATTACATGATAGGTATGCATATTCACTGGGCTGAATGCTGTTAGGGTTCTCCCGAAACAGTGATAATAATACTTGAGGTTTTAGTGATTGCATAAGACTATGCATAAGACAAGTCAAGGAGGGTTAGTGATATGCTTCTGAGCGGAAGTTCGTATTAGTCACGTGAAGTGTGGGTACTTCGTTCACACCTGGATACTATGTGGGAATTGTATGAGTGCGTTCATACACGGCAGTTGATAGTCAATATGCGAGTAAGTGGGCTCCTCACACCTAACTGTAAAGGGGACGGATACAGTGAGGCACGTCCCGGCCCGGTTGGCCTAATCATGACATAACTGAGGGATTTTAAACGTTGGCGAAAGCCTGGAGCAAACACTGTTCGTTGATTTGGCAGCATGGGTGGCAAATATGTTAAAGATTCACGTTGGCATGGTATTGGCTCGTCACCGAAGAAATGTATGATGCTATGATTAATAACTGGAGAGGAAGTTATTAATTGCGATAAGGCATAGCCAATATGGGGAATTGGTTGAACGTTCCAACTACCGAAATCAGAGATTGCGAGATGTCTAAGTCAAAGCTGTGATCTGATTTATGAGCCGGGATGATATCATGCATGAACACGTTGATACGTGGCCACCGCTACCAGGCGCAGTATTTGATTATAAGACGCACAGATACGTGGCTATCATTGAGGGATTTAATCATGGTCTGGAATGGGTTCCAGGGCACTATAAAGAGATCACTTTGTTTGGGCAATGAGGAAGGGCAGCGAACAACTCAAACCGAAACGAATACCTACCAGCAGAGAAATATCCTTATTTATTATTGCGTTTTTATGATACCAATATCTATTATATATATACCTAGAATTTATTAGCATTGTGTAGTGGCAGCCCCGCACCTTCGATTAACCTTCGATTAACCTTATCCAACGAATGACTATTACCTGTGAGAACGATACCGACGTCATCGTTTACGCCTTGGAAAAGATTATATCTTTTGCTAGAGATAATCGATACATTTTCCTAGCTCAGAGCCTTGGGTAGATTTCATCAATTATCGGTCTACAGCAAGGGTTGATCGTCCATTTCGATAGGTTAAAGGAACGATCGGAAGTACCTTCCCGAAGCGTAAAAAGATTGCCTATAGCTTTCGAAGCTGCATCTAGGATCTTGAGGACCTGTCAGAGCGATAGAGAAATATCTGCGACGCCTCGAGATATCAAGGAAGAATCAAGGGCCGATATTGAGTTACAGAATATCCATCCGGATCGACTGGACCAAGTACACGGTGAAATAAACAACATTAGTGATTTGGACCTTGATAGTCCAGAACCATGTCGTCAGTCTCATTTCATTAAGGAGACTAAGCAGTTCATAAAGAAATCCCGGAAACAGAAGAAAGCAATGGGGAAGAAGACGGAGATATTGTCGCGAACAAGATCCGGAAAGATTCCTGCAAAACCTACTTTGACGAAGAAGCAGAGAAATAGGCTTCAGGCAATTCCTAAAGATATATTGGCTGAATACATAACAGCAAGGAAATAGGATCTATGGCCTTACGCACCATATATATATTAAGTACTTAACGAAGTATTTTTGATAGGTGTTGTTACCCTGTAACAAACGCTTTGAAACTTTACAGTGGGTGGTCTTACTTGACTAGTGGTAGCAATGGTTACGGACCATCACTTTGGGTCCGGGTCCGGGTCCCAACCGACCCATTGCGAAATTGGCAGTCCGGGTTGTCAATACGCCCGAACCGTCAACTCAGGTACAGTTTGATGGAAATCTCCCAACCCATCTGGATTGGGCGGGTTGTGAGCAGGTCGCCCAGCAGGTCCATCTATAGATTCATATTAGGCTCTTGTTGTTGCAGTTTGATAATAGTATCGTATCAAAATCACATATTCAACAGCCAATAATTTGTTTTTGCAGGATTTGCAGTTTGCAATATTGATTATTTTGGAATCTGTGAATTTCCTTTGATATATTGTCTTGTTGCTTTTGCCCCTAAAGGCTGTCAATATCTCATCAATGGATGTCTGCACCCAATCGGAACTTACATTACCCAAGATGCAAAGCTAACAATCGTTGATGATCCGTTGACGCTCATTCTCTGAATGGGGCAGTGACCATGTTGCTCTCTCTTTTGCCTATAAAAGCCGCCAATACATCGGTTATGCATAACAGCGACCAAATCACCATTCAGTTATGGTACTTACAAGACCAAAAACTGTTGACGCTCCGTTGATGCTCATTTTCAGAACGTGGAAGTGACTGTGTCGCTTTCTGTTTTGCCTATGAAGGCTGCCAATATGTTGGTTATGCATAACAGTGAGCAAATCACTGCCCAATTACCTTACTTACAAGACCAAAAATCGTTGACACTCTGTTGACGCTCATTTTATGTGGTAGTGGCATTGTCACTAACAATATTGCCAATCCAGGCTGCCAATACTTCGATTATGGGTTAATATTGTTGCACAGCCCTTGGATTATAGGAGATGCAAGACCATGAATTGTTGACGCTCCGTTGACGCTCATTTTCAGAACGCGGCAGTGACTGTGTCGCTTTCTCTTTTCCCTTTAAAGGTTGCCAATATGTTGGTTATGCATAACAGCGAGCAAATCACTGCCCAACTACTCTACTTACAAGACCAAAAATTGTGGACGCTCCATTAACGCTCATTTTTAGGAGGTAGTAGTGATGTCATCTCTAGTGTTTTTGCCTATAACGGTGGCCAATATTGTAATTATGGGTGTATACCGTTGCACATCCCTAGAATTATCCAAGATGCAAGACCATAAATCGTTGACGCTCCATTGACACACATTTTCAGGAGGTGGTAGCGATATTGTCGCTGGCCTTTGTGCCCATACTGGCAGCCAATACTGTAATTATGGCTTAACACTGTGTTATGGGTTATCTCTTAGCAGCGATAATGATACTTGAATTATGGTACAAGATGCATACATTGCTTCGAAATGCATAACACCTATGCATGTGCGTTCAAGTGGTCAGCAACATGCTCTTGAGTGGGTGTTCATGTTGGTCGCGCGAAGTATGAGCGCTTCGTTCGCACCTGGATACTCTGCGGGACAGGCATGGTAATCACGCCCGGCAGTTGATACTCAGTATGTGAGTAAGAGAACTCTTCCCACCTACCTGTAACGGGCTAGGATTCGGGGAGCACGTTCCGGTCTTGAGAATTGTCTCGACCTTAGCATGATGTTACTGAGAGATTAATGACGTAGGCTCAGAGCCGAGAGCGAACACTGATCATTGAGTTGATTAAGTATGGATCGCAATGAAACCTCATATCGGATAAGAGCTTACCCGTCGATAATCTACGTTGGCATAGTATCGGTTGGTTGCCGACTAAATCTATGACACAATTAATGACTCATGTGCATGAGGGATTAAGAGGCGATGAGCTTCATCAACTTGGATGGTGAAGTTCCAACTACCGACTCGTACAATTGCGGAAGATGTCGGAGTTAGGAAATGATAAGCCAATATCGTGCGATGGATGGCCTGACCGTTATCAGGAGCGTAACACTTTGAACCACATCAAGACCACGCCATTAGTTGAGGGTGTCGTGGCAGGTTGCTATCGGACGCTGTGGGGGTGTGGCCGAGATAATGCTATTACACTGAAGGAAGAGAGGAAGGCTATAAAGAGCCAGCGTCGGTCGCAGGAATTAAGGGCATCATCCACAGGGTTAGCTTTCAGAGAACACCGAAGACGATGTTAAAATATTATTAAGAATTCTATCTATTATCTAAAGAAAACTCTTCATCATTTCTTCCCTAATCCACTTTCGGGATCAACCTTTGTATGCCTGGACACACGTACACACACTCCGAGTTTGCACTGCAACAAGTTGTCGAGAGTTTTGGCAACCTTCTTTATGGTTTGCACAAGCAACGTTTAACCCACACTTACCGAGTGGTGTTCCGTTTTAGCGAACTAGAGAATATCGATTACCTGGTGCTGAGATACTTGAACACCGGAGCGTCACCGTTCGAGGAGTTTTCAGAGGAGTGGTTGTACGACGGGGAAGCGTAATCTATATCTACAGAGGAGACGGTCTGTGGTATAGGTTTTGATTGGGATTTCTCGTTACAGAGGAACGAGAAGTTGAGTCTTAGGATAAGACGAGCAGAGAAAGAGATACCTAGATAGGCGGCAGTACTTAGTTCAATGAATGTTGTATTGATTATTGGGATTAAGAATCCCCGTAACAGTATAATATTTTGAGTACTCTACGCTGTTATCTGAGAGTGGATTATATGATATACAGCTCCAATTACATGTCACCGGAGCTACTACATCTTTATAAGGAACTTTATAAAACTGGAGCGTATTTCTACCGGAACCCAAGAGAACTAGGCCTGCATCTTATTGTAATCGACAAACCGAAGATCAGCCTGGCATATGAGTTCAGAGTGCCTGCGGTGCGAAGACAACTTCTGCTGCATTGATTTGGGTCAGAGAACTTGCAGCATACATTGCCGGAGACAGAATTGCTTTTGCATCAGCTGACAGTTATAAAATATCGAGGAAAAAAGTCCTGTAGTAATCTGCCAGAAGTGTAGCTTTTTATCAGAGTGTTACAGCCACAAGTGTCTGGGCAGGGTTGACGGAAGGAGTTCCTATATTCTGCAAAGACATTGTATCGATCACTGTCAGCTAGAAAACTGTCCGCATAGGGACGAAGCTACGGTCGAGTTGAATAGAGTCATACCGCCACCAGACTATAGTCATCTCGTTCAGAATAGCGGCTCCTCGAAGACGGCTAACGTACACAAGCCAAGCGCTGCCACCCATCAGCATGAGGGTAGGAGAACCCCGATCCCCAGCGGCAAGGCCTATTCCAGAATGGTGCCTCGAATATCAAAGAAGGATAGAGGCCACCCGAACGGATTACTTTCTACTAAAAGACCAAGAGGAACCCGAGGAAGCAGTAGAGGGTCAGGGGGAAGTCGAAATGATAGAAGCGAATACCGACGTAGTGCAAGAGCAGTTATCGGAACTCGCTCAACAAATCGTCCATGTTATCGAGGCATGTAACGAAGAAAAGGACGTTTTAGAAGGAGAATTTGACTCGGTTAGGAATGGGATTCGCATTATGAAGAGCCATCTCCAGCCTGAGGAGGTTCGAATAGACTCCGAGGTTCTGGGAGTCGGTACTATGGCAAAAGTTCAAGATGCCATGCTTCAGGAACTTCGTTCAGGAATACATGTGTTGGAATCACAGGATAATCAGATAGTGAGCGAGGCTACGGAATTGTTCAGTGGAATGCGACAGGAGTTAGAAGCAATAAGCAAACGAATATCTGACAATACGTTACAGTTATTGGCAGCTAAGAGTTCTACTCAAGCTGTGCAGAAGGGAGTTTCCGTATTGTCGAAACGAGTAGATGAAGTGAATCAGGCGATGACGGCGATTACAACTTCATTGAAACAAATTCCTTCGAAAAGAGAGCTGCAGCTACATGCGACCGCAATGGAGGAACTTAAGCAGCAAATGACGGAAATGAATACGGGGTTAACCACTGCTATGGAAGAATATAAGTTTTCTCAATCATCGCCATATGATTTTAGGAGATCTTCTGCAGTGGCAGGTCCTTCTGGAATGCATGCCGTACATCTGCAGAGACAGGCAGCTTTCGACAAATCTCCATCAGTGTCGAGTCTTATTGATACAGGAAGCGAGTATTCCTGGCATGCCCAGCTCAGAGGAGGAGCCGGAAGTAATGCCAGAGGAGCAGACGGAGGAGCAGCCGGAAGAGCAGACACTGGAGGAGCCGATGGAGACGTCGGAGGAGCAGGTGGTGGAGGAGCGGCAGGTGATCCACCACCACCACCGGATCCACCACCATCTGACCACGGACGAACCGGAGGGAGGTGTATGTCGCGACGACAAAGGCGCATTAAGGAGTTGGAGTTTGCCAAACCCATTCAAATTAAGGAGCCCAAAATTTTTTATGGGAAGGTGGGAGAAGACTTTGATACCTGGTGGGTGCTGGTTCAGGTTTATATAGAGGACCAACCAGAGAAGTTCCCAAAGGATGAACAAACGATTGATTGGATCGGGTCCCTAATGGATAGTTATGCGGCATCATGCCATATCCAATGGCTTAAGAGAACCCTGAATGGCACCCATCCAAAATCGATGACCGGATACGTGAATGCACTCAAGTCAAGATATGAGGATAGAGATGCTAAGGATGAGGCATTTGCAGACCTCGAAAACGTCCATTACGAGGGATGCATATGCGATATGTTTACCAAGATCCAGACCTTAAATGATAAAGCCATGGTTACCAGAGCGGCCTTGAAAAAGTTAATCCTGGAAAGATTCCCTGAGAAAATCCTAGAATAAATGCATGTTGTGGATTTAACAGGAAAAACTGATCAAGAAATTATTACCATTATTACTAGTGCGGGGAGAACCGCAGAAAAGTGGGAAGCCGCAACGAAGAATTTATGTCTTAAGGCTTCTTTCAGGACGAATGGGAAGAAGCATCCTAAGTTCGAACGATCGATGGAGGAGCCCAAAAGGTCAGGACGAAGGCAAGGTAGACGAGATCGATCGGAAAGGTCGGAACGAAAGAATAAACGAGATCGATCAGATAGAAAGGAGTTTAAGAAGGGTCGATCAGATCGCAACCAGGATTATTCCAAAACCGAACGAATAGACTCTTCAGAATTAGGTTGAAGAAATACCGCAGGAGAATGCTTAAGATGCGCTTGGCCTTCGGACCGAAAGGGAAGCCATTGGGTCAAGGATTGTATTAAGGAAATTAAGCTGGATAAGGGAACAGCGAGCTTTCCGAAGGCTAAAGATTATCAAAATATGAAAATATTGGGTATGGAGTTACCCAGCGAAGAGGAAAGTGGTTCGAGTTCGGAATCAGGGGGTTCGAGTTCGGAATCCTACAGTTCGAGCTCGGAATTGGAGGGTTCGAGTTCGGAGTCCGAGACTTCCAGCTTGGGGGATTCTAGTGCGGATTCACAGGAGCTGAAGCAGCAGGAAGTACAGGATGAAGGAAATTGGTCGGATTTGCCGGAGGAATCAGATTAATTACAAGCCACATTAAGCTTCAAGGTCGAAAATTGATGTTATAACATACCAATCTTGATTGGAAGACCTTTTTCTTATTGTTATTTTTCCTCTGAGGATGATCAGAAGATCGAAACGGCTGGCCGTGAGGAAATACGATTACTACAATTATATACCAGCATAAAACATTCTTCCAGAAAATCACCTTACTTTAACCCGTTGTGGTTACGCTATTGTCGAAAGGATAGCGATGTCGAAACGAAAAGCTTCAGCACCCTGGTTAAGGCAACCTAAAAAACTCAATGCCTCTACTGACTTTGTATATTACCAATCAGCTAGCCATCCAAAAATCCGTAAAGTATCGGCTACCAAAGTCGGGAAGAGGCCTATTTACGAATTTTTTATCAACTAAGACGGGACATACTTTCCCTTGCGATGTATGCTCGATTTGGCAGCACTTCCTTTGTTATTTCACCCGAAGCGGCAAAGGATTTTTCGATACCAGTGGTAGTAAGGCCTGTGTCACTAGAGGCGGGCGATGTTTCCGGATCCCAATTAAAAACGGAAGGTCTATTCACAGTCCTGCTGGGATCGTATTTCGGCAATCATCGATCCTATGATGAGGAGCATCACGCCTTTGAAGTAATTAAGACATCCGGAGATTATGATGGCTTAATACCAGCCAGGTATTTAGAAAATCATAAGGCTAGAGGAACAACAACCAATCATTTGCATTTTCCTCATTGCCAGCAGGCATGTTATAATCACGGAAAGATCCATCCAGAGTATTCAATTACCTATGATAAGAGAGTTGCACTTAATAATAGAGCCATACATATTGGCGCGATAGTTATGAGCAATCCGTCTATTGCTCAGAAACTACCAGTACATTATCATAAGTTCCTACTTTTATTCGATCCAAAGGAAGCGGAAAAACTACCAGATAATTAGGGATGCGATCATTGGATCGAGTCATTAGGACCAGATGATAAATTAAGGATGGGACCTATTTTTCAGTTATCCCTAGAAGAGGAAAAGTTATTGGTTAAATACCTCGATACGATGATTAAAGAAGGAAAAATTCGGCCTTCTAGTGGTACTGTCGTAAGCCCGATATTATTCGTACCTAAACCTAATAGACACGGGCTACGACATTGTATAGATTACCGACATCTTAATGACTATACGAAGAAAGATAAAACACCATTACCAATAATGGAGGAACTTTCGGCATGAGTACGAGGAGCTACGCATATTACGAAAGTCGATCTTAGGTCTGGATTCTGTTTAATCCAAATGACATTGGGTCATGAAAAATATACCGCTTTTCGTACAAAATTCGGCCTTTATGAATATCTGGTTATGCCTTTCGGACTTTGTAACGCGCCGGCAACATTTCAAAGAGAGATCAATAGGATTTTAAGACCTTTGATAGGAATCGGGTTGGTTATAAGAACCGACGTCCATATCGACCAGGACGAAGGAATGGTTTTAGTAGCATATATCGATGATATATTAATAGCTACTAAAGGATCTCTCGAGAAACACCATAGGCAGGTCTCCAAAGTTTTTCAACTTTTAATGGATAACCATATGTGCATCAAAATAGATAAATGCATGTTCGATGCCTCAGAAACTTCGTTTCTGGGATTCATGGTTAGCAGCTCGGGGTTGCGCATGGACCCAGAGAAGGCAAAGGCAATAGTGGATTGGCCCCGACCTAAGTCTAGAAAAGAAGTTCAGCAACTATTGGGATTATGGAATTTTTACCGACGATTTATTCATAATTGTTCAGCCATACTATCACCAATTACGGATTTACTTCGGCAAGCCATCAGGTTTGAATGGGGGGAACGCCAGGAAGCAGCATTCCTTAAGATAGTGATACTATTTACATCTGGCAACACCCCTATTCTGAAACATTATGATCCAGATAGACCAGCATTGCTAGAAACGGATGCTTCGGACTTCGCAATCGCCGGCACTTCATCGCAAAAATTCGAAGACGGCAAGATTCATCCTGTTCGATGTGTCTCTAGGAAACTTAGTCCAGCTGAGCTTAATTACGATGTATACGATAAGGAAATGCTAGCAGTGGTGTTTTCACTGCAAAAAAATCGTCATTATTTACAGGGAGCTGAGCATAAAACAACAATTTTTTCTGATCACCAAAATCTCACTTATTATAAGTTGGTGGTTTTGCTTAATCGAAGGCAAGCACGATGGGCTGACAACCTTAAACAGTACAACTTTCAGTTACTTTACCGGAAGGGCGCTTCCAACGCCAAAGCAGATATACTTTCTAGGTGCGCGGCGTTCACCTCCAGAGAAGGGGGTACAACTTCTGCAACAAATCAGACTATGCTGGATAAGAGTCAATGGTTGGAAGTTGGTGCCATGGAATTGGATCTTAACAACGATTACAAATCGATCCAGATATCGGCTATGGAGGTGGATCAGCTACTACCGGAAGCTAGGGAAAGAATTAAGGAGAAAGCCATGCTAGACGAGAAGTATTGGGAATTATGCAAGCAAGTATCGACAGGAGGAAATATTGACAAAAGCTTTTCACTATCAAATGAACTGCAATGTTGGAAAAATAGGATTTACGTACCAGAGGGACTGCATCAGCGAGTAATTCAGTCGGAACATGAGTCGAAGGTAGCAGGGCATTTTGGAAGAGCACGAATGCTGGAATTGTTAACCAGGAACTTCTACTGGACAAATATGGAACGCGATGTAAGGAAGTACTGCAGCGAATGCAATAATTGCCAAAGAACAAAAACTCCCAGACATGCTAAGCATGGACTCCTGCATCCTTTGGAGCTGGCATGAAAACCATGGACGCATATCAGTACGGATTTTATTACCGATCTCCCTGAGTCCGAAGGAGCAACAATAATTCTAGTAGTAGTAGACTGCTTCACTAAAATGGCACATTTTGTCCCAATCAAGAGGAAGGATTCACCAACAGTGGCAAGGGCCTATCTGGAAAAGGGATGGAAGTATCACGGTTTCCCCGAGGACGTGGTATCCGATAGGGATACAACATTTACAGGAAGTTTTTTCACAGACCTATATAATTACTTGGGAATTAAGCGCAGTATGTCCACGGCCTATCACCCTCAAACGGACGGTCAGACAGAACGCATTAACCAAGTGATCGAATCTTATTTACGATCCAATTGCAATTATGAACAAAACGATTGGGCTTCGATGCTAGCAATGGCCGAGCATGCCTATAATAATTCGAAGAATGAGTCGACTAAGATATCCCCCTTTTATGTGAATAGCGGCTTTGAACCCCGAACTACGTGGCCAGCGGAAATACAGTTCCAAAATCCAGCATCGGAATTATATGGGCATTACATGACTAGTGTCCATAAGAAACTTAAGGAATGGTTAATCTACGCAGTGGAGCTAATGAGAAAAAATTACAATAAGCGAAGGAGGTCCATCGAACAGTTTGAAAAGGGGGAGTTGGTTATGCTGAGCGGACGAAATATTCGAGCAAAACGTAGGTGCAGGAAATTGGAACATAGGATGCTTGGACCGTTTGAAGTTCTTTCGGTAGGAGGTAATCAACGGTACTGCAAGCTGAAGCTGCCTGACTCATGGAAGATCAATCTGGTTTTCAATAGTGATTTACTCGAACGATATAAAGGAACCAATCCTAAGAAACAGATAATCGAAATCGAGGCCGATGGAAAGGATTGGGTAATGGAGTCAATTATAGCAAGCGGCCCGTCTGACGATAATCCCAATCAACATGTGCTTTTGATTAAATGGAAAGATTTTACGCAGGAAGAAAATACGTGGGAAACATGAAAATGTGGCAGAACATGAGATAGGATTATTGAAGGAATATTACGAACGGAATCCAGGTATGGAAAGGGACAGGAGGTTTGGAAGGGAAGAAAGGAAAAAATTGATATGAAGGAAAAATAAGGGTTAGGAAGATCATAGGTGAAGCTATGGATTTTACTTTGTAAAAAGATTGTGTTCTAAGAAGACAAAGCACTGTTGGGGTCACCGGTCTTAGAGAAGAGGGTGATGTTAGGGGTTATCTCTTAGCAGCGATAATGATACTTGAATTATGGTACAAGATGCATAACACCTATGCATGTGTGTTCAAGTGGTCAGCAACATGCTCTTTAGCGGGAGTTCATGTTGGTTGCGTGAAGTATGGGCGCTTCGTTCGCACCCGAATACTCTGCGGGACAGGTGTGGTAATCACGCCCGGCAGTTGATGGTCAGTATGCGATTAAGAGAACTCTTCCCACCTACCTGTAACGGGCTAGGATTCGGGGAGCACGTTCCGGTCTTGAGAATACTCTCGACCTTAGCATGACGTAACTGAGAGATTAATGACGTAGGCTTAGAGCCCAGAGTGAACACTGATCATTGGGTTGATTAAGTCTGGATCGCAATGTAACCTCGTCTCGGATACGAGCTTACGTGTCAATAATCTATGTTGACATAGTATTGGTTGGTTGCTGACTAAATCTATGACGCAATTAATGACTCATGTGCATGAGGGATTAAGAGGCGATAAGCTTCATCAACTTGGATGGTGAAGTTCCAACTACCGACTCGTACGATTGCGAAAGATGTCAGAGTTATGAAATGATAAGCCAATATCGTGCGATGGATGGCCTGATTGTCATCAGGAGCATAACGCTTTCAAACCACATCAAGACGACGCGATTACTTGAGCGTGTCGTGGCAGGTTGTTATCAGATGCTGTGGGGGTGTGGCCGAGATAACGCTATTACACCGAAGGAAGAGAGGAAGGCTATAAAGAGCCAGCGTCAGTCGAAGGAATTAAGGGCATCATCCACAGGATTAGCTTTCAAAGAACACTGAAGACGATCTTAAAATGTTAGTAAGAATTCTATCTACTATCTAAAGAAAACTCTGCATCGTTTCTTCCCTAATCCACTTTCGGGGTCAACCTTTGTATGCCTGGACACAGGTACACACACTCCGAGTTCGCACTGCAACAAGTTGTCGAGAGTTTTGGCAATCTTCTTTACGCTTTGGACGAGCAACGTTTAACCCACAGTTACCGAGTGGTGTTCCGTTTTCGCGAACTAGAGAAAATTGATTACCTGGTGCTGAGATACTTGAACACCGGAGCGTTACCGTTCAAGGAGTTTTCAGAGGAGTGGTTGTATGATGGGGAAGCGTGATATATATCTACAGTGGAGACCGTCTGTGTTATACGTTTAGATTGGGAGTTCTCGTTACAGAGGAACGAGAAGTTGAGTTTTAGGATCAGACGAGGAGAGAAAGAGTTACCTAGATAGGCAGCAGTACTTAGTTCAATAAATGTTGTATTGATTATTGGGATTAAGAACCCCCATAACATGCTGTCACACAGCCCAGTGAGTATCCAAGAAGCAAGACCCAAAATTGGTGATGCTCCGTTGATGCTCATTTTTAGGAGGCGGTACCGATATTGTTGCTGGCCTTTGTGCCCATACAGGCGGCCAATGCTTTAATTATGGCTTAACGCTGTCACACAGCCCAGTGATTATCCAAGATGCAAGACCCAAAATTGGTGACGCTCCGTTGACGCTCATTTCTAGGATGGGGTAACAACCATGTCGCTTGCCTCTTTGGATCTAAAGCTGGCCAATAACATCAGCAAAATGTATTTTAGTCTCTGGAAGACTCCAGGAGTGTCTGAGAGGATGCGGAGTGTAAACTTAGAAGCGTCAATTTCAGGAGAGTATCAGACCCTAGGAGGGTATTCCGGCCGGCCTTCAGAGTAACTGGGATCTCTGACGACAGCTA
>Ga0307515_10005733_pt1 | contig 25088 bp, 1 predicted proteins | sample 17_EM_MG_FD_194513 | JGI IMG/M metagenome (GOLD analysis project Ga0307515, IMG submission 194513) | Populus trichocarpa ectomycorrhiza microbial communities from riparian zone in the Pacific Northwest, United States - 17_EM | ecosystem: Host-associated > Plants > Roots > Unclassified | place... | reverse complement strand
AAGGACCCTTAGTCCCTACCTAGATAGTTCCTTCCTTATAGTAATTCTTAGAATATAATTAGAGTTAATCTATTAGGCAACCACTTTACCAGTTATTATTATATTGTTAACTTCTTACATTACCTACACACCTAGCCTATTAACGAGCCTATTATAGTACTTACTATAAGGTTCCGTTACACAATTACTACTAGGTTATAGTATTAAAAGTTAAATAACATGCTACTAAAAGTAGCTACTATAACGCCATTGACGGCGGCAACTACTTTAAGGTTAGGAGGAGACACTAGTATAGCAGATACTAACTCTTAATAACCTATAACGGTTGAATAACTATAAGAGATAGTTAACTAGCTAATAGAGAATAATGTGATACTTAAATAAAGGATTAACGGGATAGGGGTAGTAAAGGTTAAGTTACCATTAATTAAGAGATTTTTAGGAGAAAGATTAAAGCTTAAGGGATTCCTTACATAAATGTACTTTAAGGTTGCGTAGGAAGGAGCAAAGCTAGCAATATTTATAGATTAAATAGCTTATACGGGACTATTCCTATTAGGAAGAGCACTTAAATAGTTTAAGCTTTACCTTATAGAAATACAAGCCAATGGAATAATAACCACTAATTAGGACGTATAATTTATATTTTTAAGTTAGAAAGGGTTTATAAAGCGACTTACATAGATATTTAGAGACCTAGAGGCGACAACTATAGCGGAAAGGAAACTCTAAGACATTACGCAGCGAACCTTAGTAATTAAGTACATAACGCAGTTCTAAACGCTAGCTATATAAGTTAAGTGGAATAATAGGGCGCTTATAGCATAGTATAAATAAGAACTTAAGGCTAAAGTCTAGGACGCAATTATCCTAATAAAAGATGCAGATACCCTAAGGGATTTAATAGATTAAGTAATAAAGATTAATAATAGGATCTACTAAAGGGAATAGACTAAAAGAGGTTAGGATAGAGTTTTACAGTTATATAGGACGTAGAGTGCGTAACGACTAAAGCTAAGCTAAAAACTATAGTATAGTGTAGAGCTAATAGACCTAAGCGGTATTAAAGAAACCTATAAGAGATAGGCTAAGAAACTATAGAAACCTAAAGGTTAAGAATTAAGTAATTATAGGACTAAGGAGCAGAGGCTAAACTAGGGATCTTAGCAGCAGAAGATGTTTAGGTGAACTCTATAGTAAAGTTAGTGGTTTAAAGACGGAGCTTATATAAATTATAGAAAATAAGGTTATTTTGCAAGGGATTATAAAAATAGTTAGAGTTACTATATAATAAAGGGAACTAGACTAGTAGACGATATATATATATAGAGGGACAATAGTATACTACGAGGAACAAAAGAGTATTTAATTAGAAGTTTTGCGTTTTATTATAATAACATATACCAAATTTATAAAGACGCTAAATATAGCGCGAGCTATTGGCTATAAAAGCTAGAGTTAAAAGAATTTAAAGGAACTAAAGAGTTAGATAAAGAATAAGATCAACTCTATAAGCTAGATTAGGATATTACAGCAACGTGTAGATAATAATTAATAATAATAATAATGGAATTGGAGTATTTATTAATTAGTAGTAACGAGGATACTAAAGGAACTAATTAGGGGTATTTAAACCTTAATAACGCAATAATAGAAGTAGAGACTAGGACCGCTATAGAGCAAGGTTTAGTATCGGGAATTATAACACCATTAGATACAGTATCCATTGCTTTATAAGATAAAAAGAAGAGTATCTTATAGAGATTAAGCAAGCAGACATATACTAATGCTAATTTACCACTTAATAAAGGCAAAAGGCTAAAGGCTTAAGATTTTTAAGACGAGATAAAAGATAACTAAGATTCTTAAGATAAGATAAGGTATACCTAAGGACCTATAACGGACAAAAACCAATAGAGTAGGGTAGTAGCTTAGTTTTGTCAGATAGTTTATATAAGGCTATTCATTAATAAAATGGGTTAATTAATTAATAATCTTAATTGTGTTTTTATACTGGTTGACCTAGGGCCCCTAGGGCTCTATGAAGAGATTTACAAAGCATATACCCCGTGTACGTGACTTGTGTATATCCTACGCCATAGAGAATACAGATTATCTAATATACCCCCTTAGCTTTGACCTAGTTAAGGACGAAGCTAACCACCTTCTCGTGTCCGTTAATGCGTTAATTAAACCGTAATCTTATCTAAATCCTTCCTTCTCGCCCTAACCTTCTCCCTTAGGTCCTCCAGCTGCTTCTCCTTATTTAGCCGCTCCTTAATATCTACTATTCTAATTATATTAACGAAGCTCTTAAACCTCTGCTTGGGCAGGGCCTTTATAAATCTATTGGCAATTATCTCCTTCGTCGCTTTTTATTGTAATAGCACTTGTCTTATTACGTATTCTTAACGCAACTAATATTAATGGATGTTAACGTATCGGAGCTTCGTAATTAGCTTTACCGTATCTTCTATAATTAGTTAGAGTGTCTAGACGTTATTACAGTTAATAATTAAGGGCTCGTTTAGGTATAGCGTTATTGCTTTAAATAGCCTACTAATAAAGATAGCTTTCTTTACTGTCTATAATAGGGCTAATAACTTAGCTTTTATGCTTAACGTTATTACCATATTCTGCTTATTTGCTCTCTAGGCAATCGGTCCCCTAAATAGCTTTATAATATATCCTTACAAGCTCTTTCTATTAATGGAGTTATCCGCGAATAATGCATCGCTGGCATAGATAAATGATTACACTTTACCTCTACCGTCTCTTCTGTTGTTTTGTCCTTTATCGCATATTTCTTTATCTTTTCTTCTACCGTTCATTCCTTCCTTATCTCCTCTATAGTAGATTACTCTACTCCTCGTGCTATATAGGTACTGGATTACTCTATCTATCGCTTAATGGTGCTTTTAGCTTAGGTTTTAATTGAACCTTGCTAGCTATAATACTACAAAAGTAATATCTAGACGCGTTGTAGTAGCTATATAGAGTACTAAACTTATTTTTCTTTAATATAGCATTATAGAAGCTGGTAGGGATTTAGGATAGACTAATAGGTCTATATTTAGGGACGGACGCATTAAACGGATTAATTAGTAATTAGTAGGGAGGAGTTTAGATTCTGCTATAGGAGTATCTAAAAGACGCCCTTTGAGATCTATCTTATACTAGTTAGCTATCTTCTTAATATAGGCTTCCTAGGATAGCCACAGGAGCCTTTAGCTACAATTGCGTAGCATATAGATTCTTAGGAGCTATTTTAGCTCGCTAAGGGTACTTATTTAGTATTTCTTGCTTAGCTCCTTAATTGCTTCTTAAGCTTTCTTCTTATCTATCTTTTAGTAGCAGAAGACAATATCGTTAACGTAAAAGAAGACAACTATTTTACCTTTTAGCATAACGTACGGCTTTTGAGGGACCTTTTTGAAACCTAATTCGTTTAATGAGCTTGTGAGATTCTTTTGCTATAATAGAGGGGATCATTATAGTCCGTAAAGGGCTTTTCTTAAGCGCAGTACTTTGTCTGTCTTTCCTTTACTAAACCTTAGCGGTAGCTTTATATAGACAACCTTATCGAGATCGTAATGGATAAACGCGTTAACTATATCTATCTGTGTCGTCTTTAGGTTGAATTTCGCGGTAATCGCTATTAGGGTCCGAAAGGTTGTACTTACTAATATAGTAGCTCTCGTAGGTAGGTCTCCTAGGGCCTATTAATTTCCATATACTACTAAGCGTGCCTTGCATTTTTAGAGGAAATTGTACTTATCCGTCTTATAGACGAATACCTATATTAAGCTAAGGATCTACTGTCCCTTTGCGTACTTCCTATCCGTTTCTTAAAATAACCTTATTTAATAATAAGATTAGAGGTGGGCTCGTTAGGCCTCTTGGAAATAATCTTAAAGAGGGTATATATTAAGGTCCTAGATTAACTAAGGTAGGGGAGGTAAGTTCTTCCTCTATAGTCTGACATTACGTATTCTACCTAATTTTAGCTTACTGCCATTAAGTCGACTATTAAGGTTAAACTTCCTTCCTGCTAAGAAGGCGCCGTAATAGGCTAAGGTGATCCTTTTAGTAATAAAGTCTTTAAACCTATTATTATAGGCTTCCTTAAATAAGTCTTTAACCGAGTTGTTAAATACCCCCTAAGTATAAAACCTATCTCCTACTCAGCTGATGATGTCTTAATTAGTACCTTATATATCTAACTTTGTAAGATACTCAACGTAAAAGGCATATAGAGATTCTTTGTTTTCTTCTATTGGAGGTGGCGTATAATACGTATCTTTAAGAGCTCTTATAAGCTTAAGATCTGCTAACTTATTAAAGGTTCGCACTGGCTTATTATTGGCGTCATTGTCTTCCTCTTAAATTGATGGTTTAAATACTTCGTTATCGTCTTTTAAAAGGACCTTATTCTTAGTCTAGGTATTAGGAAGTTAAATCTTCTTAATTAGCGTATTTAACTCAGCGTGTAGATCTTTTAAGATGTCCGTTTACTTGCTATTAAAGAATGTCTTTTTATTAAAGATGATATCCCTAGTAGAGATAATAATACCCTTATATAGGATCTAGATCCTATAGATATTGGTAGAGTTATAGCCGATAAGGTAGCTAATATGGGCTCGCGGATCTAGCTTACTTAGCCTTTTCTTCTTTAGCTAGGCGTCTGACGTTATCGCGTACACCCTACAGCCGTAGGCTTTTAGGTGCGTTAGTTATGGTTTTCTTAATCTCCTATTAGCTAGGAAGGTATAGAACCTCTTATACGGTAATTTCCATCTATTGCTTTCCCGTGGCGTTTAATCTTAAAGATAAACTATATAGTTAACTATCTCGTTCTATAGATTATGTGGTAGATTAGTAGTAATTCTTATTACTCATACTCTCTTAATAATTACACTCCCTAAGTGTTTGGCGGTACTATTCTAAGCTTAGGTATATAGCGCCGAAGGCTTAAATATAATCCCTTAAGTTTATAGCCATTTAAGGGTTCTCCTTTTCCCTAGCTCGTTATCTAATCTAATAGTATTAACTTTAAGGTTATACCTTAGACAAATCTACTAGATAAAATCTTTAAGCACTTATAGTGTCTCCTTTTCCTTACTATGCGTTGTTATAAAATATAGAAAGGATCTTTTTAAGTAGGTGTTGTAGATAAGCATAACTTGTATAAATCCGGTATATACTTTTTTAAAGTTAGTCCAGTTAATATAGAGGTTAAGATAGGGTTTATTAATTTTCTATTTTAAGAACCTTCGTAAGACCTAATGCTTAATTTTAGCGAGGTTATAGTGTTAACATTTTATTATCTTAGGGCCTTAAAGCTTAACCCTTAGGGCGTTAACACCTAAATAATGAAGGCTTATAGGTCCTAGATAACCTAGACGTAGGTGCTATAGTTATATATTACCTTTTATATCTAGACGAATATCTTTTAACAATACTCTACGCTTCTGTTAACGGCGTAGCAGTTAGCTTGTATTAAACGCTAATAGACTTCCTAGTTATATATACTTAATAGTCTATTATCCGTAACGTTCTTCCATTTAATATAGGATTGTATTATCCTTCCGAACTAGAAAATTGTTATCTCCTTTATTGTCCTAGTAGTACCCTTACTTTTAAAGTAGATAGAACAACATTAGATTCGTATTAAAGTCCGTATAAAAGGTAACGTCCTTAAGATATAGGATTCCCTTGCTCTTGTCTGGTTTTGTAACTTAGATAGTAACATTACCGTAGCCTAGTATAGGCACTTCTAAGCTGCCGGCGATAACGTATTTGTATCTTAGAGCTTTCCTAAAGTTATAGAAATAAGAGAGGTTATTAAAGATGTGGAGAGTGGTTCCTAAGTTAAGAATAGTTGATAGCTTTAGTGGATGGAGTTAACCGGTGTGATACGATTCTAGGAATATCGTATTAGCTTCTCCCTTAATCTTAACTATCTTCTAGCTCTCGTCCTATTGTTGTTAAGCTTTGTTAGCATCTAATTCCTTAAGCTTAAGTTATTTTACTTAGGCAGCTAGATCTTTATTATGCTCTACCTTTTTACGCACCTTCTTTATACGTATACCCTCGGCATTAAATCCTTTAGGCCTCTTACACTTAAATAAATACTAACAGTTAGGAAGGGTATGTCCCCTTATATTGCATGCTAGGCATTTTAGGTTCTTCAACTTCTTAGAAGACGTCTCTTTAGTTAAATTTATCCCTGCCCTTTTTTGACTACAAGATAAGCTATTCCCTCTTCCCTTTTAGACCTTAGTAGTAATAGAGATATCCTCTTTAGACTCTCCTGCGAAGTCTATATTAAATGCACTCCCTTTAGTAGTTAAGGATAGTACGGCTTTTAAGAGGTTTGCGAATGCTTCCTATAGCTCTATTACTACTTTACAGTATTCTAATAAGTAAGCCTTTTTAGTATTATTTGCCTATTTGGTGTATATAACAAAATAGGTTTCGCTTATAGGTTGTATTACATTTATAAGGTCTATAAGCTAGATCCTATTAGTTATCTATAAAAGGTTATACTTTTCTACTATCTTTATTATATGTTCCCATTGGTTAAGCTATGGGGTAACTTTTATCTACTTAAGTCCCTTAAGTAATTCTATATACTGTATTTATACCTTCCTTATTATAAAGTTCTTCGAGGGCTTAGTATCTTCTTTTAAGCGAGTTAACTATTCTTTAACTGTGAGGGAAAGGTTAAGTAGCAGCTTCTTCTAAATTAATACTATGGACGTAATCTGGGTGCGGATCTGTTAAAGATAATCTTCCTATCTTAGGAAATACTTTATGTCCTAGTTGTAGTATCGTCTGCTGTTATTATACGCTTTCTGCTAATTTGTTAAGAGCTATGCATATAAGGTTGCATTCTTATTAAAATCTGTAACTTTTGGATGGGGTAGTTCTTATAGTAGACCTTATTAAGGTGCTTCCTTAGCTGGGTTAACGTGGGCCCAAATTCGTTTATCTATAAGGGCTTATAGTTACCAGATCCATTACTCCCAGTCTTTTAGCTTATTAAGGATAATCGTAGTAGACAACCTCGATATCGGTGGAGTCATTTAACTAATAGGCAGATAGGAATTGAGATGGTATTTTTGTCGTCAGGATTATCTTTATTGTTAGGATCGTCAGGATCGTCAGGATCGTCCTTTAACAATTAAGGTGGAGTTTTATAGAATCTCGTGGAATCTCGTGGAATCTCGTCCTGTGACAATTGAGGTAGGATTTCGATTAGGGTCGTCTTATAACAATAAGGTAGAATTTCTTCAAATAATTAAGTAATAGCTAAATAGCTTCTTAAGTTGGCGGACCGGGCTTATAACTGTCAGATAGTTTATATAAGGCTATTCATTAATAAAATGGGTTGATTGATTAATAATCTTAATTATATCTTTATGCTGGTTAACCTAGGGCCCCTGGGGCTCTATAAAGAGATTTACAAAGCACGTGCCCAGTGCACGTGACTTGTGTATGTCCTACGCTATAGAGAATACAGATTATTTAACAAGTTTAGTAAAATACGAATAAGCTTAGGATAGAGTTTCCCAAAGGTATAAGACTCTTAAGATAAGATAAGTGAGATTTAAGACTCTTAAGAAGAGATAAGAACACCTAAGCCTAATTAAACTAAGGTAGGAGTATAGCTTAAGAAAGAAGCTAGCTTAGGATTAAGAATCTTATAAAACTAAGATTTTAACATATAAATAAGGACTATTAATAAAGGAATTAAGAAGTAAGAAGACTTTAAGGATCCACTTATAAGACGCGAAAAGAAGGAAACTATAGAGGAGTTTAGGGTAAAAATTACCTTATAGCAAGAATAGAAACTAGATAAAAGATCTAGTATATTAGGACGTATAAGGGATAGAATACCTATATAAAAAGTTACTAATAGGCCTAAGGTTAGCACACTAAGAGCTAAATAGCTTACTAAACTAGAATAAAAAGAGGATCTAGGGATTTTAATTAGGTTTAAAGAATGGCATATAAAAGGCTATTATAATGCAGTAATAAGAAGATACTTCTTAACGGACACGCTGTATATACTTAGAGGGTTATACTAAAAGTGGTATAGACAGCAACATAATGATAAATAGGAAGATTTCTATATATGGCTAGACGAAAAGGTTATTTAAGACCACCTAATTATAGAAAAGGCTATAACTTATATTAAAGGAGCCTTAATTATAATATTAAAAGATCTAGAGGAGTAATTAGAGGACTAGAGAAGTAAGAGGTAAATCTTAGTACCTGCGAATAAAGTCGTAACGCTTAGATTAATATAAGAGAGATTTAAACTTAAGGATAAAGATAAGCTAAGAGTTAACCTAAGACACTAAGTATATTATACCTTAGTATAGATCGTATATATGGATAATACGTGCAATATATATTAAGCATTAAAAGATAAAAACCGGAAATACCTAGTAAAGATGCATTAGTTAACGGATAAAGTAAAATATCGAAACGCTAAGTATATATATAGTTGGCACCCTATAGAAGTTTAAGGATAAGGGGACTTAATACTTTAGCTAGGAAGATTCCTTATAGAAGAATGCCTAGATAAATAATAGTAGTAGGAATGTCTAGAAAACACCTATCTATAGTATATTAAAGATAAAAAACGAACTAAGTATTAGCTAAAAGTAGACTAAGTATAAACAGGATCTAGTAGCTAGCAGTTAGGAAAAGTAGAGGCCTATAGAACTAGAGGAAACCAGTAGTAGAGCCTTAGACCCTTAAAAGAATTTAGGGACGATATCTAAACTTATAAGTTAAGTAATAGGATTAACAGTTTAAGGTACTAATAGATAGTAGAGTAATAAGGAACCATATCTTGCTAGTAGTAGTTAAAAGAATAGGATTACTATATAGGAAGAAGGAATATCCTTACCTATTAGTAATAATTTTAGGAGATCTAATAGCCTATAGAGGAGATCTAATAGCCTATAGAGGAGGTATTATTAATCTTAAAATAGGACCTATTTAGTTAACTATTAAAGGAAGATAAATTGAGATGTCTTTTAATATATTACTGTTAGGGAATAATAAGGTAGTATTAGGAATGCCTTAGTTACAGGAATATAATCTAAAGATTAATTAGGTTATAGGTTAGGTCGATATTAGAAATACTTAACGCTGTAAGATATAATAATAAACTAAGTTAGTATAGTACTAAGTAGGGGCGACCTATAAAGAAATAGAAAAAGGACTAAGTTACGTACTAAAGAGATACCATAAGTATAGCAAAAAGTTATAGTTACTAGAAAGTAAGAAACTATTAAAATATATAGCGTGGGATTATAAAATAGAGTTAGAACTAGGAATAAGTCTAAGGTTCTTCCTAACCTATAAGCTTACCGAAGAAGAAGGTAGGGTATTAAAAGAGTTTATCTAGGAAAATTTATAAAAGGGATATATTAAACCATCGTAGTTATTAGCGGGTTATCTAGTACTATTTGTACTAAAGAAGAATAGAAAACTTAGGTTATATATTAACTATAAACAGTTAAACAGCATTATAAGAAAGAATAGGTATCTTTTATCCTTAATTAGCGAAATTTAAGATAGGATAGGTAATATATAAATCTTTACGAAAATAGATCTAAGATAGGCGTACTATTAGATTAGGATTAAGGAAGGCAACGAATAAAAGGCGGCCTTTAGGTTAAAGGAAGGACTATATAAACTATTAGTTATATAATTTAGGCTTATAAATACACTAGCAACGTTCTAAAAGCAAATTAATAATATATTAGGAGAACACTTAGATGAATTTATTATAGTATACCTTAACGATATTATTATCTACTTAATAACTAAGGAAGAATATGGAAAACACGTTAAGTAGGTCTTAAAGAGACTATAGGAAGAATAGATACTAGTAGTAATTAAAAAATGCGAGTTCTTTACTAGGAAGATAGATTTTATTAAATTTATTATTAAACCAGGCTAACTTAGTATAGATTTAAAGAAGATTAAGGCTATAGTGAATTGGTAAGAACTAGAGAACGTTATATAGTTAAGATTGTTTTTAGGGGTTTGCAATTACTACAGAAGGTTTATAATATAGTAGTTAGTAAATACTAAACCATTTATAAGACTAATAAAGAAAGAGGAACTATAAGTATAGGGAAAGGAATAATAGGAACTATTTAAGGAAGTTAAAAGGTTGTTTACCTAGGAGCTAGTTCTTAACATCTATTAACTAGGACTAGAAACGGTTATAAAAATAAATGTATTAGACTTTATATTAGGGGCATACTTTATATAAAAATATCAAAACGGATAGCACCTAGTGGTATACTATAGTTAGAAGATAACACCACTAGAGTTAAACTATAACATCTATAATAAGGAGTTATTAGGTATAATTATAGTATTAAAGAAATAGAGAGTATTCTTATAAGGTATAGAAAAACTATTTATAGTTAAAATAGATTATAAGAACTTAATAGGATTTCTAATAATAAAGGAACTTAACTAAAGACAAGTTAAATAGGTAGAGATACTTATAAAATACCATTTTAAGATTTAGTACACTAAGGGTATAAATAATACACGAGCAGACGCTCTAAGTAGAAAGGCTGAACTATAAAATAATAAGAAGCTATTAGGGGCTTTACTGCAGAAAGACACAGACGGATTAATTAGATATAATTATCCAAAAATCGCAGCGACTTAAGAGAAGAAGTTGGAGAGAGTTTATAAAATACTAGAAAGCTTTTAGGCTTAGAGGATCTTCGAAGTATAACTAAAAGAGCAGTTAGAATATCTAAGAGAAGAAATACTATATAAGTATAGAGAGGCGAGGTATATCCTAAGAAGTATAGCAGAGCACTTTATGGAAGATTTTTATAAGGGAATAACTTAAGGATATAATGGAGCTATAGGCTTAGTGTTAAGACTTTAAGAGGAATATATTATTAATGGAATTTAGGGACTAGTAAGGAAAGTTATAAAGGAATATCTAGATTGCTAAAGAAATAAACTAATAAGATATAAGCTATACGGAGGGCTACAACTTATTAAAATACTAGAGAGACTATGGGAGGTTATATTATAGGACTTTATTATTAAGTTACTAAAGTTAAGAGATCCTATTACCGGACGAGATTATAACGCGATCTTAGTAATAGTAGATAAGCTTATAAAGTGGGGATACTTTATAGCATATATAGAAGAAATATTAGTAGAGGATGTTGCTAGAATCTATATTAAGGAAGTATTTATAAGATATAGAGTATTAAGTAAAATTATATCAGATAGAGACCTAAGATTTATAGCAGCATTCTAGAAGGTATTTTTGGCGGAATAAGAAGTTTAAGCAGCAACTTCTACTATATATTACCTATAGACAGACGGCTAAACGGAGAGATTAAATTAGACGCTAGAACAGTACCTAAGGCACTATATTAATCACGTATAAAATAATTGGGTATTATTATTACCAGTTATATAATTTATATATAATATAACACTATAGGAAGGAATAGGTATATTACCATTTAAGGCGAATTACGGATACAAGCTAAAAATATTATTATTACTACGATAAGCAAAGAAAATAAGTAGTATAGCTAAGTAAAGAATAAAGATATTAATAAATCTTTATAAGAACCTTATGGAAACAGCTAAGGTAGTATAGTAAAGAATAAAAAAATATTACGATGCTAAGAGATTTAAGGGACCAGATCTTAAGGAGGGGGATAAAGTATAGCTACTATACAAAAATTTTAAGAGTTAATAACCAAGTAAGAAGTTAGACTACGTTAGACTAGGACCCTTTAAAATTACGTAAAAGATTTTATTAGTTATATTTAAGTTAAACCTACTAGCTAGAATAAAAATCTACCCAGTATAATATATTGTAATGCTAGAACTAGTATACGGGAATATTAAGTTACTAGTTTACGAGGCAGACACGTATAGAGGGTAAGAAGAAGACAAATAGTAAGTTTTAAAGATCATTAGTTATAAGGACGTTGATAATAAAATATAGTATAAGGTAAAGTAGATAGGCTATAATAAGACTACCTAGGAGCTACTAAAGAATTTAAAGAACGCTATAGGAAAGGTATAGGAGTATCGGAAGAAAATAGGTTAGGTAATATTAATAAAAAAGGATTGTTAAAAAATAAGTCACTTAAGGGGGACCTAAGAGGAGTAGCTACTAAGCTACTCGGAACTATTCCCTACTTAGTTAAGAGAGGACTAGTTCTCTTATTACTAAGTTCCTACAGACCTTATTCTATAAGTTTTTACTCCTTAAAGTAAACCTTCTTATAAACCTTCTTAAGACGAAGCAGCTAAGTAGACGCCGTAATGTAAGTATCTAGGGCCTTCTATTCTGTATCTTAAGAATACTCAAGCTTAGTAACAGCCTACGCTAGGTCACTATCTAGCTTTATAGCAATAATTTAAACACAAGACCCTATAATAAATTACTTAGGGAACTTAGAGACTATTAAGAGTTATAGGACGCGTATACTTAGCGTTAGAAGTAAAACGAATATTGTAAGACGAACGAACGTTCACTTTAGTACACTCTAAGTAAAAAAAGGGTTACTAGGATAAGGGACTTGCTAATATAATATAAACTAACCCTTCTTTTATATAATAAGAACATAAAGATAATATAATTTCACCTAGTAATAATATAGCAGTAATAGTACGGGTATAACATTACGCATATAAAGAAGAAGAAGCTTTAGGTATAATAAGTAACAATATTAACTAAATTAATTAGATAGATATTATACCTCTAGTAAACGACTTAGAGATACTTAGAATCTTTAAGGATAAAGATAAAGAAAAGGGAGATGGTGTTACAGACGCTTTAAGTACAATATTATAACTACTTAGAGAAGAGTTAGAAGAAGCTAGTTAGTTAATATAAGTATAGTCTAGGATGGAGCTAGTAGAACCATATAATAAAGAATGGTAAACGAGTTATATAATATGCTACGTATTAAATAAGAGGAATAAGAGGAACTTATATACCTTATGTATAATATATATATTATATATAAGAAGGATTTTATAGGAGTACGGTTATGTATTTAAGGACCCTTAATCCCTACCTAGATAGTTCCTTCCTTATAGTAATTCTTAGAATATAATTAGAGTTAATCTATTAGGCAACCACTCCACTAGTTATTATTACGTTATTAACTTCTTATATTACCTACACACCTAGCCTATTAATAAGCCTATTATAGTACTTACTACAAGGTTCCATTATAATAACATATACTAAATTTATAAAGACGTTAAGTATAGCGTAAGCTATTAGCTATAAGAGCCTAAGTTAAAAGGACTCTAGGGTATATAAGAGTTAGATAAAGAATAGGATTAACTTTATAAACTAAATTAGGACAAAGACGGTATAGTAAGCTAGCAGTTAGCGGAGAAAGTTCTCGCGTACTAGTTCTACTAAGTAATAGAATCTAAGGATTAAGATAATTGGACTATTAGTAGCGATAATAAAGCAATAAATATAGCTTATATTAGCAAAATATTTATACCTCCTAATAGTACTAACAGCTCCTAATAGCTCCTATTAGGGCTGTTAGGAGCTCTAAAAGACACTTATACTTGGCATCCTATTAGGAACCTATTAGGAGGTCGCTCGGACTACTAGGACTACTAGGACCTCTAGGACCTCTAGGACTATTAGGACCATTAGGACTATTAGGACCATTAGGACAATAATAAAAATTCTGGATTTAAAAATAAGGTATATTAACACCCTAGTATTTACAGCTAGTTAAAAAATATATAATTAATTTAATTATATATAATTTAAATAATCTAAATCAATCTTTCCTGCCTACTGCCTATATCTATCACAATCGCTTAGGCGTCGGGCAATTAACTAAGGAGCCTCTCGCGGAGGCTCTAAGTCGTTAATTGGTGGTGTTCCCAATAATCCGCCGGCCGTATACTGATTTCCTAACTAGTCCTAGTGCCTGTCCTGCCTATCCTACCTATCCTACCTATCCTGCCTATCCTACCTATTTATACCTACCTATCTATGCCTACCTATCTGTGCCTACCTGTCTGTGCCTATTTATCTATACCTACTATCTGTGCCTGCCTATCGTGCCTGCCTATCTATGCCTACCTACCTATATCTATAATTTGGGGGAGAGGTCGGCCCGATTAAAGGCTCTACTTAATTTAATTAATTAATTAATCGTATTAATTTAATTGCGGTTAATTGCATTAATTTAAATCGTTCTCTATAGGCGTTCGCTAGCTATACGTTTAAACGGTAGTCGTCTAGGGTGCCTCCCTAGGAGGCCTTAATTTAATTTAATTTAGTAACGAGCTAATATTAAGGCTCTGGTTCGATTCAATCGATCGATTAAATCAATTGTAGTGTTTGCTAGCTGGTCGTTTAAACAATTATTGTCTGGCTCTGGCGATGGTTGTTAAGTTTTGGCGACGGTCTCTAGTTCTGGCCACCTACCTGCCTACCTACCTGCCTATATCAGTATCTAATTCAATTTGGGGGAGGGGTTGGCTTAATCAAAGGTTCTAATTCAAATCGTTCTCTATGGCCGTTAGCTAGCTGTATATTCAAACGGTGGTCATCTAGGGTGCCTCCCTAGGAGGCCTTAATTTGATTCGGTGACGGGCCAATATTAAGGCTTTGGTTTAATTTGATCGATCAATTAAATTGTTCGTAGTATTCGCTAGCTAGTTGTTTAAAAGGTCGTCGTTTAGTTCTAGTAACGGTCGTCTAGTTTTAGTAACGGTTATCTAGCTCTAGGACGGTCATCTAGTTCTAGTAACGGTTGTTTGGTTTTGGCGACGGTCGTCTAGTTCTAGCGACGGTCGTCTGGTTTTGGTAACAGTCGTCTAGTTTTGGTGACGGTCGTCTGGTTCTAGCGACGGTCGTTAGGTTCTAGCGACGGTTGTTTACTAGCCGCTATTCTGGTGCCTCCCTAGGTAGGGAGGATATAAGGAAGGGTAAAGAAATAAGGTGGCTATATAGGGGTATACTTGGCAAGGCGCGTGTAGGCTATTGGGAATATAGCGGGGACCTAATAGCACTGTGTGTAGGGTCCTGTTAGTCCTGTTAGGAACGTATTAGGATAATAGGGTCCTATTAGTCCTGTTAGGAACGTATTAGAATAGAAGGGTCCTATTAGGAGCCTATTAGGACGATTAGGATAATTAGGACGGTTAAAATCCTATTAGGAGGCCTCTAGGATCTTAGTACCCTAACAAAATACTAATATACTAGGAGTATATAGATCTTAAGGACGTAATAACTAAGGTAGAGGTTAAATTAGTAATAGAGACTAAATTAATAATGGGGATTAAGACTCTATTAGATATAATATCTATTACCTTATAAGATAGGAGAAAAGGAACGTTTTAGAGTAAACTTAGTAGATAATTATTTAATATTACTACCTTACTACTTAATAAAGGCAAAAGGCTATAGGCTTAAGATTCTTAAAATAAGATAAAAGATTTTTAAGATTTTTAAGATAAAATAAGAATAGCTTAAGGACTGATAACGGACGAAAACTAGTGGTTAAGAGTAGTAGCTTAGTTTAAGAATAAATAAATAAGTATAGGATAAAGATTCCCTAGGGACTAAGATCTTAAAGAATGAGTAAAAGCTGTAATAATCCTAGGTGAACGCAGTATTTAGCCTAAAGGTTAAAAGGTTAATATAGAGATTAAGAAGTAAGAGAACTTTAAGGATTTACTTAGAAAAAGGAATCCTAAGGAAAGTATAAAAGAGTTTAGATAATAAATCTTTATATAGTAAAAATAAGATACTATATTAAGGACTTAGGGTTATCTAAGGAATAGAGCACCTATACGAAAAATTACTAATAGGCCTAGAGTAGGGACGCCTAGAGTAAAGTAGTTAGCTAAACTAGAATAAGGAGAGGATATAGGAATCCTAACCAAGTTTATAGAAAAACACACTAAAGGTTATAATAACGTAGTAGTAAAGAGATACTTCCTTAAAGATAGATTATATACGCTTAATAAGCTATACTAGAAGTAGTATAGGTAGAGAAGAAGCAATAACTAGGAAGAATTCTATATATAGTTAGATAAGATAGTTATACCGAATTAGGCAGTTATAGAACAATAGATAGGATATATTAAAGGAGCACTAATTATAATATCTAAAGAGCTAGAAAGCTAAATAACGGACTAGAGAATAAAATAAGAAAATTTAATACTAGCTAAAGATATAGTAATGTTTAGGTAAAGTAAACAGAGGTTTAAACTATAAGCTAATAATAAACTATAGGTTAACCTAAAGCACCTAGTATATTATATATTGGTATAGATTGTATATATAGATAATATATACGATATATATAAAATACTAAAGGTAAAAAACCGGAAGTATTTAACTAAAATATGGTGGGCACCTAATAAAAGAAAATATAGGAATGCTAAGTATATATATAGCTGGTATCTAATAAAAGTTTAAGAGTTAAATAATTTAATACTTTAACTAGGAAGATTCCTAATAGAAGAATACTTAGATAGATAATAGTGTTAGGAGTGCCTAGAGAATACCTATCTATAGTATATTAAAGATAAGAAATAAACTAAGTATTAGCTAATAAGAAAGCTAAGTATAATAGGATTTAGCAGCTAATAGTTAGGAAAGGCAAGGCTTATAGGACTAGAGGGAACTAGTAGTAAAGCCTTAAACCTTTATATTACGGACGCTTTAAGTATAATATTACGACTACTTAGAGAGGAGTTAAAAGAAGCTAGTTGGTTAATATAGGCACGGTTTAGGATGGAGCCGGTAGAATTATGTAATGAAGAATGGTAAGCAAGTTATATAATATACTATATATTAAATAAGAGGAATAGGAGGGATTTACGTACCTTATGTATAATACGTATATTACGTATAAGAAGGATCTTATAGGAGTACGGTCGTGTATTTAAGGACCCTTAGTCCCTACCTAGATAGTTCCTTCCTTATAGTGATTTTTAGAATATAATTAGAGTTAATCTATTAAGCAACCACTCTACTAGTTATTATTATATTATTAACTTACTTATAATACCTATATACCTAGCCCATTAATAGGACCTATTATAGTACTTACTACAAGGTTCTGTTATATAATTACTACCTAGTTACGGTTTTAAGAAGTTAAATAATATACTACCAAAAGCAGCCACTATAACGCTATTGACGGCGGCAACTAGTTTAAGGTTAGGAGGTGACACTAGTATAGTAGATACTAACTTATAACAACCTATAACAATTAAACAACTATAAGAGATAGTTAACTAGTTAATAGAGAATAATGCAATACTTAAATAAAGGATTAACGGGATAGGGGTAAGAAAGATTAAGTTACCTTTAATCAAGAGATTCTTAGGAGAAAGGTTAAAGCTTAAGGGATTTCTTATGCAAATGCACTTTAAGGTTATATAAGAAGGAGCGAAACTACTAATATTTATAGATCGAATAGCATATACAGGGCTATTCCTATTAAAAAGGGCACTTAAATAGTTTAAGCCTTACCTTACGGAAATATAGGCGAATAGAATAACAACTACTAACTAAGAGGTGCGGTTTATATTCTTAAGTTAGGAAGGGTTTATAGAGCGACTTATATAAATATTTAAAGACCTAGAGGTAGTAACTATAGCGGAAAAAAAACTCTAAGATATTACGTAATAAACCTTAGCAATTAAGTATATAATATAGTTTTAAACGCTAGCTACGTAAGTTAAGTAAAATAATAAGGCGCTTATAGTATAGTATAAATAGGGACTTAAGGCTAAAGTCTAGGACGTAATTATTCTAATAAAAGATGCGGACACCCTAAGGGATTTAATAGATTAAGCGATAAAGATTAATAATAGGATCTATTAAAGGGAATAGGCTAAGAGAGGCTAGGATAAAGTTCTATAGTTATATAAGATGTAAAGCACGCAATAACTAAAGCTAAGTTAGAAACTATGGTATAGCGTAAAGCTAATGGATCTAAGCGGTACTAAAGAAACCTATAAGAGATAGAGTAAGAAATTATAAAAACTTAGAGGTTAAGGATCTAGTAATTATAGGACTAAGGAGCAAAGGCTAAACTAGGGATCTTAATAGCAGAAGACGTTTAAGCGGACTCTATAATAAAGTTAATAGTTTAAAAATAGAGCTTATATAAATTATGGAAAATAAGGTTACTTTGTAAGGGATTATAAAGATAGTTAGAGTTACTATATAATAAAGGGAACTAGACTAGTAGAAGGCGCATACATATAAAGGGATAATAGTGCACTATAAGGAATAAAAGAATGTTTAATTAAAAGTTTTGCGTTTTATTATAATAATGTATACTAAATTTATAAAGACGCTAAGTATAGCGTAAGCTATTGGCTACAAGAGCCAGAGTTAAAGGGACTTAGAGGAACTAAAAAGTTAGATAAAGAATAAGATCGACTCTATAAGCTAGATTAAGATGTTATAGCAATATACGGATAATAATTAGCAATAATAATAATGGAGTTAGAGTACTTATTAATTAATAGCGATAAGGAAGAAAAAGGAACTAACTAGGGGTATCTAAACCTTAATAATGTAATAGAAGTAGAGACTAAGACCGCTATAGAGTAAGGTTTAGTAACGGGTATATTAATACCGTTAAATACGGCATCCATCGCTTTATAAGATGGAAGGAAGAGTATCTTATAGAGATTAAGCAAGTAAACAACTACTAGTGCTAATTTACTACTTAATAAAGGTAAAAGGCTAAAGGCTTAAGATTCTTAAGACGAGATAAGGTATACCTAAGGACCTATAATAGACGAAAACCAATAGAGTAGGGTAGTAGCTTAGTTTAAAGATATATAAATAAGCTTGGGACAAAGCTTCCCAGAGGTATAAGACTCTTAAGACAAGATGAGTAAGATTTAAGACTCTTAAGATAAGATGAGAACACTATAGACGCCTAGTTAAACTAAGGTAGGAGCTAAGCTTAAGTTAGCAAGCTTAGGATTAAAGAATTTAAGGGACTAAAGATTTAGAGTATAAATAAAAGAACCCATAGATAGGAAGTAAGGAGCTTCTTTATAGATTAGAGAATCTATAATATAAATAGTAGTTAGATTAGGAGACAAATATATAGACCTAGAAGACTTACTAGGAGAACGCAGTGTTTAGCCTAAAGATTGAAAAGTCGATATTAAGATTAAGAAGTAGGAAAACTTTAAGGATCTACTCGTAAGACGCGAAAAGAAAAAAACTATGGCAGAATTCAGAGCAAGAATTGCTGTATAGTAAGAGTAGAAATTAGATAAGAGATCTAGCATACTAGGTCGTATAAAGGACAAAGTACTAGTACGAAGAATTACTAATAGGCCTATAGTAGGTATACTAAGAGCCAAATAGCTTATTAAACTAAAAGAAGAAAAGGATCTAGAAATCCTAATTAGATTTAAAGAATAATATATAAAAGGCTATTACAATATAGTAATAAAGAGATACTTCTTTATGGATACGCCGTATATACTTAAAGGGTTATACTAAAAGTGGTATAAACAACGACACAATAATAAGTAAGAAGATTTCTATATATAGTTAGATAAAAAAGTTATCTAAGACCACCTAATTACGGAAAAGGCTATAACGTATATTAAAGGAGCCTTAATTATAATATTAAAAGATCTAAAAAAGTAATTAGAGGACTAGAGAAGTAAAAGGCGAATCTTAGTACCTATAAATAAAGTCGCAACGCTTAGATTAACGCGAGAAAGGTTTAAACTTAAGAATAAAGACGAGCCGAGAGTTAACCTAAGACACTAAGTATATTATACACTATTATAGATAGTATATGTAGATAATATATATAACATGCATAGAGCACCTAAGGATAAAAATTAGAAGTATCTAATAAGGATATATTAGATAATGGACGAGGCAAAATATAGAAACGCTAAATATATATATAGTTAGTACCTAGTAGAAGTTTAAAAATAAGGGGACTTAATACTTTAACTAGGAAGATTCCTTACGGAAGAATGCCTAAATGGATAATAATGGTAGGAATGTCTAGAAAATACCTATTTATAGCATATTAAAGATAAAAAGCGAACTAAGTATTGGCTTAAGTTAGACTAAGTATAAATAGGATTAAGTAGCTAATAATTGGGAAAAGTAGAGGCCTATAAAACTAGAGGGAACTAGTAATAAAGCCTTAAACCCTTAAAGGAATTTAAGGACAATACCTAAATTTATAAGCTAAATAGTAAGATTAGTAGTTTAAAGTACTAATAGATAGTAGAGTAATAAGAAACTATATCTTACTAGCAGCAGTTAAAAGAATAGGGTTACTATATAGAAAGAAGGAATATTCTTACCTATTAGTGATAATTTTAGGAGATCTAATAGCCTATAGAGGAGGCATTATTAATCTTAAAATAGGACCTATTTAGTTAACCATTAAAGGGAGATAAGTTAAAATGTCTTTTAATATATTACTATTAGGGAATAATAAGGTAGTGTTAGGAATGCCTTAGTTACAAAAATATAATCTAAAGATTAATTAGGTTATAGGTTAGGTCAATATTAGGGATACTTAACGCCGTAAGATGCGATAATAAACTAAGTTAGTATAGTACTAAGTAGGGGCGACTTACGAAGAAACAGAGAAAGGGCTAAGTTATATACTAAAGAGATACTATAAGTATAGCAAGAAACTATAGTTACTAAAAAGTAAAAAGCTATTAGAGTATATAGTATGGGACTATAAGATAAAATTGGAATTAGGAATAAGTCTAAGGTTTTTTTTAATCTATAAACTTACTAAAGAGAAAGGTAGAGCACTAAAAGAGTTTATCTAAGAAAACTTATAAAAGGGATATATTAGACTATCGCAATTATTAGTAGGTTATCTAGTACTATTTATACTAAAGAAAAATAGTAAACTAAGGCTGTGTATTAACTATAGATAGTTAAACAGCATTACTAGGAAGGATAAGTATCCTTTACCCTTAATTAGCAAAATCTAAAACAAGATGGGTAATGCGTAAATCTTTATAAAGATAGATCTAAAATAGGCGTACCATTAGATTAGAATTAAGGAAGGCAATAAATAGAAGGCAGCCTTTAGGTTAAAGAAAGGACTATATAAACTATTAGTTATACAATTCAGGCTTATAAACACACTAGTAATGTTTTAGAAGCGAATTAATAATATATTAAGAGAATACTTAGATAAATTTGTTATGGTATATCTTAACGATATTATTATCTATTTAATAACTAAGGAAAAATATAGAGAATACGTTAAATAGGTTTTAAAGAGACTATAAGAAGAATAGATACTAGTAGTAATTAAAAAATGCGAGTTCTTTACTAGGAAGACCAATTTTATAAAATTTATTATTAAACTAGGCTAACTTAGCATAGATCTAAAGAAGATTAAGGCTATAGTAAATTAGTAGGAACTAGAGAACATTATATAGTTAAGATTGTTTCTAGGGTTTTATAATTACTATAAAAGGTTTATAACGCAATAGTTAAAGGATATTAAGCTATTTACGCAGCCAATAAAGAAAGAGGAACTATAGTTATAAGGAAAGGAATAATAAAAACTATTTAAGAAAGTTAAAAGGTTGTTTACCTAGGAGCTAGTTCTTAAGATCTATTAACTAGGACTAGAGACGGTTATAGAAATGGATGCATTAGACTTTATACTAGGGGCATATTTTATATAAAGGTATCTAAATAGATAGTACCCAGTGGCGTATTATAGTTGGAAGATAATACTACTAGAGTTAAACTATAACATCTATAATAAGGAGTTGTTAGGTATAGTTATAGCACTAAAAAAATAAAGAGTATTCTTATAAGGTATAGAAAAACTATTTATAGTTAAGATAGATTATAAGAACCTAATAGGATTTCTAATAATAAAGGAACTTAACTAAAGATAGGTTAGATAGGCAGAGATACTTACAGAATACTATTTTAAGATTTAGTATACTAAGGGTATAGATAACACGCGAGCTAATATGTTAAGTTAAAAAGCTAAACTATAAAATAACGAGAAGCTATTAGGGGCTTTACTATAAAAAGATATAGATAGACTAATTAGGTATAATTATCTAAAAATCGCAGCAACTTAAGAAAGCAAGTTAGAAAGAGTTTATAAGATATTAAAAAGCTTTTAGGTATAAAGAATTCTAAAAGTATAGCTAGAAGATCTATAGATAGATATATACAAAAACTAAGAAGTAAAGTATATCCTAAAAAGTATAGCAGAGTACTTTATAGAGGACTTCTATAAGGGATTAACTTAAGGATACAATAGAGCTAAGGGCTTAGTGTTAAGACTCTAAGAGGAGTATATTATTAATAAAATCTAAAAAATAGCTAGGAAGGTTATTAAGGAGTGTTTAAATTACTAAAGAAATAAACTAATAAGGTATAAGCCGTATAGAGGGCTACAACCTATTAAAATACTAGAAAGACTATAGGAGGTTATATTATAGGACTTTATTATTAAGTTACTAAAATTAAAAGATCCTATTACTAAATAAGATTATAATGTAATCTTAGTAATAGTAGATAAGCTTATAAAGTAGGGATACTTTATAGTATATATAGAAGAAATCTTAGTGGAAGATGTCGCCAGAATCTATATAAAAGAAGTATTTGTAAAATATAAAGTACTAAGTAAAATTATATTGGATAGAGACTTAAGATTTATAGCAGCATTTTAGGAGGTATTTTTAGTAGAGTAAGGAGTTAGAGCAGTAACTTTTACTGTATATTATCTGCAGATAGACAGTTAAATAGAAAGATTAAATTAGACACTAGAGTAGTATTTAAGGCACTATATTAATTACGCATAGAATAATTAGGTATTACTATTACTAGTTATATAGTTTATATACAATATAACACTACAAGAAGGAATAGGTACTTTACTATTTAAGGCGAATTATAGATATAAGCTAAAAATATTATTATCGCTATATTAAGTAAAAAAGACGAGTAGTATAGCTAAGTAAAGAATAGAGACTTTAATAAATCTTTATATAAACCTTATAGAAACAGCTAAGGTAGTATAATAAAGAATAAAAAAATATTACGATGCTAAGAGATCTAAGGGACCAGATCTTAAGGAGGGAGATAAAGTATAGCTACTATATAAAAATTTCAAAAGTCAACAACTAAGTAAGAAGTTGGACTATATTAGGCTAGGACCTTTCGAAATTATATAAAAGATTTTACCGGTTATATTTAAGCTAAACCTACTAGCTAAGATAAAAATCTACCTTATATAGTATATTATGATGCTAGAACTAGTATATAGGAATATTAAGCTATTAGTTTATAAAGCAGATACGTATAGAGGATAAGAAGAGAATAAATAGTAAGTTTTAAAGATTATTAGTTATAAGGACATTAACGATAAAATATAGTATAAAGTAAAGTGGATAGGCTATACTAAGACTACCTAGGAGCTACTAAAGAATTTAAAAAACGCTATAGAAAAGGTATAGGAGTATTAAATGAAAATAGGTTAGGTAATATTAATAAAGAAGGATCGCTAAAGAATAAGTTACCTAAGGGGGACCTAGGAAGAGCGACTGCCAAACTACTTAGAGTTATTCCCTTTACTATAGGAGGAAAGTTAGTTCTCTTATTATTAAGTTTCTGTAAACCTTATTTTATAAGCTTCTACTCCTTAAAATAAACCTTCTTACGCACTTTCTTAAGACGAAGTAACTAAGTAAATGCCATAATATAAGCATCTAGGGCCTTCTATTCCGCGTTTTAAGAACGCTTAAACTTAGTAAGGACCTACGCTAGGTTACTATCTAGCTTTATAGCAACAGTTTAAATACAAAACCCTATAATAAATTACTTAGGGAACTTAGAGACTATTAAGAGTTATAGGACGCGTATACTTAGCGTTAAAAGTAGAACGAACGTTATAGGAGGAATAAATATTTGCTTTAGTGCACTCCGAATAAGAGGATAGTTGCTAGGATAAAGGACTCGCTAGCGTAATATAAACTAACCCTTCTTTCGCATAACGAGAATATAGAGATAGTATTATTTTACTAAGCGATAATATAGCAGCAATAATGCGGGCATAATATTACGCGTGTAAAGAAGAAGATGCTTTAGGTATAATAAGTAATAATATTAACCAAATTAATTAGACGGATATTACACCTCTAGTAAACAACTTAGAGATACTAGAAATCTTTAAGGACAAAGATAAAAAGGAGGGAGATAGTGTTACGGACGCTTTAAGTATAATATTATAACTATTTAAAGAGGAGTTAGAAGAAGCTAGTTAGTTAATATAGGTATAGTTTAAGATAGAGCCGGTAAAACCATGTGATAAAGAATAGTAAGTAAGTTATATAATATACTATATATTAAACAAGAGGAATAGGAGGGACTTATATACCTTATATATAACACGTATATTATATATAAGAAGGATCTTATAGGAGTATAGTCGTGTATTTAAGGACCCTTAGTCCCTACCTAGATAGTTCCTTCCTTATAGTAATTCTTAGAATATAATTAGAGTTAATCTATTAGGCAACTACTCCACTAGTTATTATTACGTTATTGACTTATTTACAATACCTACACACCTAGCCCATTAATAGGACCCATTATAGTACTTACTATAAGGTTCCGTTATGTTACGGCACTGACGCGCGTAACCTGGATAGGGCCTAGTCAGGGGGGTTCGCTTACGTCTTGGCTCCATGTATATAGACGTGTCCTTTCCACGACCTTCTTCTGCTCCTCATCTTGATATCCGGGTCAATAGACATTCCAATTGTACAGGCTTGCATACGTTCTAAACGGCGCTCGTGCCTCGATTGACTGAGTCGCTGTGACATTATATTAAGATCCCTTAACCGATCGCAGGCTGTTGTATCCCAGGTCAAAGAAGCCCTATGGCCTAGGGTAGTTGATGGGTGACGGAGCCCTATATACTAGCAGGTAAGGAAGGAAGGAGAGCCTAACTTCTATAACAAAGAAGGCAGGAGACGCATACTCTGAGACA